>Ga0070726_10000692_pt1 | contig 38845 bp, 39 predicted proteins | sample tdAd471_FD_67275 | JGI IMG/M metagenome (GOLD analysis project Ga0070726, IMG submission 67275) | Marine sediment microbial communities from the Atlantic coast under amendment with organic carbon and nitrate - tdAd47.1 | ecosystem: Environmental > Aquatic > Marine > Coastal > Sediment | place...
CTCCTTCCCATGAAAAAAGCCAGCCCGAAGGCTGGCTTTAATTTTGCTCGGAAGAAACCGATTAGTTCATTTCATCTTCAACTTCGTCGGCAGCATCATCAATTTCTTCACCCATTTCTTCTGCAGGGCCGTCATTGGTGTCACAGGCAGCAAGACCAAAAGCGCCCAGACCAAGCAGGATTGCAATAATCGGTTTTTTCATATCCAAAGCTCCTCTTTATCTGCCTCCACAATGAAGGCGTCCACATGCCAACGCACCGATGCCAAGACGGTTCCGAAACCTCATGCCTGTCCATACGCCCTATATCCCGCCTTCCGATCTGCTCACTTTTCTTCATGTGGATGAATGGCTGATTGTAGCTGACAAGCCAGCCGGCCTTTTGTCCGTGCCCGGACGCGGCCCTGAAAAAGCCGATTGCGCCCGCAGCCGGGCTGAAGAAGCTTATCCTGGCGCCCTGACAGTCCATCGCCTCGACATGGCAACCAGCGGCCTGTTGCTGTTTGCCCGCACGCCGGACGTTCAGCGTGCCCTCTCAATGGCGTTCGAGCAGGGCCAGATTGAGAAGGCCTATCTGGCAGATGTCTGGATGGGGCCGGAGGAGACGTCCGGCCTTATTGATCTGCCCCTCATCGCGGATTGGCCAAACAGGCCCCGCCAGAAAGTAGATCATGAGATCGGCAAGCCCAGCCAGACACGGTTTGAAGTCATCGACCGCCATGCCGCCACCTCCCGCGTGAAGCTTACTCCGCTGACCGGCCGGTCTCACCAACTGCGTGTGCACATGGCAGAGCTTGGCCACCCAATTCTGGGAGACCAGCTTTACGCGCATGATGTGGCACGCAACATGGCACCGCGCCTGCATCTTCATGCCAGCCAGCTGAGCTTTCGCCATCCGGGGACAGGTGAGGCCGTCCAGTTCTTATCCTCCTGCCCCTTCGATATCCCTTGACCGTGCGCCAGCTTCGCATTATCGTTTTTCGATAATTTAGGAGTTGCCCATGCTACGCGCCGAGATCGTTCGCCTGTCCATGCACCATGTTGATATCAAGATCATCATGGAGGATCGGATGCATGTTCTACAATGGCGGCGGAATCTGCTGTGGGACGAAGTCCTGCTGAATGGAAAGCGTCAGGCCTCCAGCCATGGCCTGTGGGGCCGGGAAAAGGTCTATGGTCTTGTGTTTGGGCGCGACGAGGAAGGCCGCGGCGGTGAACAGGTCATGCTGCTGCTGGACACCGGCGCCCACAATGATTGGGCGCTCGGCAACACGCATGTGCGCGGCGTGCGCCTTGAAGCGCGCGATGGCCCGCTTGTTTCCTATGGATCGCTTGACCCCAAGGCCCTTGAAAAGCCGGCCACATTTGCCGACTGGATGAAAAAGACGATGGGCATGGAATGGGGCGGCCAGTCAGATAGCCGCCCCAATTAAATGTCTGAATCTCGTTTGTATTACGATGCGCGCTGATCGTAATTGACCGGCACCAGACGCACGGTCGCCTTACGGTTCAGCGGCTCGGCATAGCCATTTACAGTATAGGCGCGAGCCTCGCCTTTCGGCTCAATACCGATATGACCTGCCGTGATGTTCCGGGCCTTCAGGCCCTCAACAACGGCTTGCGCGCGCTCATCAGAGACTTTGCGGTTCAGATCCACCGGGCCTGCGGCATCGCTATGGCCTGTCACTTCGATGCGGGCATAGCGGCAATCACTGAGATCATCGGCGACGGCGTCCAGAACAGCATCGGCCTGATCGCCAAGGCGTGTCACACCGCGCTCAAAATAGATGGTGAATTCTTCGGTCGTGCAGGCCTTCGGGGCATCCTTGTAAATGACCGGATTCTGCGGCGGGGCTGGCAGTTCTGCATGAGCTGCCATCGTTGCAGTTACAGCAGAGGCCAGTGTCAGGCTCAGAATTTTCATGGCGAGCTCCTTTTGGGTCAGCTATCCCTTGGAAAACGCCACTTGGCCCTGCCGGTTCCCTACAATCTTTTCTTCGTGCGCCCTTCATGGGCCCGCGCAGAGGCTGGATCGGCCGGCCAGTCATGCTTTGGATAGCGTCCGCGCATGTCCTTTGCCATGTCCAGATATCCCGCCCCCCAGAACCTGCCGAGGTCCTGTGTTGTGGCCACCGGCTTCATGCCTGGCGACAACATTTCCACCGTCACCGGCACCCTTCCCGCGGCCAGGTTCGGGTGCTGGCTGAGCCCATAAAACGCCTGCGCCCGCGCAGAAACGAGCGGCGCGCGATCATCCAGATAGTCCACCCGCGCCGTCTGGCCGGACGGCAGCTCCAAATTCAGCGGCGCATCCTTACGCAGCGCTTCCTGTACCGGCCATTCGAGCCCCGCCACCAGCGCCTCGCGCACCGCATGCGGGGGCGGCAGGCTGGCCCCCTGACGCTTCAGCAGGGGCAAGAGCCACTCGTCCGCCGTCTCGACCAGCCCCTCCAGACTCATGCCTGCTGCCTCGATACAGCTTGCCCCCTCCAACATGCTGAGACGCGCCAGAGTCTCCCGTACGACATCTTCTACGCCGATTGCGGCAAATCCCTCTTCGCGAATAGCCTCCAGCATCGCCGCCGCGCAGGTTTCCGCTTTCGGCTTCGGCAGCGGCGCTTCGGACAAGACAATCGCGCCCAGCGCCTTCAGCCGCCGCGCCGAGAATTTTCCGGTCTTCGGGTCAAAGCTCGCGCGGTCTTCAGACACAACGCCGCCAATCTCCAGCGCCACCGCCTCTTCAATCGGCATGGCCAGAGAGATGCGCGCCTCTTTTGCTGCCCCTCCCAGATCGGCAATCACCAGCCAGTCATGCTTTGCCAGCGCATCCGTGTCCGGCAACATGGCGGCACGCCCGGAGGCCATGAGATAGCTGCCACCGCTGCCCGGCCGCTTGCGGGCAATCTGGTCCGGCCAGGCCCGCGCCAGCAATTTCGCCATGTCTCCGCCGGGATCAGCACCCTGTCCCCAGCTCTTGGCCTGCGCCTTCAGGCTGCGGGCGCGCGGAGAGCCATCCTTGCGAAATCCGGCCAGCCTGTCCCGCAGGTCGGGCGAAGTCCCGCCCATGCCCCGCTCCCCGGCGAGCGCCGCAATCTCCGCGGCCAGCGCGCGTTCTGCGGGCGTCGGCGCACCTGCGACCAAGGCCCCAAGACGCGGTGGCAGGGGCAAACGCGCCATTTCTGCCCCTAAAGGCGTCAGGCCTCCCTCCCCATCCAGCGCGCCGAGCGTAACCAGCAGATCCTGCGCAGCTTTCAGCCGTCCGGCAGGTGGCGTATCCATCCAGGTCAGGCGCGCAGCATCCCGCTCGCCCCATTCGGCCAACGCCAGCACGAGGCCCGACAAGTCACTCTTTAGGATCTCCGGCACCGGTGCCGGCATCAGGCCTCGCGTCGCGGCCTCATCCCATAACCGATAGCAGACCCCCGGCGACAGGCGCCCTGCCCGGCCGCGGCGCTGATCGACCGAGGCGCGGGAGGCCTTGACTGTGGAGAGCCGTGTGCCGAGCCCACCAACGGCGTCCTCCGCGACACGCGACAGACCGGAATCGATGACGATCCGCACGCCCTCAATGGTCAGCGCGCTTTCGGCAATATCCGTCGCCAGCACCACTTTGCGCATGCCGTCCGGCGCAGGAGAGACAGCCGCGTCCTGCTCTGCCGGGGTCAACGCGCCAAACAAAGGGACAACGCGGATGTTCTCGGGCAGGCCATCCAGCTGGTCTGCCGTGCGCAGAATCTCACGCGCCCCCGGCAGAAAAGCCAGAATGGACCCGTCTTCCTCTTTCAGCGCCTTGCGTATGGCTGTCGGCATACGGTCCTCGATCCGCTCACGGTCCTGAGAGCGGCCCAGATAGCGCGTCTCGACTGGATATTGCCGCCCTTCACTCTCCACAACGGGGCATTCCAGCACTCTGGATACGTTTTCTGTATCAAGTGTAGCCGACATGATCAGGAGTCGCAGATCATCCCGCAACGCCCCTTGCGCTTCCATCGCCAGCGTAAGTCCCAAATCCGAATTCAGGCGACGCTCGTGGAATTCGTCAAAAATCACCGCGCCGACACCGCTCAATTCAGGATCAGACAGGATGCGCCGCGTAAACAGGCCATCCGTGATCACCTCAACACGCGTCGCAGCGGACACTTTCCGGTCCACTCGCGTGGTCAGGCCCACGGTCTGCCCCAGCTTCTCTCCAAGAGAATTCGCCATTTGCTGCGCCGCCATGCGCGCCGCAATCCGCCGCGGCTCCAGCATGATGATGCGGCCCTCGATAACCGCAGGCTCTCCCAATAGGCCCGCCAGCGCCAATGGCACCCGTGTCGTCTTGCCCGCTCCGGGCGGCGCCGCCAGCACAAGACGCGCATGATCCCGCATGGACGTCCGGATTTCGGCCAAAACATCATCAATCGGGAGAGAAGGGAAACCGGTTTTCACGCAAAGCCTGATAGGCGTTTCGACCCGTAGCTGGCAAGCTGCAGTAAGTTCAGACTCGCAATTGCCATTACGTACAGTCCACCCTACCGTCGCGCGCAACGAATGGGGCAGGAGTCTACTTCAATGAAATGGTGGTTCGGAATTGATCTCTGGCAGCGCGTGATCGCGGGCTTGGTATTGGGGGCAATCGTTGGCCTCGGCTTGAGATACGGCATGGGCGCCGAAGCGGCCGGAGAGGTCGTCAGGACCTGGGCCAAGCCCTTCGGCGATGCCTTCATCAGCCTGATCAAGATGCTGGTTGTCCCGCTGATCTTCACCACGCTGCTATCCGGCGTTCTGGCGATGGGAGACCCGAAAAAGCTCGGCAGTCTCGGGGGCCGTGCCCTGATGATGTATATGGGTACCACACTCGTCGCCGTCAGCTTCGGCCTCCTGATGGGAACGATCATCCAGCCCGGCGCCGGCTTTGATCTGTCCATCGCCTCTGCCGCAGACATTGCCGAGGCCAAGGCGCGCCTCGACGCCAACCCGCAGCCTGGCAGCGTAGGCGAGCAGCTGATGCACACGCTCCTGTCCATCATTCCAACAAACCCGGTCGCCGCTTTGGCCAATGGGGACGTGCTTCAGATCATCTTCTTCTCCATCATGCTCGGCATCGGTATTCTGATGTGCGGGGAGGCTGGCAAACCGCTCGCCAATGTCATCAACAGCGCGGCTGAAGCCGTCATGAAGCTGACCCTGATTGTCATGGAAACTGCGCCTTTCGGCGTCTTTGCACTGATGGCCTGGGTGCTGGGCGAGCGCGGCCTGGATATTCTCATCTTCCTCGGAAAGCTGACGCTGACGCATTATATCGCCTGCGGCCTGCATATTCTGATCACTTACGGTCTGATCATTCGCGGCGGCTTGCGCCTGCCGCTGCTGCCCTTCTTCCGCGGCGCGGTGGATGCCCAGGCCCTGGCCTTCTCGACATCATCTTCCAATGCAACGCTGCCGATGACGATTGCCTGCGCCACGAAGAACCTCGGCATCGGCAAGCCGGTCGCTTCTTCTGTCCTGCCGCTCGGCGCGACGATCAATATGGATGGTACCGCGCTCTATCAGGGCGTCATCGCCCTGTTCGCCGCGCAGGCCATGGGCACGCCGATGACCGCCAGCATGTATGTCACCATCATTCTCATGGCGACGCTGGTATCCATCGGCACAGCCGGCATTCCCTCCGTCAGCCTGTTCCTGGCCGCCACCACACTCAGCGTGATTGGCGCAACGCCGGAGCAAATCGTGGTCGTGATCGCCGTCCTCTTCCCGTTTGACCGCATCCTCGACATGATGCGCACCGTCACCAATGTGACCGGAGACCTCACCGTCGCCACTGCCGTGGCAAAATGGGAAGGCGAGTTCGACGAGGAAGTTTTCCGCGCAAGAGACCCGGTCTGACCCGCTACACGTTTCCGGAACTTCAGGCCTGTCAGGGCATTGTGACGCCATGACAGGCCTGAAACCCTATGCTGCGGTTGCAGCCCTTTCCCTGATTATCATCACAGCTCTCGCCCTCGGCGTTCAGACTGTCTGGCCTCTGGACCATCTGGATCGGACGATCACCGACCAGATTGCAGATCTGCGCACGCCGCTGCTGAATGAGGTCATGCTGGTCATCACCGCGCTGGGGGATTCGCGCTTTCTCATCCTGGTCAGCCTCGTGACCATCGGCGCCCTGCTGATTGCCCGCGCCTGGAAAGAAGCGGGCCTGTTTGCCGCCGCCTTCCTCCTCACGCCGCTGATCGTGAAGCTGATCAAATCCACCATCGCCCGTCCACGCCCGACCGTAGACCTTTATGGCGGTGTGGAATCCTTCAGCTTTCCCAGCGGCCATGCCACCAATTCCGCGCTGATCTATGGCGCGCTGGCCCTGCTCTCCATGGCGGTGTTCAAGCGCCTTCCGGGCCGCCTGCTGGCCGTGGCCTTTGCCACCCTTGCCGTCATGATTGCCCTCTCGCGGATTTATCTCGGGGCCCATTGGCCAAGTGACACGCTGGCAGGCCTCGCTTTGGCCGCACTGATGCTGACCGCCATTGCCGCGCTGACCGAAGGCGACCGCCTGCCGAATGCCGCACGCCATGTGCCTGTCGCGCTGATGCTCCTGACGCTGGCCTTTCCGGTTTATCTCTTCATCGCGCTGCCTCATGCGCGGGAGCTGTATACAGCCCTGCACGCGCAATAGGTCTCGCCCGGGCTGGCCAATCGCGCTAAGCGAGGCGCGATGTTGACCCGGCGCAAGATCCTCTCCCTCGCCACGCCCGTGATCCTCGCACAGGCCGCGACCGCCACAACCGGCGTCGTCGATACGGCCATTATGGGCCGCTTTGGCGACAAGTCGGATCTCGCCGCCGTGGCCATTGCAGCGGTCGCCTTCAGCTTCATCTATTGGGGCTTTGGCTTCCTGCGCATGTCAACGACGGGCCTCACCGCACAGGCAAATGGCGGCGGTGACATTGCGGAATCGCGCGCCATCCTGCTGCGCGCCCTACTGATGGGTGCAGGCATAGGCGCGGTCCTGTTTCTGGTCTCCCCCCTCTTGAAACTCGGCATCTTCGCAGCCTTTCACGGCACCGAGACGGTCGAGACACTGGCAGGGGGATATTTCGATGCTCGCATCTGGGGCGCGCCGGCCTATCTGATGGGCCTCGCCGTCACCGGCTGGATGCTCGGCACGGGCAAGACGGGCCAGATGCTAGCCTTCCAGATCGTGATGAATGGCATCAATGCCGGGCTCGACACCTGGTTCGTCGCGAGACTCGACTGGGGCCCGGCAGGAATCGGCGCCGGCACAGCGATTGCCGAATGGGTCGCGCTGGTCTTCGGCCTCATCCTGGTCGCCCCGGCCTTTCGCGGCCATGCCCGCCTGCTGGACCGCGCCAGGCTGACCGCGCTATTCGCCGCCAATAGAGACATCATGATCCGAACGCTGGCGCTCCTGTTCTGCTTTGCCTGGTTCGTCCGTTCCGGCACGATGATTTCCACGGCCATCACTGCAGGCAATGAGGTTCTCCTCCAATTCATCACGGTCGCCGCCTTCGTGCTGGACGGGTTTGCCTTTGTCGCAGAGAAGGAAGCCGGCGAAGCCTATGGCGCGCGCGATGGCAAACGCCTCGCCCGGGCCATGCGGCTGACGACGGAGTTCGCGCTGCTTTCCGGCGCGGCTATCTCTCTTGCCTACTGGTTGGGGGGCGGCTGGATCATCGAGATATTCATCCGCGATCCGGAGGCCCGCGCCGCCGCGCTCGCCTATCTGCCCTGGTGCGCAGCCGTGCCGCTTCTGGGGATCGCCGCGTGGCAGCTTGACGGGCTTTTCCTCGGAACCACGCAAGGCCGCGCCCTGCGCAATGCCGGCACCCTCTCCGCCATACTTTATATTGGCGCAGACCTGATGCTGCGCCCACAGATGGGCAATGCAGGCGTGTGGACCGCGTTTCTGCTGATGTACCTTTTCCGCGCCGCCGCGCTCGGGCTTTACGTCCCCGGCCTGTTCAGAGGTCTTTCCCGACCGCCTCGGCCAGCGTCGTAAACCCGTCCGCCTGCAACAGGCTGACCAGCTCCCGATTGATCCGCTCGGCCAGTTCCGGGCCCTCATAGACGAGCGCGGAATAAAGCTGCACAGCGTGCGCTCCGGCTCTGATCTTGCGATAGGCCTCCTGGCCGCTCGCAATGCCGCCCGCGCCAATCAGATCGAACTCACCTTTCAGTTCCCGTGCAAACGCCTTCAGAACCTCCGTAGACCGCTCCATCAGCGGTGCCCCGGAAAGCCCGCCTGTCTCGCCCTTGTCGGCGCTCCGCAGGCTGTCTGGACGTGCCAGCGTCGTATTGGAAACAATCAGGCCTGACAGCCAGGCCCCTGCCCCGCGCACAACGCCGCAAATATCCCTGATCGCCTGCGGGTCCAGATCCGGCGCCACTTTCAGGAAGACAGGCTTGTTCGCACGCTCTGCCTTGCCGCATGCCGTCAACAGCGCCTCCAGAGAGGCCTTGTCCTGCAGGCCGCGCAGACCCGGCGTATTGGGAGAAGAAATATTGATCGTGATATAGTCCGCATGGGGCGCAACAGCCTTCACGCCCGTCACATAATCGGCAATCCGGTCATCGCTCTCCTTGTTTGCGCCGACATTCGCGCCAATCGGCACTTCACCCTTATAGGTCTTCAGATTGCCGACGAAATAGTCGAGCCCTTGATTGTTAAAGCCCATCCGGTTGATCACCGCGCGATCTTCGCTGAGGCGGAACAGGCGCGGCTTCGGATTTCCCGGCTGAGGCCTCGGCGTTACCGTTCCGCATTCAACAAAGCCAAAGCCGTATTTGGCCATCGCTGCCGGCACATCGCAATTCTTGTCAAACCCGGCGGCCAGCCCCACAGGGCCAGACAAGGCAAGGCCAGACTTTGGCAGTTTCACCGCCAGCGTCGGATGCGTCGCGGGCGCGCGTACAGGCACACCTATTCGCGCCTTCAGCAGGCGGATGGTTGTCGTGTGCGCCAGTTCCGGCGGCAGCATTTTGATGGCGGCAACGCCAAGATCGGTCAGACTCATCAGGTCAAATCCCTGGGCATGATGGGGGCCCCGTCTTCTGCCAGCGTCAAGCGCCAGACGGCATCCGCCTTGGAAATACGCAGCAGAGCATAGAGATGCGGGAACATTTGTCCCCCCCGGCTGTTTTCCCATTTCAGGGGCGGCAGGCGATCCACCGGGAATCTCACCAGGCGCACATCTTTCTGCCCCGAAAAGTATAGCCGCGCCGTCTCCGCAACCTGCGCAGCGGTCGAGAGATGCACATAGCCGTCATCCCGGTCCAGCGGCACATTGGTCGCCCCGGTCTGTTCGGCTTCACGCCATTGCTCGTCCGTCAGCAATTTGAAGACATGTGTGTCATCCATGACCTGCGTTTCAGCAGGCTTTGACGCCAGGCGCAATCCGTGTTGACCTCTTATTCTGCAGGGTGATGAAAATGACTGGCAGTACCGAAACATCTGAGCATCATGATTTGCGGCTGCCGACCGGCCGCACTGTCGGGGAAGAAATTGCCGGTTTCAACCGCTTCTCCCGCCTGATGGATTCCCGTTTCAAACTCGCCGGGGTTCCGATCGGGCTGGACGCCATTATCGGTGTTGTGCCGGTTGCGGGGGATGCAGTCACCGGGGCCATGGGCCTTTACGCCCTGGGCACATCCGCGCGCCTGAAACTGCCCATCACCGCGCACATTCACATCGTCTGGAACCTCATCGCGGATGCGGCCATTGGCGCCGTGCCGCTGGTGGGCGATGTGTTTGACGTCTTTTTCCGCTCCCACCGCAAGAATTTCCGCGTCGTGGAAAAACATCTCATCAAACGCGCCCGAAAGCATGAGGCCGAACTGGCTGCTGAATTGGCCAAAGCCTCAAACGTCTGAACCGGGCCGGTCTGTCGCGCGGGAGATCAACCAGTCACCCTTGCCGGATTCGCAGGCCGCAAACCGTCCGCGTTCCACACCCGGAATGGCGTAGGCGATATCGCGGCACGTAACCGGCACCCGCTCTGCCGTCGTCTCGACGGAGCGCTGCACGGCGTCATACTGACTGACACTGTAGCTGACCGTGCGGATCACTGGACGGTTCACATCGCGGGTCAGCGTCTGCTCCATGAAGACTTCCACCTGCCGGCCATCCGGCGTCACCAGAATGGAGCGGCTGCCATCCTGCGCGCCATTCACCAGTTCAAGAAAATCTGCGCGCAGCGGGTTCAGCCCCTCTTCCGTAAACGTCACATCCGACGCCGCCTGAACGCGGCGGACAATGAAATCCTCCACCTTTTGAGACGTCTGCTCAACCGGCGCTGCCGTGCCCACAGGGTGGTCAAAGGCGCGCACACCTGCCGTTGTGGCCGTCAGGATCTTTGGCGCGCTGCGCTGTGTCGGCGTCGCGGCCGCCAGCTGCAATGGCTTGGCAGGCTTCATTGAGGCGGGTGTCGGCACAGTCCCGGTATAGGCAACAAAAGTGATCGCAGCACGGCGGGTCGCTTCGGGCATCGGTGCAGGCGCCATCACCTGAATGGAGGCCGGCTTCAGAGACGCAGGCTGCGGCAGGTCTGTGATCCCGACCGCAGAGACCAGTCGCGCATCTTCTTCCGGCGCAGCAGATACCTGAATGATTTCAGGAGCCGTGGGCTGCGGCTGAACAGCCAGACCCGCCTGCCGGCGCATTTCTTCCTGAATGGCCTGTTTCGCGGCAATGTCCGCACGGCGCATCGCGTCTACTTCAGCCGCGCGGCGGGCATCCAGGTCGGCCAGGCGGCGCGTTTCGGCCTCGGCCTCGGCCAGGCGGCGCGCTTCCAGCTCTTCCAAACGCCGGGCTTCGGCTTCGGCTTCAGCAACGCGGCGGGCCTCAAGTTCTGCCTGACGTAGCGCCTCGGCCTCGGCCACGCGGCGGGCTTCCAGCTCGGCCAGGCGTTTCTTTTCGGCCGCTTCCTCAGCCAGCCGTGTCTCACGGGCGGACTGGGCCAGCTGCTGCTCTTCTGCCAGACGCGCGGCTTCTGCATCGGCAATCGCAGCAGCGGCGCGGCGTTCGGCCTCTTCAGCGGCTTTCGCCTCGGCCCGTGCGCGGGCGGCGTCAGCCTCTTCCTGGCGTGAAGCGATTTCAACGGCGAGGCGCTTGTAATCAAACCAGGGCTGGCTCTCGGCGCCAACCGGCTCAGACGCCGCTGCCAGCGCCAGAGCAGACGTCTGCCCCGCTGCCGTCCGTGCGTCCGCCTGTCCGCCCATTGCAGAGCCTGTCTGTGCCAGCTTTACATCACTGCCGCCTGCCTCGCCTGATCCTGCATCGCTCGGATCATCCTCATGCAGCGCCGATTCCGCCGCCATAACCGACAGGCCTGCCAGGCCCAGCACAGCCAGACCGGCAAACGCGATTTGCGACACATCGCCCAGACGTGTCCGCACGCCGCCTTCATCATCGTCATGCCCACCCCCGGAGAGGCCCACCTTGCCCTTCGCGGCCAGCGGCAGGGCGCCTGCCGAAATGGAACTGAGGGGCGTGCGCTTTAGCACCATGTCCGGCACTCTCGGCAGGGCGAACGTCATTTTCAGCGGTGCGCGCTCTGTCTGTACGGCGCAAGGCGGCTGCACCGGGCTGACGGCACGCGGGGCGCGGGTGACGCGGCCTTCTTTCAGCGCCGGATAGCGAATGCCCGAATCAATCGCCAGGGTAGATTGCGGCCGTGTGGCCTTGCGGGCCTCCAGGCGCTCGCGGAACGAACCACGCGCGGCAGCTTCGGCCTGTTGCCGCGCGGCCTTTTCCGGCCGGGATGCCCCGTCAGACCTGCGCTCCCGGCCCCGAAGCATGGGAGTCGTTTCATGACTTTCTGTCAGTCTCGTCTCGAACATCTCAAAACCCCTCCGGCCATTGCCTTTGCCTGTCTGGCATCAGGCTTAATGCGTCCACCTTTCATATTAACTAATTAACCAAGCCAAAACCATCCCCTTGATCCCAGAGCGACGCTTGTCAGCGCCTCAAATGGACCTTATGGCAACACCCGTTGCGCGCGTGCACAAGAAAGGTACAGCCCCATGGCCAAGACAGGTTCCGCCCCGAAAAAAGTCGTCCTCGCTTATTCCGGGGGGCTCGACACATCGATCATCCTGAAATGGCTGCAGACCGAGTTCGGCGCGGAAGTCGTGACCTTCACGGCAGACCTCGGCCAGGGCGAGGAATTGGGCCCGGCCCGCGAAAAGGCGCTCGCCGCCGGCGTGAAGCCGGAAAACATCTTCATCGAGGATGTCCGCGAAGACTTTGTACGCGATTATGTCTTCCCCATGTTCCGCGCGAACGCCGTCTATGAGGGCGTCTACCTGCTCGGCACCTCCATCGCCCGGCCGCTGATCGCCAAGCGCCAGATCGAGATCGCTGACATGGTCGGCGCCGACGCCGTCTGCCATGGCGCGACCGGCAAGGGCAACGACCAGGTCCGCTTCGAGCTGGGCTATTACGGCCTGAACCCGGACATCAAGGTCATCGCCCCGTGGCGCGACTGGGATTTCAAATCCCGGACGGACCTGCTGAAATTCGCCGAATCCCACGGCATCGAGATCGCCAAGGACAAGCGCGGCGAAGCCCCCTTCTCCGTCGACGCAAACCTGCTGCACTCCTCCTCCGAGGGCAAAGTGCTGGAAGACCCCGCCGTGGCTGCGCCGGAATTCGTCCATATGCGCACAATCGCGCCGGAAGACGCGCCGGACGAGCCGGAAATCATCACCATCGGCTTTGAGAAGGGCGATGCCTGCTCCATCAATGGCGAGGAGATGAGCCCCGCCACGCTGCTCACCGCGCTGAACGCCTATGGCAAGAAGCACGGCATTGGCCGTCTGGACCTGCTCGAAAACCGCTTTGTGGGCATGAAGTCCCGCGGAATCTATGAGACGCCCGGCGGCACCATCCTGCTGGTCGCCCACCGCGGCATCGAACAGGCAACGCTCGACCGCGGCGCCGCGCACCTGAAAGACGAACTGATGCCGAAATATGCAGAGCTTATCTATAATGGCTTCTGGTGGAGTCCGGAGCGCGAAATGCTGCAGGCCGCCATCGACTATTCCCAGCGCTGGGTGACCGGCGAAGTGACGATCAAGCTCTACAAGGGCCAAGCCTACCTGATCGGCCGCTCCTCGCCCTATTCTCTGTACTCGGAGAAGATCGTCACGTTTGAGGATGACCACGGCGCCTACGACCAGAAGGATGCGGAAGGCTTCATCAAGCTGAACGCGCTGAGGCTGAAACTGCTGGCCGGACGGGACCGGAAGTTCGGGAAGAACTGACTATTCAAAACCGCGAAAGTTCTGAAGCACGGTATATTCTATCTGATTATTATTGGCTTCATGCACGAGTATTTTCGCACCCTTGTACGAAAACTCATCGGAAACAGAAAGATCGTACTCCACCTCGTTGCTAAACGCTGGACGAGCCATATCGCCTGAGTATTCTCTGTACCCAATGTTTATCCGATCCCCTACTCGCCCGTTGTAGTAGAGGGTTTGCTGAAATGATGCCTCACCTGAATAAGTGTAGGTCTCTATCCCGAAACTCTTCCCAGCTCGACAGGTATGCACATCGAAAATTGTTATGACGCATAGCTTGTTTCCGTCGTGCACAACCTCAATACTTTGCGGCGGGTCGACTATCAGGTTTTTTTGGAGCGCTCCGAGCTGATTGCCAAATGCATCTACTGTTGGCGAAGCACTATATGAAAAATAGGAAGAACCGTCCTTCTCTCCCACTTTGGGATAGAACCCCGGCGTCATCGTATAACCTGATATTTTAACGACTTGATTTAAGCGCAGGGCTTCTCTCTCGGTTGTTTGCCCTTGAGCCAGCATCCGATCACCAACAGCGGCCACTGTGCGCTCATTGAGAGGAGGCGCACTGAAAAAGTCTACCTCAGGAACGTAGTTGTACGCTGGCGTCGCACAGGCAGCTAAAACGGTGACAACTGCTGTCAGAAACAAGTATCGCATTTAGGCCCCCTTTTTATTTTCGATCCATCATATTCAGAAACCGCAATAACCATCAACTTTTAGTTTGAAGTCCAAGCCAAATTGATAGCAAGCGTAGGGTGGGTTGAGCGGAGCGATACCCACCTTGCGGGCTCGCGGCGGGGGCCGCTGGTGGGTATCGCTCCGCTCAACCCACCCTACTACGGCTTCCCGTCCTCCCCTCCCGCGTCACCCCCGACCGCGTAGCGGTCTGGGGGCCCAGCTCTGAACAGTGCAACCGGGAACGTCCGGCGCGGTGGAAGGTGTGAGCGCGGTCGCGGCGTGACGTGCTTGCGGGGCTTTCAGAGATGGGTCCCCAGATGGCTGCGCCATCGGGGATGACGCTTGGGGTGGGATGGGGAAGCAGACGCGCAAAGCTCAAGTGAGATGACGCCCGTTGAAAGGGTTGATCTCCACCGCGCCCACCGCTTCACTGCGCTTGGGGAGGCGGAACGCGCATGGCCAATGAGGATCGCATCATTGCCGTCTACATGATGGCGAACCGGAGGAATGGCGCGATCTATACCGGCGTCACGTCAAACCTCGTCGGCCGCGTATGGCAGCATAAGGAAGGCATTTTCCGAGGCTTCACACAGGAACATGGCTGCAAGACGCTCGTCTGGTACGAGGTACACGAATGGATCGAGGCGGCCATCGCACGTGAGAAATCGCTGAAATCCTATCGCCGCCAGAACAAGATAAACCTGATCCGGCAGAGAAACCCGCACTGGAAGGACCTCTGGTTCGAGATCACAGGTTAATCCCTTGCTCCTCTTGCCATTCCCTGCCCCGTGCGCCACATCGCGCGGATGATTATTCGCCCCTACACTCCCGCTGATCTTCCCGCCCTCTATGCCATCAATCAGGCTGGCACGCCCGGTGTGGGGCATGAGGAGTCGCCGGAGGGGCTGAAGCGCTGGTTCGATGTCGGCACTTGTCTGGTCGCCGAGGATGATGCCGGCCAGCCGCTCGGCTTCATCAATTTGGTCGAGCCCGGCACAATGGCCTATGCCAGTGACAATCTGCGCTGGTTTGAACGCTGGATGGCAGAGGAACAGGTAAGCCTGCATTATGTGGACCGCATCGCCGTGGCAGAGGTCGCACGCGGCCTGCGCATCGGCCAGCGCCTCTATAAGGCCGCCTTCGAGCTGGCCAAAGGCCGGGACTGGATCGGCGCCGAAGTGAATACGGACCCGGACAATCCGCTCTCCCACAAATTCCATGCCCGCATGGGCTTTTCCCGCGTCGGCGAGAAACGCTACAAACCCGATTACGCCGTCGCCTATTACACCCGCAAACCCTGACGCGCAGGCCGAGGGCCAGAGCCACAGGAACAAACTTCAGCGGATACAGCCCCAACCTCTCCCCCGCAGATGCCTGCGCAGGGAGGCATCCATCGCGAACAATATCCTGACGCGCTTGGGCTCAGACCATTCTCTGGATACCTGCCCACGCACGCGAATCCGTCTGATAGCGTCCAAAGCCATACTTCAGGTCTGCTCACACGGGGGCCGGATCAGGTACCGTTCTGGTCGTGTGGGCAGGGTCAGGATGGTGCTGGGGGGAGAGACGGTCCCCTTGGCGCCTAGGCAGGTCAGGCCAGGGTGAGCCGGTGAAAGCCGGTTGGGCATTTCCACCTCGTCGGGCGTACGGGGGCTTGCTCCCCAGATGGATCTCTCGGGTAAAAAGCCCGGATGCTCCGTTTGCTGTATGCTCGCTCAGAAGACCCGGGACCTTGGGGTATGTTGAGCATATCTCGCCAAAACTCCTGACCGGCGCGGCGGGCGGTAACGCTCCATTCCGTAGCCTTTATTCATTATGAGGCGGAGCGCCACGGCGCCCGCCGCGCACGGCTCTTGTGAAAGGGCCCGGAAAGATCAGGAAACCCGGATGGTTCGCGCCAGTCCGGCTATTTGTGCAGGTGGCAACACCGACAGCAGCCGCCTTGCTTGAGGGCCATTCTCCCCCCTGAAAGGGGGGAGTTAGAGGGGGGGTAATCCCTCGGCGCGGCCAATCCCTCCCCCCCGGGAGGTGAGGGGCAAATCCCAAAGCAAAGGAAACACAATGACAAAGACAACTGGCAGGCCGCCAGGAAAACCGGTAAGGCCGGTGCATGCAGGCGGCGCAGACATATGACACCATCGTCCTTGGCGCGGGAGCCGCGGGGCTGGCTCACGCAGCCATGTCCGGCCGCAATGGCCGGCGCGTTCTGGTGCTGGACCACGCAAAACGCCCGGCTGAGAAAGTTCGCATTTCTGGCGGCGGGCGGTGCAATTTCACCAATCTGGAAACGCGCGCCGACCGCTTCCTCAGCCAGAACCCCCATTTCGCCAAATCCGCCCTGGCGCGCTATACGCCCTGGGACTTTATCTCCCTGATGGCCGCGCACGGCCTCACCTATACCGAAAAGCATAAGGGCCAGCTCTTCTGTGATCAGAAGTCTGGCGCCATTATCCAGATGCTGCTGGATGAGGCCGCGAGCGTCCATGCCGAAATTCGCCTGTCTACGGAGGTTTCCGCTGTCCACCATCGCGGCAGCCACTTTGAGGTGGAGACATCCGGCGGCCCCGTTCAGGCGACGCGTCTTGTTATGGCAACCGGCGGCCTCTCCATTCCCAAAATGGGCGCAAGCGGCCTCGCCTATGACATCGCCCGCCAGTTCGGGCATGACATTGTTGAAACCCGCGCAGGCCTCGTCCCCTTCACCTTTTCAGGGGAGCTGGGCGAGAAATTCGCGGCCATCTCCGGCGTCGCCGCGCCTGTGCGCGCCAGCGTCTCCGGGGTCAGTTTTGACGAAGACCTGCTGTTCACCCATCGTGGGCTGTCCGGGCCGGCGTCCCTGCAGACCTCTTCCTATTGGCATCCGGGGGAGAGCCTGACCCTCAGCCTGCTGACAGAGTCTGATCTTGCCGAAACCCTGCGCGCAGCCAAACAGGCCCGGCCGAAGCAGACCCTCGCCAAGGCGCTGGAAGACCTCTTTCCTGCCCGGCTCGCCGCGCTGGTGGCGGATATCGGCCCCTTAAGCGCAGAGATGCGCCTGGCAGATCTCTCCCACGCCGCGATTGACGATTTCGCCGCCTTCACCCGTGCCTGGACCCTGACGCCCATGGGCACCGAGGGCTATCGCACGGCAGAAGTAACCGTGGGCGGCATCTCGACCGACGGGCTGGACCAGCGCACGATGGAGAGCCGCCATGTGCACGGCCTCTATTTCATCGGCGAATGTGTTGACGTCACCGGCTGGCTGGGCGGCTATAATTTCCAATGGGCCTGGGCCAGCGCCCATGCCGCCGCGAGCGCATAGGCACGGCCTCAGGGCCTCGTCAGAATGGCTCAGTTCACGAAAACGCGGCTTGGCTCAAACCGTCCGGCACGGACATCGCCGAGGGCGACCGCCTGGCCGGAGCAAATGGCAATCGCCCCCCGGTCATACTCTTCTGCGCCCGCCGCCGCTTCGCGCCACTGCTCCACGATGTGCGGCAACAGGACAATTGCGCGGCCCTGACGGATTTCCCGCGCTTCATCACAGGAGATGTCGATCTGGGGAATGTCTTCCAGAATGGCGTGCACCGGCTGCAGCAGGGAGAGCAGCTCTTCCTTGTCTTCTGTCTCTTCGATTCGCGACAGCGCCACAGCCTGCGGCGCGCCGAACACGCCGACACGCGTGCGGCGCAGCTGGCTGATATGGCCTTCACAGCCCAGGTCGCAGGCCAGGTCGCGCGCCATGGCCCGCACATAAAAGCCCTTGCCTGAGGTGACATGGATCACCGTATGGTCCGCATCCGGCATACCGATCACGGCCGCCTCATAGACCTGCACTTCGCGGGAGGTCAGCTCGAACTCCTCCCCGTCCCGGGCAAGATCATAGGCGCGCTGGCCATCCACCTTGATGGCAGAGAATTTCGGCGGCACCTGCTCGATGGTTCCGAGATAGTCTTTCAGCAGCTCTTCCACCTGCTCTCGGGTCGGGCGGGTATCTGACGTGGCCGTGACCTCGCCTTCGGCATCCTGACTTTCGGTTGAGACACCCCAGCGGATGGTGAAGACATACTCCTTTTCGGCGTCCATCGCCCACTGGACCGTCTTGGTGGCTTCTCCGAAAGCGATGGGCAGGATACCATCGGCCAGCGGGTCCAGCGTGCCGCCATGGCCGACTTTCTGTGCATTGAACTTACGCTTGAGAATAGCGACGGCCTGGGTTGAGGTCATGTCCACGGGTTTGAACAGATTTAGCCACCCGCTGATCGGGTCACCTTTGCGTTTTCTTTGGCGGGCCAATGTAGACTCTCTTTATCTGCGCGGCCCGACGGTTCGAACGCGGGCGGCGACGGTCAGTTGGAATAGAACGAAGGCGCGGCCTTACGAAGCGCGCCTGTCTGCGTCAAGCCATCAGCGGCAAGCAGGAGACATCATGAAGCAGTCTTGATGACCTCACTGTCCAGCTCGCGCTCAAAAAGCACGTCGCGTTCTTCCTCTTCGGACTCTTGCTGCCGCTCCGCCACGGCCTCTGCTGCGCGCACCGGCTCAGCCGCTTTGGCTGGCCGCTCGGCCTGTGTCGGCAGGCGCAGATTGACGAGATCCAGGTCCAGGTCGAAATCCCCGCGCATGTCGCGGTCGCCTGTATCCATCTTGTGTCGCACCACGTCGCGGATGCGCAGCAGAACGTCGCGATTATTGTCGACCAGTGGAATCTGACGCCCATCCGCTGCGCCGATCACCAGCCGGAAATAGGCTTGCCGCTTCTTCAGCCGCATGGAGATCTGAATGGACCAGATGCCCAGGAACAGCGCCAACAGCATCAGCCCGCCGCCAACCGCCAGCGCGACCATGCCGGACGGACGCTGGGGCGTCAGGCCCCACCAGGCCAGCGCCATCATGCCGAAGAACAGGCAGACGACGAACAAGGTGGCATAAAGGCTTTTGGTACGGCGATTGGCGGGAGTGTCCCAAGGATAGAAATCCACGGACTCGACCGACATGGTTGCGATGCCCTGAATGGCGATCGTATCATCGCCCATCTGCAGGGACGCAGCCGAGATCTCGCCGCGCCGCGCGCCTTCCATATCTAGAGTCTGACGGTCCATTCCGGGAGCCCCTGTTTAATTCATTACAGGGTCGCAACGTTATCCGGAGCTGTCAAATTACAAGCCATCCAGACAGGAGACACCAGTGCTATTCGGGCTCCAGATCGCGTTTTACACGCGGATCGGCCAGAAGACGGTCAATAGCGGTTGCCTCGTCATACGATTTGTCAGCGATGAAGTGCAGCTGCGGTGTGAATTTCAGGTCAATCTCACGGCCAAGGCGCCCGCGCAGGAACCCTGCCGCACGGTTCAGTGCTTCGGCCAGCGACGTGCGCCCCTTTTCCGTGTCATCGCCCAGAGGGGAGACAAACACATTGGCATGACGCAGATCCGGAGAGCAGCGCACCTCGCCCACTGTGACGATCACGCCAACCAGATCCGGATCACGCAAATCCTCACGCGCGAGAATGTCGGAGACCGCATGGCGCACCAGTTCGCCGGCGCGAAGCTGGCGCTGTGTCGGCATACTGCCGGAAGGGGAAGATTTACGTGCCATCAGCTGCCTGTCTTCTGCATGAGCTGTTCTGTAAAGGCCTTGCGGGCCGTCTTGTCCTTGTTGAACCACGATGCCGGAATGATCACGGCGTCGCCGCCACGTATCCGGACTGTCGTATGTCCACGATGCTGTTTCACCTCTTTGACGGCGTCCCAGCTGATCCGCGTTTCAATGCCGCCACGGCGAACCTGCAGCACATCGTCCAAAAGAGCGATCTCTGCCTCACGTGCCATCTCGTCCTTGCCTTTTCCGCTGATCCCATAGGACCAGCGAATGAAGATAAGATACCACGAAATGCCGGCAAATGCCGCCACAAGCGCCGAGAGGAACCACTGCCAGTAGTCACTCAGCCCCGCCATGTCCGATGCATTGCGTACCATGAGGGAGATGCTGGCCGAGATGATCGGAGCTGTCACGCCAGCATAATAAACCGCCGTAGGTCCCACCGTGCCGCCCCGACTGAGGCGTGCAAGACGCTTGAGGTCTTTTTCGGCCAGCTGGCCCGAGACAATGACAGGTTCACTCATGAACGACCCGGTTTAGTCGAGCGTCCTTGCGATTTCCTCAACCTGGAAGCACTCGATCTTGTCGCCGGCGCGGATATCGTCATAGCGCTCGAACGCCATACCGCATTCCATGCCGGAATTGACCTCATTGACCTCATCCTTGAAGCGCTTGAGCGTTTTCAGCTTGCCTTCATGGATGACGACATCATCACGCAGCAGGCGAACGCCACAGCCGCGAAGCACTTTGCCTTCGCTGATCCGGCAGCCTGCAACCTTGCCCACTTTCGTGATGTTGAAGACTTCGAGGATCTCGGCATAGCCGATGAAGGTTTCGCGTTTCTCCGGTGCCAGCATGCCCGACAGGGTCGCTTTCACATCGTCGATCAGATCGTAGATCACGGAATAGTAGCGGATTTCGACGCCTTCCTTCTCTGCCAGATCGCGCGCCTGCTTGTTGGCGCGGACGTTGAAGGCAAAGATCGGAGCGTTGGACGAACGGGCCAGCAAGACGTCGCTTTCGGAAATACCGCCCACGGCGCCATGAATGACGCGGGCACGGACTTCTTCGGTCGACAGCTTGTCCAGCGATTGGGAAATCGCCTCGACAGAGCCCTGAACATCGCCCTTCACAACCACCGGCAGCTCGGACGTCTCGACAGAACCATCCTTCAGCTTGCTGAGCAGCTGATCCAGTGAGGCACGCGCCGCAGCACCCGCCTTGCCGGAAACCTGCCGCTTGGAGCGGATACGGTATTCAGTGACTTCACGGGCACGGGCTTCGGTGTCCACAACTACGAAGGAGTCACCTGGGTCCGGCGCGCCATCCAGGCCGAGCACCTCGACCGGCTGGGACGGGCCTGCGCCTTTCAGCTGTTGTCCACGCTCGTCAACCAGAGCCCGGACCTTGCCCCATTGCGAACCCGCCACGACGATGTCACCGCGCTCCAGCGTACCGCGCTTGACCAGCACGGTCGCAACCGGGCCGCGGCCCTTGTCCAACTGGCTTTCGATCACCACGCCATCTGCATGGCGCGACGGGTTGGCTTTCAGTTCCAGAAGTTCAGCCTGCAGGGTGATCGCATCCGTAAGCTCATCCAGCCCCTGACCTGTCAGGGCAGAGACTTTCACAGCCTGGGTTTCGCCGCCCATGCTTTCGACCTGAACATCATGCTGCAGCAGGTCTGTCAGCACCTTGTCGGCATTGGAGTCCGGCAGGTCAGTCTTGTTGACCGCCACGATGATCGGAACACCGGCCGCCTTGGCGTGATTGATGGATTCAATCGTCTGCGGCATCACGGAGTCATCCGCCGCCACAACCAGAATGGCGATGTCGGTGGCCGTCGCACCGCGCGCACGCATGGCCGTAAAGGCCGCGTGGCCCGGCGTATCGAGGAAAGTAATCCGCTCACCGGATTTCAGCTTCACCTGATAGGCACCGATATGCTGGGTAATGCCACCTGCTTCGCCGGAGACCACATCGGTCTTGCGAAGGGCGTCCAGCAGAGAGGTCTTGCCGTGGTCGACATGGCCCATGATCGTCACGATCGGCGGGCGCGGCTTCAGATCCTTCGGATCATCATCCTCACCTTCCAGACCGATCTCGACATCGGATTCGGCGACACGTTTCACGGTGTGGCCAAATTCCTCGGCGATCAGTTCGGCCGTGTCAGCATCAATGATGTCATTGCCACGCAGCATTTCGCCTTGCTGGATCATGAACTTCACGACGTCTGCGACGCGCTCATTCATCCGTTGGGCCAGATCCTGCAACGTGATTGTTTCCGGCAGCGTGACTTCGACGGACACTTTCTCGCGCTGTTCGTTACCGCCTGTGCGGCGCTCACGTTCGCGCTCACGGGCACGGCGCAGGGATGCCAGCGAACGCTGACGGTCTGCATCATCGCCAAGAGCCGAAGAAATGGTCAGCTTGCCACGACGGCGCTCACCGCCGCCACCGCCACGGGAGGAACGGCTCGGTGTCTCGCGGGCACTGCGATCACGGTCGTCCTTGGATTTGCGCTTGCCGCCGCCGCGCGCCGGTGCGTCATCGACGGCAGGCACCGCTGCAGCCGGGCTGTCAGCCGGGGCAGATGATTTCGTCCGGGTCTTCGCAGTGCGCTCAGTCCGTTCTTTCGCAGCGGCCTCTTCGGCCTTGCGGGCTTCTTCCTCGGCCTTGCGGCGAGCTTCAGCCTCTTCGCGTTCTTTCGCTTCCTGCAGTTTCTTTTCCTGCTCGGAGCGGAGGCGGTCCTGGGCCTCTTTCTCGCGCTGCTCTTCCTTGGCGCGTGCCGCAACTTCGTTCTTGCGTTCCAGCAGGGCCTTCTGACGCGCTTTCAGCTCGTCTACCGTAATGCCCAGCTTCTTCGCGGTCGCGACGAGACGGGCCTCGAGGGAGTCGTTCGCCTTTGGCGCGTCCTTGGCAGGTGCGGAGGAGGAGCCGCCAGGGCCTACCGCCCGGCGCTTCTTCGTCTCAACAACCACCTGCTTGGAGCGGCCATGGCTGAAGCTTTGCTTCACCGTACCGGAACTCTTCCGGGAGACGGTGAGCGGTTTGCGCCCGCCTGAATTGCCACCAGTGTCTTTCGTATCGCTCATGCGTTCTTCATACCACGTTTCTTGCCGATGCGCGCCATTGCGCCTCGGCTTTGTTTTCCGCTACCGATCCTGATCCGGAAACCAGTCCAGTTCGGGCCGTGTGCGAAATCCGGCAAGCCGCCGGTAGGCAAGCCGTACAGCCTTCGCAATTGGCCCCTTGCGGACGAGACCGTGTATCACACGCTCACGCCCAAACGCCACGCCCAATTCCTCAGAACTGAGCGCACCGGCAATTTCCACGTCGCTATATAATGCTTTTGCAAGGAAATACACCTTTGAGCGGCCATCTTCTGCACCATCGGCCGCCTCAAGCAAAAGCCCGGGACGTTTCTTCTGGAGCGCATCGCGCACCTGGTCAAAGCCCAGAACGACTTCGCCGGACTTCTTGGCCATGCCCAGAAGCCCCGTAAAGCGCTGCAGCAAGAGCGCCTCAATCTGATCCATCAGACCATCCGGCACCTTGACCTGGGTTTTGAAGCCACGGGCAAATGCCCCCTTGCCAATCGCTGTCTCAAGCGTCTCGCGATCAGCCTTCACCCAAACACCCCGTCCAGGCAGTCGGGAGGACACATCCGGCGTCACCACACCCTCAGGCGAGAGGGCAAAGCGCACCATCTCTGTCTGCGGGAGACGTTCCCGCGTCACGGCGCATTGGCGGACAGGGGCTTCCCCGTCCGCCACGCCAGATCTGTCAGTGCCGGTTACCCGCGCATCAGTCTTTCGGTGCGGCTTCGTCATCGCCGCCCTCCGCTGCCAGGGCTTCGAGATCAAACTCGAGCTCTTCAAGGGCCTCATCGACCGCCTCGTCAGAAGCATTGCTGCCGAGGTCGCCCAGCGCCAGCAGCGCGCGTTCTTCTTCGGTCAGCTCAGGGGCTTCTTCTTCGGCCTTTTCAGCCAGCATCTTCTCGACAGCATCCGGCTCAATCCAGCCTGCGGCCACGCGGGCCTTCATGACGAACATCTGCGCGTCATCCTTGCGCATCTCACCCTTCTTCAGAATGCCTTCGACCCAGACCGGCTTGCCGTCCGGGCCCGGCTCGCGCCAGCCGGTGATGTCATCCGGCACAAGGCCGGCAACATCGTCCAGCGTCTGCACGCCTTCTTCGCCAAGACGGACAGCAAAGGACGGCGTCATGCCTTCAAGTTCCATCACGGCATCTTCAACGCCCAGCTCCTTGCGCTTGGCATCATTTTCGGCGGCAACGCGGTCCAGATATTCACGGGCACGTTCCTGCAGCTCAGCGGCCACATCCTCGTCAAAGCCTTCAATCGTGATGAAGTCTTCCGGGGCCACATAGGCGATCTCTTCGACCGTCTCGAAGCCTTCAGAGGCAAGCAGCTGCGCCAGCGTTTCATCCGCATCCAGCGCTTTCATGAACAGGTCTGTACGCTCCTGGAACTCGCGCTGATAGCGTTCGGAATCGGCGCTTTCGGTCACGAGGTCGATCTGCCAACCAGTCAGCTGGGAGGCAAGGCGCACATTCTGGCCGCGGCGGCCAATGGCCAGCGGGAACTGGTCGTCTGCCACAACAACTTCCACGCGGCGCTCGTCTTCATCCAGCACCACTTTCGACACTTCAGCCGGCTGCAGCGCGTTCACGATGAAGGTCGCGTCGTCATAATTCCACGGGATGATGTCGATCTTCTCGCCGGAGAGTTCCCCGACAACGGCCTGGACACGCGCACCGCGCATACCCACACAGGCACCGACCGGATCAATCGAGCTGTCATTGGAAATCACGCCGATCTTGGCGCGACTACCCGCATCACGGGCACAGGCCTTGATCTCGATCACACCTTCATAGACTTCCGGCACTTCCTGCGCGAACAGCTTGACCATGAAGTCAGGCGCCGAACGGGACAGGAAGATCTGCGGACCTTTGGTCTCACGGCTGACCTTGTAAAGATACGCCCGTACACGGTCATTCGTCTGGAAATTCTCACGCGGGATACCGTCATTGCGGCGGATGATACCCTCTGCGCGGCCGAGATCCACGATCACATGGCCGTACTCGACCCGCTTGACGACACCAGAGATGATCTCGCCGACGCGATCCTTATACTCATTGTACTGACGCTCACGCTCGGCATCACGCACCTTCTGCATGATGACCTGCTTGGCGGTCTGAGCAGCCACACGGCCGAAATCGAAGGGCGGCAGCTCTTCCTTCAGCTCGTCGCCCACTTCAAGGGAGCCATCGATCTTCTTGGCTTCCGACAGACGTAGCTGTTTGGACTCGTCCTCGAACTCATCGTCCTGGACGACCGTCTGGATCCGCCACAGCGTCTGTTCGCCAGTCTGCGCATCGATCTTGGCACGGATGTCGTGCTCTTGGCCGTATTTCGCTTTCGCGGCCTTCTCGATGGCTTCCTGCATAGCCTCGATGACGATTGTCTGATCAATCGCCTTCTCTTCAGCGACCGCCTTGGCGATCTGCAGGATTTCCAGCCTGTTGGCTGAAACGCCGATGGTGTTCATTTGACGTCTCCCGTCTCTTCATTTGACTCGGTGTCTTCATCGCTCTCGTCGATTTCAAGGTCGCCGAGGTCGTCTTCATCAGGTTGCGGCGGCAGATTGCCGGAGGCGCGTGCCGCTTCAATCAATTCATCTGTCAGGATCAGGCTGGCGCGGCTCATCTCATGGACATGCGCGACCAGCTCGGTCTCATCGTCCAGTTCCAGATGGGCGCCATTCTCATCTTCGCCGGTAATGATGCCGGTAAAGCGGCGGCGGCCATCGATCGGGCGTGCCAGCTCCACTTTTGCGGCATGGCCCACCCAGCGGCCGAAATCCCCTTCCCGCGTCAGCGGGCGGTCAATACCGGGCGTGGACACTTCCAGCGTATAGGCTTCCTTGATCGGATCATCATCTTCCAGCACCGGGCCCAGGGCCCGTGAGAGGCTGGCGCAATCCTCGACATTGGTCGGGGCGCCGCCTTCTCTTTCCGTCATGATCTGAAGGTGCGGCCGCCGTCCGCCTTGAATGCGCAGGCGTACGATTTCCAAGCCAAGAGACTCCGCCACGGGCGTGGCGAGAGCGAGAATGCGGCGTTCCTGTTCGGTCAGAGCAATCATGCGTTTGAGGAAGTATTCCGGTAAAGAAAAGCGGCGGCCCCGTTTCCGGAACCGCCGCCGATATGTTTCGACTTGGGATATATATAGCGTTCCCGGCGCTGCCTGTCGAGTATGCGATGCTGTAGACGCAAAAACGGCGGTTCCAATGCCGGAACCGCCGCCTTAAATTCTCTCGAGAGAATTCTGTCTTAGAGAACTTTCAGGTCAACAGCCGAGGTTTTGCCACGGCGTTCGTCCTTGTAGAGTTCGTAAGATACTGCCTGATCTTCGGCCAGCGTACGCAGGCCAGAGCGCTCAACGGCTGAAATGTGAACGAAAACGTCCGAGCCGCCCTCATCAGGTTTGATGAAGCCAAAGCCCTTCTGGTCATTGAACCATTTCACTTTGCCAGTTGCCATTACTTGTAGTCCTTTTACGTTCAATTGAAGCGGCCCGGTCCGGATTTGAACCAAGTCCACCTATCGAAACGGGAGGGAAGAAAGTCATGGCCGCCGGTCTGACGGGGTCTTGATATTCAGACCGACCGAATTCGATGCCGCTATTAACTCACGGGTGCGACATTCCGTCAAGTGACTGCTTTGTGTCAGCTGCGGAGGAAGTCCAGCCAAACCGGGGCACAATCACCCAGTTTCTTGCTTTCATAGCGGGTTGTGAGGTGATCTTCCGGCGGCGTGCGCCAGTCATCTGCGCGCTCTGCCTGCCAGTCAAAACCGCCATGCGCCAGGAAGTGCTGCAGGGCCTCATCTGCATAACTCTTTACGTCTGTCGCGAAGCGGATCTGCGCGCCAGGCTTACAGATGCGGTGCAGGACGGACAGGAATTCTGGCTGGATCAGGCGACGCTTCTGTTGGCGCTTCTTCGGCCACGGATCCGGAAACAGGATGAAGGTGCGCGCAATGCTCTCATCTTTCAGGAAGGCCATAACGGGCCGCGCATCATCCATCACCAGCCGCACATTCTTCAGGCTCTGCGCCTCAATTCCGGTCAGCGCCTTGGCCATCCCCTCGATAAAAGGCTCGCAACCGATGAAGCCCGTGTCAGGATGAAGGCCTGCCTGCCCGACAAGATGTTCTCCGCCGCCAAAGCCGATTTCCAGCCACACATCCCGCGCACCGCCAAACAGTCTTGCCGGGTCCAGCGACGCATCTGGCGCGTCAGGCACCTGCAATTGCGGCAGCAGGGAATCGATCAGTCCCTGCTGGCGGGCAGACAGGCCCCGACCGCCTGTCCGGCCAAATGTTCGCAGCGGGGAATGCTTGGGGTCGGGGTGTCTGTCAGTCATCGCGCTGCCTGATGCCCGAGAGCGGTCTGCGGATCAATCCTCGGCCTGCTTGTCGTCGAACGCGCAGGCCGCAGCCTGCACAGTCGCCAGCAGTGACTTGCGCAGCGAGACATCCTCGATCTTCTGGAAGGCGGCGATCAGGTCCAGCACTTCTGACGTCATTACCGGAGCGTGAACGCCATCCCCGTCTTCAGCCACCTGCAGCGCCTCATGTTCCAGATAAGCTTCCGCCCCATCGAAGAAATAGGTGATCGGTATGCCCATCGCAGTCGACATTTCATACAGGCGACCGGCTGAGACGCGATTGATGCCTTTTTCATATTTCTGCACCTGCTGGAACGTAAGCCCCAGAAGGTCGCCAAGCTTTTCCTGGGTCAGATTCAATTCCTTGCGGCGCCAGCGAATTCGCTGACCCACGACACGGTCTATCCCGCTCGGAAGTTTACTATCCGACATTCCCCATCCAATTCAGATCCTGAATGAAGAGCTAGTTTTACCGCCGCCACGTCAGGAAAGCGAGTCCAACAAAGAGACTAAGCGTTAACCAGAAAAGCAACAGGCCAAGCCGTGTCTGGTAGAGCGTTACCGGCGCAGGCGCGGGAAGTTTTCCGCGGCCAAAATCGGTATTCCAGCCACTTGGCGCATCCGTAACAGGGGCAGCACGGAAGACTTCGCGGCCATGCCCATCAACCACGGCAGACGCCCCGCGGCTAGCGACGCGCGCCATTGGCAAGCCAGTCTCGATCGCGCGGTAGCGGTTTTGCGCATAATGCTGCGCCGGGCCCATTCCGCCGCCAAACCAGGCATCATTGGAAATCAGCACCAGCCAGTCCGCCCGCGCACCAAGGTTGGCATTACGCGGAATGGAGGGGTAGAGCCCTTCATAGCAGATCATTGCCACAAAAGGCGGAATGTCGTCCGCATAAATCACCGCCGGGCCGGGGCCCGGATGGAAGCCGTCGCGCGCCATACGCTGGATCGCGCCCGGAAGAATGCCTGAAAGCGCCTCGCCAAACGGAATGATACGCGCCGCCGCCAATTCCCCGAAAGGAACAAGACGGTGCTTGTCATACAGTGCCACAGGGCCGGAGCGGATCGCCGTGTCATCAATCACGGTCAGGCTGTTGTAATAGTCGCGCGTATTGTCGCCGGTAATCTCATACCGCGTCGTCCCCACGATCAGCTTGCGGGGCCCGAGATACGCACCCACCGCGTCCAGCGCATTGGCGTCCTGCAACAGCGTGGTCGGCAAGGCCCCTTCCGGCCAGATGATGATGTCGCCCGGCTCGCCTTCCTGATTGGATAGGAGGCGCAGATATTCAATGAGGATCGGGTCCGGCCCGATCTCCCATTTCTCATCCTGCGGCACGCCGGAATCCATCAGTACAACAGTCTGGTCTGTCATTGCAGACGGCGTCGCAATGCGTTGCGAGCCCCAGCTCCAGCCCAAAGCCAGCAGGATCACGGCGGCAAAGGATGGCGCAATGCGCAACATCAATCCGCGCGCATCACGTGTGTCCACCAACGCCGCCGGCGTGGACATCAGGAAAACGGTGACAAGCGTCAGCCAGTAAACCCCACCCAGCGATGCGCCTTGCGACAGCGCGCCGCCCGGCACCCAGGTCGTACCCGGCAGATTCCACGGAAAGCCGCCAAACAGATGGCCGCGCACATATTCGGCCAACGCAAAGAAGAAGGCGAAGACAAAGATGCGCGACGGGGACGCAGACCAAAAGGCCCCAGCCATCGCGCCAAGGACGCCCCAGATGATCGCCATCCCGCCCGGCAGCAGAACCAGCGGCATCCACAGGAAAATGGCGTGCTTCTCCGGCTCCACCAGGAAGGGCGCCGCCGTCCAATGCATGCTGATCAGGAAAAAGCCAACACCAAACGCCCAGCATCGCAGGAAAACCGCCTTGCCCCATTTGCGATGGCCACGCGCCCCGTCCAGCATCCAGATCAGGCCGGTGAAGGAAATCACCAGCACCGCGCTGAAATGGAAGGGCGCAAAGGCTACAGCGGAAAAGGCGCCCAGCAGAATGCAGGTCGCAACCGCGGCCCAGCCTGTCAGCCGGGCAAACGCCTCGTGCAAGGGTCCAAGTGCCGTGAACCCGTGACTCCGCACCTCATGTTTCATACTTTACTCCTGAGAGGCGGGAGTGGGCTGTTCCGGTGTCCGCAGACGCACGCGGCGAATTCGCCTTGCATCCGCGTCCATGATCTCAATCTCGACCCCTGTCGGGTGACGCAGAACCTCGCCGCGCACCGGCACCTTGCCAGCAAGGGCAAAGGCCACGCCGCCCAGCGTGTCAAAATCTCCGTCATTATCCTCGATTGAGAGGTCAATGCCCGTTTCCTCGGCAAAATCGTCTATCTCGGTTCGCGCATCCGCTTCCCAGACTCTCTGGCTGCGGCGCACGAACATCGCTTCTTCATCATCGTGTTCGTCTTCGATGTCACCGACGATTTCTTCAACCAGGTCTTCCAGGCTGACCAGACCGTCGGTGCCGCCATACTCGTCTACCACGAGCGCGAGGTGAATACGCGTGGACTGCATTTTCACAAGAAGATCGGTCAGCTTCATCGAGGGCGGCACATACAGCGCCTCCCTGTGCAGCCGCTCCAGCGGGCGTTTGGCCGGCTCGCCATCCTTGGCAAGTTCCGTCACGACATCCTTGATGTGAATGAAGCCAATCGGATCATCCAGCGTCTCACGGAAGACCGGCAGGCGCGAATGCGTCACTTCGGCGAAATACTTCAGCAGGTCCGGAAATTCCGTGCCAACCTCCAGAGCCTTGATCTCGGCGCGCGGCACCATGACGTCTTCCACCCGCATGTCCTGGAACTCAGCGAGGCGCAGGCGCATCTCGTTCGGATTGTGCTGCGGGTCGTCTCCATTGGAATTTTCCGGAGAGGATTCAACAGGCTGAGGCTTTCGGCCAAAACCGAAAAAGCTGCGCAATCGGCCGCTTGGCGGCGCTTCAGAAGAGTCAGGGTCGCTCATGGCCTCAGGTGATTCAGTCCGTCAAATATGGATTAGCAATGCCCAGGGATGCAAGCGCCTTTATTTCCAGCGCTTCCATAATCCCGGCCTCTGCCGGTGTTTCATGATCATGCCCCATCAGATGGAGATAGCCATGGATCAGCAAATGCGTCAGATGGTCCGCAAGGGCCTTGCCCTGTTCTGCGGCGTCCGCAACCGAAACGCCATGCGCCACGGCAATGTCGCCCAGCAGGGGGCGGTCCATCACGTCTGCCGGAAAAGACAGCACATCCGTGGGCTTGTCCTTGCCACGGAACTGGCGGTTCAGCGCGTGCAGGGCGTCATCATCGGCCAGCATGAGGGACACTACGCCCGTCGCGGGCTCCACCTTGCGGGCAGCCTCGAACGCGGCCTGACAGACTTGCTCCAGATCCGGAATGGCCTGCCAGCTGTCATCCTCCAGGATGAGATCAAACTCGATCATCGCAGCGCGTTCAGCCCTCGCCCGCCGCCGCATAGGCGTCGATGATCCGGCTCACCAAGCCATGGCGCACAACATCCGCCGCCGTCAGCGTATGCACATTCACACCCTCGATATCTGCGAGGATCTGCAGCGCATGTTTCATGCCTGAGGGCTGATGTCCCGGCAGGTCGACCTGTCCGGGATCGCCCGTGATCACCATGCGGCTGTCACGGCCAAGGCGCGTCAGCACCATTTTCATCTGCGGAATGGTCGTATTCTGCGCTTCGTCCACGATGACGAACGCATTTTTCAGGGTACGCCCGCGCATGAAGGCCAGCGGCGCGACTTCAATCTCGCCGCGCGCCATGCGCCGTTCCATCTGTTCCTGCCCCATCAGCTCGCGGAGCGAGTCCCAGATCGGCAGCATGTAGGGGTCTACCTTTTCCTCCAGCGTGCCCGGCAGGAAGCCCAGCTTCTCACCGGCCTCAACCGCGGGCCGCGTCACGATCAGGCGCTGGCGCACACCGGTCAGCAATTCCGAAACGCCTGCCGCAACGGCCAGGAAAGTCTTGCCGGTGCCGGCCGGGCCGACGCCGAAAATCATCGCATTGTCCGAGTTCGCCAGAAGATCGATGTAGCGGGACTGGCCGCGCGTTTGCGGCGTCACGGGCTTCTTCAGCCCCCGGAAGGTTCCAAAGCTCTGCGCCGGGGTCTGCGCCGCTTCCAGCGCGCCATCGACATCCATGTCGGTAATGTCTGCACCCGTGCGCAAACGGCGCTCCAGCTCTGCCAGCACGGCCTCGGCAATCGAGACGCCTTCCGCCACACCAACCAACAGGATCCCGCCGCCCTGACTTTCTGCGCGCAGGCCAAAATCCTTCAGGCGCGTTTCCAGCAATTGCAGGTGGCGGTGATGCGGACCACACAGATCGCGCAGCGTTTCGGCATTGCGGACTTCATAGATGCGGCTGATCGGAGCCTCCGGAGAGGTGGATGGACGGCGCCTTACGCTCACAGGGCAACCTCGCGGGCGCGCACCAATTCTCCACTCAGGGAGTTCAGGCTCGCGCCTGTGATCTTCACATCGACGATTTCGCCGGTCAGCTCTTCCGGGCCGTTGAAGTGAACGGCCTGCATCCAGGGAGAACGGCCATGGGCCTGGCCTTCAAGGCGGCCACGGCCCGTCACCAGCACGGGCACGCTCTGGCCAATCCTGGATTCATTGAAGGCAATCTGCTGTTCCCGGAGCAGTTTCTGAAGGGCCTGCAGACGCGTATCCTTCACCTCTTCCGGCACCTGGCCGAACATTTCCGCCGCGGGTGTGCCCGGACGCGGAGAATATTTGAAGGAATAGGCAATGGCGTAATTCACATCGCGCACCAGCTGCATGGTCGCTTCGAAATCCTCATCGCTTTCACCGGGGAAGCCCACAATGAAGTCAGATGCCATGGCAATGTCCGGCTGGGCCGCACGCACCTTGCGGATGATCTCCCTGTACTCATCTGCCGTATGGCCACGATTCATGGCCTTCAGGATACGGTCAGACCCGGACTGAACCGGCAAGTGCAGGAAGGGTTGCATTTGCGGCGTGTCGCCATGGGCCGCGATCAGATCATCATCCATGTCGCGCGGATGGCTGGTCGTGTAGCGAATGCGCTCAATGCCACCAATCTTCGCCAGATGGCGCACCAGCTGGCCCAGCGTCCAGTCGGCTTCATTCGTCAGCGCGGGCGACGCGCCGTGGAAAGCGTTGACGTTCTGGCCCAACAGCGAAATTTCCCGCACGCCCTGTGCGGCCAGCGCCCGCGCTTCCAGTGTAATATCATCCACCGGGCGCGACAGCTCGGCCCCGCGCGTATAGGGCACGACACAGAAGGTGCAGAACTTGTCACAACCTTCCTGAACAGACAGGAACGCAGTCGGCCCGTCAGCCTCGCGTGTTTTCGGCAGGGCGTCGAATTTTTCCAGCGTGTCGAATTCGGTTTCCAGTCGATCGCCCACGGCGCGGCTGGCACGGGCAATCATTTCCGGCAGCTTGTGATAGGCCTGCGGGCCCAGCACCAGATCCACGGCCGGCTGGCGCCGCATGATTTCCTCGCCTTCCGCCTGCGCCACACACCCGGCCACGGCAATTGTCATCTTGCCGCCGGTTTCCTCTTTCATGCGCTTCAGCTGGCCAAGCTCGGAATAGACTTTTTCGGTCGCCTTTTCCCGGATGTGGCACGTGTTCAGCACAACAAGGTCAGCGCTTTCCGGGCTGTCTACGGGCGCATAGCCAAGCGGGCGCAATACATCCCGCATGCGCTCGGAATCATACACATTCATCTGGCAGCCATACGTCTTGATGAAGACGCCTTTGGCGGTCTTGGGGGTGTCTGCTGAATTCATTCGGGCGCTTATGCCTGAAAACCCGTCATTCATCCAGAACCTTCATGCCGATTGCCTGCAAACGCAGTGCATCCTGCCCCCTTCCCTGTGACAAACGCTTCACATGTGCCCAAAGCTGGCTAGTGTCGCGCGCAAGCAAACAAAGGAGCCGGGGAGGCCCATGGAAACCATTGTTACATTAATTCAGAACATTGCCGGATTTATCTGGGGCGGCAAATGGGGGGACACAGTTGTCATCCCGGGGGAGATGGGCCCGCTGGCCATCCTGCTGCTCGGAACCGGCCTTCTTTTGATGATCCGCCTGGCTGGGCGGCCCGTTCGCCGGTTCATCCCGGCCCTCGTTGAAGTTTGGCAAGGCCGCAAGGCGCAAGGCGAAGACGGGGCCATCACACCCTGGCAGGCGCTTTCGACCGCGCTGTCCGGTCAGGTCGGCACGGGTAACCTCGCAGGTGTGGCCACCGCCATCGCCATGGGTGGGCCCGGCGCAATCTTCTGGATGTGGGTGACCGCATTGTTCGGCATGGCCCTGGCTTTCTCGGAAAGCTCTCTGGCCATCAAATATCGCGAAACTGACGAATATGGCCGCATCAATGGCGGCCCGATGTATTACATCAAGAACGGCCTCGGAAAGAAATGGACTTGGCTGGCCATCATCTTCTGTCTTGGCACCCTGTTCTCTGCCATGGCCACCGGGTCCATGATTCAGGCCAACTCGATCACGCAGACCGCTGTTGAAACGGCTCGCGGAACCTTTGGTCTGTCGCTGCCGGCCTGGGTGTTTGGTATTGTCATTGCCGGTCTGGTCTTTGCCGTCATTATCGGCGGCATCAAGTCGATCGGCTCGGTTGCCGGCAAGATCGTGCCGCTGATGGCAGCGGCCTATGTGTTGTGTGCCTTGATCGTGCTGATCCTCAACGCCTCTGAAATTCCGCACGCCTTTGCGGTGATCTTCAAGTCGGCGTTCGGACTTCAGGAAGTCGTCGGGGGCGCCGCAGGTTACGGAATGATGCAGGCCGTTCGCTTTGGTATAGCGCGCGGCCTTTTTTCTAACGAAGCCGGTCAGGGCTCTGCCCCGATTGCCCATGCTGCCGCGCAAACCAAAAACCCTGTCCAGCAGGGTGAAATCGCGATGATCGGTGTCTTCATCGATACGATCGTGATCTGTACGATGACTGCGCTGGTCATTCTGACTGTATCGGGTGACTTCAAGCGCAATCCGGCCCTCATCGCCGCAAACCAGTGCATCGTCGAAGGCCATGCCACCCTGCCGGAAGGCGCAAATGTGGAAGAGCTGTTCCCGTCTGCCTATACGGAAGGTCGCGAGGCCATTCTGGCCGACAAGGGTGAAGACGCCCAGGGCTTCCTTCAGGCGTGCCGCGCCGCGGGTCTCGACCTGACGAAAGACCTGCCGCCAGGCACGACAGCTGAAGAGGAAGAAGCCTACTTCCAGAAGGCGCTGGCCGCTGCGGCGGACGGTAATGTCCTCAACGAAGTGCGCTATGTCTATGAGACGGATGCGGAATCCTCTGGCATTACGGCGCGCGCCTATGGCACAGCCCTGCCGGGCGGAGAGTGGATCGTTACCATCGCCCTGTTCTTCTTCGCCTTCACCACGATCATCGGCTGGTCGTATTACGCCGAACAGGCCCTCACCTATCTGGTTGGCGAATGGGCAACCCACCCCTTCCGATACATCTGGGTTCTGGTCGTGTTTGCCGGAACGATTGTCACCAATACAGACGCGCTCTGGCTGCTCGGGGATATCGCGAACGCCTCCATGGCCTTCCCGAACCTGATCGCCCTGCTCGCTCTGTCAGGTGTCATCTATGCCATGCACAAGAATAATGGCGATCCGGATGGCGGACACCCGGTGCATGACTATCGGGAAGAAGAGCGCCATCCCAAGGAAGACTAGGGACTGACCCGCTGCATAAAAAGGCCCCGCCCGGTATCTGCCAGGCGGGGCTTTTTCATGGGGCCATGATGGGTCTGTTTTGCCCGGTTTCGGGTCTCTTTTGGGCCCCTTTTGGGACTGTTTAGGAGCACTTTTAGGGGCTGTTTTTGCCTTACCAGGTGCCGATGTTTTCCGCGCTGGCCCAAGGCTCTTTCGGCGCCAGGGCATCGCCCTTCTGCAACAGCTCGACTGAAATCCCGTCCGGAGAGCGGACGAACGCCATGCGGCCATCACGCGGCGGCCGGTTGATGGTCACGCCCAGCGACTGCAGATGCTCGACAGCGCCGTAGATATCGTCGACCAGATAGGCCAGATGCCCGAAATTACGGCCGCCAGCATAGTCTTCCGGGTCCCAGTTATAGGTCAGTTCCACCATGGGAATATTGGTCTGCGTGGGGCTCACGCCATCCGGCATGCCGCCCATGCGCTCGACATCTTCCGGCGTTGCCAGGAAAACCAGCGTGAAGCGCCCGGCCTCGCTGTCTACGCGCGAAACCTCTTTCAGGCCCAGCCCGTCGCAATAGAACTTCAGGGACGCATCAATATCGGCAACGCGCACCATGGTGTGCAAATACTGGATACTCATCAATGACCTCCATTCAGGTCGCGGATGACCTGTTTAAGCGTGGGCGGCATCACGGCGTAATAGCGGTGCATGGCGGCGGCCAGCAGGGCGATTGCCATCAGCATGAACGCCAGGAAAACGGAAAAGGAATGGATAAGCGTACCGGTCTCGAAGACAGGGTTCTGGCCGCTCAGCCGCCAGATCAAGCGCCACAATTCATTGAACAGGGACACAAAAGGCGCCAGGAACACCAGCATGAACGCCCCGCAGACAAAGAAATAGGTCGCGGCGCGGGGGCCTTCGCTGCGGACATAGAGGTCTGTGAACTCGGCCACCGAAACATCGGCGGGCAGTTCGCCTTCCACCTGCTTTGTGGCCAGAACTTCCGGGGCGAAATCGCGGGTCTGCTTCCAGCGCCAGCCGAGATGAAGCCCCCAGGCGACCAATCCAGCCAGTGCAGCAAAAAAGATAATCATAGATAAGGCCGGGCCCGGTTCCTGCGGCAAAAGCCGTCTGCCCATCAGCCTGATCAGGCCGCGTGGGCGCGTTCAAAAGTGAGCATGGCGCGTTTGCGATCCACTCCCCAATGATAATTATGGAGCCGGCCGTCCGCTGCAAGGGCGCGGTGACAGGGAATAAACCAGCTGATCGGGTTTGCGCCCACGGCTGCGCCCACTGCGCGGGCCGCTTTCGGGTTGCCGCTGGCTTTTGCGAGCGCTCCATAGGTGGCGGTTTTGCCAGCCGGAATCTCCAGCAGGGCCCGCCAGATCTGGCGCCGGAAGGGCGTGCCATAAAGGGCAACCGGCAGGGGTTCTCCCTGCTCGAATACTTGCTGCGCCATCTTCAGGGCGGCGGCATCATCGCGGCGGATGTCTGCCTCCGGATAGCGACCGGCGAGATCAGCAAAGACGTCGGCCTGCCCCCGCCCCTGATGTTCAAACCCTGTCCGGGCGGGGGCATCCTCATCAATGAAGCCAAGCGCCACCAGACCTCGCGGCGAGATCAGCCACGCCCCTTCCCCGAACGGCGTCGGGGCCCGCCCGATCAACAGGTCTGCGCCGCGCCCGCCCGCCTTGGCCTCTCCGGGGGTCAGCCCTTCATGGGCAATGAACAAATCATGCAGTCGGCCTGGCCCGGACAGACCCGCCTCAAGCGAGGCCTCCAGCACGCTGACACCGTTGCGCAGCAGGTCGCCTGCAGCGGCATGCGCCAAAGCTGCCTGGAACTGCTTCGGGCTGACGCCTGTCCAGCGGGTGAATTCGCGCTGGAAATGGCTGGGCGACAAATTCATCTGCTGCGCGACGGCAGCCAAGTCCGGCCAGTCGCGCCAAGTATCTCCCAAATATTTCAAGGCTTTGGCCATTCGGTCATAGGCCGCAGCGCGTTCATCAAGAGGGGCAGTCGTCTCTGTCATGGGACCTTATTTGCCGCGTCAGGACGGCAGCGGCCACCCGTTTCTTGCGCTCCTGCGCGGGTTTTGAGACTTCCCTGCAACGCAAAAGCCCGGCAAGAGTAGTCTATAAACAAGCTGGGAGCGAATTTATGGCTGATGCGCGCAGTATTATTCTGCATGAATATCCGACATCCCCTTATGCAGAGAAAATACGTCTGGCGCTGCGCCTGAAGAACCTCGCCTATAGCCGGGTCGAGATCCCGGTCATCATGCCCCGGCCGGATTTGATGCCGATGACGGGCGGTTATCGTCGCACCCCGGTGATGCAGATTGGCGCGGACATCTACTGTGACACGGCCATAATCCTGCGCGAACTGGAAGCCCGCTTCCCGATGCCTGCCCTGAAACTTCACGGCCATGAGGGCCTGGCCCAGATGGTGGCAGGCTGGACCGATGGCCGCTGGTTCCAGAGTTCTGTTGCCGTCATCTTTGGTGAGAAAGGCGACCAGGTGCCGGATGCCTTCAAGAAAGACCGGGAAGAACTGTCCGGGCGTCCCTTCGATACCGATGCCATGAAAGCCGTGGCTCCGATGATGCGGGATCAATGGCGCGCGCGCCTGATGCTGCTGGAAGAGCGCCTGCAAGGCGGTCAGGGCGCAGGCTCCGGCCTCTTTCTGATCGGTATGAAACCGGGACTGGTCGACATCCATGCCTATATGAATGTCTGGTTCATGGAACAGAACGTGCCGGACTTTCTGGAACAATGCTTTGAACGCGCCGATTTGACCAAGGCCTGGTATGAGCGCCTGAAGGAATTCGAGGGCCAAGAGCCTGAGACCATCACCTCCCGCCAGGCGCTGGACATTGCGCTGTTTGCCGCGCCGAGGCTGGTTGCGGCCACGACGCGCAGCGAACCTCAGGGCCTGAGCCCCGGCGAAGACGTGGCTGTTGCGCCGGATGATTACGGCCAGGTCTGGGTGGAGGGCGAACTGGTACATGCCGACTCCCAGCGCATTATCCTGCAACGCACATCGGAAGAAGCCGAAACTGTGCACGTTCACTTCCCACGCGCCGGATATCTGGTGCGCCGCCTCTAGCCTGCCTTGTCAGGCCTCCGCGTCCGTCTAGTCTCAGGCTCTAACATGCAACACAAGGGAGCCCGGCCATGGACCGCAGGCTATGTCTTATCACAGGTGCCTCTGCTGGGATCGGCGCTGAGTTTGCCCGCCAGTATGCAGCCCTTGGCTGGGATCTGGCGCTGACCGCCCGGCGGGAAGACCGGCTGACAGGGCTGGCGGATGAACTGCAGAACAAGCACGGCAACAAGGTGATCTGCCTTGCGCAAGATCTGGCGCGCGCCAATTCCGCCGACAAGATCATCACCGCCCTGTCCGAACAGGGCCGGCATGTGGACGCGTTGGTCAATAATGCCGGGTATGGCCTGCCGGGCACCTTCTTCAATACAAGCTGGAAATCACAGGCAGACTTTATCCGCGTGCTCTACACAGCGCCGATCGAACTGGCGCACAAGGTGTTGCCGGGTATGGCGGAACGCGACTATGGGCGCATCATCAATGTGGCCTCCCTGGCGGGTTATGCCGCGGGCAGCGCAGGCCACACCCTCTATGCCAGCGTGAAATCCGGTCTGATCAAATTCTCGGAAAGCCTGAATGCCGAATGCGAAGCGCTGGGCCATGCAGACATTCACTGCACCGCTCTCTGCCCCGGCTTCACCTATAGCGAATTCCACGATGTGAACGGCACGCGGGACAGCATGAACAAGATGAGCAAGCGCATGTGGATGGAAGCCGCGCCGGTCGTGAAGGCCGGGATCGACGCGGTCAATCGCGGCCAGCCCGTGGTCGTGCCGGGCATGGTCAACAAGGCGATTGCCTCGCTGACGCGCATCCTGCCGGAGCCGCTGGGCCGCGCCATGGTGGGCGCGCAAAGCAAGCGCTACCGCCGGATAGACTAGTCGCTGGAAGAGGCAATCTCGTCGCGGATACGGTCTGCGGTGGGGGTCGTGTCGGACTTGCGCCAATCCGTTGCGCGGCGGCGTGGAACGATGCCGCCCTCTTCCCGCTCGCGTCCT
>Ga0070726_10000694_pt1 | contig 38810 bp, 26 predicted proteins | sample tdAd471_FD_67275 | JGI IMG/M metagenome (GOLD analysis project Ga0070726, IMG submission 67275) | Marine sediment microbial communities from the Atlantic coast under amendment with organic carbon and nitrate - tdAd47.1 | ecosystem: Environmental > Aquatic > Marine > Coastal > Sediment | place...
ACGGGAGAGAGTGGTGTTTTCATGGGTATGGTAGATGATATTTATCTGTTTCGTCGCTTAACCAGTCCTTTAGAGGTGGCCAGAATCGCAGGGCTGAGTGAAGATGAAATAGATGAAAGTTCAAAAGCGGCCGATCGTTTATTTAAAAATGCTGCCTTCCTGCAATTACAAAAAGAACGAGCTAAAGCCGTAGAAAAAAAGATAGCTATACTTGATACCGTTCCAGAGGTAATGGTCATGGAAGAAATGCCTCAAGCTCGGCAAGCCTATGTGCTGGATCGTGGACAATATGATGCGCCCATGCAGCCCGTGAGCCCAGCTACCCCAGCTGCTGTTTTCGATTTCCCTGATGATTTACCCAGAAATAGACTGGGTTTAAGTCAATGGATCTTTAGTAAAGAAAATCCACTTACGGCCCGAGTGGCTGTAAATAGATACTGGCAGCTATTTTTTGGCAAGGGCCTAGTTAGCACACCTCAAGATTTTGGCAATCAAGGTGCCCTTCCTTCTCATCCAGCCCTACTGGATTGGTTAGCTGTTGAATTTATGGAGTCAGGTTGGGACTTGAAAGCCTTACATCGTCAGATGGTCACCTCAGCTACCTATCGACAATCATCTATTGCCACGGACGAATTGCGGAAAAAAGACCCTTACAATGATTTTATTGCTAGAGGTCCCAGTCATCGTTGGCCGGCTGAAATTATTCGTGATAATGCGCTTGCCGCTTCCGGTTTACTACATAAACAAATAGGTGGCCCCAGCGTAAAACCGTACCAACCTGATGGCCTATGGATAGACTTAGGCAACTTTTCCTATAAGCTGTTGCATTACAAACAAGATGAGGGCAACAAACTCTATCGTCGCTCGATGTATACCTTTATCAGGAGAACTTCTCCCCCACCAGCTATGACCATTTTTGATGCCCCTAGTAGAGAGGTCTGTACGGTGCAACGAGAAATCACCAACACGCCACTTCAGGCATTGGTATTACTCAATGACCCGACCTTCGTAGAGGCCGCGCGTGTAATGGCAGAACGCATGCAAAAAGAAGGTGGAAATACAGTAGAAGACCAAATTCATTTTGCCTTTCGGTTATTTACCGGACGAAGTCCCAGTGAAAAAGAAGTCGACGTTTTAGTCCATTTATTTGACGAAGAGAAAAAACGATTCCAGCAGGCTCCTCAAACCGCTAAAGAAGCCTTGGCCATTGGAAATTATCCGGTTGACTCCACGCTGGATCCTGTTGAGACAGCAGCGCTCGCCATGGTTAGTAGCATGATGATTAACCATGATGAATTTTATATGAAGCGTTAGGAGAGGTTTGGGGTAAAGTTTAAGGTTTAAGCTTTAAAAATTAATGTCGAAGGGGTTGAAGGTTCTGAATAAGACAGGATTGAGGGCATGAGAATAAGAAGTTTTTAAAACAAAAGAATTATGTCAGCTTGCAATGATTATGGTGCATTTAGTAGCAGAAGGGATTTCCTATCCACATCGGCCATGGGATTGGGAGCAATGGCGCTAGGCTCGTTGATCAATCCATTGCAGGCATTCAACTCCACTTCTTTATTGAACAATGGTGGTGGGGTTTTAGGAAAGCCTCATTTTGCACCTAAAGCCAAGCGCATCATTTATATGTTCCAAAGTGGCGCTCCTTCACAATTGGACTTATTTGATCCTAAGCCACTCTTGAAAAAGATGAATGGCCAGGATATACCTCCTAGTGTAAGAGGTGAGCAGCGATTGACGGGCATGACTGCGGGACAAAGTTCTTTTCCCTTGGCTGGTTCCCTTTTTGATTTTAAACAGCATGGAAGCAGTGGAGCTTGGGTCAGTGAGTTGATGCCACATACCGCCAAAGTCGTAGATGAATTGTGTTTTGTGAAGTCGCTCTATACCGAAGCTATTAATCATGATCCAGCTGTTACCTTCATACAGACTGGATCTCAACAACCTGGCCGTCCGTCCATCGGCGCTTGGATGAGTTATGGTTTGGGTACAGATAATGAGAATTTACCCTCTTTTGTTGTATTGGTTACAAAAGGAAAAAATGGACAGCCCCTCTACTCCCGTTCCTGGGGCAGTGGCTTCCTTCCCGCGCAACACCAAGGCGTACAATTCCGGTCTGGAAAAGATCCTGTACTATATTTGAATAATCCAGGAGGGGTGAGTCCGACAGATCGTCGCCGACAATTGGATCATTTGAAACAGCTACAGGAGTTGCAGGCGGCCCATATTCGAGACCCTGAAATAGAAGCGAGAATCGCTCAATATGAAATGGCCTTCCGCATGCAATCCTCAGTGCCTGATGTAGTCGATTTATCAGATGAGCCCGATCATATTTTTGATATGTATGGTGAGGATAGTAAAAAGCCAGGTACATACGCTGCCAATTGCCTACTAGCGCGCCGCTTAGCGGAAAAGGGGGTGAAATTTATACAGCTCTTTCACCAGGGTTGGGATCAGCATGGCAACCTGCCCAGCGCGATCAAAGTACAAGCCAAGGAAACGGATCAAGCCTCCGCTGCCTTATTGCTGGACCTCAAGCAACGCGGAATGCTCGATGATACCCTGCTCATCTGGGGTGGCGAATTTGGCCGTACTAACTATTCACAAGGAAAATTAACTGTCGACAATTATGGTAGAGATCATCATCCACGATGCTTTACCAGCTGGATGGCTGGCGCCGGGGTAAAACCTGGAATCTCCTACGGCGCAACTGATGACTTTGGGTATAATATCACTCAAAACCCGGTACATGTCCATGACCTACAGGCCACGATCTTGCACCTTTTGGGCATTGATCATGAGAGGCTGACTTATCGTTTTCAGGGCCGTCGTTTCCGATTAACGGATGTGCATGGGCAGGTAGTGAAGGATATTTTGACGTAGGGGAGGTGTGAGAGGTTGTGGGTTGGTGAGAGGATGAAGAGGAGAAGCCGTGAAACTAGTTCGGAGGTCTGACTAGGAAAAGCCGACCTCCGAAGTAGGACATTGTGCAGAGATTTATTTCTTATCCATTCTACTTTTCTGGTCCACAGCTGAAGTACTTTGCTTCATGATCGGCAAGCGAATTTGCGATGGATACTTGGCTGAGTGATGAATTTGATTGTGTGCTACCACTCCTTCCTTCTCATCAAAGTTATTACCGCCGGTATTTAGGTTTCGGGTAAAGCGTGGGAAATTACTACTGGATATTTCGACCCGAATGGAGTGCCCCTTACCAAAATAATTACTAGTAGACATCGGTGTCATATCCAACTTATAGACTTCTCCCTCTTTCATAAACACCTCTTTATCATAGCCATCCCGGTAGCGAGCTCTTTGAATGGTCTCGTCGAGGTTATAGGCGCGGCCATCGGGGTAAACATCGATTAATTTGATAGTAAAATCGGTATCCTTGGCATCAGAAGAAACATAAAGGCTAGCTTCAATAGAGCCCGTCACCTCTACCCCTTCGCTCAATGGTTCGGAAGTATAAACCAAAATATCTTGGCGCGTTTCCATTTGCTGCTGATCATAGGCTCCCCCTTTTACGGCATTACCAGTACAACAAACATTTCCACCGTAAGACATCACCGGATTCATAGGATCATAGGTAAAACCATCCGTCACCGCTTTGCTGGTCGGTTTTCCTGCCACTAATTTGCCATCTCCGTATAAGCTATTAGCTTTTCCTCCACTGCTCAAGAAAAAAGTAGTCATCTCAGCCGCTTTGGGTGGCCATTGCTCCGCTTGTTGCCACTTATTGCTGCCCATGGTATAGTACTGGACACGTGGCGTTTTCTCCTTAAAGTCATTCTTTTCACCATTCAACCAAAGATCAAACCAAGCATAAATTTGCTCATCATAATTCAAGCGGGCATCTCCTACGCTCCGTTCACCCACTATCGTATTTTCAGTAGCTCGTGTATAAGCACAGTGCAGTGTTGGTGCAATAACAAGGTATTGATTATCTGCAATCTCCTTATCTTCTATGTTATTCCGAACGTGATTGAAGAGCGCCAAATTGGGACTGATAGATACATCGTACCAAGAGGTAAACCAAAAACTTGGTACCGCAAATCCCATATCATCATGATATAATCCTCCTTCATACCAGGCTTTATCATTAGGTTTTCGGCGGATCATCTTATCATAAATCTCTTCTTTTCCATTGATATTTTTGATAATATCAGAAACGGGTAGGTGGCTCAAGGCTTCAAGCATGTCTACGGGGGGATTCTCCGGTGCTAAATCGTAGAAGCGAGAGATACGAATCAAATCCTCTTGGGTAGCACCAGCAGGGATACGAGGCTTGAATTTGTCATGCTCTACGCCATACAACCAAGCTGTAAAAAGCATCTGTTGCGCTCCACCTCGGTACCAGTTGCCTTGTTCTACAAAGTTTCCAACCTTCCCAACTCCAGCGCCATACCCCATCGGTACCATGGCAGCATGAGAGGGATGATCTAAGGCCGCGACCGCCATTTGCCATTCAGCTGTAGAAGAACAACCATAAGTTCCAATTTTGCCATTGCACCAATCTTGTTCTTTCATCCAACTAAAGGCATCATATCCGTCAGTCAAAGGCACCCCTAAGATATCCCATTCACCTTCAGAAAAATAACGTCCTCTTTCATTTTGTACCACGTAAGCATAGCCTCTTTTGACTGCTTCATAGGCACGTTGTGCTGTTCGTGTCCTTTCTTCTCCATCTCCCCAAGAATTGAAATTGTAAGGAGTCCGAGAAAAAATCACCGGTACGGGTTGGTCTGTTTTAGGTCGATAGATATCCGTACAAAGTCGAATACCATCTCGCATAGGCATCATCACTTTCTGATCAACAATGGCTTCTGCTTCTAGCTTTTCCCAAATACTGGCCTTTTGCGCCGATAATAGTCCCGTGCTTAGCAGAAACAAGGATAGCAATAGGAAGGATGTGTTTTTTTTCAACATAGTTCAATTCTTAAGGGTGTAAAATATTGGTTAAGGCAGGGTTGGTACGGCGAAGGTCTGTAAATGGGAAACACCTACAGGGGCAGCCAATCGCAGCCCATTACATCTCCACTTTCTCCAAAAATATACGTACAATATTACTGACAGAGTCGGCATACTGTGGTAATACCTTCATGCGGTTCCATTCTGGGTGGTTCACAAATTTGGCCCAATTGGCATCTCTTGCCTCCATGGAATCAAAGCAAATCATATAAGCCAAAGCTGGCATATTAGGTCCCGCAATGAGCTGTCCAAAAAAAACAGGATCAAGACCTGTTTCTAAAAACACGGGTAATTCCTCCTTATTAAACATCATTACCTTACGACGAACGGCATCATCATTGTGCCCTTCATAGATTCGAAATTCAAATAATTTACGGCTGCTTTGGGGCTCCTTTAAGGCTGGCATGACATTGAAGGCTTGCATCAGATAGGTATCATACCTGGAGTACACTTTATTGGCAGAAGTGATTTCTCGGAAGTCTGTACTAGCATCTTCATAGACTTTATCTCGAGCCAATTTGTTTCGCACCTTCAGCAGGTGATCAAAGGAAGAATAAGTTAGCATGAGGTAAGTCTTGGAAGGCTGGCTCATCCCCATTTCTTTAAAAACTAGGGTCTTTTTCACCCCGGCCCTTTTCAAGGCTGGCAACAATACGCTCTTCATATAAGGATTGAAAGGGCCACTCTTACCAAAATTCATACTATAAACACGCAGCTCAAAAATTTCTTGGTCCGCGGTAGGTAAGTCTTCCGTTTCGCTGGCTTTCAGGGTGGAAGTAGCACCGATGGCTCCTATAGCTGAAGCCGCAATAAATTTTCTTCGTTTCATATCGAGTTTTTCGTTTTTGATCTAGGATATGGTTTGTTCTAAAATAATAGACATAGTCGCTAAATTGGTTTCGCTGCCAATTATTAAAAGAGATGCTTCTCAAGAAAGCAATAATTTTTAGCATTGTAAAATAGGAAATCAAGTATCTTCGGTCAAATTTAGCAGTAGCATGAAAAAACTTGGCCTTAATCATAATTGGCTCATTTTCCTATCGTTTCTAATTGCCATTCCAACGGGACTCTTATTTGGCGAACATTTGAAATTTTTGGAGCACATCGGTACCGCCTTTATTCGGCTCCTGAAGATGATTATTGTTCCCTTGGTCACTTTCTCAATTATCAATGCCTTGGCGCGTTTTGAGCAGTCAGCCGAATTGCGTCGTATTGGCTGGAAAACATTGGGCTATTTTATGATCAGTAGCTTAGCAGCCATCATGGTCGGCTTGATTCTCTTCAACTTCATTAATCCCGGTTTAAATGTGGAATTACCCGTAGGAAGTGGGGCGGAATTATCCTTACAAGTGAATAGGCCCGAAGGTTTACTCGACATTCTAGTCAATATTATACCCGCTAATCCCATCCAAGCTTTGGCAGAGATGAATATGCTCAGTATCATCTTTTTTGCCACCCTCTTTGGCATTGCCTTGACCAAAGTAAGTCCACAGATGAAGGAAAATTTCTTAGGCTTTTCAGAGAGTATTTATGATGTAATGATTGTGATTACTAATTGGGTCATTGCCCTTATCCCGATTGGTATATTCGGTTTAGTCATTAAGGCCATCAATCAGACCGATGTTTCCTTTTTCAAATCCGTCTTCTGGTATATCATTACCTTAGGATCGGCCTTGCTGATCATCTTTTTTGTGGTGCAACCACTGTTCCTGTATCTATTCACCAGAAAAAGCCCTGTTCTACACTTGAAACAGATGGGCGAGGCCGTCATTACCGCCCTGGCCACTTCCTCTTCTCTGGCTACGATGCCCGTCAGTATGAAATGTGTGGAACAGAACGCCAAGGTGCCTAAGAAAATCACCAATTTCATTATCCCGCTTGGTGCAACGATTAACATGGATGCTAGTGCTGCTTTTGAGGCGGTCGGAGCCCTATTTATTGCTCAGGTTTTAGGCTTCGAATTGGGCCTAAGCCAACAATTTATTGTGGTGATGACGGCGCTGCTGGCTTCTATCGGAGCCGCTGGCGTACCTTCTGCCGGGATTGTAGTTATTTTTATCGTCATTGAGGCGATTGGCATTAAAGGTTCAGCAGCAGACTTCATCATTGGCGTGATTCTGGCCGTGGATCGGCCACTGGATATTATGCGAACTGCCATTAATATTTATGGCGACACGATCGCTGCAGTGGTGGTTTCGGAAAGTGAAAAATAAGTCAAGCATTTCAACCAACTTTTAGGCCCTTTGACTGTTCATGATTTTGAAAGCTTCCCCAGCAAGCTTACTTTTGCAAAAATTAAATACAGCGGATATGATCGTTTTGTTATCACCAGCTAAGACTTTGGACCTTGAACCTGTAACTACGGCCACCCATTCAACGCCAAGACTCATGGAGGAGACCGAGTCCTTGGTTAAGGTCTTGAAAAAAAAATCGGCCCGACAGCTTAAGTCACTGATGAAAGTAAGTGATAATATTGCTACACTTAATGTAGAACGATACCAAAGCTTTTCTACTCCCTTCACGCCTAATAATGCCAAGCCAGCTGCTTTGGCCTTTAAAGGAGATGTGTATCTTGGCCTAGAGGCTGAAACCTTCTCCACCGAGGAAATGGATTTTGCACAAGATCACATTCGCATCCTCTCTGGCTTATACGGGCTTTTGAAACCCTTAGATTTGATGCAAGCCTACCGACTCGAAATGGGTACTCCCCTAAAGAAAGGTCGAAAGAAGAATCTGTACGAGTTCTGGGATCGACGCATTACTGACTTGATCAATGAAGACCTACAGTCTAGTGGCGGAGATACGATTATCAATTTGGCTTCGAAGGAATATTTCCACTCGGTAAAACCGATGCTTCTGCAAGGGCGATTGATCAACTTCCACTTCAGGGAAAATAGAAATGGAGTGTACAAAGTGATTTCTTTCAATGCCAAAAAAGCGAGAGGAAGAATGGCGCATTTGATAGTGAAGGAGAAAGTGACCTTGGCCGAGGATTTAAAGGAATTTGTAGCGAATGATTATTGCTATAATGAGGCCATGTCAACGCCAGAAGACTGGGTATATACGATTGATTAGCTTTCTTAGAGATCACCAAATTCAATTCCATTTCTTGTTGGGTATCCAAGGAAAAATAGGCTTTAAGACCTATTTTCAATCTTGTCTTTCTGTTGCTCGATTTCATTGATCTTCATCTCCATAATCACAGCAATCGATTGGGCTCTTTGCTTGGCCAAGGAGGCTTTTTCTCCTTCAAATAGATCATCCACAGATTGATTAAAATACAAGAGCCACCTTGTAAAGTGAGCCTTAGTCAATCCATATTTATCATGCAATTCAATATGTTTCAACATCGCATTGCGCTTGTATTGCCCCGTAAAGAACAATACACTTTCCCAAAAATCATACAGTATCTCGAAATGCGCAGCCAGGTGATCCCCAGCTACGTCTACGAACAAAGGAGACATCTCCTCATCCGCCAGCAATTTTTCGTAAAAAGCCTTGACCAGAATTTCAATGTCCGCCCGGCTTTGGATATCTGCTTTCATCATTCAGTAGGTTCTGAAAAGGCTTAGTCTAAATTTGTCTTTAGGAGATAGTTCCTTTTATAAATAAGGGTTCGAGGTTGATATTTTGCTCCACCAGGTCGATAGCTCGTTGTGCTTTCCAAGGCGTACGGATATTGATCTTAACTTCTAAGTTACTAATCTTCACCACAGAGCCATATGTGTCTAAAGGTGTGGTAACCACTGGAATAGCATGTTGCTCAAAGAAATCTTTACAAGGCAGCCGTTCGTACATATTCCTAGGGTTCCGACCGTCTCCTGTAATAATTGCGCCTGACAAGGGAAATTCTTCGATTCCCCGCTGCTTACAAATCATTTCGATCCTTTGCAGCGCCTTACATAATCTATTATTACTGACGACTAGGAGGGAGTTCTTTTCTTTTGCGAAATCGTGGTTAGCGACTAATGATCCAGGAATAATATTATCTACCTGATTGGTCAAATAGTCCTCATTGAGGATTGTAGTTCCATAAACTGCTTTTCGAATCGAATGCATAATGGGATTAGAAAGGCTCTTGTCGTAGGGTAAAACGCCCAATAAGTTCAAATTTTTTTTCTTTAGCCAGCCCCCTACATATTGTCTTACCTTTTCCATCTTCTCCGGCAGCACTTTATTGATAATCACCCCTACGATCGGCACACGCTGACGCTGAAAAACACAAACACTCATCGCCAAGCGATCTATCGTTTTGCCTATTCCGCCTTCCACAATCATTACCACAGAAGCCCCTAAGCTTCTAGCTACTTCTGCATTTGAAAGGCCGACTACACTACCTACTCCAGGATGCCCAGTACCCTCATAGATTACACAATCGTGTTCCGCATCTAGTACTGCTGAGGCATTCATGATACGTTCTTTATAATTGAATGCACTGGGGTTGTCTAGATAAGCCGAGGTAGCACCACTACCCAGGATCACTGGACTATGAATTTCTTCTTTAAGATCGAAGCCAATAATTTTGGAGAATAACAAGGCATCTTTATCTACTTTAAGATCTCCTAAATCTACAAATTGTTGGCCTACTGGCTTGCAGTAGCCCACATTGACTCCTTGGTTCTTAAGTGCCATTACTAAGCCCAAAGTCGAAGTGGTTTTACCAATATGTTGATTGGTGGCAGCTACGTATATTTTTTTTGTCATGGTCTTACTGGTTAATGAGCTATTTACCTTCTACGGAGAATTCAAATGTTTGTTTTAGGATGACCATTTCTTTGAATAAGCGTAAACCTGTTATAATGTTGGGTAGTTAATCTCACAGAGAAGGAGTAAGTGGCGATATGGTAGGAACTTGTAGACCTATCTAGCCCACTATTTTTGAAGTTGTTTCAAATTGGAAAGCAACCGCATGATCAAATATAGAAATTCAAATTGGAAAACAACTTATTTACAACTTTAAGTTGATCCTATTAGGCGGAATCTCAGACCAGTCTAAAAAGGAAGCAGCTCACAGCCACTAGCAAAAGATCAGTAATGATGTACAAAAGCCTCCTTGATGGCAGATAATTATGGCTAATGATAAATAACAACCTGCTTACTGGTGACACCTCCTTCTTGTTGTAATAAAAGTCGATAAACGCCATTGGGTAGACTCCGCAAATCCAATGATAAATGATCTGTAGGATCAGTGATACGTAGACTTTGGATAGATTGTCCCGTACTATTCATAATCCACAATTTATCGCCAGCGACTAGCGGCACATTATTCCAACTCAAATAAAATAATCCTACCCCAGGATTAGGGAAGACCTCCCAAGCTCCTTCGCTAAGGGAAGTAGCTGGGCCAGCTGGCGGGCCATCGGGCTGTGGTAATACGCCTTCATTAGGCACGAAAGGAGGCAGAGGGAAATCGATCGTCTCATCCTCTGTAGCAAAGGGTACTTGCAAGCTCAAAACAAGGGTACAAGCATTAGCATCCGTGACACTTACTTCGTGCAGTCCACTCTTCAAACCCGCAAAAGTAGGACTATCTTGTTCAGGGCCATCATCCAGTTGGTATCGATAAGGGGCCAAGCCTCCTGTGGCTTCAATTCGCAAAGTACTGGCATTCAGGGTAAGCATGGCGGTTAAAGCCCGGGCTGAAACCTCTTGATTTCGTAGCTGTCCATCCCAATACTTCAGGTACACCGTGTAATCTCCTGGATCTAAACCTGAGAAAATGGGACTAGACTGAAACTCTTCATTGTCCAAACTATAGGAATACGGACCGAAATCTTCTGATTCCATCGTGACAACTAACGAAACAGTTCCTTCTTCTAGACATTCACCTTCTCCACTCACCTGTACCTGCCAAAGGGGTTCAGGCGCATTTAAGGAAATCGCAACCGAACGGTTGGGCCACCAGAGGTCATCAGGAAAATGTATATTGAAAAAGAAGTTATCGACTAGACTGTTATCACCAGCATGGACGTATCTTAGTCGGCCTTCATTAATATCAAATTGGTTAAAGGTGCTTCCGACTTGGAGGACTATGCCATTGAGTTTCAGCTCACCAAATGAAGGTGGACTGGTCAAAATATAAGTGATGTCTCGCAATTCCGTTCCCGGTAGACTGGTCTCTAAGGTAGAAGTACCTACGACCGCTTCAGCTCCCAAAGCAAGGCTTAGGATTTCACTGCGATAAGAGGCAGCTCCCAGCAAGGTATCAAAACATACTTCTAGATTCCAAGTCTCCAACAATCCGGTTCCAGCGTCAAACTCCTGATTAGCCAGGAGCAGATTCCAATTCCCCTGCCCAATCTCACCCGCAAAACTAGCAAAAGGGTCAATCGGCTGCACTGCTGCATTGAGGTCGAAAAGGGTGGGTTCATCACAGAGACTGATAAACTGCGAAGAACTCAAGTCGGCATCGTCATCAAATCCCATCAGCAAAGTTTCATTCGCACAATCCGTAAAAGCTATCGGTTTTTCAAATAATTGTGCATAAGTAGCCATCGGAGAAACTAAAGTGCCCACGACCTGATCGACCTGCGGATGATAAATCCTCAGCTGATCGACCGACAAGTGGCTGATCGGCCATACTTCATCAATAGTAATCTGCCCTACCGCTTCCTCATCTCCTGTTGCACCAAAACTTTGTGGCGCATGTTCATTGGTATAAACCTCACAAAACGGCTTCATTCGCTGGAAAGCAAAGGACCTAGCCGGTTCTCCGGTCCCACAGTCATTGATAGCGGTAACTCGCCAATAATAAATGGCTCCAGAAGGAATATTCAAGAGTTCGTATGTCGTAGCTTTCAAGGTTTCTGTAATAAAGGTGGTATTACCAAAGGTAGGACGAGTAGCGACTTCTAACTGATATCGATCCGCTCGGCTCACCTCAAACCATTCTAGGAATACTGTATTGGCCGAAATTTTAGTCCCATCATAGGGCTGCTTTAGGAACGTAAAGCCAGGTCCTAGTTTCTTTTCCAGCAATACCCCAGTAGTTTGCTGCCAATTACTTCCCTTAATCGTGATGCTCAAGGGGTAAAAAGCATTCGTTAAAGGGCCTATCCCTGTCAAGCCCATAGTCACACTTTGTCCGGCAAGATCTACTTGAAAGTCAGCGGTTACACCAGTGGGTAAACCATCGATTGTGAAACTAATGTCCTCCCCCGTGAGGCTAGCCCCCTTGAAGAAGGCAATATCCATTTCCATCTGTTCTTCACAAATCTGATGATAGTAGTGCTGCGCATACCACTCCCCTCCTAATATTTCAATATTAAAAACTTGCTCCGAAACTAAGCGTCCCTTTGGTGCTTTAACAAAGAAGCTAAATTGATCTTGCGTTCTTTCCATAACGGAGGGAAGATAAGTCAACTGATCTCGATTGATTTGCAACTGATTAAACTCATCCCCAATTTCCAATGGGATATTGGCTAAACTCAGGGTTCCTTTAGCCGGTAAGGCTGTAATCACATAAATCAGTTCTTCTAATGCGACTTCACTGTTATCTGCTTGTAAAAAGTTAGAATTTATATTGGCTTCTTGTTTCGGATATAGCCATAGGGTCTGGTTGCGTAATAAATCAAAAGCTTGAGAATCTTTATTGAAAGAGCATATTTCTACTTGTATCTCTTCTAGTGCTCCGTTTAAGTCCCCTTCGAGTTGAGAAAACGACAATTGCCAGTTACCTTGTGAGGGTTCTCCCCTGAAAGTACTGAAAGGCGTTGCAGCTTGATAAGTTCCCGCTAGGGAGTAGTAGAAGTCGGGCTGGCAATCCGCCGACAGCTGCGAATTGGGGTTCGAAGCATCGTCTTCCAAACGAAGTAGCAGATGGCTACCTGAACATTCGGGCTGTTCGAACAGGAGCACCTCCGTCTGATTGGCCGATAACAGGGACATGCTCAACAGATTGGGTTGTTCATGCAATATCCGCATTTTTGGGATTCGAACTTTACTAATGTTTTCTTGCTGCGGAATCTCAAAAGACAGATTCCCACCGGCCAACTGGCCCAGGTCAATGTTTTCTAGCACAAGGAGGCGGCAATCTTCAAAACCCGTACGGATAAGACGAGTTTCGGAAACTGGGCTATTCCCACAAGTACCTACTGCGGTTACACGCCAGAAGTAGATTTCCTCTGGTGCAGCCCCTTCCCATTCGTAAGCGGTGGTAGAAACCGTATCGGTTTGTAATATTTCATTAAATCCGTTATCAGCAGCGATTTCAACAATAAAGGCCGATGATATACCGACTCCCTGCCAATTTAATCCGAACTCATCCGGATTCAGCGTAGCGCCCGACGTAGGCAGGGTCAGAATAGGAGCCGCTGCTCCAGGAATTAGAACCAAATCTAAATCAAAACTTTGCGCCACCTCACTGAATGCAAAAGAAGCAGCGAAAACAATGTCCCCAGGTGTAGCCACTGGTGCTACTTGCTGGATCTCCAAGGTCACTTCACCGGATGCCGATAAGGTAGCAGGGCTAAAAGTCCCAACTAAACCTTCGGGCAATCCGCTAACACTAGGCTCTACAACAAGCCCTTCTTCCGCCAAAATCACTTGAAAAGTATAGGTAGCAGGGTCTGTTCCGCAAACCACTCGGCTTGCTTCAATTAAATTGATTTGCGTGTCAACCACTTCAATATCAAGTTGCGCACTGAGAATCCAGCCTCTCTCCGAGCGAACACTAAAGCGGAAGAAATCTGTTGTCCCCATTTCACCTAAGCTGAGGTAATTTAAACGGCCACTCGTAATGTCCATTTGCGTAAAACTAGCCCCCAGCATCAGTTCCTGTTCATCCAATATCAAATGACCAAATTGCGGTAACTCCAATAAGGTATATATGACGTCATCCTCCTCGCAACAATTGCTAACCGAACGCAAGTAGGCTTCAGTAATCGGCCTAACGTCCCCGGCAATTGCTGGAAACGAATTGGTATAGACCGTCAAATCTTTATCAACCGTAGGTAAATTCGAAGAACGAAAGGCGGTTATCGGCGTACTAGCTCCTTCCCCACACTCATTCATACTTGTAACTCGCCAATAATAGACCAGGCCTTTCTCCAAACCTTGATAAAGAAAGAATTCGTTTTGAACCACTTCTGAGAGAACGGTACTGGTTCCAAATGCAGGACTAGTGGCCAGCTCTACCTTAAAGGCGGTAGCCTCTTCGACTACATTCCAATTCATCAACACATTAGGGCTAAAAATTTCCATTCCCGAAGTAGGGGTAAACCAAGATGGCAGCGTAGTCGGTGGCCCGTCAAACAGAAGGGGTAGGGATAAAAGAATTTCAGTTTCTCCACCCGACAATTTCAATTCAAGGCTACTTTCACCCATCGGTACTTCTCCTGCTTCGAGCAGGGCCACAACAATAGCCCCATCAGCTGGTAAAACCGGATTGGACAACTCAATGCTTGTCCCCTCTGGCTGTCCAATTATTTCGACCGTCAAATCACTATCAAAGCCCCAAACTGGATTTGCGGTAAGTTCAAAACTCAATACCCCAAAATGTGTGCAGGCTTGTTGGCTAGCCGGTGACACATCCACCGTTACAGCTGGTGGAGGCCGATCCATGATCATAAAATCATGGTTCGATATATCAAAAAATATGTTGTCAGCCGCTTCAATCTTAATCCGATTATTAGCGCTTGGTAAGTCCGGAACATTTAGGGTAAACAGACCGTTGTTGGGTACTTCCTGCGCCAAAACAATTGGAAAGCTAAGTCCGCCATCTTGTGAAAGTAAAATATTAACGGTCTGACAATTGATCGGTTCCTGATCGGTATTGGCTACGTCCCAAACAATATCGACCTCTTGGCCTATAAACCAAAATTCAGTTTCATTGGTAGGTTGTGTAACCACAAAAGGTCCAGCTTGCTCGCTGAACAATACAATCATTTCATCATAATCAGAAATGCCCACACCATCATGGTTGTCTCGCACCGATAATTGAAAATGCGCCATACGATCTACCGAAGGCAAAACCTCCCAGATTGGCTCCACATTATTCAAGAGAAAATTTTGCGCCGGTATCATTCTGTTAGGAGAAGAAGTCGGCGGATAAGACCTAAACAGCGGGCCAGTTGTGTATTCAGGTCGAGGCGGATGAACCACCAATTCCTTATCAAACTGTTCCCAATTATACAACAGAGGATCTCCATCGGCATCAAATCCTGAGCCTTTTAATTCAAAAGGTGTAAGAATTGGAATCGTATAATTAGGCCCGGCATTTACCGTCGGCTCACTATTATCGATCTCTATATTTTCAACACAAAAAGCGGTCACTCCTGATCGAACGATACGGCTAATTGTTTTTAAACTTTCATTGTGAAAATAATCATCTGGCAAAGACTGAACGTTGGGTTCGCATAAGCCAGCGTAACTCATAATGGTCGAGCCACTACCTGGTTCAAAAGCGGAGTTAGGCGTTAAATTACAATCGCTATTTTGGGTATGCTTAGCACCAAATTGATGCCCGAACTCATGCATAACAATCAAATCGAAATAGTAACCCTCAGGCGCTTCAAGCCCGCTAACCCCTTTCGCTTTTCGAGAATAGTTGCAAATAGATGAAATGGAGGCCAAGCCACCAAAGGTAGTATTGAACAAATGACCAATATCAAACTTGCTAAGTCCCAGATACTGCGAAGCAGCAGCTTGACTTTCTTGCAGCATAGCTTCTTTGTTCCCTTCCGTAAAGGGGTCAGTTTCAGGATCTAGAAATATCAATCTTTCGGTACTAGATACCAATTGCAAGCGAATCGCTAATTCCGTTTCATAAACTGCATTCACATGCAGCAATACCTCATTCATAGCAGCGATAACATCAGCTTTGTTGCCCCCATGATATTGGGCGTACTCCCCAGTAGTAGAAATGGCCAATTCAAAAACGCGTAAGTTAAAACCGCGGCCACGGCCATTTTCGGCTTGGCTCTCCCTAGCTTCAATGGGGTAATCCCCCTCCATGCCACAGAATTGTTCAAAATGTGACGGAATAGGCAAATCCTCCACCGTAATCAACTGATAATCAGTAGCAGTTTGGGAGTTACTAGCTTCTAAAAGGTATCGTTTCCCTTCCCAAAAGTAGATGGCTCTCAGGCGTTTATGAGAAATAGACAAACGTACTTCTACTCCCTTGTGTTCTTCCAAAGTAGCCCGATAGGACCTAATGGACGGGTAGATAGCACCGAGTTTATCGTCGAAATTACTACTCTCTGTTGCCGAGAAGGTGGCAAAGTCGCCACTGGGCAAGGGCAAGTCTATTTTTAAAGCTGCTGGATTTGCGGCAAGGATTTGAGCAGAAAACGAGGCATAGTCCAATTGATAGCTCTTGTTGGCTGCTTCTTGAACTGTCCAAAGACTTGGCTTCGGTACCGGTGTTGATTGGCCATGCAGTTGCAATGCAAAAACAACACAAAGTAAGATAAGTATTCGCTGTCCCATGGGATGACCGTTCACGATTAGATGTTTGTAGTGTAATGATGGGAAAAGTCTTTACTGGACAGCTTAAATAGCGAAAGCGTTCATAGATAATCCTCAAGCTAGTTGACCAGCAATGCAGGGCTTTTACCCATCGTTGCTATGCATAATTTTTGTTCTGTTTCTAATTATAAACTAGGGGAAATAGCTTACAGTTTTGTGCCGTCAGGCTTAATTTTATATCTAATTCAACTGGTGCAAAACTACTATTTTAACACTATTTGGATAGGAGAACCATTTTCTATAATTTCTTTTACTTATACTTTATACGAACCTTTCAATCAAAAGATACGTTGTAAATGTTAATTTTTCACCGGTGTCCGAGACTCCATTAATATGGGACTTAAGCGCACCCCCTTCTGCTTTAAGTACCTCAAAACTCCTTTTGCGCCAGCCAGATGCCCTGCTCCAATGGCCACAAAAGTAGCCTGGGATTGACAAATGTCAAAAATTCGATCTGCCATGATTCGATTCCGATCAAAAAGCAGCAGCTTTCTTAAACCACCAGCCCCTTTCCGAGTAGCTTTGTATATTTTGATCGCATCACCCTTCGCATATAAGTCTCCAATCGTTTTCATCTGACGGCGATGGCGAGCAAACTGTGTAAGCATGGCTCGTAGGGATTTCAACTGTTCCTCTTGTGGAATCTTCTGTAGAATCGCTAATTGCTCAGCAAAGGTTTCCACCCCCAATAAGACCTTGTCCTGGGCTGCAGCATAAGCCGATAACTGCTCATCCAATGAAAGCGGCATATCTTTGGCCATCAGCTGTTCGTTGATCATATTCAAAACGAAAAAAGGGGGAAGGTGCTTCAATTGGTCCAGTTCTAGCCCTAGTGTTTTTCGCAGCATTCTTCTCATCTTTTGGTACACCTTTGGTCGATAATACTGATCCAAGGTTTGTGTAGGCTGTCGAAGCACTTGCATCATACCACTGGCATTTCCCATATCCTCCAAACGGAACTCCGTCGCCAAGGCCTCACAGCTATCAATACAAGCATACAAGGTGTCCAAGGCGCCAAAAGCCAATTGATCGCGCACATGCATGGTGCCAAATATAAATGACGGAACGGGGAGCAGGTCTCCTTCTAATTTCCAAAGCAAACTTCTCTTTTTGTGCCCCATAGTTTGGTATAAACTAATTCGGGTCACTGCTGCCGTTAGCAATAGTGACCCGAATGATGGATGGATTGGTATTTTCCTTACTCGTATTTATAAGGTAACACCTTACTGTCCTTGACTGTGCTTAAAGTCATCAATGTTTTTAAGCGTTCTATCTCTTCAATTTGAGATAGCGTTTTGAACAACAACTTCTCGTAAGTCGGAATATCTTTACACACGATCTTAATCAAGAAATCAGCTTCACCGGTAATGATATAACATTCGGTAATTTCTTCGATTTCTTTGATTTTCTCTAGAAAGTGATTCAGTGCATTTTCTTTTTGCCAAGCTAGCGATACCAAAACAAATGTTTTCACATTCAAGCCAATCGTTTGTGGGCTTACTTGTGCATGGTAACTTTCAATAACGCCAGATTGTTCTAGTTTCTTTACTCGCTCCAAGGTAGGTGCTGGAGAAAGTCCAATTTTTTTAGAGAGATCTAGGTTGGTTATCTTACTATTGTCCTGGAGAATTCTAAGAATCTTCAGGTCAATTTTATCCAATTTATTATCTGACATTTCATTTTGGGTTACTGAAAAAATAGTAATCGCTTAAAGCTCAGAGCAAAGAAAACAAAATACAACCGAATTTACAATTTACCGTTCAATATTTTTTTAACTGCTAATTTCACAATTCAATTTGCAATAATATTTCCTATTAACAATTATTACAAATCAGACCTCAGAAGTCGTACACTGCACAAACTTCTGAAGTCTGAGGGTCATCAGCTATGGGAAAATACCCAAAGCCATATAATCACTACTGATTTTATTTATTGCATTGAGGAAGGCTGCCGTACGTAGGCTATCTACCTTTGGGTTGTTTAGTTTTACTTCTCTGATTTGCTGATAAGCAGAAATCATCGTTTCCTCTAAACCAGAACGTACCAAGTCAATCTCCCCAGCTCCTCTGGCGATAATCGTACGCTCTCTTTCATTGACCTCTTTGCCCGTCAAGCGCTCTACCAAATTAATCAAATTTGAGTAGGTATTTTCATTGAAACGTTTCTCCATCCGGCCAAATCGCATATGAGAAAGGTTTTTCAACCACTCGAAGTAAGAAACGGTTACCCCACCTGCATTAAGATACACATCGGGTATAATCATTCTTCCAGCCTTGATCATTTCTTCTTGTGCAGCGGAAGATACCGGGCCATTGGCCGCTTCAGCTATAATTTTAGCTTTCACACGGTGCACATTATCCGCTGTAATCTGATTCTCTAGTGCTGCTGGCACCAAAATATCACATTCAAACTCCATGACGGCTAGTCGATCTTTCTTATCAAAGCTTTCGGCACCCGGAAACCCTATAATTGAGCCCGTTTCTTTCCGGTAAGCCAATAGCTCGTGGATATCAATCCCTGTAGGCTTATAAATGGCGCCTTCTACCTCTGATACGCCTATAATTTTAATTCCGCCTTCATCTTGGGAAATAATAGCCGTATGTGAGCCCACATTACCTAGGCCTTGTACCACCATTGTTTTTCCCTCTGTACCTGGCTCTAATCCCAATGCAGCCATATCCTCTTTAAAGGAACAAGCTTCACGGATTCCGTAGAAAACGCCTCGGCCGGTCGCCTCAGTTCGCCCTCTAACACCATTTTGTGTAACCGGTTTTCCCGTCACACAACCTGCTGCATCGATATCATTACCTTTGAAAGTACGGTAGGTGTCATAAATCCAAGACATCTCTCGTTCGCCAGTTCCATAATCAGGCGCAGGAACATCGATGGATGGTCCAATGAAATCTCTCTTAATGAGTTCGGTGGTGTAGCGACGCGTAATTCGCTCTAACTCATCTTGAGAATATTCCCAGGGGTTGATTTTAACCCCTCCTTTTGCACCGCCGAAAGGTACGTCAACAATAGCACATTTGTAAGTCATCAGAGTGGCCAAAGCCATAACCTCTTGCTGGTTTACATGATTACTGTAACGGATACCTCCCTTGGTTGGGGATCGGTGGTGACTGTGTTGTACGCGATAGGCTTCAATTACCTGTACACTATCCCCTATTTTGACGGGGAAACGCATTTGATAAACGGCATTACAGGCCTTGATTTGCTGTAATAAGCCATCGGGTAAACCCGTGTGAGCCGCTGCTTTATCAAAGTAGTTTTGAACACTTTGATAAAACCGAAGTCCTTCTGTGGCTTTACTGTTTTTGGTCATTGTCGTGAATTTGGTTCTCCAATCTGGTTAGTCTTTTATCCAAATATGTTAGAAATACTACAATTCCTAAGAAAACAGCTACAATAACGGCTACTACAACATACATCTTGCCCATACTCCTCATAAAATCCGGTGTTCTATCCTGGGCGACCAACACATCATTTAATAGTAGGCTCAAAGCCAGGGTCAAAAAGATAATTTTTTTCATAAGTCGATCTTCTTTACCACTATCAAAATACCGTTTTCAAGCTGTAAAACAACAAAAATTTTGGCATTGCGAATAGTAATACATAATTATTTTGAAAAGATGATGTTACTAATTTATCAGCGGAGTGATTTCTAGTCTAATTTCTCAATCCATTTTTCTCGAACGGCATCCATCCGATATTGCAAATTGGCAATCCAAGCACCAATTAAAGCCCAACCGATGATAGCCGGATAAAAGACCATACGCATCGTGCTATCCAAGTCTTCCGAGCCAAAAGCAGGGTTTCCGCCCGCTCCCGGATGCAGGCTATCCACCATACGAGGAATAACATAAATCAAAGGAATGAGCAGAACAAAAGCGAAAATATTATACACAGCGGAGATTCGTCCTTTCTGCTCGGGATCTTCAAAGGCCGAACGCAGTATAAAATAAGCCAGGTAGACCAACAGAGCGATGGCCGTCGTAATCTGCTTCACATCATTACTCCAGGCTTTACCCCAGGTGTAGGCGGCCCAAATCATCCCGGTCGTCAAACCCAAAATTCCAAAGAATAAACCTACAGCGGTAAAGGCCCTAGCCTTACTGTCCCAAATCGGCTGAGGATCTCGCACATAGCGAATACTATAAACGACAGCGACAATAAAAATCAACATCATAGACAACCAAAGCGCTACGTGGAAATAAGTATTCCGAATCGTCTCATAAATGATCGCTCGAAAGGGAAAAGTCATCCCTGTACTTACGGTCAAATTCGTAATGGGGCTATTCTTCCACTGTCCTACTCCCATTCCCTCATCAATGGAATCTTGTGTCACCAAAACAGCTGTGGGTAATACTGCTGTGCCGCTCGTTTTGCTATCCAGAATCAAGGAAAAGTCCTGCACGCGCTTACTAACGGGTAGATAGGCAGGAATATCAAAGTCCAATTCCAATACTCGATCTCCTTTCACGCGGATTTCTTTGGCTCCAATAGCATGATCTTCATCCAATTTTAGCCAAGCCCGCAAACCATCTTTGTCCTGCTCATAGTGACTATTGTAGCCCACCAGGGTAATTTGAGCTTGCTCTCCGGTTCGTACCGAACGAGGGTTCACCTCTACAATACCATGCCCTAAGGGCACCAACATTCCGGCTAGGAAAGTATACACAATCAAAATAACACCTAACCACTTCCACCAGCTTATATTCTTCATACAAAGTCTTTTTGTTCTTTGACAATTTTTCTTCAGTCGTTCTTCCTTCCCTAATCACGCCACAGATAAGGGTACAACAGTAAAGCCATTCCCAATACAATCATATCTATGGCCAACAACATGGTGATATCCCCTTGTACACCTTCAGTTGCCAGGGGTTCAATGGCATTTTTAGATAAATTGACCAAAGTAACTAAAATAGGAATGATCAAAGGAAAACTCAAAATGGCCATCAGACTAGCACTGTTATCCGTTTTGGCCGAAATGGCAGAGATAAAGGTAAAGGTGACCGAAAACCCCAAACTACCGAAACAGATGGCAATGAGGAAGGGTTGCGCATTTTCCACCATATTGCCGACAAAAAGGCTCAGCCCGCCCCAAACCAAAAAACTGATCAACAACAATAAAAGGGTATTATAGATCACTTTGGACAAAAGCAAAGCGGTCGGATTCACCAAACTATAAAAATAAAGTTGTCGTTTTTTACTCTCTTGGGTAAAGCTTTTGGTAATTGCATTAATGGATGCAAAAAGCATGATGACCCAGTATAAAATAACCCAAGTCAGGGGTTCCATTTCAAAAAAGGCCATATAGACAATAAAAACAGTAGCCCCCACATACAAAAGAATACCACTTATGGCATACTTATTGCGCCATTCTAGCTTAAGTTCTTTATTTAATAACACCCCTATTTCATTGAAAATCTGCATTGCCGCAAAATTAAGAGAAAAAGGTTTGTAGTGACTTCTTACAGCATTTTTTTTCCAGAGATTACAACCTTTTGACATAATTCTTATTTTTGGAGCAAGAAGCGACGAGAGACTAGGCATGGTATTGACTTTATAGCGGGTTAGAAAGCCAATCTGATAGTTGTCATATCCTAGCATCCAGTGTCCAGTCGCACGTCATCCTTTTAAAATTCAACAGTGTTCGCATGCAAAGAAGGTTGGTCCTATCCATCGCGATAATTTTGTTGATCCTCGCAAACACAAAAGCAACACCCTCTTATTATGAGGTGGAAGCCCAAACTGGAGATGGGATTTATTCCATTTTGCGTAGATTTCAACTCGATAAACATTCCTGTAATTTCGATCGTTTCTATAGCCTGAATAAACTAAAGCGAAATGCTCGTTTAATCAGGGGAAAGACCTATTCACTCCCCTTGATGGTCTACACCTTCAATGGAAAGACTATTCGATCCAGTATCGGTATAGATGATTGGGATTTAGCCATTAGTATTCAAGAATACAATGAGTACATGGAAGAACAAGGGGTTAGAGGTAGCTCTTTTAAGAAAGACAAAGAGCTGTGGGTTCCCTATCACATGCTGAATTGCCCGACCCAAGACCGGGAGGTTCCGCCACCACCACCCGATATGAAACAACCAGAAGCAGTAGTATCAGCTAGTGGTAAACGGCATTTTCCCATTTTTGGTGAAAAATATGCGCTAACCCCATTGGTTAGTAATAAGTTAAAGGGAAAAGTATTCTATGTAGTGGGGGGGCATGGTGGTCCCGATCCTGGTGCGATGGGAGCTCGGGGCAATTACAAATTGTGCGAAGATGAGTATGCCTATGATGTAGCACTACGGCTATGTCGAAACTTGATCTCTCACGGCGCTACAGCCTATATGATTAATCGAGATCCCAATGATGGTATTCGCCAAGGCAAGTTTTTGAAATGCGATACGGATGAAGTGCTTTGGGGAGGCGTAAAAATGTCCACAGGTCAAAAGACGCGGCTCTTCCAACGATCAGATATTATCAATGAGTTGTTCCTAAAACACCAAAAACAAGGAGTAACGGACCAGACAGCCATCATGATACACGTTGACTCAAGAAGTAAAGGGGAGCGCACCGATTTGTTCTTCTATCATCATCCCGAAAATAACGCGGGGAAGAAAAAGGCACAAAAAATGCTAAAGGCAGTCAAGCAACAGTACCGAAAATACCAAAAAGAACGCCAATATAAAGGTACTGTGACTGCTCGCGATCTTCATATGTTACGAGAATGCGGTCTTCCAGGTGTATATGTGGAACTGGCCAACATTAGAAATACTTCAGACCAACAACGGATTATTGTAGAGAGGAATCGACAATTGCTGGCCGATTGGCTCCTCCTCGGCGTGATGAATTAGACTTCATCTAATTCATCACGCCAAGGAGGAGATTCTATTTTTTTCGAGCGGGCTGCAACCTTTTGCCATTCCGATAGTCATTTATATGTCTTGCTACTTTAGCAGACACCGAACTGACTGTTTTACCGGCTAAAAGCCAAAATGGGATAATTAAAAGTAAATTCAATATTTACACCCTTATTCCTAAGAGCATGTTTGGGCAGGCCTTAATTGCCTCCAAGCGGCAAATTTTCTTTTATCCTGCGTTAGATTTTTCGCCTGTGCCCGCATTTGCCGATAGCTATCGGCAGCAAAATCTGCCTTGTCTAAAAGAAAATTTGCTCACTTCTACCTGGCTTACGCCGAGTAGACAGGTTCGGCTAATCACGCTTGCCCATACATGCTCTAAGAAATCACCCGACCTTTTTTACTGCTTATTTGAATCAAGTAAGGCCAGATTCGGCCAGAAATTATCCTCAGAACCAAGGGCATCATAGACTACCTCTTGTATTCTTTCGCGAATTTTCCGGCGTAAAAATCGTCGGTTCTTAGCTGAAGGATGGAGTCTATTGGACAGGAATACATAGACGATATCGTTTTCTGGGTCTGCCCAGAGGCAAGTTCCAGTGAATCCTGTATGCCCAAAGGTTTCTGTTGGCACCACCCGACTAAAGGCTGATCTACTCCTAGGATCGGCTGTATCAAAACCGAGCCCTCGATGGGTACCATACTGTGCTTTCGTAAACTGCTTAACGGTTTCCGCCTTAATAAACTGTCGGCCACCATAACTGCCCTGATTGAGCAGAAGTTGAGCAACAATGGCTAAATTATCACTATTTGAAAATAGCCCGGCATGCCCCCCTACTCCACCAAACAAGGCGGCTGTTTCATCATGTACAAAGCCGTGTACCAATCCTTGCCGCCAGCGCTTATCCCATTCGGTGGGGACAATTTGTTCCCGTTTAAACTGCTGTAAGGGCTGATAGGTAATGTGTTGCAAGCCCAAAGGCTGATACAATGTTGTTTTCAGGTATTCATCCAGTTTTTGCCCCGAGAGCTTTTCCACCAAACGTTGCATCAACATGAAATTGACATCGCTGTATCGATATCGCCCCGCTCTCTTCAACGGAAGCTCATCTACTGCTGTCCAAATACTGTCAATATAGCTACCTTTAAAATAGAAGCTATCAGCTACCTGAATGGTGTATTCTTCCGAAGGTGTTTTGCAAAAGAAACTATCACAGGCCGCATTGCCTTCATCACGGTGTAAGAGGAATGGAATTACCGGCATAAAAGGCTGCAATCCAGACTCATGCGTCAGTATCTTCCGTACCTGTACCTTACTCAGGGAAGAAGATTTATCTACTATTTCTAGGTCAGAAAGTGTGTTATTCAACTTAAACTTGCCTTGATCATACAATTGCATGGTGGCCAAGGTAGTTCCAACAATTTTTGTCAAAGAAGCAATATCGTAGAGATGATCATTTCTTACCCTTCTCTTCTTAGCAAAGGTATGATGTCCAAAACTCTTTTTATAGATCACTTTCCCCGATTTGGCCACCAGCACCTGGCAGCCCGGTATAATTCCTTGTTCGATTGCGGTATTGGCGATCGCATCTATCCCCACCAATTTCTCAGGGGCTATTCCTACGCTTATTGGATTATTGTACTGCACACGTACCTTTGGCAAATCGATTCCCGCCCCTGCTGGTAAAAAAGGACTGACCGTTTGGGGAAGTCGCCCGTTGACTGTCACAGCACCGAAAAGTAATTCGGCCGTTAATTTTTCTGTCGTAGGGTTTAAGTCTGGAACCTGGATTAGCGTAAAAGAAGTATCAAAAGCAGCCAGGCCTTCTGGCTTCCCGTAATAAATCAGCGCTAGCTTGTTTTTAAGCCCCAGCACTTTGAGAGAACGGAGAAAGGCCGTATCTCTTTGTGGCTCATAATGCCCTTCCGATAAGGTAACTACATAGGTCCGGTTACGTCCCAAGCTGGCCAAGGCCGCTAAGGTATCCTGTCCATTCTGTGCTATACTCCTCACCGTATAACCCGCATATTGGCCAAAGGTCTGATTAAAGGTTTTGAATTTATTACTCCCCGCATGAATCACATTGAAATTGCGTTTGTAGACGTAGCTGAAAGGGATCAGCTTTTTCGGATTATGCAATACGCTAATCGCATCCAGGTAAACAGCTTCTCGCCATTGTTCCCAAAACGGATGCTGAAAATAGGGTATTTCTGGTGCTGCTTCCCTATCGGCGCTGTCGACTTCCACTTTACCTTCCGGTTCAAAAACGACGGCCTTTACCATTGTCGCTTCATTCGCAAGTGGGTTCAGGGCCAGCGGGTTTTCCTTTTCCTCTTCTTTTTGCCATTGTTTGGCTTTCCAAACTCTCTTCACTTTCTCATTGATCTCTACTTCTGACAAGATACCTTCTTTCACCGCCTGGGTGAGCGCTAGGATAACTTCCTGCGGATCTCTACCGCTTAACCAAAAGACGTCAGTGCCCGCAGTAATCAAGTCCATCAAGCCACTTCTCGGTCCATATTGACCGAAAATCAAACCGTTGTAGCGGAGTTTCTGCCGAAAGAGCGGTTCCACAAAGGCAGGAGGGATTCCAAGCTGTGGGAAGAATAAAGTATCCAAGTAAATCGCGGGAAGACCTGCGCGGTGCAATTCGGAAAAGGTAGCCAAAGCCTTTGCCTCCATTTGCACGGAATCGCCTTCCATAAAAAGGGCATGGCCCGGCAAATCACATAATGGGCTTAACACCCTTGCGTCTTGTAATTGCTTCAACTTTCGTAACTTAGTTGCTTTGTCGCTGCTCGTGTGCGCCAAGGAAAGCGGAGCCCAATTGAAGCCTAAGGTAGAAAGTTGATTGACAAAAATATGTTCAAGCTGCTGCTCAACACTATCTCCTGCCATTTGAGCAATGCTGGCACTGCTCGGCAATTGAATCGCATCTGAAAACTGATTGTTAAGTAAGCGTTGTTCTTTTGATCCTAGCCACAAACCAGCGTCGATGGTGGCCTGGAGGGAGTCTTGTATGATCAAAAAACTATCATATGCTATATGATTGAACAGCACACCACTGTAGTTGCCCAGGGCAATACGCTGCCTTACACTATCACGGGTATGGGTAGAAAGGGTATCAATCTCCCAAAATACCAACTGGCCTAACTTCTGCTGCAGATCCATTTCACGTAATACACTATCTAAAGGAGAGGCATCTACATTGACAAAGGGTATAAAATCTGGTTGGACTTCTTCCTGGCGACAAGAAAGTATCAGTAAAAAGAGCAGCAGGGTGGGAAGCCACAATCGCATAGTTTTCTCGGTGTTTGTTTTACTGTTCAGGAAGAAAGAATGTCTACTTTTAAATACGGCAAAAAAATCTTTATGTTCCTTTTTGGTTATCGAACTTGTTGTACAGTGTAAGACCTATACGGCAAGCCTTTAGATAACAAGTGAAAATTGATGGCTATGAGCATGTTTGGGAAATCGTGATTAGCCCAAACATGCTCTAAAATATGGTGGTCAATAAACGGGCCGAATTTAGTGCTAAGTTCTCTAAGGAATGAGGCACAAATAAAAAATTCTATTTCTAATTATAACAACACTTCTATATGGAATAAGATTCCCTAAAATACGTTTTTCTGTCATGTAATGAACAAAAAAGAGTCGTATAATTACTCTTTGCTATTCTTCTTCTTCTCTGGCAGCTAGTTCCTGATTCTCTTCGATCAATTGCAACAGCTTCTCGGTTTGCAGCTGGGGTTGTTTCCACCATTCTTGTGTATGCACGGTAGATAACTGATAACCAGTACTAATCAAAGTTTGTTGCTGGGCGTATTCCCATCCAAAATCGGTGGCGGCAGCCTGAGAGAGGAAACCATCAATCAAGAACAGTTGAGCCGCTTGCGTTTGGACGACAGGCAATACGATCAGTGGCAGTTTTATGCCTTGCCAAGGCTGATCTAAGCGCAAACGGTTGGTGGATATATGCGGGGCAATTCTCCAGGCTAATTCCTGTGAAAAGGTAGTATTCTCCGTTACTTCGCTTCCACCATTATGAAGAGACAGCTGCTTTCCTTCCGACAAGGCCTGTGCTCGCGCAATATATAGTGCTAACGTATGCAAGGTCATATTGTCTCCTTGGCCCAGCCAGTGTTTCCACTCTTTTTCTGGAATAGAGTAAAACAGTCGCCATTCTTGGGTCGCAATATTCTTCAACTGATGTAGGGCAGCTAAGCTTTCTTTTTGGTCTATCTGCGCCATTTTGGCACTCAATTGGCCTTTCACACTTAGCTGGCCATAGGTAGCCGAAATATAAACAATATCGTAAGCCAACTCGCTCAAAGCAGCCAAGGTAATTACACGTAAACCACTCTTTTCCAGTTCAATAATACGTTCGTGTCCGGGTAGAGCTTGTTGTTTGATTTGTTGCAGATAAGTCAGAATTAAATTACGCTGCCCTGCGGTCAAACAAACAATACCTACACTAGGGAATTCTCCTTGCTCGTTGGCTTCAATACTATTCAGTTGGCTCAAAATGGCTTGGGCCTCTTCTTCATTTTTCTCCCCGTCTTCGTCAAAACGGCCGTGGATAGCCTGACTAAAGACTTGTAAGGAAGAGGACTCAGGGGGGCCTATCGTCCCATAGTCGAGCGGACTTTGCCAATAGGTGGTATTTAAACTATAAGTATTCTCGATCGGCTCCTGGTGAATGGCTTGTTCTGGGTTTAAAAAGCTGACCCAACGGCGTCCCAGCGGTTTCATACTCCCTCTCACATCCGGTGGCAGCCCTTGGTTTTCCCAAGCTATCACATAATCCACCTTGGCTTTGGTCTTCTCCAATAGGATGGCAGCTTCTGTCGGTGTAATCAGTACAATCGGAAAAATAGCCGTAAGTACATCCATGTGCTCATCACAAATCGTCAGCAACTGATCAAAACTGGGCCTACTTGCTTTTGACCATTCTTGCCATACTTTGTTATTCTGCTTTAATTGTTTTAGCCCTTGCTGACGCTTGGCCTTTGCATGTTTTAAAGCTTCGGGGATTAAGAGCTTTCGAATGTCAGTATCCAAGGCAGCAAATGCTGCCAGTTGATCGGCCGTCGGGCGTGTCGCAGCTTGATGGTTCCTGGATAGGCATTGTTCGAAATACCAACTCTCAAAAGCGGCCAACCAGCTCTTCGGACGCACCTTCACTAGCGCAGAGACAATCCTACGTGCCAAAGCAGGTAACCTAAACCAGTGTTTTTGCCAATCAAAAAACAATTCGAAATCACGTACATTCAAACGGGTTCCTTCTAATTGCTCCATACAATCCTGTAGGAAGCGCTGTCGCTTCGGAAAAGTCAAGGTTTTACTTTGCAGCGGCAACTGATACAGCCCCGAAGCATTGAGTTCATCAATAAAAACATCAAACTGTATTTCTAGCGTAGATATCCGATCTTTTATCTCCAGGTCGGTATGTACGGTCTTACTATTGAGTCGAGCTACGTCTTCTACGATAGTGCTATTTAGTTCTGCCCGCCACTTGTGCAAAGATTGCTCGTATTCTCCCAGGTTTTTTTCTAGCTCATTCATCAACTTTCGCTCTCGACCTTCCAAAAAGGGATGAATAAAGAAGCTATACTCCTGGGTTTTTGCTTCCAGTCCGGCATACAAGGTCTGCATATGCTCTTGCGCAGCCAAGGCCTTCTGGAACCGACCACTAATCGCACCATAAAATTTCAAGGTGGCCTTAGCCGACTCCATGGTGTCTCGGCTAAATTGCTGTAAATAATCAGCAAGTGCCTTCTGTACTTTATCCAATTCGGCTTTCAAATCCTGGTAGGCTTCATCATGCCAAGACAGCAATTGATCACTATAATTGTTGGAAGCCAAGATAAAGTCGTACTGGAGTTGAGTCGCTTTATCTAAAAACTGTTGACTCGTTTCATCAATAAAGGTCAAGGCTTCGCTCTTTTCTTTGTGCAAGAAAATGCCAGCGTTGAGGTTATTCAAAGGATGAGAAAGGGTCCTAATTTTATTGAAAAGAGGTTCACTGTTTTCAATGGCTTCGCTGAGTCGCTCCAATTCATCGGGTAAAAAGGTAAAATCTCGAGGATCCAATTGGCCCGCCAGCAATTCTTTACCTTCAGTTCTGGCGGATCGCAGTAAAAAAGCCAAGGTATCGATCCGATTAAAAGGGCCAAAGGTTTTAGCTCTAGACTGTTGATAAAACTGTTCTAGTTTTTCTTTTCTTTGTTGCCACTCTGGTAGTTTCTTCTCAAAAGTCTTGTTAGGAGTGATCCTTTCCGACTTAGGTTGCTGGCTCAATTTGTTCAAGCGCGTTTGCAAAATGGGCATGGCCTCCGCCGCATTGGGGATTTTAAAGCAGTAATCGCCCAAGCCTGTCTCAGCTATGGCATTTTCTAGTAATTGCAAATCCGCTACTTGAGAGGAAATCAATAAAGTGGTTTTCCCTTGCCACAACAAACTACTAAGCAGATGAGTCAATAAGTAGGTTTTTCCTGAACCGGCTTTACCACTCACCTGTGTTTCCTGCTCCTGCAATATCCCCCGAAAGGCGGCCGCTTGCCAACTATCCAAAGTATTAGGGCCTAACAGCTTTAACGACTTATCTACCGATACCTCCGTTTCTTCTTCTGTCGTTTTTACGGTCGGCTCGTACCAATATTTAGCTAATGAATGATTACCAAACAAGCCCGACCAATGAATTAAAGGCCTGCTCTGTATTTCTGTACTCGCTCCAAACGTAGGAATAGCTGATAAGGTGATCGCTTTTTCTCGCAATTCAAAGTCTGAGGCAGCAGAGAATTCACTACAAAAGGTGGCCAACATCATACTGCTATCCGGCTCCTTTCTTTCCAGTTGTTCTAAGGAAGGCCAAATATCTGCCACTTGGCTATCAGTGAGGAATCGCCTGAGTTGTCGATTAAAGAAGCGATTTTGCCCCCTCTCTTGGCTAATCACCCAGGTTTGAGCTTTGCTAGGATCAGGTTTAAGCGTCAGTTCCCAGATGATTAAGGGCGTGTATAGCACCTTATCTCCTGCCTCTACCAATACCATCGGGAAACCTAAAGAAAAATTGGGCCGGCCTTGCTGTTGCCGGGTCTCTTCTTGTGCAAAAAAGTATCGATTGAACTGTTCATGCAGCACAAAATCTGCCCGGAACGAAATATTCGGTTCACTTTCATGGAGTAAAAACTTAATAAAATAGTAGTTCCAATCCGTCTCCAATTTATTCAGAGTAGTCATATCCGTAAAGGCAGCCAAGCGATCACTTAAGTTGACGGCAGCTGGAAATGAAGATATTGAAGCTTGGACTGATGAAACCATAGATTCGCTGGACTTTTCAAACATTGCTAAGCAGGATTTGAGCCAAATATAAATAAGCCCAAGTCTAATTCATTGTATTGTGCCTAAAATCTTCTAAATCAAGACTAATCCAGCTAAAATCAAAGCTATCCCATGCGCTATAAGAGGCTTGAACAATATTTCAACCTAAAGGAATGTACAAACATTTACCTGAGCCTCATTTGGATTACACTGCAGAATTTATTAATTTAACAAATTGATAATCAATCGCTTACATTGTTTAATGTTTTTGTAAAAAACCACAAAAATGCTTAAACAAAAACAAGGATAAGAAAAAATCGTATGATACCACGCATTGCCGTTATCTTAACAGACAATCTCCGCCGCATCCTTTGGGTAAACGAGGATTTTACTCGGATAACTGGGTATGCCTATGAAGAAGTCATAGGTAAAAGCCCAGGAGCTTTGCTGCAAGGACCTAAAACAGAATCGGAAGTGGTAGAACGAATTCGGTTAGGACTTTCCTCTGAAATTCCGTTCAAGGAAGAGATAACGAACTATAGAAAGAATGGTGAAGCGTATGTCTGTAAGCTTGTGATCTATCCGATTCATAACCCTGAAAAAGAGTTGATCAATTTTCTAGCTTTTGAGGTAGACGGTAATGAAGTAGTAGAAGATGATCAAATCCCCTTGTTGCAGGTTAGTGAAAAGTATCAATCTAGTAGTCTAAAGGGCGTAGAGGAAATGAAGTTGTACTTTCGATTGAAGGATCTACTTGAGCAGGATAAACTATACCTCGATGCGAATCTGAATTTAAAAATGGTGGCGGATTTGCTCAACACCAATACCAAGTATCTTTCCCAGGTAGTTAATCATTTATCCGGTCGGAATTTCCAATTTTTCATCAATACTTACCGCGTGAAAGAGGCTATGGAAAAACTGACGGATGAGGACTATACCAATTTAACATTGTACGGAATAGCCCTACAATGTGGTTTTAAGAATAAATCTACTTTCTATAAGGTTTTTAAAGAAATCACCTCTTTCACACCAAAAGATTATATCATTTCTTCTCAGAAATAGCCTTTTATAGCCCTAATGAGTCCGTTTTTAAGAATGCGTACCCGCTAAAATAGGCTTTCCTTGATGTTGTAAACTAATTCCAGCATTTTTAGGAAAGCAAAAAACAATAAAATGAGCGGAAATAAGGACTTAATGGGTCTGGTCTTTTGGATGGATAACTCGAAAAAATCTCGCCTTGAAGCTTATCTAAAAGGCAAACAGAAACTTTCCAAAGAAAAACTGCATTTGATAACCTTGCTCAAAGACAAGGTCACTTCTAATCATCAAAACGGCTTTAGGGAATCCCTCAAAGGCTAGGCCTATTTCTGATCTAAAACTGCTTGTTTGAATTTATCCTTTTCAACAAAATCTAAGGAAACTGAATTGATACAGTAACGCAATCCCGTCGGTCGAGGACCATCATCAAAAACATGCCCTAAGTGCCCGTCACATCTCGCACACAAAACTTCCACTCTCGTCATTCCATAAGATTTATCTGATTTCTCAGCTACCAACTCCGGCTTAATAGGCTCCCAAAAGCTTGGCCAGCCTGTACCCGATTTGAACTTAGTATCAGAAGCAAATAATGGCAATTGGCATCCTCCGCAGACGTAAACCCCTTCTTTCTTATTATCCCACAAATCACCGGTAAAAGCGCGCTCTGTCCCTGCCTTTCGCAACACATAGAAGGCATCCTCATCTAATTCTGCTTTCCACTCTTCCTCTGATTTTACAATTTTTTCTAAACTAAGATCAGCCGGCAATGTGATCGAGCTGGTGGCTTCGCTTACGTCTGCTTTGGCTTGTTGTGCTGACTGCCTCTGCTGCGCCTGATTACAGGCCACCAAGAACATCATGGCTATCACTACTGAAAACATTTGTTTGTTTAGCATATCATCTACTTTTTTGATTTTCTATTTCTAATTCGTGGTTGATTCCATTCTTCCTTTTGGGCAAACTCTACTACTTTTCGCATCGTGGCCATCATACTCAAGAAGACCAAATATCCGAAACTTACCACCATATAAATCCATTTATAGGATCCTGCCTCGCTGATGGATAAAGAAGAAAACAAGTAGGCTAATAGTCCCGCACCAAAAGCTAAGCCCATGAAGCTGTATACTGAACGGCCCCAGTATTTCATCATATTTTCCGAAGACAAAGAAAATACACTATTGAATAGTGCAAACAAAAGCATAAATGCTGCCGAAGTCATCCATGGAAAACGTGCGGGCACTTCTATGGCACCAGAAAGATGCACTAACTTGGAAACCAAGATAAAAACTAACACCCCAGCAAGTGCAACCCCAGCTTGTACTATAGGATCAATAGACTTTCCGAATAAAGATTCATTCTGTGTACTCATATGTATTAAATAAGTAGATACTGATAAAGTTTAGTGCAGCAAGCAGAAATGTTCTGATAATAGGGTTCATATGTCCCCTTTTGTCTACCTGCGACAAACCTAAGACTTAGGTCTGAGTATTTTTGCTTGCTATTGCCGCATTCTATATAATTTTTTTGAAAATTACCGTTTCAGTAATGAAAAATAAATAACTAAGGATCATATAAAGAGTAACTGATAACACTTCGCCACTTCTTTCGAGCTTATCCAGCCTTAAAAATACTCGCCTTAGCGCTGCTAGGTCTGCGTTTTTTGCCTGATCTAAGCACGAAATAATTGACCGATATTATCACAACTTATTCTTTACATGATCCTAAGACCAATTAGCGTTATCTTTTTCTACCAAGTCTCAAACCGATATATGAATCGTAGCGCATTAGCTGTTTTACTTTTACTCAGTTTTCCTTCTTTCTTATCTGCTCAATCCTCACTAGAAATCTGGGAAATCCAGGGAGCAGGTCTCAATAGCAACTATCAAGGGCAAACCGTCAGCACGACTGGCAATACTGTGACGGCTAAAGGAAGCAACTTCTTATTTATCCAATGCCCCAGCAACCGGAGCGATAACAACCCTGCTACTTCTGATGGCATGCTGGTGTTAACCCCCTCCAATTCTACCGTTAAAGCCGGAGATCGAGTCGATGTGCAAGGGCAAATCATCGAAGAAAATGGCACGACTGCTTTTTCTTCAGTCAACCTCAGCATAAATGTGGTGGAAAGCGGTGTAAACTTACCTCCGGCAGTAGCCTTAAATAATGACTTCCCGACCGAACAACGCAGTTTCATCCCCGACCTAGAACAAGTAGAAGGTATGCGAGTGGTTTTCAATGCATTGGTTTGTGGGCCGCCTGCCGATCGGGATTGGATTCCGGTTACGACAAAGCATGAACGCCGTTTGCGAGAACCCGGTATCCTATACCCAGGGCTTCCTAATCTACCTAGCTGGGATGGCAATCCCGAATTATTCTGGATGGATCTAGATGCGTTTAGTCAGCCTAATAACCGCTTTATTTCCGCTGAAATGGAAATCCAGACGACGGGGATTATGGTACAGGTAGATCAACAATACGTAGCTTTCCCTGTCACTTATGAACTCAAGGGGGAAAATTTAGTACGAGCAGTTAGAGACAAAAATGCGGGTGAATTTAGCGTGGGTTCCATTAATACGCTGCGCTTGATCAAGGATGAATCTGGCTATAATTCTCGAGTAAAAAAAATGGCGCTGTACGTGGTTAATTCCCTGAAATCACCAGATGTATTGGCCTTGCAGGAAATCGGTGGTCAAGCTGAAATGGAGGATCTGGCTTTTCATATTCGGCAACTTGCTCCTCAGGTCAATTATCAGGTACAATTTTTAAGTAGTAATGGTAATATCCACACAGCCTTTCTGGTTCAGCCTACGCTCACTGATCTGGCTTTATCTCAACTCAGCAAAAATGAATTCTTGAGTATTGGAGGCACCTTGCATGATCGGCCCCCGATCCTCTTATCTGGACAGATCGCCACCACCCCACCTACTCCCATCAAAGTATTAAATCTTCACCTGCGCTCACTCTTAGGTATTGAGGGAGGGAATTCCTTCTTTGTCAGAACCAAAAGAAAGGAACAGGCTATCTCTGTGGCAGAGATCGTCCAAGATCTTCGCCATGAAAATCTCGTAGTGGTCGGCGATTTTAATGCCTATGAATTTTCGGATGGCTATGTTGATGTGGTCAATCAAATTGCTGGCACGCCAACCGAAGGCGCTTTATTGGGAAATGAAAACATCGTGAGTCCTCCTTTGATCAAGCACTCGGAGCACTTAGCTGCTGTTGATAGATACTCCTATATATTTCAAGGAAATTCGCAGATGATTGATCATTGCCTAAGCACGGAGTTGAATGATTTCCAAGTTGAAGGTTTTGAATTTGCGAGAGGGAATGCAGACAATTCTTGGGTCTATGGCAACAACCCTAATATCGTAGAAAGAAGTTCGGATCACGATGGCTTTGTCCTGTTTCTTCGGCCTAATAATGGCGGACTTACCAGTACGAATGACATTATCGAAGGAAAGGCTACACTCAGGTTCCCCAATCCGATGAGAGCGGATCAAAGTATCTATTTGGATCAGACCGGTATTAAGCCACAACTACTACGTTGGTTTGACGTACAAGGGCGACTTATTCACCAACAGTGGGTACAAGCAGGCGAAAATACCATGCAATGGTCGAGCCTACCCACAAATGGACTGTATTTTATCGAGGTATTGGACGAAGGTAATCGTCAAATGCAAAAGGTAGTGCTACAAGCTTATTAGTGACATCTTACTCCTGTATTACTTTACCAAATAAATCATATTCAGATGCATCTGTGATTTCGATGTCAGCAAAATCTCCCACTCTGACATAATTATCAGCCGCAGTCACCAGCACTTCATTATCTACTTCGGGAGAATCTCCTTCTGTACGCCCGACAAAGTGTTCTCCCTCTTTGCGATCAAAAAGCGTTTTGAAGGTTTTACCAATTTTCGCTTGATTTTTTTCGAAAGAAATATCTTGCTGAATAGCCATTAGCGCATTGGCCCGTTCGGCCTTCAGTTCGGCAGGAATATCATCCTTTAATGCATGGGCAATTGTATCCTCCTCATGTGAGTATTGAAAGACCCCTAATCGGTCAAACTTCATCTTCTCAACAAACTGGCACAAATCATCAAATTCTTTATCCGTTTCTCCGGGAAAGCCCACTAGCATGGTGGTCCGCAAGGTCAAGTCTGGTACTCTTTCTCGGGCCAGCGCCACCAGATCCTCGGTTTCTTGCCGAGTAATTTGTCGCCTCATACGCTCCAACACAGCATTATTGGCATGTTGCAAGGGCATATCCAAATAATTACAGATTTCGGGGCGCTCGGCCATCACATCAAAGATTTCAGTAGGGAATTTACTAGGATAGGCATAATGTAAGCGAATCCAGTCAATGCCATCGACATCGGCGAGGGCATGCAGCAAAGCAGGCAATTCCCTTTTCTTATAGATATCCAAGCCGTAATAAGTCAATTCCTGTGCGATCAACATCAATTCCTTCACGCCATGTCGGGCCAAATTCTCAGCCTCTTTCACCAAACGATCGATGGGTTTTGAGACATGTTTCCCCCGCATAAGTGGGATGGCACAAAAGGAACAAGTACGATTACAACCTTCTGAAATTTTCAGATAGGCATAATGCTGTGGTGTACTAATCCATCGCTCCCCAATCAAGTCATGCTTATAATCTGCTTCCAATTTAGCCAACAAAGAGGGAAGCTCCAGTGTCCCAAAGTAGGCATCTACTTCAGGAATTTCGACTTCTAAATCATCTTTGTAGCGTTGAGAAAGGCAGCCCGTCACATAAAGCTTATCAATTCCGCCCTGCTTTTTGATATCTGCATATTGCAAAATAGTATTGACTGATTCCTCCTTTGCTAAATCTATGAATCCACAAGTATTGACGATGATCACATTGGCATCTTCGTCATTGCTATCGTGAACGACTTCATAGTCATTACCTTGCAGCTGGGTAACGATATTTTCAGAATCCACCAGGTTTTTTGAACAACCTAAGGTGATTACATTGACTTTATCTTTTCGAAGTGTCTTCGTCTTCATTCATTTTTTTTTGCGACGCAAAGATAGCTAGCTCTATCAACTTATTTCAGCCTTTATTGGCTTATAATTCAAGTCGAGTGTCTATCTCTCAGATTTTAAATTGACATTTGCGCACAAAATGTCACTTTATAACGTTTTAATACACTAAGGAAATGGGCTTAGTGTAGGTTTAAACCTCCATCCATTGGCCAAGCGGCAAATTTGAACCTACGCTTAAGTGTTTGGCTTACTCAGGTTTTCAAATTTCAAAACCGCTAGCCACTCACGAATCACAAGCGCCCTATTATTTCCAATACATCCAGTTATTGTCCTTTGATCCGGTAAAAGGATCCCAAAGCAATGGCTAGTTTCAAAACAAAACCCTTAGAGCATGCGAAAAGTTTTGGTATTCAGTATTTGTCTGTGTTTTGGCTTATCACTCCAGGCACAGTTTGGTATAAAAGGCAGCTATCACTTTAGTGATGCTGCGGATTGGCAGGTAAGCTCTGCTACGAATAATACAACAGAAAGTGTGATTGGCAATGGCTGGTCCGTTGGCGTAGATTATTGGTTTAGGCTCAAAAACTACCGGGTGGAATTTCTTCCGGAGCTTAATTATAGTCAATTGAATCAGAATTTTTCCTCGGAAGGCTGGGCCAATAATGCCAATTTTACCAGCTTCTTTTTCAATACCAATATATATCTATTTGATATCAACGGAGATTGCGGTTGTCCAACCTTCTCGAAGCAGGGGCCAAAAATCGGCACAGGAATATTTCTGCAAATTTCGCCGGGACTCACCTACGCGGGAAGCGAACTCGTCTACCAGGAACAAACCTTCGATGCCAACGATATTAGTTTTAGCATCGGTGCGGGTATCGGTCTGGATGTAGGTTTATCTAATCTCGTAACGATAACGCCCATGATTGGGCTACGCTATTTCCCTAGTATTAGCTGGGATTCTTTAGGAACAGCAGATGATGAATCAGGAAGATTGACCGTCGACGAAGCAAGCTCTAGCCTTACCCAATGGTATGCAGGTTTGCGGGTAGGGTTCCGATTGGATCAATAGATGAGCTAAAGCTTTTTAGCAAATTATTTGCATTTTCAATTAATTTGGTTCACATTTGTCAATCTATGATGAGAAATTCTTTATTTAATATCATTATCGTCGTCATTATTGTGGTGGTCACTATTGAAAAGACACACCTAGGAGGATGGTATTGATCAATTGAAGCTCAACATGTTCAAAAAAGCCGTTCTCCTGGGGAGGACGGCTTTTTTGTTTTCCAGAAGCAACATAAAGTGCTGCTTTAACTCGTAAGAAGCAAAGGTTTAAAGCATTAATAATCAACAATTTAATCAACACAAACACTTGCTTAGGCTCGTAAGTTTTTTAATTTTTCATTAGAATTCTCTTTGACACAGACTTAACTTTAGGTTCACAACTAATTATACTGAAAAATAAAGCGTAACATGAATCAGCTGAACAAATACAGTCGTACCCTTACACAGGATGAAACACAGCCCGGAGCACAGGCGATGCTATATGGTATAGGTTTGACCGAGGAAGATATGAAGAAGGCTCAGGTCGGTATCGTCAGTACGGGCTGGGAAGGCAACACTTGTAATATGCACCTCAATGATTTAGCCAAGCAAGTAAAGACTGGCGTGGTTGATAATGATTTGGTGGGATTAATTTTTCACACGATTGGTGTAAGTGATGGTATGTCGATGGGTACGACGGGGATGCGTTTCTCGCTTCCTTCTCGCGACCTAATTGCTGATTCAATCGAGACGGTAGTATCTGCTCAATGGTATGACGCGGTAATCCCGGTCGTCGGTTGCGATAAGAATATGCCTGGAGCTATGATTGCCCTTGGTCGTTTGAATAGGCCTTCTATTCTGTTGTACGGCGGGACAATTAGTCCAGGTTGTCACCTCGATCAAAAACTAGATATTGTTTCAGCCTTTGAAGCGCTGGGAGAAAAGAATGCCGGAAGAATCACCCCTGAAGATTTCAAAGCCGTGGTAAAAAGTTCTTGTCCTGGGCCTGGCGCTTGTGGTGGAATGTATACAGCCAATACGATGGCTTCGGCTATTGAGGCTTTGGGCATGAGTTTGCC
>Ga0070726_10000700_pt1 | contig 38674 bp, 36 predicted proteins | sample tdAd471_FD_67275 | JGI IMG/M metagenome (GOLD analysis project Ga0070726, IMG submission 67275) | Marine sediment microbial communities from the Atlantic coast under amendment with organic carbon and nitrate - tdAd47.1 | ecosystem: Environmental > Aquatic > Marine > Coastal > Sediment | place...
ATAATCCGGATCCATGCCCTCGGCGGCCATTTCATGTGAGATCACTCTGCCCGTATCGCCAACCACTCCGGCCAGTATTTCAGTGTAGTATCCACCGGTGGCCAATATATCCAGTACGGTCATACCAGGCTCTACGCCGAAAAATTTAATAACCTCAGCGGGCTTGCGCGCTTCATCACGGCTGCTGTTTCGTTCAAGGCGGCCAGGTTCGTCGAGCGCTGCCTGGATGAGATCATCGTATTGATCTGCCTGAACCGCTGTCAATGGCAGGGTGAGCAGCACCAGGTAAAAAAGGGGGTTCATGCTTGTAATTTTCATAAGAATTTCCCTAATCAAAGAAGGTGGCCAGCTAAAAGCTTATTCACTGCAAAGTCTTGTCACTGGGCTGGAAAGGTTGAAAAGTAGCAGTACAAAGATAAAGCAGTTTCGGCACCAGGCCAAGGAAAAGTAACAATCAGGAGTAGTGGCCAGAACGTAGCCCAAACCCTTGACGGTACTATCGATAACGCGAGCCGGTAAGAATCAACATTTCCAAAGAAGGGGTGTTTTTGAGGTTTTTACGGAGATAGAGGGATAGCGGTCTGTTATGAAGCCGCTTTCTAATTTCCAGTAACCTTAATTACTCAGGAAATAGGGCAGTTTTCGCCCTGTTTTATGCTGTTTTAGTTCCGGTATTCGTCTAATTTCCACTACCTCAGTGGCGGCAAGTTCTTGCAAACCCCGTCATTCTGGTAGTAAATAATTGCAACTTCCTGTAAATCGCATCGATTAAGCGGTAAGCGTAATGAATGCTGAAGAAAAAAGAAAATTCGTTGATCTCACAGTTAGAGATCCAATGCGTAAACATCCCGCTGAAGCCGATGGCCCGGTTAAAGAGATAAATGAAAAGATCAGGCAACGAATGCGAAAGCAACAGATTGAAATAAGACTAAAGCATTTCAATCCGGAACAACTTGTAGCTCTTCTAGACTTCTACGAGACGGATATGGGTAAGTCGATCATTACCAGCCAAGGACGAATTTCTGATGAAATTGCATCTGCCATGCAGCTGGTTACTCATGAAGTAATGGAAGAAATCCAAGGCAAAAAAGAGAAGAAGCCTTTAAGAAGATGCGTGAAAAACGGGATTCTGAAGCGAATCTCAATAGAATTGATAATCCGAAAACTGGTTGGGTGTTGGCAACGGGCACCCAGATTCAGGGTACTGGTAAAAATCTTGGAGCTATTCCTAACTGCAGCTTTTGCAACGAAAAACCTGCAAATCGTGGGGAAGTAGTAGCTGGGCCCAATTTATTTATCGGCAGGAAATGTGTGACGCATGCCTGTGAAGCGCTAAAAGACTCTGGTTTTCCAGTAGATTGAACCGGCTGAAGCAGTACAGATGTGTCAACTTCCCGAAAAATTGTTAGCACCTGTACTGAATTTCAAAAAGTGCCTATTGCTGGAAATAGCTTTTAATCGCATGGCAAGCTATGAACTCGTATTCAAGAAATCTGTTGCGCAGGATCTTCGAAGCATTCCCAAAAAGGATGTTGCACGCATCCTGAAACGAATCGAAGACTTACGCGACGATCCTCGCGGAGAAGAATGTGTAAAGCTTTCCGCAAAGGAACGGTATCGCGTCCACCAGGGCATTTACCGAATTATCTACGAAATCCAGGACAGCAAGCTCATGGTAATAGTTGTCAAAGTTGCCCATCGATTTTCTGTTTACAGAAATAACTAAACTCGGGAATGAACAAAAACTTCAGCGCTAATCACGATACTACCAACCGCCAGAAATCAAGCAGTTCCAGAGAAGGGTGATTTTCAGAACTTACCGGAAATAGAGGGGTGGCGGCCAGTTATTAAGCTGCTTTCCTATTTCCGGTAATCTTTATTACCGGAAATAGAGGGAATGCGGAGTATCAGTGCTCTCAGCGTCCTGTCAGCCTGAACTAATGGACTGATGCTGGATATGCTTTGCGTCTGCGATTTTGCGGGTTTTAATCAGCTGGCTTTTTACCAGGCCTGATTGTCCTGTGCTCCCACGTTAAATTCGTAGGATTTGTTGATCATCGTAAATTCTGGCTCTAAGTCATCTATGCTTTCGCGCCGTTTGATATTTGGTTGCACCAGACGCAGTTCGGCATCGGATTCACCGGTAATTGTCCTGTAGTAATCAATTGCGGCAGCACGCAGCTTTTGTATATCTATCGGGCCGTTGTATCCGTAATAACCGGAAAACGAGATTCTGCTATGGCCAGCTTCCTCAGATTGATCATTTTTGCGCAGATGTCCCACGCAATTATAGCGTTTGCCGCGATATTCAATTTGAAACATCAACGTAGAAAGATAGTCTGTGAAAGTCAGATTTGTAGATGGTCGAGATACATTATTAAATGTAACCTGCATTCTCGGCATGTTTAGCGTAGCCTCTATAGTCGTTTTTATTGTTGTTTTAGTGTTTCTAATACTCCTATTAAATAATGTAGTATTTCCTATTACAAGCCCTTTTTAGTGTGTATTTGGACAGCGGATCCTCATTGGCGGAGTCCGTCGCTGATTATCCTATTTAATTGATTTAAAAGAACTATGGCTGATATCGTTAGCGCTCGCTAACATGAGGAGTATAAATTATTTATTGATAGATCAGCTAGTTAGTTCGTAAACCTAAGCTACCACTTAATCGATGAATTTCAGGTGCTGTGACTCTTTCGCTTGCTACGCATCGTGACGAATTCTTCCGCCAGTGTAGGATGGATACCTAGAGTTCTGTCGAAATCGGCTTTGGTAGCACCACAATTCAACGCTATAGCGATGCCTTGAATTAACTCTCCAGCATCCGGTCCTGCCATATGGGCGCCGATAACGCGATCAGTGGCGCAATTAACAACCAGTTTCAGCAGTGACAGCTCTTCTCTGCCACTTAGTGTGTGCTTGAGTTGCTTAACTTTCGCGCTATAAACATCGATCTCGAGTCCCTTATCCAGCGCCTCCTGCTCGGTTAAGCCAACGGTACCCAGGTTTGGATGACAGAATACCGCTGTCGGGATATTGTTGTAGTCCATTTCCCTTACGTCATCGGAAAACAAAGCCCTGGCTACCAACTGTCCTTCGGCAAGTGCAACCGGTGTTAGAGCGACTCGATCGATCACATCACCCACAGCATAGATACTGGGCTCTGCGGTTTGAAATCTCTCGTTAACTAATACAGCACCGTTTCTGCCAAGCTCCACATTGACATTCTCAAGTCCCAGGTTTGCTGTTAATGGGCGTCGACCGGTAGCTGCCAGAACCAGTTCGGTTTCAAATTCAGAGTTATCATCAAGAGTCGTCATCAACTTGTTGTTTATCCGCTGTATCTTCACGGGCTTTTTCTCCAGTTGAAGATCGACATGACGGCCAATTTCAGTGCTGATAAAGTGCCGAAGTTCCTCATCGAATCCTCTCAGAAGAGTTTCTCCGCGGTATACCAGCGACACCTTGGTGCCAAAACGGGCAAAGATGCTGGCAAACTCCACGGCGATATAGCCGCCCCCTATTACCAACATGGATTCAGGCAGATTTTCCAGCTGAAACATGTCATTGGAGTTGACAGCCAGCTCACTGCCTTCGAAATCCGGGACCCAGGGCCAGCCGCCAACAGCAAGCAAAATGTATCTGGCTGAAATTCGTGAGCCGTTAACCAGAACCTCATGAGGCCCCTGAATAGTCGCCCGGTGTTTGAATACGTCTACTTTATTATTCTGTAGTATTGCATTATAAATACCTTCTAGTCTTTTGATTTCACTATCTTTGTTACTTTTCAGTCGTTGCCAGTCGAAGCTGACCTGGGACGCGTCCCAGCCAAATCCGCGACTGTCTTCAAAGTCTTCCTGGTAGTGAGCTGCGTAACTGAACAACTTCTTGGGCACACAGCCCACATTGACGCAGGTGCCACCAAAATAGCGTTCTTCTGCGCAGGCGACCCGGGCTCCCAGGTTTGCGGCTATTCGGCAGGCACGCACTCCGCCTGATCCTCCACCAATAACAAATAAATCGTAATCGTATTGCGACAAACCCACTCTCTCCTGCTGCTACTTTGCTCCGGACTGCCCGGATACTCTGCAGGCATTATGCACGGCTCAGGCTTTAAATAAACCATTGTCATACAGAAAGCAGACTAGGGTTAAAATAGCGCTACCAATGCCCATTTCAAGCAATCAGTCCGAGTTATTTCCAAGCCCTGCATCCCAGCGGATTGATCTGGGAGATGCTGATTTGTGCGAGCACAGAGAGGCATTTTCTCGAGAAGAATCTGAGAGTTACTTTAATATACTGTTTAAGGATATCAACTGGCAATCAGCTGCCATCCGAATTGCCGGACGATTGATCCCGATCCCGCGACTTCAGTGTTGGGTAGCCGATCCTGGCTGTTCGTACACGTATTCCGGAATAACCATGGAGCCGGAAAGCTGGTCTCAGGAGTTGCTGCAGATTCGTTCACGGGTAGAGGCGCTGGCGGGTCAATCTTTCAATGCGGTACTTATCAACCTGTACCGGAGTGGCAATGACAGCGTTTCCTGGCATGCTGATGATGAACCGGAGCTTGGGCCTAATCCGGTTGTGGCTTCAGTGAGCTACGGCGCCAGCAGGCCATTCGAACTCAAGCACCGACACAGCGATGAAAAAATACGCTTGATGCTCACTGATGGCTCTGTGCTGGTGATGGGGAAAACACTGCAGAACAATTGGTTACATCAGCTCCCTAAAGTCAGGTCTCTAAAAGACTCACGAATAAACCTGACGTTCAGGCGGGTCGTTTCCCGTGGCACCTGACCATTTTGATGTAACGATTGTCGGTGCCGGCGTAGTTGGTCTGGCGCTGGCTCAGCGGCTCTCTAGGGCTAAATTCCTCGCCAATCGCAGCGTTTTACTGCTCGATCAGGAGCGCAGCTTTGGGCAACATATCAGCAGCCGCAACAGCGAAGTCATTCATGCGGGTCTTTACTATCCGGGCGACTCTCTGAAAGCAAGCCTGTGTGTCCGTGGCAAGGAGCTGCTTTACGAACATTGCCAGCAATATAATGTACCTCACCGGCGCTTGGGCAAACTGATAGTCGCGGGACCTGGTGAGACAGGGGAACTGGAGAGGCTCGAAAAGCAAGGCGTTGCCAATGGAGTCTCCGATCTGACGATTCTCGACCGCCGCCAACTGGCTGCTCGTGAAAGCGCAATCAGTGGGGCCGCCGCCCTGCTTTCACCGTCCTCTGGCATCGTCGACGCGCACGAGTACATGGTCAGTCTGTTGCACCAGGCTGAGGTGCAAGGCGTTCTGTTTGCACCCAGGACTCGGGTACTGACGGTCGAACCGGAGCCTGGTCGATTCAAGATGCTCACTTGCATTGGTGATGCAGCAGATCAGGAATTTTACCGGTTCAGTTGTTCTGTGCTGATCAACTGTACCGGGCTGGACGCAACACATCTGGCGCGAAGCATAGCAGGAATGGATGAGGCGCTTATCCCTCAGCTGCACCTCTGCAAGGGTGACTATTTTTCCTACCGAGGAGCAAATCCATTCAGCCATCTCATTTATCCGGTGCCTGAAGCCAACGCTGTCGGGCTGGGGATACACGCAACGTTGGATATGTCCGGTCGATTGCGTTTCGGTCCGGATACCCAGTTCCTGGACCAGGTTGAATACCAGGTGGATCCAGGCAAGGCAGAAGTGTTCAGTGATGCGATTCGTCGTTATTTTCCGGCGATTAAAGCCAGCGATCTCAGTCCGGACTATTCAGGCATTCGACCCAAGCTTGCGGGCCCCGGTCAGCCCCCTGCAGATTTCCTGATTCAGCAAGCCGCTGAGCACCGAATTCCAGGGCTGTTCCAACTTGTTGGTATTGAGTCTCCGGGACTGACTGCCAGCCTGGCCATCGCTGAGTTGGTTCGAGATCTGGTAAGAGATTACCTGTAGTCTCCCAACAAGGCATGTTGGCAGTAAACTGGCGGATTGCAGGATCTGTACCATACTTGATGATGCAGATGTCTCCTTCCTGCCAGGCACTGCAACCCCAGTAGTGCGGGATTCCTGGAGCCTTCCCCAGGCTCCAGGCTTTTTGATCGATAAATCAAAATCTCAATGGGCCAGGCGAGACCAACGCCACAGGATACCTTCCAGAAGCAGCTGGGGATTCGGATTCGAAGCGCTTGCTAGTTGTTTTCGTGCTTCATCTATGGATTGATTGACTGCCAGCATTCTACCGAGCAACTCATCTTCTGAACGCTTGCTGTTCGCCAATGTTTGTAGAATTGATTGAAGCTGTTTATTTGACAAGGAGGTGGTTTTTTCAATTATAAACTGTTTGATACTGGTCGCCGTGAGGTACCAAAGCTGCTCCAGGATTTTATCAGCCCCAATGGCTTTGCCGTGGGCGGCAAACTCCACAGGATCCAGCCTGCCAGAGAACACTGCAGCCAACGCCTCAATGATTTTGTTTCGCTCTTCACTTTCCACTCCATCTAACAGACTCAACGCGAGTAGAGGCCTGAAACCTGCCTGCTTTAACATGGATTCCAGATCCGGGTGATCTCCCGATTGTTCCGCTAACCAATCCAGGGCGGTTTGGCTGTTGGGAGTAGCAAAGAGAATCCGCTGACATCGACTTCTGATAGTAGCCAGCAATTTGCCAGGGGTTGCCGTGATCAGAAACAAAACCATACTCCCTGGTGGCTCCTCGAGCGTCTTGAGAAGGGCATTGGCGGCATTGATATTGAGGGCATCGGCACAGTCCAGTATCAGCACTTTGCGCCGGTTACCATGACTGGTTTTACTGGCAAAAACGGTCAATTCGCGAATCTGGTCGACCTTGATAACCTGACTGTTTTCCGGCTCAATCGTCAGTAGATCAGGATTGGAGCCAGCCGAGAATAATTCACAACTGCGGCAGCTACCGCAGGCATAATTTTCCTCTTGTCGTTCGCAAAGCAGTAACTTGGCGGCAGCATTTGCAAACGCGTGTTTGCCAAGCCCTTTTTCTCCAGTGAGCAGATAGGCATGTGCCAGACGATTATCCTGTAACTGGGAGGTCAGTCGTTGCCATTGATCGGACTGCCAGGGGTAAGGAGCTGAACTCATGGCTCGTTCGCTACCTCGTTGCAGAGTCTGGCAACAGCATCAAGTGTTGCCGCTTTGACTTCTTCAAGTGGGCGACTGGCGTCAACTACGGTACAACGGTCAGGTTCAGATTCTGCTATTTGCAAATAGGTATTCCTGACCCGCTGGAAAAATTCAAGACGTTCTTTCTCAAAGCGATCAAGCTCGCCACGGTTGGCCGCCCTCTCCAGTCCCAGTTCGGGCTCTAGATCCAGAATCAAGGTAAGGTCGGGGCGTAACTCACCTTGAACCATTTGTTCAAGTACTGAAATTCGGTCGGCTCCCAGCTCGCGGCCCCCGCCCTGGTAGGCATATGTCGCATCAGTAAATCGATCACACAACACCCAGCAGCCTCTGTCCAGCGCTGGTTTGACAACATTGCTAAGGTGTTGAGCACGAGCGGCAAAAACCAGGAGTAATTCGGTTGTACTGTCAACTGATTCCTCGTGTTCCTGCAATAGTAGTTCACGTATGCTTTCCGCCAGTTTGGTACCACCTGGCTCCCGCGTAAGGACAAACTCAATGCCCCGCTGCTGCAGAAATTCACGAATGAATTCAATGTTGGTGGATTTACCTACACCTTCTACACCCTCGATGGTAATAAACCTGCCCTTCTGATGTGCTGCTAACGAATTCATTACCTATTCTGTCGCCTGTTATTGTTGTGCATTCTGGGATCCCGACTGATTAAGCTGATAACGCCGCACCGCTTCGTTGTGTTCTTCCAGGGTTGCTGAAAAATAGTGACTGCCGTCACCACGTGACACAAAGTAAAGATAATCGGCTGCTTCCGGGTTGAGACTTGCCTCGATAGCCTCTTTACCGACCAGGGCGATAGGCGTCGGCGGGAGACCATTAATCCTGTAAGTATTGTACGGGGTTCTTTCATTCAGCGCGTTGCGGTCGATGTTTCCCTCGTAACTCTCCCCCATGCCATATATGACAGTGGGATCCGATTGAAGTCGAATCCCCTGCTCCAACCGCCTCACAAAAACGCCAGCCACCTGGCGACGTTCTTCAGGTACCGCAGTTTCTTTCTCCACGATGGACGCCAGGATCAGAGCCTGGTAAGGGGTGTCGAGCGGCAACGCACCGACCCTGTTATTCCAGCTTAGTGCCAGAACGGAATCCAGACGGTCAGCGGCACGCTGTAATATTTCACGATCAGATGTCCCTTTTGTATAAAAATAGGTGTCCGGGAAGATCAGTCCTTCTGGACTGCTGTTTGGTGAATTCAGTTCTGATGCTATCTGGTTGATCGTCCTGTCCTGTAGTGTGAGAACAATACCGGGATTACTCCAGATTTCCTGCAGTGCCTGCTGAAAAGTCCACCCTTCCACCAGGGTGAGCTGGTATTGTTTGACATCGCCACTTGTCAGCTTCTCAAGCAATTGCCGTGAGGTCATCGAAGGATCAATCTCATACTCACCAGTCTGCAGACGTTGCGCACTGTCGGTAAATCTTGCCCAAAGCACAAAAAGGAACGGATGATCAAGCCCGCCCTGCTGAGCAAGTCTTTGACTGACACCTGCCAGAGAAGAACCCGGAGCTATTTCAAAAACGATTGGTTCAGAAAGCTGCAGGGGACTGTTCAGCTGATTCCATGCCCTTGCAAGAAAAGCACTCGCCAACATAAACAGGAGAGCGAAGCAAATGAGAAGTAACTGCCCGGGTCGCTCAATTTTGAACGGCAAAACCTTCATCAGCGATCCTACTGGCTGTTTCAGTAAACTGGCCAATCTGGAATTGTTTGACGTTTTCTCCATTTACCAGTTCCGTTACGGGCCAGACACCAAATACGCTGTTGCACAGGAATATTTCGCTGGCACCCAGCAGGTTCGATAAGTCAAACTCTAGCTCCTTGACGGCAATCCCCTGAGCGGCAAATCGATCCAGCAGGTACTCCCTCATTACACCCTGAATACCGGCAGTTGCCAACGAAGGAGTGATCAGGTTACGGTCTTTAACCAGGAACAGATTGCTACGTGTTCCTTCCACAATCTGGCCTTCCTCGGTCTGCATTATACCCTCAGCGAACGTCTCGGAAAGTTCTGAACTGGCGATTACCTGGTCTATCCTGCAAAGGTGTTTGAAACGAACAAGACGGTGATTACGAGACAGTGTGTGATTGCATATTTTTATCCGGGCACCATGGCATCGTTTTTCGTCGATGCCGTCGGGCATTGGAAAGAACTGGACGACCCTTAACGGACTTACCCGCTCTGGTGGATGATATCCCCTGCCGCCATTACCCCGTGACACGATGATTTTTACAACGCCCTCGGTTGCATTAGCCAGCAGCAACCGATGTAAATCCAGTTCCAACAATTCCGGCTGCAGGGGAATGTTCAGAAACTCGCAACCTGCGGCGAGGCGTTGTTGATGATATGACCACAAAGTCGGCTGGCGACTAGCGATTCGAATGGTTTCAAACACGCCGTCGCCGTAGTGAAAACCTCGATCACCAACGGGAATCATTTCGCCCGGTTCGCCATTAATGAGGGTGGCCAGCATTTCAGCTCACTCGCACAATCAGGATTGGCGGTTGCCGATTCATTAATACGATCTTATTCAGCCCTGGTGAAAATAAGGCTACCGTTTGTCCCGCCAAAGCCAAAGGAGTTGCTGACGGCAACATTGATTGCCAGGTCTCTTGCTTCGTGGGGTACATAATCCAGGTCGCAGCCCTCATCCGGATTTTCAAGATTAATGGTGGGCGATATCACACCATCTCTAATACTCAGAATCGAAACGATTGCTTCCACCGCGCCGGCAGCGCCCAGCAAATGGCCAATCATCGATTTTGTCGAGCTGACGCAAAGGGAATCGGCATGTTCACCGAATACACTCTTGATCGCCTGGGTTTCTGCCATATCGCCAGCAATGGTTGAGGTACCGTGAGCATTGATATAGTCCACCTGATCTGCTGCGAGTCCGGCGCTGGCCAGAGCATTCTTCATGCACCGGGCTGCACCTGCGCCACCTTCCGGAGGTGAAGTCATGTGGTACGCATCCCCACTCATACCAAACCCCACCAGCTCCGCATAGATTTTGGCACCCCTTTTACGGGCAATCTCGTACTCCTCAAGCACCAACACCCCGGCACCGTCACTCAGCACAAAACCATCCCGGTCCCGGTCCCAGGGACGACTGGCGGCCGTTGGGTCGTCATTGCGGGTAGATAAAGCTCGGGCCGCACAGAAACCACCTAATCCAACTCGCGAGCAGGACATTTCCGCACCGCCAGCCAACATCACGTCAGCCTGGTTCATGCTGATCATATTGGCGGCGACACCGATATTATGGGTTCCGGTAGTACAGGCCGTGGTTATAGCGATGTTCGGGCCATGGAAGCCAAAGCGGATCGACAGCAGGCCGCTGATCATGTTGATGATGGATCCAGGAACAAAAAACGGGGAGATTTTCCGTGGTCCCTGAGTGCGGACAAGGTAGGAAGTTTCCTCGATGGAATTGATTCCGCCAATGCCGGAGCCCACGGCAACACCGATCCTGTCGGGGTTGACGGCTGCGTCGTGGAGACCGGCGTCATTCACCGCCTGGATTCCGGCTGCCATTCCATACTGGATAAACGCATCCATACGACGTGCTTCCCGCTTCTCTATGTACAGGGAGCAGTCGAAATCTTTTACGGAGCCACCGAAACGAGTGGAAAACTCGGTAGTATCAAAGTGCTCGATGGGATTGATCCCGCTCTGACCGTTCTTGATGGCTTCCCAGGATGTCTCGACATCGTTACCGACTGGGGTAAGTAAACCCACTCCAGTTACCACCACTCTTCTACCATTCACTGAGCTATCTCCGGCATTCTCCAGTAATATTCCAATAGTCTTATAAAACAAAAGCTACCCTGGCTGGCCAGAGTAGCTTTGTTGGTGAATACCTGAAAGACTATAGGTTTGCGTTGATGTAGTCGATGGCTAGCTGGACTGTAGTAATTTTCTCAGCTTCTTCGTCGGGAATTTCTGTTTCAAATTCCTCTTCGAGTGCCATTACCAGTTCTACAGTATCCAATGAATCAGCGCCCAGGTCTTCTACAAAGGATGCTGAAGGTTTTACTTCATCCTCTTTTACGCCAAGTTGTTCGCAAACAATTTTCTTAACGCGCTCTTCAATGCTACTCATATCTATCATTAGCTCCTGAGTTTAAACAATTTTATGCCGCTTTTCGCAGCATAGTGGGTTGGCGAACAACCGTCCCACAAATTCAGGACGCAAGTTTACCTCTATTTTCATTTAGTTGTAATCTCTAACACCGAATAATTTATTTTTTAAGAAATTCTACTGCAATTTCAGAATGATAGGTTGCGGCGCTGAAGATCACGCCATATACATACCACCGTTAACGTGGACTGTTTCACCGGTAATATAGCCTGCCTTGTCGGAGGCAAGAAAGCCCACAACCGCCGCGATTTCCTGTGCTTCACCCAGTCTTGACAGTGGTATCTGGCTCAGCAGGGCTTCGCGCTGCTTTTCCGGCAATTCACTGGTCATATCGGTGTCGATAAAGCCGGGTGCTACTACGTTTACGGTGATGCTCCTTGAACCTACTTCCTTCGCCAATGCGCGGGAAAAGCCCTCGATACCTGCCTTGGAGGCTGCGTAATTGGTTTGCCCTGGATTTCCGCTCGAACCGACTACTGAGCTGATATTGATAATCCGCCCCCAGCGTGCCCGAGTCATGCCCTTAAGACAGGCTTTGCAGACCCTGAACATGGCATTCAAATTGGTATTGATTACCGAGTCCCATTCCTCGAATTTCATTCGCATCAACAGATTATCGCGGGTTATACCCGCGTTGTTGACAACGACCTGAGGTAAACCAAAAGCTTCTTCGACGGTAGCAAGGCATTGGCTGACTCCCTCATCAGAGCCAACATCCAGGGCCAGGCCTTTACCGGTGATTCCCTGTTCAGAGAGATAACTGGAAATAGCATCGGCTCCGGCTTCGCTGGTAGCTGTGCCAACAACGGTATGGCCTTGTTTCCCTAGCTCCAGGGCGATAGCCTTTCCGATCCCTCGGCTGGCACCGGTCACCAGCGCCACCTTCGCCACCTCGTTCATGTCTTATTCTCCTTAATTGGAAATTTCGTCGCAGACCTGCTGAAAGCTTTGGCTGTCGTCGCTGCCAAAACAATTGATGTCGGACTCGATACGCTTGATCAGTCCACAAAGTACTTTTCCTGGACCGCATTCCACCAGCATCTTGATGCCCCCCTGATGAATCAGTCGGATGCTGTCTACCCACAGCACCGGCTCGGAGAGTTGGCTCAGCAGGTTTTGTTTAATACTGGCCGCCTCGGTAGCGATTTCCGCGTTGACATTCTGTACCACCGGTATCGAGGCAGCACGAAAGTCAATTACCTCCAGGTCGGCTGCCAGACGTTCTGCTGCCGGTTTCATAAGGGCGCAGTGAGACGGTACGCTGACCTTGAGCGGAAGTGCCCGCTTTGCTCCAGCCGCTTTGCAAGCCTCCATCGCACGCTGCACTGCATCTGCGTCTCCGGCAATAACGGTTTGTCCCGGTGAATTGAAGTTTGCTGCCGACACCACCTGCCCTGCTGCAGATTGCTGGCAGATATCATGGATCTGATAATCTTCCAGCCCAACGATAGCTGCCATGGCTCCTGTGCCAGCCGGAACCGCTTGTTGCATGTACTCGCCACGCTTGTTCACCAGCCTGACCGCGTCGGCAAATTCCAGCACGTCGGCGCACACTAGAGCGGAATACTCGCCCAGACTATGCCCCGCCATAATTGAAGGCAGCGATAAGGCTTTGCTGCTCCAAAGCCGCCAGATCGCAACTGAAGCAGTCAACAGCACAGGTTGGGTGATGTGGGTCTGATCAAGAATATTGTCCGGATCATGCTGGCAGATTTCCCACAGATCGATGCCGATTGCCTGCGATGCTTCGATAAAGGTGTTTTGGACAACAGGATACTGGGCAGCGAGGTCGGCAAGCATCCCGAGCTTTTGAGAACCCTGCCCGGGGAAAACAAATCCAAATTTACGCATGGTTTTTCTCGTTATTCTTGTCAGCTTTTCTCAGTTTTGAAGGCCGGGCTGGACACCGACAATCTGTGCAACTTTTTCGGCAATCAAGCCAGGAACATTATTTTCTGCTTCTTTGGCGGCCCGCTCAATAGCCCAGGTAAATCCTTCGACCGTGGCATTACCATGACTCTTGATAATACTTCCCTGCAGTCCCAAGAGGCTGGCGCCGTTATATTGTGAGGGATTAATCCGTTGCTGGAGCTGTTCGAACAGGCCGGCAGAGGCCTGCGCGGTGAACTGGTCTCGCGTCTCGATCGCCATGATTTCCGAGAATGCTTCATTAATTACCCGCACTACACCGGCACTGGTTTTGATGGTGACATTGCCCACAAAACCATCACAGACTACCACGTCGGCGCTGCCCTCAAAGACTGCGCTGCCTTCAACGAAACCCACGTAGTTTATTGAATCACTGGCCTCGAGCAGCGCAGCAGCGGCCTGTACCTGCTCGTTTCCTTTATAGTCTTCAACACCGATATTCAACAATGCCACCGTGGCCTTGTGCAGACCATCCAGGGTTTCTGCAAGTACCGATCCCATGACCGCGAATTGAAACAATTGCTCTGCCTTGCAGTCCACGTTGGCACCGACATCGAGCAAATAACAGTTGCGGGTAGCCCCAGGGATGGTCGCCATGATTGCTGGTTTGTCGATACCCGGGATGGTTTTAATAAGATGACGTCCGGACAGTAGCAGGGCTCCGGTGTTGCCAGCGCTGACACAGGCTCCCGCCTCGCCAAGCTGCACTTGCTTAACAGCCTGGTACATGGAGGAGTCGGTTTTATCCCGCAGCACCCTGGTTGGCTTGTCCTCGTTCAATACCACTGCATTGCTATGCAACAGGGACAGCCGCTTTCGAATTTCAGGGTCGGCGGATGCCAGCTTTTCGTCAATCTGGTGCTGGTCTCCGACTAATCTCAAGTGCAGGTCCGAATCCAGCTCCAGAGCTTGCAACGCCGCGGGCACGGTGACTTCGGGACCAAAGTCTCCCCCCATCATGTCGATTGCGATGCGCTTGCGGTAACTCAATGTTACTCGTCGCCGAGATCGAGTACCTTTTTACCCTTATAGAAGCCGTCGGCGGTAATGTGATGCCGACGGTGAACTTCACCGGTGGTCTTGTCAGTAGATAGCGTAGGCCCCGACAAGCTGTCGTGGGTGCGGCGCTTGTCGCGCTTGGACCGTGTTACCTTGTTCTTTTGAACTGCCATGATTAGCTCCTAAGCTACAAATATTCTCTATAGTTCTCGAGAGTTCTCGAGAGTTCTGAAATGTTTCCCGCGTTATTCGCGTTCGACCTTGAAATCGGCCAACACCGCAAACGGTTTACTGCCCTGCGGTTCCTGATCCTGCTGGTCAGTCCCCTGCTCTGCGCTCTGGTACCGCGACTTCTCAATGCAAGGGCCAGTTTCATGGAAACTGACAATCGGCATGCCTAACAGCAATTGCTCATCCAGCAATGCAGCCAGGACTATCCGGTTATCCTCGGCGATCCAGGGCTCATACTCTTTATCGAGCTGACGGGCCCCTTCTTCATCATCAACCAACACCAGGTCTATGTCTTCCGCCAGGTCGGTCGCTACCGGTTCCAGGCAGCGCTGACATGTCAGCATCAAACGGCTCTGCGCCACCCCCTTGATTCTGCGCCTGCCGGCACGATCAATCGAGAAGGTCAAATTTGTCCATATCTGCCCTTGCTGATCCGTAGTGCAGGCGGCAATCCGCGGTAACTTGTTTACCTCCACGGTGCCTTGCAGCGACGTCTCATTAACAAAGGCTTTCCTGGCATCTACATAGACTGGCAGAGGGGTGTCTGACATAGGCGCGCAATAATAGTGGCACATCTTCGATGTGTCAAAAAATTCTTGCCATTTCAAGGCCCTTTAAACCAGCAATTTTTACTGGCTTCTCAAGAGCTTGAGGATCGCCACGAAGTCATCGTCAAGCTCTGCCTGGAACTTGTGGAGTGGCCCGTCCTGCGGATAGTGAAATTCCAGCCTGGAAGCATGTAGACACATCTTTTTAATACCTTTCAGAACCCCCGGCACATTGCGCTTTCCGTATTTTGGATCACCGAGAACAGGATGCCCGACAGATTGGCAATGTACGCGAATTTGGTGCGTGCGACCGGTTTCCAACTGCGCTTCAACCAGGGTTGCCTGACGTCCCAGATGCTCAAGTACTCGAAACCGGGTCTTGGCAGCCTTGCCGTCGGCGCTCACCCTTACCATGCGCTCGCCTGATTCCAGCTGATTCTTAGCTAATGGGGCATCGACTTCCTTGAGCGATTCTGGCCAATAGCCCTGAACCAGTGCCCAGTAAATCTTAGTTACAGATTGTTCCTTAATTGTCCTGTTTATCTCTCTAAGAAATATAGAATTTTTAGCAACAACCAGGCACCCCGATGTGTCTCGATCCAGGCGGTGCACCAGTTCCAGACCCTGCCATTCGGGGCGCAGTTGCCGCAATGCCTCAATCAGCCCGAGCCGCACTCCTGAGCCGCCATGAACGGCGAGCCCAGCCGGTTTATTGATAATCAGGAAGTCCTCGTTCTCGTGGAGGATACTTTTCTGCAACAGGCTGACCAGTTGCGCACCCGGCTTGGCGGGCTGTTCTCTGCTAGGCAAGCGCAGTGGAGGAATGCGAATTTTATCGCCCGGACTGACCCGGGTGTCCGGTTTGCAGCGTTTGCCATTTATGCGAACCTGACCCTTGCGGATAATCCGATAAATGAGGGATTTCGGGCAGCCTTTCAGCTCGCGCAATAGAAAATTGTCCAGCCGCTGGCCTGCTTCTTTTTCAGTTGCTTCTGCTAATCGAACCTGGCCCGCTTCTGCCATCATCCTACCCATTATCAATTATGCCTTCGAGGGCAAACCAGCATTTTACTTGATTCTCCAGTCCGACCAATCAGAAAGACCAGGGAACCTCTGAATAACTGCGGAAGCCAGGGTCTTTCCATAGTTATTCGGAGGTTCCCTGGTGTACAATCCCGCCTTTTCGATTTGGCGGCACTAAATACACTGCGCCGCCAGCACCTCAATGCACTGGATAGCAGCAGATGGCAACCATTCGAAAAACCCTGGATAAATTAATTAGCGAGGCGCTCAGCCAGGTTTCGGGAATTCCCGATTGTCGCGCCATCGTCAATCCGGCATCGCGCGCGGAATTTGGCGATTACCAGGCCAATGGTGTCATGGCAATTGCCAAACAGCTAAAGAAGAATCCCCGAGAGATAGCACAAGCCGTTTGCGAGCGATTGGATACTGGTCACCTGGTGGCGCAATACGAAGTAGCCGGCCCGGGGTTCATAAATATCCACGTGTCTGACGACTGGTTAAGTGAACGTGCCAGCCATCTGCAGGGTCACAGAGAAGAGCTGGTTCCGCAAACTGCGGAACCCCAGACTATCGTGGTGGACTACTCCTCCCCCAACCTTGCCAAGGAAATGCATGTTGGCCATCTGCGCGGCACTATCATCGGTGACAGCCTGGTCCGCGTGCTGGAGAGACTTGGTCATAGAGTGATACGCCAGAACCATGTTGGGGATTGGGGTACCCAGTTTGGCATGTTGATCGCCTACCTGCAGTTGGTCAGTGATGACCTGGACAGTATTTCCGCCGAACTGTCTGATCTGGAAAACTTTTACCGTGCCGCCAAGCAGAAATTCGACACGGACCCGGAATTCGCTGAGGCGGCGCGCTCAAGCGTTGTCAAACTGCAAGGAGGTGATGAGCAGAGCCTGACTATCTGGCATCAGTTCATTGAAGAGTCACTTCGCCACTGCGAGGCCGTCTACGATAAGCTCGGCATTAAGATTAGACGAACAGATCTAAGAGCTGAAAGCTTTTACAACAATAAGTTACAAGGAATTATTGAGGATCTGGAGAAACAGAATTTGTTGACTATGTCGGATGGTGCACACTGTGTTTTCCTGCCGGAATTCAAAGGCAAGGAAGGTGAACCGCTACCAGTTATCGTACAAAAGTCAGATGGCGGCTTTCTGTATGCGACCACCGACCTGGCGGCAATTCGATTCAGAGCCCAGGAACTTGCTGCCGAGCGGGTGCTTTACGTGGTCGATGCCCGCCAGAGCCTGCATTTCCAGCAGATATTCGCTGTCTCCCACGCTGCCGGTTTTGCCGCCGATTCCTGTCAACTGGAACATATCGCCTACGGCACCATGATGGGTAAAGATGGCAAACCGTTCAAAACCAGAAGCGGTGACACTATCAAGCTCATTGAATTGCTGGATGAAGCGGTAAGACGGGCCTTCGAACTGGTTTCCCAGAAAAGTCCGGACATCGACGAGGAGATCCGCAGGGATATCGCCGAAAAGGTGGGTATCGGCGCTGTAAAATACGCTGATCTTTCGAAGAACCGGACCAGCGACTACGTTTTCGACTGGGACAGCATGCTGGCTTTTGACGGTAACACTGCCCCCTACCTTCTGTATGCCTACACACGCATCAGGAGCATCCTCAGGAAGCGGGAATCGACAGCGCAGGATCAGAGGGTAAGGATTGTCATTTCAGCCCCGGAAGAAAGGGCCTTGATTGTAAAGCTGTTGCGCTTACCGGAGATTCTGAACGTAGTGGCGGCAGACTATTTCCCCAGTCACCTGAGCACTTACCTGTTTGAACTGGCAGGCCTGTTCATGCGATTTTACGAAGCCTGCCCGATCCTGAAGGCAGAACCAGCCGTGCGAAACAGCAGACTGGCACTTGCTGAGCTTACTGCCGAGGCTCTGCAACAGGGCCTGGACCTGTTGGGACTTGAAACCCTGGAGCAGATGTAAGAACTCTCCAGGGTCTAAGCCACAATCTGTCAGTTAACCAGCTCAGTCACATAACTCCAGCAATAGCTTGTTCAGCCTTCTGCTATAGGCGCCTGGATCATCCAGCTGACGTCCCTGTGACAGGCTTGCCTGATCGAACAGCACACTGATCAAGTCGGCAAAGCGCTCCTCATCACTTTCTTTATCGAGTTTTTCGACCAGCGGATGCTCGGGATTTATTTCAAAGATGGGTTTAGTCTCTGGAACTGCTTGACCGCTTGCTTCCATTATCTTGCGCATCTGCTCACCCATTTCGTGTTCACCCATGGCGAGGCAGGCAGCAGAGTCGGTCAATCGATGAGTCAGGCGCACCTCCTGTACCTGGTCGCCCAAAGCCTGCCTGGCACGTTCAATTACTCCCTCAAGCTCTTTCTCGATCTCTTTCTGCTTGTCTTTTTCCTGCTCATCTTCAAGTTTTCCGAGATCCAGTTGACCGCGGGTAATATCCTGAAACTGCTTACCGTCAAATTCATTAAGATAGCCCATCAGCCACTCGTCGATGCGGTCATACATCAGCACCACTTCGATACCTTTCTTGCGAAAGATTTCCAGATGCGGGCTGTTGCGAGCAGCGTTCAGGGAATCCGCCACCAGGTAATAAATTTTGTCCTGGTTTTCGTTCATGCGGGAGACATAATCTTTCAGCCCTTGATCCTGACTGTCGGATTTGGACTCGGTGGTGCTGAATTGCAGCAAGCCGGCTATTTTTTCCTGGTTTGCATAATCCTCAGCAGGACCTTCCTTGAGGGTCTGGCCAAACTGCTCCCAGAAAATGTTGTATTTTTCACGATCATTACTGCGCAGCTTATCCAGCATATCCAAGGCGCGCTTGGTCAGGGCACTTCGCATGGACTCTACTACCGGGTCTTTCTGTAAAATTTCCCGCGACACATTCAGAGAAATGTCGTTGGAGTCCACAACTCCCTTGATGAAACGAAGGTACAGCGGTAGAAACTGTTCTGCATCGTCCATGATAAACACTCGCTGCACATACAGTTTTAAGCCACGGGCCGCATCCCGATTCCACAGATCAAACGGCGCGCGAGTCGGCACATACAGCAAACTGGTGTATTCAAGCTTGCCTTCAACGCGGTTGTGGCTCCAGGTAACCGGATCGTCAAAATCGTGGCTGACGTGTTTGTAAAACTCCTTGTATTCATCGTCTTGCAGCTCCTTGCGGGGCCGTGTCCATAATGCTTGCGCCAGGTTTACAGGTTCATATTCCGGTATTGAATCAGGCGCCTGATCGTCAGCCTTTTCTTTTTCTTCCTCTTCCTGATTCGCTGCTTGCTCCTTGAGCATTAATACCGGAATGGAAATGTGATCAGCGTATTTTTTTACGATACTGCGCAACCGGTAGGATTCCGCGAACTCCTTTGCATCCTCTTTCAGGTGCAGGATTACACTTGTACCCCGTTCCGCCTTGCTGATATTTTCAATGCTGTATTCAGATTCACCGCTGGATCGCCAATGGACTGCCTCAGACTCATCCGTGCCGGCTTTACGAGTCAGCACTTCCACTTCGTCTGACACGATAAATGCCGAGTAAAACCCAACCCCGAATTGACCAATCAGTCGGGAATCCTTTTTTTGATCGCCAGTTAACGATTCCAGAAACTGTGCAGTGCCGGATTTGGCGATGGTGCCCAGATTACTGATCACTTCATCACGACTCATGCCGATGCCATTATCCGAAATCGTCAAAGTGCCGGCTTCGTTATCAAAATCAATGGTGACTTTTATATCCGGATCTTTTTCCAGCAGCTCGGAATTGGACAAGGCTTCGAAGCGCAGTTTGTCTGCTGCGTCAGAAGCGTTGGAAATCAGCTCGCGCAGAAAAATTTCCCGATTGCTGTACAACGAGTGGATCATCAGGTGAAGCAGCTGTTTCGCTTCAGTTTCAAACCCCCTGGTTTCTGGCTTGGTTCCCGTGGTCATTGAGTAGCCTCTTGTTAAATTCGAACGAACCTGTAATTAAGGTATCTATTTGGAGCAGGCGAATCTTGGTTCCTAACTGCTGAAACAAAAAAGCCCAGTTTTAAACTGGGCTTTTTATGGGGGCATTTCAGCTTTATTCAAGCATGCCTGGTTGCTAATCAATCATCATAAGCAACATAGAAATCTATGACATTGGCTTTACGCTGCTGAATGGCGTTATAGCGAGCCGCCTGTGCCCTGATGAAATTGAGGTAGTTGTTGGCAGCTCTCTGATCTGACTCATCACCTATATCCGCTGACCGACGCGCTGCGGTTTCTGCGTCTTCATATTCATCCAGTTCAACCAGTGATCTGGCCAGGAACAGGTTGGTGTCGGCCGGATTGTTGAGGTCTCCTTTAGCGATGGCATCTCGGAAGGCCTGAGCAGCCGCTTCGTAATTGTGAAGCATGTAGTGGACGTAACCCAGGGTGTCGTAACCATCACCAGTTTCGCTGACTTCCGCCAGTTTGGTGGCGGGCTCAACGGCTTCTTCGAAGGCGCTGGCCAATTGATACATTTGTACCAGAGTACCCAGGTTGTCCTCATCTTCCGGGATGATCCCTGAGTCCATACCCGCCTTAATAATTACGGCTCCACTGAAGGGGGCTTCCTCACCTGCCAATGACTGTCCCAGATTAAGATACTCGGTATCGTTATCCATGTTGCCTATGAGATAACGAATACCAAGAGAACCAATGCGGTTATCATCCTGGTCCAGGAAAGAATAGATAGCTGACAGGTTACGCCAGTCCGCCGGGTCGTTGAACTGGACAATCATGTTCTTGGTGATGTCCAGCGCATTTACATAATCCTCCTGCTCAATATACAACACATTCAGCAGGCCCCACTTGTTGCGATCGATGCTTTCACCGGCATCAGCCAGCATTTCCATGTGGCTAAGTAGATGGGGTACTGCCTGTGAATACTGTTCAAGGGAATAGTGGCTATTGGCGAGGCCAAGGAAAACCGTGTCGTCTTCTTCCAGAGATAGCTCTCTCCAGGTATCGTAATACTGGATTGATTCTGCGAACCGCTCTTCCGCCATGGTTAATTGGCCCAGCGCGCGAAGTGCCCGAAGGCGCACGTCTTCCCGCAATGCTTCAATTGTCAGAATTTCCTGGAAGGTCGATATGGCGTTGGGAATATCATCTGTTGCCAGATAATAGTTAGTGTAAAAGTTCAGCAGCGTCGACTTTTCAAAGTCGTTCATCCGCTCAAAGCGACTACTCCGTAGTTCGTCCAACGCTACTTTAGCGCGAGCATAGTCGGGCTGATCCTCGGGATCTTCAGGGCTCATCAGTTCCTGTATTTCACTGATGGCTCTAAACACCCGTTCCGAAAGCACATCTGATGAGCGAGTCGGAGGTGGTGCACGCTGCTCTTCTCCTGCGTAGGAGATTCCCAGCATCGTCATGTTCGCCGCAAACAAAGCAGCGACTACCAATGCGTTAACTGCTAGATTTCTTATCATTGATCACTCCTCCAACACGTACCGGAACACGTACTGTACGTTAGGTACAGGCACGCCGACACCGTCCTGTACACGAGGCTGAAATTTGAACCGGGCAGCGGCGCGAACCGACGAACGATCAAAAATATTGGGGGGTTCAGCGTCAACCACCACGATCGTATCTTCGACTACATTGCCATCACCATCTACCGTGAAACTCACCTGGCACCAGCCCTGGATACCCCGAGAGGCGGCGCGGGTGGGGTATTGCGGAGTTACGTTCACCAGCGGCAACATCTCACCGTCAGTAATGGAAATCGATGCATTTCCCAGATTCAGGTCTGCGTCGATATTCACTTCGGTGCGTGTGATAGCCAGCGAGGGTCCGCTATCCAGGTCAACCTGACGTTGATCCTGTTCTGGTGGTGGCTCGTTGAGCTCCTCGATTGGTTCGGGCTTGTCGATTTCCTCGATTACCTCAAGTTCAATTTCCGGCATGGTTGCATCGACAACCCGCACCACGCTCAGATTTTGTTCAAGCTGGTCACCCGTGGCGATCAATGCCTGCATGAAATAGAAAAGGCCGAAAGTTATTCCGCCTGCTAGAACCAAAGACATTCCCCATCTTATAAAAATCATTTTCAGGCCTCCAAGGATCAGGCTTCAGTAGATATTGAAACGTCCGAGATGTCAGCTTCCCGGGCAGCCGCCATGATCATCATGACATATTCGTTGTTAGCTGCCTGGTCCGCCTGGATGACCACAGAGGAGTTGGGCGCCTCTGCCAGTCGAAGTTCAAAACGGGAACGAATAAATCGTGCGTCTATTTGCTCACCGTCAATCCAGATATCACCCTGCGGGCTCACCGCGATAAGGATAAGATCCTTGCTCTTTGGCTCCGCAGTGGACGCTACCGGCTTGGCGACGTCGATACCGGCTTCAGTAATGAATACGGATGTAACAATAAAGAAAATCAACAGGATAAAGACCACGTCGAGCATAGGGGTGAGATCAATCTCACCGGCTTGCTCCTCGGCCTTCTTCTTCATCAGTCCTGATCTCATAATTTTTACCCTCTATCTGTAAAGACCGTTACCAATACAGTCGTCTTTCAGATCAATCACTTAACGGTAAATGGTCTTCGAGTAATTCCAGGTCGCGATCAATACTGGCTTTCAGCCAGTTGGATGCGAAAATGCCAGACAAGGCCCCAACCATTCCAGCCATTGTCGGGATGGTCGCTTTGGATACCCCGCCAGCCATGGACTTAGCGTCGCCACCGCCGGTTACCGCCATGACAAAGAACACTTCAATCATACCGGTTACCGTACCAATCAGGCCCAGTAGCGGGCAAACCACTACCAGCGATTCAATCATCGGCATGGTTGTGCGCAGATCAAGGGAAACCTTGGATATCATCATCTGGCGAATAGCATGAGCACTCCAGGACTTGGTGTCCGAACGCGCATTCCAGGCCGCCAGCGTATTTTTGACGTTCTTCTTGTGGGTCGTATGCAGGTACCAGACTCTTTCGAATACCAGTGACCACTTGATCAGCAGCAGGCCCGCGATAACCCATAGAACAGGGCCACCGCGATCCATAAAGTTGCTGATGGCATCAATCATGTCTAAAAGCGTGAAGTACATAGTCAGTTAACCTCTGCCAGCATTATTGAGATGCTGCTTTCTTCTCCGCTTTGTCAGCGATCATACCGGTCGCCTGCTCTTCAAGAATATGAATGATGTTGTCACTCTTACTCTTTACCCAGGTATGCATCAGTACGGTGGGAATCGCTACGGTGATACCCAGTACTGTTGTCATCAAGGCTACCGAGATGCCGCCTGCCATGATTGTCGGGTCACCTGCGCCGTATACCGTGATCTGCTGGAACACCTGAATCATACCGGTAACCGTACCGAGTAGACCCATCAGCGGGGCAACAGTCGCGATGATCTTGATGAAGGTCAGGAACCTTTCCAGAGATGGTGTTTCCTGCAGAATCGCTTCACCAAGTTTTAATTCAAGTGTTTCGGTATCCGCAGCAGGGTTGGACTCGGCAACTGCAAGTACGCGACCCAGTGGGTTGTTTTTCATTGGAGTCTCGCTCTTCAGCTGGCGCTTAACCTTCATGTTGACCAAAGTCAGTATCAGAGAGCGAATCAATGCCACCAGTACGCCGATGATACCGACACCAATGATGGTAAAACCAATGGGGCCAGAGTTGTTACGAACTTGTTCATCAACAGTTGGGAAATTGACAAGGTTAGCGAACACCTGACCACCGATACCGCCCGTGGGGTCAATACCTACTTTCACATAACCATCGGAGGCATTTTCAAGATCCTGAGCAGCGTTCTGATACACGCCACGGTTGATCATGCTGCCTGATGGCTGGCGCGGTAAGACCTGCAACTGCCCGAGGTTGCTGTTGTAGGCCAGATATTCACCTTCAGAGACCGCATTAAAAGCTCCAATGCGGGTGATCTGACGATTGACCGATTCGCCGGAAGGCAGCGCAACAGAGCCACTGTAACGGGAGATTTTACCGGACTCTGTCATTTCCTGTTGCATGAAGAACCAGAAGCGTTCGATTTCATCGATTGCCAGCTGTTCCGTGGTGCTACCAGCGCGCTCGATAAAGCCTTCGAGGTAATCGGTTCGGCCAGGGTACTGGGCACTGACAATAGAACCGGTAAAAGTGCTCATGAAGTCACCGGCAACACCCTGCAGGGTACCGAACAGTTCATTCAAATCACCTCGGCGATCACGGAGAATTTCCCGTTTCTCGGCAATGGTGATTTCGTTAGCCTCGAACTGGTCACTCAGCTGAGTCTGCAGCTCTTCCTGTTCAGTAACCCGATTTCGAGTCAGATCGAGAAGCTCTTCCTGGCGATTGGCGTTCTGTTGAAATTCCGCCAGTCGCCCTTGATACCCTTCGGATTGAACTACGCGATCATCTTCTACAGCCCGCAGCAAGTCACTGGTATTAAGTGGCTCTTGGGCATTCGCGACGGATGCCAGGAAGCAGGCAGAAACTGAAATACCTATAGTCTTGATTATTGTTTTCATTACTGTGCTAACTCCGGTGCTGCAATTGGCAATTCAATGATACGGGGTGCATCCAGTCCACTGGAAACCCGGATGGCTGACTGTACCGCGGTGCGGTAGTCACCGGCCGGCAATTCTTCCCAGGCGCGGGTATCATTGTTCCAATGACCGGTCATCAGACGGTCTGTGGTCTGGAACAACAATGCTATCCGACCGACCCGCAGAATACTGACGTCACGCTCTTCACCATTCAGCATGATGGTATCCGGATAGGTTTCATGAGTACGCCCGTACAGTGTTTCATTCTGGTAAAGCACCAGTACCTGGCGGAATTTCTCCGCGATCGATACATCGGGGTTGTCGATAGCATCCCGGGCAAAGTTAATGCGGTTCTGACGGGTTCCCATCTGGAAAGGCAGATCCAGTTCAACGAACTGCTCCACACTGGTCATCATTTTTTCCATCAGCAACGGGATTTCGCGTGTCACGACCTCGACGTTGGCGATACTTTCGTCCAGGGTTGCGATATTTTCTTCCTGGATGGAAATCAATTGCCGGTATTCCGCGTTGAGCACAAGCAAGGCTTCGAGGTTATCGTTTTCCTGCTTGAATTGCTCAAAGGTTGAGCTGGCGGCGTTAGCCAGGCGGTTGATCTCGACTTGCGTCTCAGCAAGCTCTTGATTGGTATTGGCGATTACGCCAAGCGCCTGATCGATTATGCTGGTATCGGTCATGATCTCAGCAGCCTGCGTACTACTTGCCATGACAAACGCCAATGAAACGACGGGCGCCAGGATCTTACTGGATATTCGACGGTAGTTCATTTTCCATCCTATCTGTTTGTTCTTGATTTCAGTTAGCTTCCACTCTCACACTGGAATACTCGCTCTAACTCATGCCGTTGCTGATAATTCACACCGGTAAATAAATTGCCGGTGTAAGAATTTTAACGGCTTTTGCCGGAAAGAGATGCGCTATGAAAGTTAGAAACCTAAAACTTAACCATATCTAATTATTATTGTCCTCAAAATGTGCCTGCCATGGCGTTCCTTCTTATCATAATTGTCATAACCCCTGTGGGGGGCTGGCAGGTCTCCCTGACGAAGTTCCCGAGAAAAGTTACCTTTCTACCCACTCTTTGTTGGGAATGGGTGGTCCGGTAACTTTTAGCCCGGGACCTTGCTTGCAGTCCCTTAAATTCAGCATCAGATGCTGAATTTTCGACAAGCCTACCACAACAATGCAGAAATTTAGAACCTCTAAGTGAAGGAACTTATGAGAAAAATTATGCTCGGGTTGTGATAGTTTTCGTACTGAAGAATTTCAATCAAACTCAGGTACCGAGGCAATCAGCTACCAGCTGGTTGCCTCTTTTAGTGCATTGCCGATTTCTGCCAGACTTCTTACGGTACTTACACCGGCATCGTTCAGGGCGGCGAATTTTTCGTCAGCGGTACCTTTACCGCCAGAAATGATCGCGCCTGCGTGCCCCATGCGCTTGCCTGGCGGCGCGGTGACTCCCGCAATATAGGAAACAACGGGTTTGCTTACGTGGTCTTTAATGAAGGCCGCTGCTTCTTCTTCAGCGGTCCCCCCTATCTCTCCTATCATCACAATCGCTTCGGTCTTTTCATCGGCCTCAAACAAGGTGAGAATGTCGATAAAATTTGAGCCCGGAATCGGGTCTCCCCCAATGCCAACACAGGAGGATTGGCCGAAACCGTAATCGGTGGTCTGCTTGACAGCTTCGTAAGTCAGGGTTCCGGAACGTGAAACGATACCCACCTTGCCCGGCTGATGGATGTAGCCAGGCATGATGCCAATCTTGCATTCGCCGGGAGTAATCACTCCCGGGCAATTTGGTCCGATCAGGCGCACGCCGTTCTGATCACATTTTTCTTTAGCAACCAGCATATCCAGAGTGGGTATGCCTTCGGTAATACAGACAATCAGTTTAATGCCAGCAGCTGCCGCCTCCAGTATAGAGTCCTTGCAAAAAGGGGCCGGCACGTAAATTACCGAAGCTTCGGCAGCAGTTTGTTTCACAGCTTCACGCACTGTGTTGAAGACCGGCAAACCGAGATGCTCCTGGCCGCCTTTTCCAGGCGTGACGCCACCGACCATTTTAGTTCCGTATTCAATGGCCTGTTCGGAATGAAAGGTTCCCTGGGCGCCGGTAAAACCCTGACAGATTACCTTGGTGTCCTTGTTGACCAGAATGCTCATTGGGCACCTCCTGCCGCGGCAACGACTTTTTCGGCAGCATCAGAAAGACTGGTGGCAGCGATAATATTCAAGCCACTCTGTTCCAGCACTTCACGGCCCTTGTCGGCGCTGTTGCCCTCCAGCCTGACCACCACGGGCACTTCAACCCCTACTTCCTCTACTGCACCGATAACACCTTCGGCAATCAGATCACAACGCACGATGCCGCCGAAAATATTGACCAGAACGGCTTTTACCTTTTCGTCAGAAAGAATGATCTTGAACGCTTCGGATACCCGCTCGCGGGTTGCCCCGCCGCCGACATCAAGAAAATTGGCTGGCGTGCCCCCATAGAGCTGCACAATATCCATGGTACCCATTGCCAGTCCGGCACCGTTGACCATGCAGCCGATATTTCCGTCCAGTGCCACGTAGTTCAGATCCCACTTTGCAGCCAGCGCTTCCCGTTCATCATCCTGGGACGGATCATGCATTTCGCGTAACTTGGGCTGTCGATAAAGTGCGTTTCCGTCGATGTTAATTTTGCCGTCGAGGCAGTGAAGATTGCCCTGCTCGGTGATGACCAGCGGATTGATTTCAAGCAAGGACAAGTCGCAGTCGGTAAAGAGCCTGGCCAGGCCGAGGAACAGGTTGTTGAACTGTTTGATCTGACTACTGTTCAAGCCCAGTTGAAAGGCCAGCTCACGAGCTTGGTAGGGCTGCGGACCGGTCAAGGGATCGATTGTTGCTCGGAGGATTTTTTCAGGAGTCTCGTGGGCAACTTTTTCGATTTCCACGCCACCTTCTGTTGATGCCATGAACACGATTCGCCGTGAGGAGCGATCCACTACGGCACCGAGATACAGTTCACTGGCAATGTCAGTGCAAGCTTCTACCAGAATTTTGCTGACGGGCTGTCCTTTAGCGTCGGTCTGGTAGGTCACCAGATTATTGCCCAGCCACTGCTCTGCAAAGGCTTTCACTTCATCGGTTGAAGAGACCAGCTTGACACCGCCGGCTTTGCCTCGCCCACCCGCATGGACCTGGGCTTTGACAACCCACTTGTTCCCGCCGATTTTTTCTGCTGCTTCAGCTGCCGCTTGCGGAGTGTCCACCGCATGTCCCTGCGAGACAGGCAAACCATACTCAGCAAACAGTGCCTTGGCCTGGTATTCATGTAAATTCATGGAAATATCACCGCTTTAGTTTATTCGGCAGCGGACCTGATCCACTGCCCGTTAATTCTGATTCTTTAACGTCTCTTGCGATTGCCAATGTGAATGGCATGACCATTGGCTGCCAACGCAGCTTCGTGCACCGCCTCGGACAGAGACGGATGCGAGAACATGGTCAGCCCGATATCCTCGGCGCTGGCACTGAACTCCATGGCAATGACGATTTGCTGCAACAGGTCTGCAGCGCTGGCGCTTACGATGTGGCAGCCAAGGATACGGTCGGTTTTTGCATCAGCCAGCAATTTGACCAGTCCGTCAGCATCATCAGCTGCCAGGGCTCGACCACTGGCAGCAAAGGGAAATGTCCCGACATTGTATTCCACACCTTCAGCCTTCAACTGCTCCTCGTTTTTGCCTACCCATGCAACTTCTGGGTGGGTGTAGATGACTGACGGAATCAGATCATAGTTAACCTGGGTCTTCTTGTCCGCCAGCCGTTCGGCGACCATGACCCCTTCTTCCATACCTTTGTGAGCCAGCATCGGTCCGCGAACAGCATCTCCAACGGCGTAGATATTTGGAATATTAGTGGCACACTGATCATTCACCTTGATGAAACCCCGCTCGTCCAGCTCGACGCCCACGGAGGGATCTAAAACGCTTTCAGTAAACGGACGTCTTCCCACCGCCACTATCAGCTTGTCAAAGGTGATCTCCTGGTCGCCATCCGCATCTGTGTATTGAACTTTTATCACCGGCTTTTTGGCCTGAGTGCCAGATTTACTGCCAGTTACCCGGGCACCAAGCTTGATGTTAAGACCCTGCTTGCCGAATATCTTGGCACACTCACGGGCAATCTGCCGGTCGACCATGGGAAGAAAGTCATCAAGCGCTTCCAGAATAGTGACTTCCGAGCCAAGCCGGGCCCAAACGCTGCCCAGCTCCAATCCGATTACGCCCGCTCCTATAACTCCCAACCGTTTGGGTATTTCCTGGAATTCCAATGCGCCGGTAGAGTCAACGATAGTTGACTGATCGATAGGTGTTGGCGGGATTTCGATCGGTACGGAACCGCAGGCGATGACAATACTTTTGGCCTGTAATTCTTCCTGCTTGCCATCATGGGTTGTCAGCGTCACCTGGTTCACTCCGGTGACCTTCCCTGTCCCGGCCAGACCATCCACCTTGTTTGCGGTAAACAGCCCTTTGATTCCGCCTGTCAGCTGGTTTACTACCTTGGCTTTACGCTCAATCATCGCGGGCACATCGACACTGACCTTGCCGGTTTTAATGCCATGTCTTTCCAGGTGATGGTGTGCTTCTGCAAATTTATGGGAGGTATCCAGTAACGCTTTGGAAGGAATGCAGCCCACGTTCAGGCAGGTGCCGCCATACACAGTTTGTCCTTCGCTATTCAGCCATTTCTCTATACATGCCGTTTTGAATCCCAACTGCGCACAACGAATTGCGGCCACATAACCAGCCGGGCCGGATCCAATAACGACTACATCGTATTCTTTTGCCATGATCTATTCGCTCTCAAGTTGCCAGTATATGTACTAAATTTCCAGGACAATTCTGGAAGGATCTTCCAAAAAGTCCTTAACGGTGACGAGAAACTGCACGGCTTCTTTGCCATCGATCATTCTATGATCATAGGAAAGCGCCAGGTACATCATCGGCAGAATCTTAATTTCCCCTTTGATTGCCATTGGTCGCTCCTGGATTTTGTGCATTCCCAGGATTGCCGTTTGTGGCGGATTAAGGATAGGTGTGGAAAGCAGCGATCCGAAAATACCACCATTGGAGATCGTAAAGGTGCCACCTGTCATGTCATCAATGCCTAGCTTGCCATCACGGGCTTTTTCGCCAAATTCGCTGATTTTCTGTTCAACGGCGGCCATACCCATATGGTCAGCATTACGCAGTACTGGCACTACCAGCCCTCGCGGTGAAGAAACCGCTACACCAATATCCTGGTAGCCGTGATAAACGATATCGTTCCCGTCGATCGACGCATTTACCGCTGGAAACTTCTTCAACGCTTCGACACAGGAGCGCACGAAAAATGACATGAATCCTAGCCGGGTTCCACTGTGAGTATGCTCGAACAATTCCTTGTACTTGCTGCGTAAATCCATGATTGGCTTCATGTTCACTTCATTAAAAGTAGTCAACATCGCGGTAGATTGGGTCGCCTCCAGAAGACGCTCGGCCACCTTGGAGCGTAATCGGCTCATTGGCACCCGTTCTTCGATGCGTCCGCCACTGGTAACTGCATCCAGTGCGGGCGGAGCTTCGACGACTTCAATCTTTGCCAGCACATCCTCCTTGGTAATACGTCCGCCTTTACCGCTGCCTGCAACTGCTTCAGGTGTCAGATTATGCTCTTGCATCAGTTTCCGGGCAGCCGGGCTGATGGGCTGATCTGATTCAGCTTGATCGGATTCCGCTTCTTTTGCAGCCTCAGGTGCTGCTGGTACCTCATTGGATGCTGCGGACGGCTTGGCCTGCTCTACCTCACCTTCCTTAACGGCACCGATCGCTTCATTGCTGACAATCGTGTCTCCGGTTTCCTTAAATATTTTTGTTAGTGTGCCATCGACTGGTGAAACTACTTCAATTACCACCTTGTCGGTTTCAATGTCCACCAGCAACTCGTCACGCTTGACGGTATCCCCCAGATTCTTATGCCACGTGGCAATGGTTCCATCAGGGACCGACTCAGGTAGGGCTGGCGCTTTGATTTCGATTGTCATGATTCCTAATCCTTACTCAGGTGACCGGTTTAGCCGGCCGGCTTGAGTGCCTGCTCGATAAATTCCTGTTGTTGTTTGACATGCAATGCGGCGTAACCCGCAGCTGCCGCAGCTGACGCTTCCCGTCCAACGTATTGCAGGTACAAGCTCGGGTTAATGGCGAGAACCACTCGTCGCATATGATGTTGACTGGCATACCAGGCCCCCTGGTTCATGGGTTCTTCCTGGCACCAGAATATTTCTTCCATATTGGGGTAATTCCGCAGGCATTCTTCCAGATCGACCTCGGGAAACGGGTAGAGTTGTTCTAATCTGATGATCGCAGTGTCAGAAATATTGCGTTCGCGTCGCGCCTGTCTCAGTTCGTAGTACACCTTGCCACTACAAAGGACGACACGTTTGACTGATTCTTTTTCGAGATTATCTGTCTCGTCAAGAACCACCTGGAAACTGCCTTCTGCCAGTTCTTCCAAGGTCGAGGTAGATTCTTTGTGGCGCAACAGACTTTTTGGTGACATCACCACCAAGGGCTTGCGCAGGGGGCATAATACCTGCTTGCGCAACATGTGGAATACCTGCGCTGATGTAGTTGGCAGACAGACCTGAATGTTGTGTTCCGCACAAAGTTGCAGAAAGCGTTCGAGTCTGGCAGAAGAATGCTCCGGACCTTGTCCTTCGTAGCCGTGTGGAAGAAGCAAGGTCAGACCGCACAATCTTTGCCATTTGTGTTCGCCACTGGTAATAAACTGATCGATTACTACCTGGGCGGTGTTGGCGAAATCACCGAACTGGGCCTCCCAGATAATCAGCGCATTGGGAGTGGTTGTCGCATAGCCATATTCAAAGGCCAATACGGCCTCTTCCGAAAGTAGTGAGTCGTATATCGTAAAACGCATGGCCTCCGGTGCAAGATTCTGCAACGGGATATACCGTTCACCGTTTTGCTGGTCATGCAAGACGGCGTGTCGATGGGAAAACGTGCCACGTCCCACATCCTGGCCAGTAATACGAATCAGATTGCCACTGGTTAATATGCTGGCGTAAGCAAGGGTTTCGGCAAAGCCCCAGTCGATTGGCAGTTCTCCAGCGGCCATCCTGGCACGGTCATCCATGACCCGCTTAACCTGACGCTGCAATTGAAATTCCTCAGGTACTGTAACCAGTTTCCGGGCCAGGGCTTTCAGGGTATCCAGCGCCAAAGATGTATTGAAGTGTGGGCTCCAGTCGTGCCCGATATAAGGACTCCAGTCGACAAAAAGTTCTACATTGGGTTCCTTGACCAGGCTTTTGACGACATGTTCACCAGTGTCCAGTACAGATCGGTAACTGGAGTTGAGCTCATCCGTCTCCTGCTCGCTGACGATTCCTTCTTCAATCAGTTTTTCCGCATAGATGGTTCGCGTCGATTTTTGCTGCTTGATTGCCTGGTACATCAATGGCTGTGTCCCGGAAGGCTCATCAGTTTCATTATGCCCGCGCCGTCTGTAGCAAAGCAGGTCGATGACCACGTCTTTTTTGAACTGATGGCGAAAGTCCAGCGCCAGTTGAGTTACGAAGAGCACGGCCTCCGGGTCATCGGCATTGACATGAAAAATCGGTGCCTGCACCATTTTCGCCACGTCGGTGCAGTATTCAGTGGAACGGGCATCTTCCTGCCGACTGGTGGTGAATCCAACCTGATTATTGATAATGATATGAACGGTACCGCCAGTTGAAAAAGCCCGGGTTCGTGACATCTGGAATGTTTCCATTACCACACCCTGGCCAGCAAAAGCAGCATCTCCGTGGATGATGACAGGCAGGACCATGTCCCCTACCCGATCTTTGCGCCGTGTCTGTCGTGCCCTGACAGACCCTTCAACTACTGGAGCAACAATCTCCAGATGCGAAGGATTAAAGGCCATTGCGAGGTGAACTTCACCGCCGGCAGTCATGATATTGGATGAAAATCCCTGGTGATACTTGACGTCACCGGAACTCTTGTACACTGTCTTGCCTTCGAATTCGTCGAACAGGTCGGAGGGGTTTTTTCCAAGGATATTCACCAGCACATTCAGCCGACCCCGGTGCGCCATGCCCATGACCACTTCCTTGATGCCGCGGCTACCAGCCCTCTGAACCAGTTCGTCGATCGCCGGGATCAGGCTTTCCCCACCTTCCAGGCCAAATCGCTTGGTGCCTGGAAACTTCGAATCAAGATGTTTCTCCAGCCCCTCAGCTGCGCTTAAACGTTCCAGCAAATGACGTTTGACATCGTCCTCGAAGGTAGGAAAACCATCGTTGCTTTCAATTCGCTGCTGAATCCATTGTTTTTCCTGCAGGTTGACTATGTGCATGAATTCATAGCCAATCGTTCCACAATATATGCGCTCGAGAGTATCGACTATCTCTCGCAGCGATGCTTTATCTTTACTTATAAATAGTGAGCCGGTCTGAAATACGGTCGAATTATCGACGGTCGAAAGGCCATGGAATTCCAGCTCCAGATCAGGCACGCGCTCCCGAGGCATCAGCCCGAGCGGGTCAAGCGCCGCTTTCTGATGGCCCCGGACACGATAGGAGCTGATCAACAACAGCACTCCTACCTGCTTGCTTTCGTGCTCGGAGTTGACTACGGCGTCGTTGCTCAGTACCGGAGCAAAGCGACTGACTTTACCGAGCTCTCTGAAATGACGCTCTATCGCGTTGTGGGAAACTTCCGCCTGTTCGACTTCGTCGCTGATCGGCAAAGCATCGAAGTATTGACGCCACTCATCTGGAATGGCATCCGGATCCAGGAGGTATCGATCGTAAAGCTCTTCTACGTATTCTGCGTTGCTACCCGACAGATGTCCGGTTTTCCACAGCGCCTCCATAGTCCGATTCTGCATTTTCCCGCTCTCAATAAAAGTCGATCCAGCTCACTGGATTACTGGCTACAATTCGAAGCTATTTTTATCAGCCGCCCGATTTTCAGGTAGCTTGCTGTAACAGCATTGACCTTATATGGCCAATGGCCCTTGTTGGATTCAATCCCTTGGGGCACACCGCCACACAATTCATGATGCCGTGACAGCGAAACACGCTGAACGGATCTTCCAGCTCCGACAGCCGTTCTACCTTAGCGGTATCACGACTATCGGCCAGGAATCGGTAGGCTTGTAACAATCCTGCCGGACCGACGAACTTATCCGGGTTCCACCAGAAGGAAGGACAGTTGGTGCTGCAGCAGGCGCAAAGAATACATTCATACAGACCATCAAGTTTCGCCCGGTCTTCCGGAGACTGCAGGCGTTCAATAGCAGGTGGTGCCTGGTCGTTGATCAGGAACGGTTTAATTTTTTCAAATTGCCGGTAAAACAGGCTCATATCTACCACCAGGTCACGGATAACCGGCAACCCCATCAATGGGCGCAGCACCAGCTTGCCGCCAGGCTTGGCCGCCGCGGAGACAGGCGTGATACACGCCAGCCCGTTGGTGCCGTTAATATTCATGCCGTCGGACCCGCACACGCCTTCACGGCAGGAGCGACGGTAGGTGATGGATGGGTCCTTTTCCTTCATGATCTCTAGTACGTCGAGAACCATCAGGTCCTTACCTGCGGGAAGGTCCACTTCTACATCCTGCATCACCGGCTTGTCATCAGTTTCCGGGTTGTAGCGATAAATGCTGACTAACACGATTACTCTAACCTCAGATTGTTAATACGTTCTTCTAAAAACCGCAGTGCTTAACTGTGCACTGCCAGTCGATTTAATCACTAATATGTTCGGATCATGGGTTCAAACGTTGGTACGGTCTTGGGTTTGAAATTAACGCCACGTTTGCCGACTTTTTTGTCCTGCGGAAAGTACAAGGAATGGCAGAGCCAGTTCTCGTCGTCTCTTTCCTGGAAGTCGTCGCGCGCATGCGCGCCCCGGCTTTCGTTTCTGGCTTCCGCAGCAATTGCCGTAGCTTCAGCAACTTCAAACAGATTCTGCAGTTCCAGCGCTTCTATCCTGGCGGTATTGAAAACCTTGCTCTTGTCGTCCAGCGCGACGTTCTCTACGCGCTCTCGCAGTGCTGCCAGTTTTCCTATGCCTTCCTGCATGAATTGACCGCTGCGGAAAACTCCAAACTGGTTCTGCATGATTGTCTGTAGCTCTTTGCGCAAAGCACTAACATTCTCACCTGCCTGGGAGTCTTCCAAACGTTGCAGACGCTGCATTGCTTCGTCAATATCAGACTGAGTCGCTTCGTCATGGCTGATACCGGTTCGCAACAACTCTTCGATGTGCTTACCGGCAGCTCGCCCAAAAACCACCAGGTCAAGTAGCGAATTTCCTCCCAAGCGATTGGCGCCATGCACTGACACACAAGCCACCTCTCCTACTGCGAACAATCCCGCAATCAGCTGGTCTTCGCCACTGGCGTCCACGCAGATGGCCTGGCCATTAACATTGGTAGGGATACCACCCATCATGTAATGGCAGGTAGGAATTACCGGTATAGGCTCCTTGACCGGGTCCACATGTGCGAAGGTGCGTGACAGCTCCAGAATCCCCGGCAGGCGTGAATTCAGTACTTCTTCGCCAAGGTGATCGAGCTTCAGCAGTACGTGGTCACCGTGCTCTCCAACGCCACGGCCTTCGAGAATTTCCAGAATCATGGAGCGAGCAACCACGTCCCTGCCGGCCAGGTCTTTAGCGTTGGGTGCATAGCGCTCCATAAAGCGCTCTCCATCCTTATTGATCAGGTAACCACCCTCGCCGCGACAGCCCTCGGTCACCAGCGTACCGGCGCCGTAGATGCCAGTCGGGTGAAACTGCCACATCTCCATGTCCTGCATTGGGAAACCAGCCCGTAATGCCATACCAACACCATCGCCGGTATTGATATGCGCGTTGGTTGTGGATGCGTAGATTCGTCCTGCCCCGCCAGTTGCCAGCACGGTCGCCTTGGATTTGATAAAGACCAGCTCGCCAGATTCGATACTGATGGCGATTACACCGACCACGTCGCCCTGCTGGTTCTTCACCAGGTCTACGGCATACCACTCGTTGAGAAAAACGGTATCGTTCTTGATGTTGCCCTGGTACAGCGCATGAAGCAGTGCGTGTCCGGTACGGTCAGCTGCCGCGCAGGTTCTGGCAGCCTGGCCACCCTTACCGTAATCTTTTGACTGCCCGCCAAATGGTCGCTGATAAATACGTCCACTCTCGGTTCTTGAGAATGGCAGTCCCATGTGTTCGAGCTCAAAGACTGTTTGTGGCCCCTCGCTGCACATGTACTCGATGGCATCCTGGTCACCGATGTAATCGGAACCCTTTACCGTGTCATACATATGCCAGCGCCAGTCGTCATTGGGATCCGAACTGGCGATTGCGCAGGTAATACCCCCCTGCGCGGAAACCGTATGGGAGCGAGTCGGGAACACCTTGGAGATAACCGCGGTTTTGTAACCGGACTGGGCCAGCTGCAGTGCCGCACGCATTCCGGCTCCCCCGCCGCCGACGATTACGCCGTCAAATGTAATTGTCCTCAGATTCGCCATTTAGCTTCCCCACAAAATCTCTATACCCCAGACAAGGTACAATAAAGTCAGCAATACACTGCCCAGTTGGAAAATAATTCGGATTACCGTTGCCTTGGGTCCCATCAGCCGGGTGGTCAGGTAGTCGGTAGAAATAGTCCACATACCAATCCAGCCATGGGCCAGAATCGACAGCAAGGCTACCAGACTGAAAAAACGCATACGAAAACTGGAAAACATCGTCTGCCACTGCTGATAATCGAGGTCGGGGTGGAGCAGCAGGAGGGCAAGAATATACAGTGTGTACGAGGCCAGGATTACAGCGGTCAGCCGCTGGATTACCCAATCAAACAGCCCGCTGCGTCCAAAACTACTGACATTGGTTACCATATCCACAACCCCGCTAAAACGATGCTGATTGCCGCCAGAGCAATTACAATCCTGGCACCCAGTAATCCGCCAGCAAGCGTTTCACCTATACCCAGGTCCATGACCAGGTGCTTGATACCAGCCAGCAGGTGGTAAAGCAGCGCCGCCAGCACCGCCCACGTGATCAGCTTCACCAAAGGATTCCCCAGCCATTCCGTCACTGTCGCGAAGCCCTCTGCCGATTCCAGCGAGGTGTCCAGCAAAAACAGCAATAGCGCTACTCCAACGAACAGAACGCCGCCGGAAATACGATGCAGAATTGAAGTGATGGCTGGGAGCGGTAATTTAAATGTTGTGAAATCGAGATTTACAGGTCTGTTATCTTTCACGTTCGCCCCAAATTGACAAAAAATAACTTACTAACAAGTCTACGAATAGACCCGTAGAGGTGGATCAAACTAGTTGAAATCATTACGGTAATGAAGAGCTACAACGGGCGGAAAGTATAGACTTTGGCGCTTTTCAATACAACCAATTGCGTTGCTTTCGAACAGATTTAGACAACACTTTGTCAATGCATCTCAACGAGTTGACACAGTCGTCAGAAAACCGTCAGATCCCATTAATAAAGATCACTCTATGTCAGGGGAAATGACGTTTTTTTGACAAGCTTCGAGTAATCGAGACAAGCCGTGACAGCACAGCAGAAAATTTGACAAACCAACCACTCTCTCCCTAGTATTCCGACCCTTGACCTGTCTTCGGCAGGTTCATCCGTGCATTAACTAAATCTAAAAGCAGTGTGTGACGCCTCAACTCAGTAGTTTTCCGAGGTACAGTCGCAGCGTGTCTTTGCTAGGAGTCCAAGATGAGCAATAAGAAGGCCCGGTTATCCATAGACGGTATTGAGGAGACCATTGATCTACCCGTTTATGAAGGCACTACCGGACCCGATGTGGTCGATGTAAGAAGTCTGGTATCAAAAGGTATTTTTACCTACGACCCGGGATTCGTTTCCACTGCCTCCTGTGATTCCGAAATCACTTACATCGATGGTGATCAAGGCGTTTTGCTTCATCGGGGCTACCCGATTGAGCAGCTGGCGGAAAAATCAGATTTCATCGAAACCTGTTATCTGCTTTTACATGGTGAGCTACCTACAGCAGACCAGCGCAGCAAAATTGAAAACACCATCAAGTATCACACCATGGTGCACGAACAGTTGCACCTGTTTTTCCATGGTTTTCCGCGAAATGCACACCCGATGGCAGTCATGGTCGGCGTGGTGGGCGCCCTCTCGGCTTTTTATCATGACGATCTGGAAATCGAAGACGAAGAGCACCGCTTCCGTGCGGCGCACCGCATAATTGCCAAAATGCCAACTCTCGGGGCAATGTGCTACAAGCATTCTATCGGTCAGCCGTTCATGCACCCGCGCAATGACATGAGCCTATCAGAGAATTTTCTACACATGATGTTCAGCACACCCTGTGAGGAACCCAGTGTTAATCCGGTGCTGGCCAAGGCGATGGACACCATCTTCCTGCTGCACGCCGATCACGAACAAAATGCTTCGACTTCTACTGTGCGCCTGGCGGGATCCACAGGTGCCAATCCGTACGCCTGCATTTCATCTGGAATCGCTGCACTGTGGGGGCCAGCTCACGGTGGCGCCAACGAAGCCGTGCTGAAAATGCTGCACGAAATCGGTGACGAATCCAAGATCGATGAGTTTATTAAGCGTGCCAAGGACAAGGATGACCCATTCCGACTGATGGGCTTCGGCCACCGGGTTTATAAAAACTTTGATCCCCGCTCGCGGGTGATGCAGAAAATCTGCGACGAAGTGCTGAATGAGCTGGGGCTGGAGGATCATCCGCTGTTCAAGATCGCTCGTAAGCTGGAAAAAATCGCACTGGAGGACGAGTATTTCATCGAACGAAAACTCTATCCCAATGTGGATTTCTATTCCGGTATTATCCTGCAGGCCATCGGTATTCCGACCAGTCTGTTCACGGTGATTTTCGCCATTGGCAGAACCCCTGGGTGGATTTCTCACTGGAATGAAATGGTCAGCAATCCCTACCGGATAGGACGTCCACGTCAGCTCTACAAAGGCCATACCAGGCGTGACTATCCGGGCTGATTCAGTCGGGAAATTGGTGGAGCCTACC
>Ga0070726_10000705_pt1 | contig 38548 bp, 31 predicted proteins | sample tdAd471_FD_67275 | JGI IMG/M metagenome (GOLD analysis project Ga0070726, IMG submission 67275) | Marine sediment microbial communities from the Atlantic coast under amendment with organic carbon and nitrate - tdAd47.1 | ecosystem: Environmental > Aquatic > Marine > Coastal > Sediment | place...
TGGATCCGTCGTTTCCGCCTGCTGTGACGCCTACTTGGAGCGGGATGTCGTTGTCTCGCGCGAATTGGACGACGCGATCGACGGCTTGGCGCGGGGTGGAGCCGCTGTCGTCCATGGCGCGCAGGACAGCTCCGGAGCCGAGCGGGGCGTAGGCGATGCGCTTCGGTTCGAGAGGGGAGTCGGAGGTGACGAAGCTGTCAATGGGGTAGACCCGCTTGGATCTGGTCCGTTGAGCGAGATGGGCGGCTCCGTGGAGGCCGGTCTCTTCTTCCACGGAAAAGACGAACCAGACTGGGCGGCCCTGGGGGTTGGCGTCGAGGGCTCGGAGAGCTTCGAGTAGGACGAGGCAGCCGATGCGATCGTCGAGAGAGCGGGCGGAGATGCGGTGGTTCAGCAGTTCGCTGAGACGCTTCCGCGGAGTCAGCGTATCTCCGACTTGCAGTCGACCGTCAATAGCCTGGACCGAACCCGAACGCGGCATGATCGCAAGGTATGGCGACCGGGAAGACTGGAGAGGCTGCCCTACAAACAGATCCTCGGAGAGCCCCCCAACGGACTCGACTTGGGCTCGCCCCTCCGTGGAGACGCTGGTCACTCGGAAGCCAATTTCGTCGAGGTGGGCGATGAAGACCGCGTCCGGCGGGCCGGCCTGACCCAGGATGACGATCAGGTTGCCTTTCTCGTCGGTGATAAGACGTGAGGACGCCCACTTGGGCAATAACTCCCGGATAACCTGCTTCGCTGGCTCTTCTGAACCGCTGACTCCGTGGGCGCGAACAAGCGCATCGAGCCGGCGTAGATCCGGATGCGATTGGTAGCTGCCGGCGTCGGCGGGGCCGCTAATGGGACGCGCGAGGAACGAGGCCCAATCCGAGCGTGCGGCATCTCCGACCACGTGAGACAGCAAAGCCGCGACCTGCCCCAGGTTGCTCCACGAGATCACCTCAATGGGCGTGCCGGCGTTCTCAACGCCCAGGGTGACAGCGACACTATGCTGGGCGTCAGGCCAGGGACTTCTAGGCCCAAAGGGACCAAAGGAGAACCGCGCAACGCCGCCCTTGTCGAAGTTCGCCCCTGCGGGCGACGAAAGCAAGTCAGTGCGCAGAGCCGAATCCCAACCCTCCACGGCTTGGATAGTCGGCTGGGAGGGACCGCCGGGACGCAGGACGATCACCCGCTCGGGCTGGTCTCGCCGTAGGGCCCTGTGAAGCCCCGGGTTGTCGCCGTACTGGCCCGAGACGACGGCCAGACTGACTTGATGGTCGGGCGGCTTGGCCCGGAGGCGCGCCGCCAGTTCGACTAGGATCGCGGCGCCTGCCCGACTAGAGATCCAAGCGCCGGCGAGACGATCCTCGCCAATCCGAAAAGCATCCGACCCCAGCCGCACTCTGTCGAGGATGCGGACCCGCTCCATCGCCTGAGCGCGCGACTCAGCCCCGATGTCAACGAAGATCTGATCAGGCCCGGACCGAGAGTAGCCCCGATCGGATTTGAAGTGGACGGACGGCGCTGCAACCACGCCGGACTCCCCAGTTCGACCGTGGACGGTAACGGGCTGACCGAGGAAGTACCGCGCCAAGCGGTTCTCGCCGAGCGACTGAACGCGAAGGTAACCGTCATCGGTGAAACCGGACACCACGAAGCCGGGCTCGTCCAACCCAGCAACGATGAGGGTATGCGGGGAGCCTTGCCCGAAGGAGACATGGGCGGAACCGGTGTTGTCGATCACGGCGCCTGGACCGAAGAGCCGGCGGACCGTCTGAGCGACGGGCGTCTCATCTCCTGTAACGCCGGGGTAGTGGGCGAGACGGCCTAGGCGGGAGATCTCGACTTGAGCGGGGGCGGAGGCGGCGAAGAGGAGGAAGAATGCGAGGAGGAGGTTTGTGGTTGGATTCGACTGCGGAAGATGTGGGCGGGTTGGGCGTCCGTAGTCGACGGGGGACAGTCCACACGCGCTGGGTCGTCGCCGTGGCGCTGAAGCTTTGGTGGGACAGTCCCCGCGAGTGGCTTCGGACGGGTCCGAGTATCGCAGTCGACTGGGGACAGCCCACACGCGCTGGGTCGTTTCCGTGGAGCCGAGGCCTGGATGGGACAGTCCCCGCGGTTGGTCTCCGCGGTGAGCTTCTGTGATGCTCACGCTAGATGTAGGCGATAACGTCAATCTCGACCAGGGAATTGCCGGGGATGCCGCCTGCGGCGGCGATCGTGGTTCGAACGGGAGGTTCGCCTCCGAAGCGGCCGCGAAACACGGCGTTCATCGCGTCGTAGTCGTCCAGGTTCGCCAGGTACACGTTGCACTTGAGGACCTTGTCCATCGACGACCCTACACGCTCTAGCTCGGACTGAAGCGTGTTGAGGACATGGTCCGTGTGCGAGGCGACGTCGCCCTTGAAGTGAGCGCCTTTCCCGGCGACGAATACCATATTCCCGTAGGTGACGACCGGGCTGTACAGCGGATTCTCCGGCGCTTGGTCGCCGCGCCAGTGGACTTTTCGTTCCGGGCTCGATTGCGCCTTGGCGGCGGGGGCCGCTGCAAGTGCGGCGGCTCCGCCTGCGCCGGCCGCAAGCATCTTGCGGCGGTTCGTCGTCTTCTTTTCGGGCATGGCTATTTGGTCTTCCACTTGAAGTAATAGAACAGCAACGCACCGTCGGGCGCCGCTTGCACGGCATGCAACTTGCCCGCTGCGCAGAAAAGCATCGACCCGGGCTGCACGTGGGTGACCTCGCCATCGAGCGAGAACTCACCGTGGCCCTCTGTGATCAGCATGATCTCTTCCTCGGGGTGCTTGTGCGGAGGGTGCGGCGTGCGGCCGCCCTTCAGCCGGAGATTGCCCGCCTCAAAAACCTCCAACTGATCCGTTTCGCCTTGAAAGTAGATCTGCTGGAGACCGAAGTCATGCTCCATCTGTTGGGCGTCGGCGCCGGCGAGTACGTCGTCGGCGACCTTGGCGGAAGCGGGCGCCGCTCCGGCGGCCATGGCGGCGCCCATGAGGGCGAAAAAGTCTCTGCGGTTTTCCATATGCGACCTCCATAGATAATAAGGGTTCCCGTTATGGATCGCGACGAAATCCTTTTGGCCGGCAAGGAGTTCCTCTTTCCGGCCGTCATCCACTACTTCGACGAGCCGCTCGTCCTCGAACGCGCCAAGGACCAATACGTCTGGGACGCGGACGGCAAGCAGTACCTCGACTTCTTCGGCGGCATCGTCACCGTCAGCGTCGGACACCAAAACGACAAGGTGCGCGAGGCGATCCACGAACAGGCCGACAAGCTCACGCACGTCTCGACGCTGTTCTACACCGAGCCGCAGATCGCTCTGGCGAAGCGCATCGCCGAAGTGTCGCCGGGCGGGAAGCTGACCAAGTCCTTCTTTACGAACTCAGGCACGGAAGCCAACGAGACCGCCGTCTCGCTGGCGCGCATCCATACCGGCAACTCGGACGTCGTCGCTCTGCGCCACAGCTACCACGGTCGCAGCGACGCTGGGCGGGCGATGACCGGCCAGGGTATTTGGCGCAGTCCCCTGCCCTCGCAAGGCGGATACGTACACGCCCACAACGCCTACTGCTATCGCTGTCCGTTCGGCTTGAAGTACCCCTCGTGCGAGCTGCGATGCGCGACCGACGTGGAGGAGCTGATCCAGACCACCACGAGCGGCCAGGTCGCGGGCATGATCGCGGAACCGATCCAAGGCGTGGGCGGCTTCATCACGCCGCCGAAGGAGTACTTTCAGATCGTCGTGGAGATCATCAAGAAACATGGCGGGATCTTCATCTCCGACGAGGTCCAGACCGGTTGGGGAAGGACCGGAAAGTGGTTCGGCATCGAGCAGTACGGCGTCACGCCGGACGCGATGAGTTTCGCAAAAGGTCTGGCGAACGGCATGCCGATCGGAGCGACGACGGCGAAGCCCGAGGTGGCGGACTCGATGCGTTACCTGACGCTCTCCACCTTCGGCGGAAACCCCGTCGTCGCAGCAGCGGCCAAAGCGGTGATCGATTACGTCGATGAAGAGAACTTGATGGCCAACTGCGAGGAGACGGGCGCCTATCTCCGCGGAAAGCTCGACCAGCTTCAGGAGAAGCATGCGCTCATCGGCGACGTACGCGGCATGGGACTCATGCAAGCGTTGGAGTTGGTCGTCGATCGCGAGACCAAGGAGCCCGCCACCAAACAGACGTTGCGCGTGATGGACGCCGCCCGGAACCAAGGACTACTGATCGGCAAGGGCGGAATCTGGGGGAACGTGATTCGAGTCAGCCCGCCGATGAACGTGAGTCGGTCGGACGTCGACGAGTTTGCCCGAAAGCTCGATGCGGCGCTCGAGGCAGCCGGCGATTAGGACTTTTCTTCGCCGGTCTCAGGCATGCGCATGTCGACGCCCAGGCGGAGCATCTCTTGCTCGTAGTAGCGGCGGTGCAAGACCTGCCACTCCTGTCCGCCCTCGACGATGTCGCGCTTCTGCGACGTGATCATCTCGCGCGCGCGGTCGTCCACCTTTTGCTCCATGACGAGGATGTTGGTCAGTTCGCGGCCGACCTCTAGCCGAACGTCGTTCCAGCGCTTCAGCACGCGCAATCCGTCAATACGGGGCAACTGCTGCCCAATCTTGTGCGAAAGCTCGTTGATCTTGTCGCGCGAGACCTTGGACTTGCCGTCGCGCGAAGCGGCTGTGGTCACCTTGCGTTCTTCGAGAATGTTGCGCTTCACGCGATTGAACATCTCCTGATAGGAGATCTCGTTCTGCCGCATGTAGTCGCCGTATTGGTTGAGCAGTTCACGCGCCTCGGCGTTGATGGATTCCTCAAGGGCGATCTCATCCAGGATGATCTTGTCGATCGCCTCCTCCACCAATGCAGGGTCGCGGAGCTGACAGGCTCCCTTGCCGAGGCGGCGAGTCAGCTCTTTGGAAATGTAGTGGATAAATGGACGAGGAAGAAGCATCAGCCGAAGGGCCAGTGTATCAAGTCGTCAGCGCAGGGCGGCGGCCAGCTCTCCGGTGCGACGGAGCAGATTGAGCTTGGATTTCTCTAGGGAGTACTTCGCTTCGTAGAACGCATCCCAGGTCTGCGATTCAATCGCGCGCGCCCGCTCCACCTCCTCCAAAGAAACTCGACCTTCCTCGAAACGAGCCAGCGTCACGCCCAGAGCCTCTCGGGCGTAGTCGAGTTCGAGCTTGGCTAGCGAGCGGGCGGACTCGGCGTCCTGCAACACACGAAACAGGCGATGAGATTCAATCTCGACGGCGGAACTGCGCGAGGCGAGCCGCGCCTGCGCCTCTCGGGCTTCCACGGATGCCTTAACCACCCGCGAGGAAACCGCTTTTCCGGTAAACACCGGCACCTGTAAGGCCAGCCCGACCTGGCCGTTGTGACGTTGGAAACGGTTGAAGAACTCCTCAAAATTGTTGAACTTGGCCAGCAGGGCGTATTGCGCGACGAAGTCCAGACGCGGCGCGTAGGCCCCCTTCTCCGCTTCCACGGCGAATCCTTTGGAGCGGACGTCGGCTTCCAGCGCGCGCAGTTCAGCGGAGTTGGCCAACGCCCGGTCGGCGCCTTCCGAGGCCGCCGCCGGCAGGTCCGATAGGCTGCGCAGTTCCTCGTAGGCTGGAATCAGCCGCTCGCCGGAATCCAACCCGAGTTGGAGCTTCAAGACGGTCGCCTGCAAGTCCGACTCGCCGCGCGCGGTCTGCAGTGCGCGTTCCGCCCGGGATTGGTCGAGCCTCGCCTTGGTCGCCTCTAGAGGGATGGACCGCCCCTCGTCGACCCGCTTCTGAACCAGATCGGCCGCCTTCACGAGACGGTCGCGCTGCGCCTCCAGCAATTCGACGCGGCGCACCGCGTACTCGAAGTCCAGGTAGGCGACGGCGACCCGGTAAGCCACCTCGTCCTGCTTGGCCGCCGAGACGTACTCGGCGGCCTCGGCGCCCGCTTCCGCCTCCCGGACTCGTTTACGCAGGGCCCGGTTGTAGACCGGCATCCGCGCCGTCGCTTGAACAATCGACGGGGTCGCACCCTCCACGCTTTGCGGGATTCCTTCCGTCCAGCCCAGGCCGGAGCCTAGATAGGCTTGCGGAGAAAACGCTCCCTTGGCCACGTCCGCGGCGGCCGCGGCGCGCTCGCTCCCGATGCGGGCGAGCGCGGCGTCGGGATTGCGCTCCAAAGCCATGCGGACGGCCGACTCCAGAGTCAATACGCGGTCCTGAGCGAACGCCGAGCAGGCGAAGAGTACAAGCAAGAAAAGTCTATTCATGACGAAGAGCCTCGACCGGATCGAGTTCAGCCGCACGAGCGGCCGGCATGGATCCGAACAGAACGCCGACGAGCACCGATACCGTGAGCGCCGCGACGACCGACCACCCGGCGACAGGGATGTACAGGTCGGCAAGCGCGGCAAGATTGAGTTGGGAGATCAGCCGATTCAGCACGGCGGGAATCGCGACGCCGACCGCGACGCCCGCCAGTCCGCCGAGCAAGCTCATCCCGACGGCCTCCAGCAGGAACTGCATCTTCACCTGCCGACGGGTGGCGCCCACCGCCATCCGCAGTCCGATCTCCTTGGTTCGTTCAGCCACCGAGATCAGCATGATGTTCATGATGAATACGCCGCCGATTCCAAGCGTCACGGATGCAATCAGGAAGAGCACTGCCGTGAGGGCTCTTGAGATGTTCTGGGCGGCCGCAAGCACGCCTGACAGGTTGTCGACGCGATAGAGCGATCCCGGCCGATGTCGGGACTCCAGCGTCGCGCGAACCAGTTCTCCGGCCCGGCCGACCTCGGCCGCCGAGCGAACAGAGACGTACAGAGGGTCGATGCGCTCCACGGGCTGGAAGTACTCGAGCACCGTGATCGGAATCAGGGCGCTGTTGGAGGCGACCTCCGATTGACCAAACGTTTCGACGCCTTCACGAAAGACGCCGATGATCTGGAAGTCGAGTCCGTGGATCTTGAGCATCGCCCCCAGCGACTGCGAAGGCGAGCCGTGCATCTTCCTGGCCAACGCCTCGGTCAGCAGACAAACCTTGTTGCGATCCTCCAGGTCGGCCGCGTCTAAGAAGCGCCCTGACAGGATCTCCAGATTGCGCACGAAACGATACTGATCGTTCGCCCCGAGAACTCGTACTTGTTGAGGACGGCCGTCGACGGTCGTCCAGTCCCAGGTACTCATCACCCCAGCTGTCGCGACCGCCAAATCCCCGAGGCTCTCCTCCACCGCGACCACGTCGGCGATGCTGATGTAGTCGGCCTCGGAGGCCGGAACGCCGCCTCCCGCCTCGTAGTAGGCGTAGATCAAGTTGGAGCCGACGCCCTCGATCTGAGCCACCACGAAGTCGCGTCCAGCGAGGGCCAAGCTGACCACGAGAATCACCGCGGCGTTCGCAATCAGCATCGAGAAGGAGGTGAGCAGCGTGCGCGTGCGGTTCGACCAGAGCGCGTGCCCGGCAAACCGAAACGCCTCAACCGTATCGCGGGAAATCATCGCTTGGGGAGGAGCGAGCGAGCGTTGGAATAGGGTTCCGCGTCCGGCGCACTCAGCGGCGTCCTCAGGTACCGCTCCAGCAACTTGCGGGCTTCAGGGAGACGCCGCTTGGCGCGCGACAGCTCCTTGCCGAAAGCGAACCAGACGTTGGGATCGTCCGGATGCTCTGCGCGGAGGCGCTCGAACAACCGGTCGCTCTCAGCGAAGCGGCCGCGGCGGGCCAGGAAAGACGCCAAGCTCAACTGGTGACCGACATCCTCGGGCTCCAGCTCGATCGCCCGACGCAACGCCGCCTCGGCCTCCGGCCACTCCTCATCTCGCCGGTGGAGCGCCGACTGGGCGCGCAGCCCCTGCCCTTCGTCGATCGCCGCAATTCGCTTGGCCAACGCTCGCGCCTGATCGACGTCGCCGCCCACAATCCCCGGGGCCTCTACGTGAAAATCAAACAGCGACTGCAAGGCGACCAGATTGCGCGGCTCCAGTTCAACGGCTTCAGTGAACTTGACGCGCAACTTGCGTCCCAACGAAAGCGCGCCGATCCGGGCCAGTCCGCTCATCCGCTCCGCCCGGCGCCCGTAGGCGCGGCCCAGCCATAATCTGCAGTCGGCGCTCTTGGGACTGTCGGCCACGGCCCGCTCAAAAACGTGCGCAGCCTTCTTGTAGTCTTCCTCTACAAACAAGGCAAGGCCTTCTTCGGTGCACGCCGTCGCGGCCAGGGGCGCCGCCAGCAACAGCCAAAACATTCGACGCACTAGAGCGCACCCTCGATGGACGGCTCCACGCGGTCGCCCTCGGACAACGGCCGCCCTCCGGGCAGTAAGACGACATCCTGCTTTCCCAGCCCGGAGACAATCTCCACTCGGTTGGCTCCGCGTACGCCGACTTGCACTGTGCGTCGCGCGGCAACGCCGTCGGAGGCGATCCACACCGCATCTCCCGTTTCGGTCCGAATCAAGGATTCTCGAGGCAGAGTCCAGACGGACGTCGCGCCCTCTCCGCTGATCTCAACGTCGACTGTCAGGTTGGGGATCAACTGATCGGATTCGCCCTCTACGCGGCAAAGCACTTGCCCTACGCGCCGGGTCCCGAGTTCGATCACCTCAGTAGGCCCACGGTCCACCACGCAGCGCCACTGCCTGCCCGGATAGGCCGAGGCGGTCAACCTCGCCGTCGCTCCGGGCTCGACGCGACCCAACTCCGGCTCATCCACAAAGACAACCACGTCAACGGCGCCGTCGCCGGCGATCCGCGCGATTTGCGAACCGGCTGCGACAAACTGGCCCGGCTCGACCGCCAGCGAGTACACCTCCCCGGCGATGGGCGCGCGTATGACCGCCGCCGCCGCGACGCGCTGCGCTTCCGCCAGGACTTTCGCCGCCTCGCGGAACGCGGCCGAGGCCTCGTCAATCACAGCAGCCGGCGGCTCTGCGGCAAGCTTCGAGCGCAGCAGATTCAGGCGGGACTCTTGCTCTTTCGCCAGGCGGTCGAGCGAATCCAGCTCGCTGCGGGGCGAGGCGCCGCCTTCGACAAGCCGACTCAAGCTTTGACGATCAACCGCCAGCGAGTGACGGAGCCCCAAAGCTTCGGCGACCTGAGCCTCCAGTTCCGTGCGTTCGGCTGGCGTAAGCAACGTTCGGGCCCGGATCAGACGTGCATGCGCCTGGGCCACGCGCGCCTCCGCCGTCGCCACGGCGGCTCGAGCTTCCGCATTGTCCAGCACAGCCAAGATGCCGCCGCGCTGGACCCGGTCGCCGGCGGCAACCCTCAAGTCGCGAACAACGCCCGCGGCGCCGGCAAAGACCTCCACCCGTTCAGCAGCCCGCACGCGGCCGTTCGTACGCAACACACTCTCCACATCCCCGCGCACGACCCTTGTGGCGCGCACCGGGTCGCTTGGGCTTCCGCTCAGAAACACAAACAGACCGACGGCCACGAGCGCCGCGATGAAGGCCGCCCCGAGAAGTTTCGTCATCGAGCAGCGTCACCCTCAGTTTCGGATTCGGCGCGGGCGCCCCCTCGAATGCCGAAGTCCCACACACGCAGGTCCGCCTCGCCGGGGGTAAAGTCCACCACGGCGTACTCACCTGGCTCTAAGTCTTCGACCGGCCAGATCCGGTAGACGCCGGACGCCAATTCCTGCCGAAAGATCTTGACGTCTTCCTGCTCCTCATACAGCTCCTTGGTTTGCGGTTGCACTTGGATGATCTGCACGACGCGGCGCTTCTTCTTGGGCTCGGACTGGAGCCGCACGATGCCCATGCGGGACAGACCCGACTGCCGCACGAAGAAGATGGGGCGCGGATCATGAAAGACGACCGGCGACTCAGCACCGGTGACGCTCAAGACGTTCTTTCCGGCGATCGCCGGGATCGGCGAGACGATCTTTAAGATGCCGCGTTTGGTGCTCTTCTCGGTGATCACCTCCGATTGGGTGACGTAGGTCGTCTCGCGATCCAAGTAACGATAGACGCCTTCTTCGATCGGCACGTAGTGCAGTTCAGTGCGCGCTTTGCGCTCTGCAATCCGCTCCGCTCGACTCTCGGCGCGCATCGCCTCCAGTCGCTTTTGGCTGCGCTCCTCACGGGACTGCGTCTTCTCCAGATCCACAATACGCAGCGGAACCTCTTCCCATTGGCTGCGTTCCAGGGAGTAATACCGAACGCGGTCTCCCTCGACGACGTACTCGCGGACCGTCATTTCTCCGCCGCTCGCCAGGTACAGCGTGACCTTCTGTGCCGAAGCCGGTTGGCCGGCAAACAGCAGAACGAGCAGAACAATCGATTTGAAATCGAGGCGCATGAGCGGCAATCGTTTTCCGTCGTTATAGTACCGCGCGGCACCCCGCGGCGAAGATCCCCTGTAGCGGGAAGGCCTTGCGCCCGATCTATGATGAGAACACCCCTCTAACTGATGTCCCCCGCCTCTCACGCCGTCCTCGGCGCAGTCATCGCTGCACGTTCTCCGAACCTTGCGGTCGCGCTGCCCTTGGCCTTCTTGTCGCATTTTCTGCTGGATGCTCTGCCCCATTTTGAATCGTTTGACGGGCTGGCGGAAGCGCTCGGTACAAGCCATGAGACGGCTTTTTGGACAGCCGCCGCGATTCTGGGCGGAACGGTCGGCTGCGGACTGCTGTGGACGGCTCGCAAGCATCGCGATCTGTTGATGTTTGTGGCGGCCGCCTGCACGGTGAGCATCGCCATGCGGATCGAGGGTTGGGAGCTGAAGGCGGTCACGAGTCTCGCCTTGGCGGCTCTCTTCCTCGCCTTGACTCGCTCTCAGACGGCGCTGGTTTGGATCCTGGGAGCGACCGCGGCCACGTCCCCGGACGTGTTGAAGTACATGCACGAGGGGTTCAACGGCATCCACGGGAGCCTGCACTTTTCGCGCGGCCCCGGCTACTGGCTCCATCGCACGCTGGGTCCCGGAGGCGACGTGTTCGCTTGGGAGCGATTCTCCGAGCCGTGGTTTCTGGCCGGTTCCGGAGTGGAGATCGCGCTGGAGGCCCTCGTCCTGATCGTGGGAGTCAGCCGGCTGAGCGCCTATGTGAGCCGACGCAACGGGGACGACCAAAGATCCGACGCCCTGCCGGCCAATCGGCGCAATTCCAGGGTCATGGACGCATCCGCAGTTTCGGCGCGCTGAGCTTCCCGCCTTTCCTCCACGGACCAGACCGGACCGACAGGCTCGGCCACCGTCACCTGTCCGGAGCGGTCGACCACGCGATCCCCGTTGATGATGCTCTCATCGAGCGTCAGTCCGGCGCCCAGACGAGAATAGCGGCCGACGACGGATCGGCTGAGCGTGACGCCCGTATCCACCACCGCGCAGTCTCCCACCCAAGCCGGCCCGACGATTCGGGCTCCCGGCCGGATGACGGAGCCGCCGCCCAAGTAGACGGGACCGACGATTTCCACCTGGTTCAGATCAACGCTGACGTTGACGCCGGCACGTACTCCAGGTGCGATCTCAAGACCGGGCTCCGCCCAATCGTCGACATCTTCCCGCAGGGCCGCCATGCACAGATCGAGATAGTCTCCCGGAGCTTCGAGCCGCCACGCGGGTCCGGCTGCGTAGTCGGCGGCTGGAGCTTGGGCCCATTCAACCGGTGAATGCGCGGCGAGTTCAGGCTCGAAGAGCGACAGTTGCAGCCCGAAGCCGGACGCGGCGCCGTCGAAGTTCGCGACCGTCCGGGCGGCGCCGCTCGCGCGGTGGCGCTCGAGCATCTGAGAGAGGTCGACGTTCGCAACGCCGGCGGGGCGCATCAGCAGGGTCGTCCCCGAACAGAATCCGGATTGGGCGTGGATTCGACCCGCGGTTTGTTCCGGGCTCAGCTGAAACGGCTCTAATACGCCGTCCACCACCCGCCCTTGGAAGGCATAGGCGATACCGACCCCGAAGCGACGGCCGTCGCCAAACACGGCCTCGATCGCCTCACAAGAGGGGCCGACAGCAATCACAATCTCGTCAAATCCAGCTCGAACGAGCTTGCGAATCCACACCTCCAGCAGGGGAGTCCCGGCAATGGAGGCCGTTGCAGGAGCCTCAGAAAGCGGATGCAGCGGGGACTCGAGCCCTTGCGTCGCAAGAATCGCGCGCATCAGGACTGACCGGGGGCGGCGTCCTGTTGCAGTCGATTGGGAATTCGAGCATCACCTGGGAGGCTGGCGATTTGCTGCGCAAGCGACGTCAGGCTGACAATCCAATCCGAGGTCTCTCCCGTGGGATGAGACGGTCGCTCGGACCGGGGTCGCGGACGGTGATTTTCGGCCATATCCCGCCATATCGGCGAACAGGACCGCGTTCTTTAGTCGGCGAACGCCCTAGGCTTCGGCGGGCGGCGGGGGATCGGAGGAGAGCGCCTCGCGACGGAACTTGCCGGCTGCGTCACCGGCGATCTCGCGGCCCTTCTCAACGATCTCCCGCCCACGCTCAACCGCTTCACGCCCCGAACGAGCCGCATCTTCGGCCGCCGTGCGGCCTTTCTCGTAGTATTCGCGACCGCGATCCGCCGCCTGACGTCCAGCCTCGTAGGCCCGCTCACGTCCCTCGGCGGCTTTGCGCCGCAGCTCTTCACGCGTCTCTCGACCCGACTGCGGAGCATAAAGCAGCGCGCCAACCGCGCCCAATGCCGCTCCCGCCAAGAACCAAGCCAAGGATGCTCCGTTGTCGTTGTTCGCCATGATGAATCCCTTCCTGCCGATTAGTATACGACGCCCCGGGAGAGCCTCAGCGCCTGCGACGCCGCAGATGAACAAGCGCGGCCATGCCGGCCGCAAACGTCAACCAGGTCCCCGGTTCAGGCGTCGGCGTCGGTTCCTCGTCGTACTCCACGAGGTAGTACTCGACGCGGTTCGGATCGTTGGGCAGGTCGTTCCAAGTTCCCTCAGGCTCCGGCGGAGGGTTGAGGATCGCGTAGTCCTCGCCGTCGAAAGCGGGATCGTTGTTCGGCTCGCCGGTCGCCCAATTGGTGAAGCTCACCGCTTCGTCGGTAAAGTGCCAGCGGAACTCCCCCTCGACGACTTCATCCGTGAAACCGATCCACGACTCGCGATAGCAAGGGCGCACCTCGTCGAATTCGCCCGCAAAGCAGGAGAAGGACAAGTCGGTGAGGAAGTCGTTTTCCGCGCTGCTGGTGATCGTCGCTAGATATCCGCCTGCAGCCTCGGCTGCATCTCGCGCATCGGTCCAGTCGATGAATCCGCCATGGTCGATTAACTCGTAGTAGTGGTCATTTCCACCCTCGGCCAAGGTCCACTGGATCGGAGCCGCGTCGATCTCTAAAGGACTGGCCAACAGACTCGCTGCCAGCGTTCCCCCGGAAAGGACCAATCCGCGCAAACCCTTGATTCGTCTCGATTTCATCGAGCCTCCCAGTTGTGCCGTCGCAGAAGAATACGACGCTCGTAGTATTACCAGTACAGGCTACTACAAAACTCGGAGCCGGCGTCGGGTGTTCCTCTGAGCAGTTTGGAGGGGGCCGTGTTGGCGCCGCTCGCTGGGGCGTGCCAGAATACGGAGAGGTTTACGGCGCGGATACGCGCAGTCGCCCTTGATGGACTCTTCCAACTCGCTTGAGCCAAATCCGCCGAAGGCCTCGCTAGAGGCCGAGAGTCCTATTTCCCCGACAGTCGATACACGGTCCTTCTGGTTCGACCTGCGGGTCTGGGCGCGCGACGTTTTTCTCTCGGTCGCCATCGCGGCCATCGTCATCGTGTTCCTCTATCAACCGGTCAAGGTCGAAGGGACTTCGATGATGCCTTGGCTGGAAGATCAGGAGCGCATCTTCGTCAACAAGTTCGTTTACGCGGTGGACGACATTCAGGCAGGCGACGTGGTCGTGTTTCGGTTTCCGCTCGACCCCACTAAGTCCTACATCAAGCGGGTTCTAGGTCTACCCGGCGACAAGGTCGAGATCGTGGACGGTCAAGTGTTCGTCAACGGGGAAGCGATCGAAGAGACCTACGTGCCGCAGGAGTATCAGGACCTCTCCTCGCATGCGTCGTTGGAGGTCCCCCGAGACCAATTCTACGTGCTCGGCGACCATCGCAATACGTCCAACGACAGCCGCACCTGGGGCACGGTGCCGCGCGAGTTCATTACAGGGAAGGCGGTCTTCGCCTATTGGCCGCTCGAACGTTTCGGAGTTCTTCGATGAAAAGATTTGATGCACTGCTTGCGCTGGAGGACGGTCGCGTCTTTCGGGGCAAAGGGGTCGGCGCTCAGTCCGAACGGGGCGGCGAGGTCGTCTTCAACACCGGCATGACCGGCTACCAAGAGATCTTCACCGACCCGTCGTACTCGGGACAGATCGTGTGCCTGACGTACCCCCAGATCGGCAATTACGGTACGAACTCGGACGACAATGAGTCGACCCGGCCGTACTTCCAAGGCCTGGTGGCGCGCGAGCTATCGAAGATCGTCTCCAACTGGCGGTCAGACAAGTCAGCGGTCGACTTCCTGGCCGAGCACGACATTCCGATCATCGGAGAAATGGACACGCGGGCGCTCGTGCGGCACATCCGCAACGAGGGCGCGCTGCGGGGCATGATCTCGTCAGTTGATATGGACCCGCGCAGCCTGATCGAGAAAGCGCGCGACCTGCCCAAGATGGAGGGTTTGGACCTCGCTTCGCGCGTAACGACGGCGAAGCAGTACGAATGGGCGCAAGGCCGCGGCAAGTGCTCGCCGTCGGACCTGACGCCCGCGCCCGACGAGGCGAAGTATCACGTGGTTGCCTACGACTTCGGGATCAAGCACAACATCCTGCGGGAACTGGTGCAGATCGGGTCGAAGGTCACGGTGGTGCCTTCGGAGACCTCAGCGGAAGAAGTCCTCGCGTTGAAGCCGAGCGGCGTCTTCATTTCCAACGGCCCGGGCGACCCGGAGCCGCTCGAGGCCCAAGCCAAGAGCATCCGCGGACTCGTCGGCAAGACACCGATCTTCGGCATCTGCCTGGGGCATCAGGTTCTCGCCCAAGCGCTCGGCGCGAAGACTTACAAGCTGAAGTTCGGCCACCACGGCTGCAACCACCCGGTGCGTAATGAGCGCACGAAGCGCGTCGAGATTACTTCGCAAAACCACGGTTTTGCGGTCGATCCCGACTCCCTGCCCGCCAGCGACACCGAGCTGACGCACATCAATCTCAACGACCAGACGCTCGAAGGGTTCCGCTCGACGAAGGACCCGCTCTTCTGCGTGCAGTACCACCCGGAGGCGGCGCCTGGACCGCATGATTCTCGGTATCTTTTTGACGAGTTTCGCGACCTCATGGAGGCGCAGTAGGACTCGCCCGCCGGCTCTCTCCCCTACTTGATTTCACACAATGCCGAAACGTACAGACATTAAGAAAATCATGATCGTCGGCTCCGGGCCGATCGTCATCGGCCAAGCCTGCGAGTTCGACTACTCCGGCTGCCAAGCCTGCAAAGCCCTCGACGCCGAGGGCTATGAGACGGTGTTGGTCAACTCCAATCCGGCCACGATCATGACCGACCCGGAGCTGGCTGACCGGACCTACATCGAGCCGCTGACGACCGAGTACCTGCGAGAGATTATCCGCAAGGAAAGGCCCGATGCTCTGCTCTCGACGGTGGGCGGGCAAACCGGCCTCAACGCCTCGGTGGCGTTGGCGAAAGCCGGGGTGCTCGACGAGTTCGGCGTAGAACTGATCGGCGCCAACCTGGACGCCATTGAGAAGGCCGAGGACCGCCAGGCGTTCAAGGACGCCATGTCGGCGATCGGGCTCGACGTTGCGAAATCAAGGCTCGTCGACAACATGGAAGACGGCCTCGAGTTCGCGGCCGAGTACGGCTACCCGGTCGTCCTCCGCCCCAGCTATACGCTCGGCGGCTCCGGCGGCGGCTTCGCCTACAACCGAGAGGAGATGAACTTCATGCTCCAGCGAGCTCTGGAGATTTCGCCGGTCCATGAGGTGCTCGTTGAAGAGAGCATCATCGGCTGGAAGGAATACGAGATGGAGGTCATCCGCGACCTCTCGGATAACTGCATCATCATCTGCTCCATCGAGAACTTTGACGCGATGGGCGTGCATACGGGCGACTCGATCACCGTCGCCCCCGCGCAGACGCTCACCGACCGCGAATACCAGATGATGCGTAACGCCTCCCTCGCTTGCCTGCGAGAGATCGGCGTCGACACGGGCGGCTCGAACGTCCAGTTCGCCATCAATCCGGACACGGGCCGGATGATCATCATTGAGATGAATCCGCGCGTCTCGCGCTCCTCAGCGCTGGCGTCGAAGGCGACAGGATTCCCGATCGCGAAGATCGCCGCGAAGCTGGCCGTGGGCATGCGGCTCGATGAGATCGACAACGACATCACGCGCAAGACGCCGGCTTGTTTCGAGCCGTCGATCGACTATGTGGTGGTCAAGTGCCCCAAGTGGCAGTTCGAGAAATTCTCCGGCGCAGACACGACGCTGGGAGTCCAGATGAAATCGATCGGCGAAGTGATGGCCATCGGATCGACCTTCAAGCACGCGCTGTGGAAAGCGATTCGTTCGATGGAAACCGGCCGCAAGTCCGGCGCCGATTCCTTCGATGAAGAGTTGATTCCCTCGAAGCTCATCACGCCGACGCCGGACCGTCTCGGTTACTTGCGCTTCGCTTTCTCGAAAGGGTGGACGGTCGAGCAGGTCTTCGAAATGACGAAGATCGACCGCTGGTTCCTAGAGCAAGTGAAAGAGGTAGTCGACTTCCAGCAGTCGCTCGCCGATCTCACGCTCGATACCGTCACGGAAGGGCAGATGCGCGACGCCAAGCGCTTCGGACTCTCGGACAACCGCCTCGCGCGACTGTGGGACGCCAACGAGATCGCAGTTCGCAAGAAACGCCAGGACTGGGGAATCGACGTCGTGTTCAAACGGGTCGACACCTGCGCGGCGGAGTTCGAATCGTTCACGCCGTACCTGTACTCCGTGTTCGAGGAAGAATGCGAGGCCGAGCCGACGGACAACAAGAAGGTCATGATTCTCGGCTCGGGTCCGAACCGTATCGGCCAGGGCATCGAGTTCGACTACTGCTGCTGCCACGCCTCCTACTCGCTGCAAGACGCGGGCTACGAGTCGATCATGGTCAACTGCAACCCGGAGACGGTGTCCACCGACTACGACACGTCCGACCGGTTGTACTTTGAGCCGCTAACGCTTGAGAACGTCCTCAACATCTACGAGAAGGAGAAGCCGGACGGCGTGATCGTGCAGTTCGGGGGGCAGACGCCGCTGACGCTCGCGCTGCCGCTCAAGGCGCACGGCGTGCCGATCATCGGCACTGACCCCGAGTCGATCGACCTGGCCGAGGACCGCGACCGCTTCGGGAACCTGCTGCGCGAACTCGACATCCCGCAGCCTCCCGGCGGCACGGCGACGAGCCCGGAGGGGGCGTTGAAAGTGGCATCGGATCTGGGCTACCCGGTGCTCGTCCGGCCAAGTTACGTACTCGGCGGCCGCGCGATGGTGATCGCTTACAATACCGCAACGATCGAGAACTACATGCGCGAGGCGGTGCTGTACTCCCAAGAGCGTCCGATTTTGATCGACCGCTTCTTGGAGGATGCGGTCGAGGTCGACGTGGATGCGTTGTGCGACGGCACGGACGTGTTGATCGGCGGCATCATGGAGCACATTGAGGAAGCGGGCGTTCACTCGGGCGACTCTTCTTGTGTGCTGCCGTCGGCCACGATCAACGAAAAGCAATTGGCGACGATTCGCGACTACACGGTACGGCTGGCGAAGGCGACGAACGTCATCGGACTGGTCAACATCCAGTACGCAATTCATGCAGGTCAGGTCTACGTGATCGAGGTCAATCCGCGCGCCTCGCGCACGGTGCCCTTCGTCTCCAAAGCAACCGGGTTCCCACTGGCCAAGATCGCCGTGCAGTTGATGCTCGGCAAGAAGTTGGCGGACATCCCGGGGCTACCCAAAGGCGAACTGCCGACGACGAAGAACTGCGTCAAGTCGCCCGTTTTTCCCTTCAACAAATTCCAGGGCGTGGATCCGATCCTCGGACCCGAAATGCGTTCAACGGGCGAGGTAATGGGCGTCGGCGACACGTTCGGCGAAGCGTTCGACAAGGCCCAGTTGAGCGCGGGCAATCCCCTGCCCGACGACGGCGCCGTCTTCATCAGCGTGAACTCTCGTCAGAAGGCGGACGCATTGGTCACGGCGAAGAAGTTTTCTGACTTAGGATTCGCGATCTACGCCACGCGAGGCACGGCGGCGCACTTCCGCGCGGCAGGCATCGAATGCAAGGTCGTCTTCAAGGTCAACGAAGGGCGTCCGAACTTGGTCGATTTGATCAAGGACCGCCAGGTGAACTTGATCATCAACACCCCGGCGGGCGCGACGGCGTTCGACGATGAACAGGCGATCCGCCGAGCCGCGATCCAGCACCAGATCCCGTGCATCACTACGTTGAGCGCCGGACGAGCCGCTGCTGACGGCATTCAAGCTCGCCGGAATGCCGGCATTCAGGTCCGCTCGCTCCAGGATCTACACAACCAGGAGCCGGTGGTAGCGTAGGCCTCGTCGCCGCTACTCCGGCAGCGCGAAGGCGACCACATTGCGTCCCGCAGCGGTCGCCACGAACTGACGGCCGCCCGCCATGTAAGTCATTGGCGAGGAGCGCCAACTGACGTTCATGTTGATGCGCCACAACGGCTTGCCGTCATCCGCCTTGACCGCGGTAAACGCGCCGGAGTCGTCGCCGAAGAACAGCACGCCGCCCGCGGTGGAGACGATCCCCGCCCAGTTTTGCCAGCCGTGGTCTCCTTGGTAGATCTCCCAGGCGAGTTCGCCTGTCTTGACGTCGATCGCACGCAGGTAACGCGACGGTACGTCGCCGGGCGCCTTCTTCGCCGCTCCGCCGAAGTACTGCTTTCCACGCTCCCATTCTTCGTCGCGTTTGGTGAAGGTGTTGCAAAACTCGGTCGCTTGCACGTAATACAGACCGGTCTCGGGCGAGTAGGCTTTTGACGGCCAATTGGTGGCGCCGGCCAAGCCTGGGCAGACGACGTTGCCGGCGTAGGTCGGGCGCTTTCCTGGGACGAGGATCGGTCGACCGTCTTCGCCGATGCCCTCCGCCCAATCCATTTTCTCGACGAAGGGCTCGGCGCGCAGGACCTGGCCGTTCGTTCGGTCCAGCACGTAGAAGAAACCGTTGCGGTTGGCGTGGAGCAGCAGCTTGCGGTCCTTGCCCTGCCATTCCATGTCGACCAAGATCGGCGTCTGATTGGCGTCCCAGTCAAACTCGTCGTGTGGCGTGTATTGGTAGTGCCACTGGAGTTCGCCGGTGTCCGGATCGAGCGCGAGCATCGAGTCGCTGTAGAGGTTGTCGCCGCCGCGCACGTCGCCGTTCATGTCCGGGCAGGGATTGCCGACGGGCCAGTAGAGCAGGTCCAGCTCGGGATCGTAGGTACCCGTCAGCCAGGTGCCTCCGCAGCCGTGGGGCAGAACGTCGCCTTCCCAGGTCTCCGACAACGGCTCACCCGGCAGAGGCACGGTCCAGAAGCGCCAGCGCTCCTCGCCCGTATTGACGTCGTAGGCCGCGAGGAAGCCGCGAATGCCTTCGTCGCCGCCGCCTACACCGCCCAGCACGACGTCCTTGACCACAAGCGGGGCGGTCGTGCCGCCGTAGTGGTCCTTGTAGTCGGCCATCACGCTGTCCCACAACTTGCGGCCGCTGAGCCGGTCAATCGCGATCATGTGTGCGTGATCGGTGACGAAGAATACCTTGTCGCCCAAGACCGCCACGCCGCGATTGGCGCCGCGACCGGCGTCGCCCATCACGCCCTCGGTGCGCGGCTGTGACCAAGTCCAGATCTCGCGTCCGTGCTCCGCGTCCAGAGCTGTGACTGTATTTGCGGTCGTGATGTACATGACACCATCGACCACCACTGGCGTCATTTCCAGATCGCGCGGGGCGTCCGGCACGGGGAAGTTCCAGGCGGTCTGCATCTTGGAGGCGTTGGATGCGTTGATCTGGTCGAGCCCCGAATGGCGGTTGCCGTCCATGCGGCCGTTGTAGCTGGGCCACTCGCCGGGCTTGGGCTCCAGGATCTGGTTGAAGGTCAACTGATCCCCCCCGCCGCGTTGCTTCGCCAGCACGCCCGTCTCGCCGTCCTGTCTACTCAAGAAGGCAACGATGTCATCGAGATCGTCGCCGTTCCACTGGCCCTTCCCCATCAGCGACGACTTGCGCACCGCCGCGTCCGCGTATTCCTCCCGGGAGAGAAAACGGAAATGGCCGTCAAAGGTTTGCAACTGCAGATCAAAGACGCTGCGGTTGCGGGCGAAAGCGGTCAGCTTTTCGCCGCCGGTCAAGGTAACATCGACCACCTCGTAGCCGCTCTCAATGCGCTCGCTCGGATCCACAATCGAGGCCCGAATCTCGGGCAGGGTCCTCTGCGCTCCGATCGCCGCCAAGTCTGGGCCGACAACCTTCGCCCCCTCGCCGCGCGTGTGGCAGTTCGCGCACCCGCGCGAGAAGAACAGCTCCTCACCGTGAGCGACGTCGCCCTCCACCGGGCTACGCATCGCCGACGCCGTAATCGACAGGTAAAACGCGACGAGTCGGCCCATATCCGGCTCGGGAACGGCAAGCCCGGGCATGCCGTATGCCGGAAGCCCGTTGGTGATCAGTTCGCGCAATTCATCGGCCGTTCGCTCGGGAATCATTCCGGGGGTCACGATGTCCGGCGCCCTTGCGCCTCCCTTGCCGTCGCCCCCGTGGCAACCGCCGCAGCGCGTCTCAAATTGAGCTTTTCCGGCGGCTAGATCAGCAACTGTTTGGGATAAGGCGGTGGAGACGAAGAGGAGGAAGAGAAGAGAGAGGCGCGATATCATGGAGGTCTCCAGTTTGGCGGATGGGCGAGGCGGAGGCAAACGAGCGGGCGGTCCTCGCCCTCAGAGCCCGGTCAGACCGTGGGCAAAAGCCGGCGCATACGGGCGAGGACATCCTGGTGTTGCGAGAGGCCCGCGAGGTTATGGAACTCGCGCGGGTCGGTCTGGTGGTCGTAGAGCTCTTCACCGTCCCCGTCGCCGCGCCACCTGATGTAGCGATAACGGTCCGTGCGCACGGTGCGCCCGTGAATGCGGCCTTCCCACTCGATCTGCGTATAAGCGGCCTCCTTGACGATTGCGTCCGGGTCGGCGAGAACAGGGCGCAGGCTGACTCCGTCGAGATTGTCGGGGGCCTCGAGGCCGCAAAGATCAGCGAGCGTCGGGTAGAGATCGACGAATTCCGCCAGGGCCTGCGTGGACTTGCCGGGCGCGGGCATGCCGGGGGCGCGGATGATGAGCGGCGCACGAACCGATTCCTCCATGAGGCTCATCTTCTGCCAATGGGTGTGTTCGCCCAAATGCCACCCGTGATCGCCGAGAAATACAACGACCGTGTCGTCGCTGCGGCCGAGACGTTCAAGCGCGTCTAGAACACGGCCGGCTTGCTCGTCCATATACGTTGTTGAGGCATAGTAGCCGCGCAGGGCGATGCGCTGTTGCGTCTGCGTCATTCCCATGTGGTTCCAGAGGAAAGGACGGAGATTCTTGGCGGCGGCGGGGATGTCGTCGAGGTCGTCGGGCGGGTTGTTTTGAGTCTCGACGTCGTCTAGCGGATACATATCGTAGAAGCGAGACGGCGCAACGAAGGGGACGTGAGGACGGACGAAACCAACACCGAGGAAGAACGGCTCGTCCCCTTGTTCTTCAAGGAGTTCGACGGCCTTGTCCGCAGCGCGAGTATCCGCTTGACCGGAATCGTCGGCCGTCTTCACCCACTGCATGCGCAACCCGTGTCGCAGGTCGGGGGTGGGGTTGCCGCCTTCACCGACGCTCTCATCCTCGTCGCCGGGCGGGCTGATGGAGACGTCCCAAGAGGGCGGATCCTGGTGAGCCATAGAGCCGACGCCGCCAGGAACGCCCATGTGGAAGAGCTTTCCGACGCGCATGGCCCGCCGCCCGTTGTTCTTAAAGGCTTGAGGGAGGGTGACGTGCCGGGGGTTGGCGTCGCGGAAGTCGACCTTGGCGTTGGTGGTGACTCCGCTGTTGTCCGGACGGAGACCGGTGAGCAACGACGCACGACTGGGCCCGCAAAAGGGGAACTGGCAGTAGGCCCGATCGAATCGACGGCCCGAGGCGGCGAGGGCGTCGAGGTTGGGGCTCCGTACGAGGGGGTGACCGTAGCACCCGAGAGCGCTCGTCAGGTCGTCCGACATGAGGAAGAGAACGCTGGTCGGACGCTCTTGTCGGGCCTGGGACGCGGCCGCCGCGGCAAGAGTAGAGAGGAAGGCGCGGCGAGTGGGCATGACGAGATTGTAGCCGCGCCTGACGCGGCGGCAAGTTACGTGATGTGAACAACCGTTACCTCACCAGGCTTTCTTGCGCCTGAACCGACGTGCGCATATTCCTACTCCTTTTCGCCCTGTGTTCCGCGACGGCCCTGGCCGACGGACCGATCAGCGTCGACGGCGATTGGCCTCGCTGGCGCGGCCCTTTTGACAACGGCATGGCCCGAGGCCCGGCTCCGACCACCTGGTCGGCAACCGAGAACATCGCCTGGAAGGCTGAGGTGCCGGGGCGCGGCCACTCCTCGCCGGTCATCTGGGAAGACAAGATTTACTTGACCACGGCGGTTGCGCTCGATGCGCCTCCGTCCTCCGACGCGCCGGCAGGCAGAGGCGCGGGCGGGGCTGGAACAGGCGTCGAACAGCAGCTCCTCGTCTTGGCCCTGGACCGAAAAACAGGCAAAGAGCTGTGGCGCCAAGAAGCCTCTCGCGCCACGCCCCACGAGGGCCACCACCGGCTCTACGGCAGCTTCGCGTCCAATTCCCCGATCACCGACGGCGAGACGCTCATCGCCTTTTTCGGCTCACAGGGCGTGTTCGCCTACGACCTCACGGGCAAGCTCCTTTGGAGGCGAACCGACCTGCCGAAAAAACGGATGCGCCGCGCGTTCGGCGAAGGCGTCGCGCCGACCCTCTCCGGGGATACGCTTCTGCTGACGTTCGACGACGAAGGCGACGACGACTTCCTTCTTGCCCTCAACAAAAACGACGGCAGCGAACTCTGGCGCGCTCCGCACGACGAGGTCTCCAACTGGGCCGCACCGCTCGTGATCGAGCATGCCGGCCGCACGCAGGCGATTTCCGCGGCGCCAAACAAGGTCCGCAGCTACGATCTCGCAACCGGCGAGTTGATCTGGGAGTGCGCCGGGCTGGGCCTCAACACGATTCCAACCCCGGTCTCAGACGGCGAGATGGTCTGGGTGATGAGCGGCTATCGCGATCCGAACTTGCTCGCCATTCGGCTGGACGGCGCCGAGGGCGATATCTCCGGATCGGACCAGGTAGTCTGGACAACCCAGCGGGCCACCTCATACACTCCCTCGCCCATTCTTCATGACGGAATCCTCTACTTCGTCACAGATCGCGGGATGATCTCGGCCTTCGACGCCCAGTCCGGCCAGCCGCACTATCACCAGCAACGACTGCCCAATCCCTACACGATCAAGGCCTCCCCGGTAGGCGCCGACGGCAAGCTCTACCAGTCGACGGAGAACGGCGACGTCGTGGTGATCAAAATGGGACCGGAGTATGAGGTTCTTGCCGTCAATTCAATCGCCGACGAATTCTTCATCGCCACTCCGGCGATTTCCGACGGCATGATCTACCTGCGCGGCACGAACACGCTCTACGCGATCCAGTAGGCAGACGTGAAGAGGGCGCGACATCCGCCGCGCCCTCCAAGAAAACTCAACGCGAACTCGGACTAGTAGGCCATCTTCCGCTTGGTGTACTTCCGGCCGCGGGCCGCCAGCGACTCACTGCCGCCTGAGCAGATCATGACGCCTTCGTCGATCATATCCTCGATGTCGTTTTCGCGAACGGTGTTGAGGAAGGCGAGATCGTTGGCCTTTGCCGCCGCCATCACCTTCGCGCGTGCCGCGCGCATCTCCGGATGGAGGTCGCGGTTCGCCCGATGGCCGTCCGGTAGGTTGAGTGAAATGCCCATATCGCCTGGGCCCCACTCGGCGAAACCGATGCCGGGTACGGCGCAAACGCGTTCCGCGTTCTCCAGGGCGTACTTGTCTTCGACCTTGAGGCCGAGCAGGAATTCGCCTTTGGGGTTCAGCGGCCAGGGATCGGCAACCTTCTGGTACTCGGCGGCCGTGATTCCCCAAATCCCCGACGCGTAACCTTGGCTGCCGTTGCCCAACAAACCTTCGTCCAATTCGGGCACGATCGGCTCGGCGTGGGGGTAACGCGCGGCGCGGACCATCCACTTGATCGCTTCCGGCTCACGAGCGTGACAGAGCAGGATGCCGTGGATGCCGCACAGAAGAGCTTGCTGCACGACCCAAAAATTCGCCCGCATGTGCATCTCGTCGATACCGAGCACAGGCAACGTCGCGATCACGGCGGGAGTGCGGTGTCCGCTCTTGGTTGGGCCGCCGTCGACAAGCCCTTGCATGAAGCCGCGCAGCGCGGTGAAGTCCAGCGCACCGTGCTCCATCTCATAGTTGATGTAGTCGGCCCAGGTGCCGGCGAGCGCCTTGCCTTCTTCGTAGCCGCCGCGACCGCCGGTGTAGTAGATCGGCTGTCCGGCCTCCAGGAGCTCAATCGCTTTGTTCACGCGTTTGGGTTCGTGATGGGCGGCCGAAGCCGGGGCGGCGGAGGCGGCCGAGGCCGCCGCGGCCACCAAGGGGGTGGATAGAAACTGCTTGCGAGTCATCGTGGAAAGGGCTCCTCTGAGAACGTCACTACTATACGCCGGACAGGCGCAAAAGTGTTATGGCAGCAACGGCGCGATTTGGTCCGGCGACGTTACGCCGGGCGGCAATTCCAAAATCCGAATGTTGCGAAAGTGGATCTCGGCCCCCTCGGACTCCATGCACAGGTAACCCTTTTTCTGCGTCGAATGGCGCACTCCATTGACGAACTTGCCGTTTACAGAGAGTTTCACGACTCCGTCCACGGCCACCACGTCGTAGGTGTTCCACTGCCCGCGTCCGAGGGCTCGGTTCTCAACCGACTTGGAGCGCGTGCCGCGTGGATTATCGGGGTCCGTCTCCACGCCGCCGACGCCAAACAGCTCTCCATGCACGTACGCGATCGGGGGTTTGACGCCGTCGCGAATATGCTGGTTGACCCAGTCCAGTTCGAGCATCTGTACTTCCACGCCGTCCGGAAGCCGGTTCTTGCCAGGCACCGCGCCGCTCCAGATAAAGACGCCGGAGTTGCCGCCGGCTTCCATGTGCCGCCACTCCACATGCAACAGGAAGTTCTCGTACTGGCGATCGGAGCGCATCACGCCAATGGGATTGCCGCCGCAAATCAGCATGCCGTCTTTGACGTACCACGTGTCGGGATCCGTATTGACGTTCACCCAGCCGGTGAGATCCTTCCCGTTGAACAGGTCCTTCCACTCCTGCCCGGCCAAGGGCAAAGAGCACGCCAACATCAAGAGCAATGGGACTCGCATGCCCGCCAGCCTAGCACTCGTCTCACTCCAACGGAAAACTCAAGATCCGTTCGATCGATACGGGTGTGTTCGGCGCTTGGGTTTCGGCGATTGGACGTTCCGCTCCGGCGCGCGTCAAGATCGCCCAGGAACCTTGATACTCCAGCAGGTCGATCCAGTCCGAAGCCAACCGTTCGCGGATGATCCTGCGCGTCTCGTCGGAGATCAGCAAGAATCCGTCGTCGGCGATCGCTCCCAGCACCAAGTCGCCGTCGGGAATCCCGAGAAGATAGTCTTCCATCGCGATGACAGCCTCTTCAGACGACCACGTGTCAAACGTTCGGACCTCGCCCAGAAGGCCCGTTTGTCCGCCCACGGTTAGGAAGGTAAAGCCTCGTCCGAACGTGCCCGTCGCAGGGTCCTCAAGCGGCCTGCCGTCGAAAGAGAACCCAGCCCCCGGGGCCCCCGTCAACCACCCCGCGGAACGCAAACTGAAGGCGATGTCGCCGGATGCGGGAAGCACTGTCACCAGGAATCCGCGCTCGACGTCCGGCAGTCCCGGCGCAGAGCCGACCAGCGTCACGGGCACTCGGTCCAGCCGGGGAGCCCCGGCCAATGCCCGAATGCTCAGGTCGACGCCGGCGCCCGGAAGCCCCACCGGGATCGACGCCTCTACCCTCGGCGGCAACCCCCGAACAGAAAACCGCACAAGACCGCAAAATGCTCCCGCACCGAGAACATCGACGACGGCCGATCGGGTGAGACCGCCCTCCTGCACGGTAATCTCGCCGGGGTGAGGGCCGTCCAACCCAAACGCTTCCGGGTCGTTGAAGGCGACCACGCGCAACGCGTGTGGATTGGAGAAGAAGCCGTCGAGTTCGAGCCGCAGCGCATCGCTCCCAGCGGGCAGTTCATCAGGCACACGGACGTTGGTCTGGTAGACGCCCGCCACGCCCGGAAACAACCCGGAATAGGCCACCGGGAAGCGTCGCCCTCTCCAGCTGGCGCGGGGAGCGCCGGCCGTAGCCGTGGGCTCGTCGACGGCCTCGCCGGTATCCAAAGCCACCGAAGCCGGCGCGCCCAATCCCGTGGAGTAGACCTCGAGGAACTCGCCCGGGCGCACCCCGTTGAATTCGTCCACCGGACACGGAAGCCCCGCGCGCAGCACGCCGCCGCGCAGTATCCCCGGAGCCGCCGCCTCGACCTGTGCGGTCGCGGGATTGCTGGCCGCACCGGCCCGATAAACGAAAGCGGTGCGGTCGCCGCGCCCGACGTCCCACGGAACCTGGCCGCGCACCTCTTGCGGGTCCGCGTGGTGCAAGGGAATCGGCCGCCCGTCCATGCACGCGCTGACCACGCCCAAGTGCAACGGCAGGTTCCCAGGGCTCGCCGACCCGCTAGCCCGAACCGCTAGGTCCTCGCCATGCAAGGAGAGCAAGCCCCCGCGGGCCAGGATCGCGAAGCCGCTGGCCGTGTTGCGCAAACCGTCCAGTCCGATCCTCGGCCGCCGGGGCAACGACAGCTCGTCGGGTGTGGAACCGCCCCAGGCTCTGGCCAGGGCAAAGAACGCCTCGCGCGGGCGCAAGGTATCCAGGCCCTCCAACCCGGTCCGGGTGGTCCCGAACAGTCCCGTCCAACCGGCGTTGAAGAACCCATCGGGCGATGCCGAGGCGGGGCGTCCTCCCGTCCCGTGTCGCGTCGGATCACCGCCCCGCGCCCACTCATCCACAAAATCCCCGTAGACGCCGCCGACGATGTTGTAGAACGTACTACGCACCGCACGATTCAACTCATTGGTTAAGGCCTCGGCCTCAACTTGTTGACGGGAAGCGTCTTCAGAGAGGGAGTCTTGATCGAATGCGTCGATCCCAAAAGCCGAAATCAGCAGCGGCTTGGCGGTCCTCAAGCGCACGTCCTCAAACACGGTTCCCAGCGCGGCGCGGCCCTGCCGGTCGACCGACCAGAAGGCGAGCCGGTCCTGGCTGAGATCGTCGGACCCCAGCCCGGGGTCGCCGATGTCGGCCGCCGTCGCTACGCGTGCGGTGACGCGAACGCGCAGTCCGGCCTGCTCTAGGCGCCGCCCCGCTTCGGCGAGCAGCGAGTAGTAGTCGCCCGGCGCTCCAGCAAACTTGTCGTTGTAGTCGAGAGCCGTCTGGTCGCCGAAGACGACCGCGATCAGCCGCTCTTCCTCGTCCCAGCCACGTGCGTAAGCCTCCAGATCCTCCAGAATGCGGGCGCGCAACCCTCGTCCCTCGGCGGTATCCGCTGACAAAGACTTGCGCGGGTCGTGATAGGGGTCCAGAGGAAACCCAGCCAACCAATAGAGGTCGTTCGATGCCAGCAGTTTGGCGAACGCGCGATCGCCGGGGTTGATCCGCGCGCGAGTCTGGATCGTATTGGCCCCCGTGGCGCGAATGAGCGGCAGATCCCGCGCGAAGAGGCAACCAGCGTCAGCGACGACGTCGCTCCGATGGGGGTGTTGGAATACAGCACTCCCCGAATCTGGAAGGGGAGTCCATCGAGTTCAAGCCCGACGGGCGTAACGGAAACTTGTGCGAGAACCCCGGACGACGCGAGGACAAGGAGGAGGAGTAGACGTTCAGCGACGCATCCCCCGGAACGGCGTGGGCGCATACGCCTCCTCGGGAGAACCTACAAAATAGTTGCCCGAGAGTATAGCACCCGACTTACGAGGCGTCGAAGGTCCAGCCCTTGCTATCCTTCTGACTCATGAATTGGCTGATCTTCGCCCTCGTTACCGTCGTCTCCTGGGGGTTCTACGGAATCCTTCTGCACGGTGGCCAAATCGGAATGGCCGACCCGGTCAACGGGCGTTACAAGGCGTTTCTGTTCGTGGGAATCGCCTATTTTCTGACGGCCGTTCTGGCGCCGCTGGCGATGTTGGTGATCTCCGGTTCGGACTGGAACTTTCCGGCCAAGGGAGCTTCGTTGTCGTTGTTGGCCGGGATCGTGGGGGCGCTCGGGGCCTTCTGCGTGCTGCTGGCATTCGGCGCCAAGGGCACGCCTGCCGTCGTGATGTCGATCATTTTTGCCGGTGCGCCGATCGTCAACGCCGTCGTCGCCATTTCGCAACATCCGCCGGCCGGCGGCATTGGAGCCATTCGCTGGCAGTTCTTCGCGGGCATCTTGCTGGCGGCCATCGGGGGAGGGCTGGTCACGCTGTACAAACCGCCTCCGGGCGCGACCGCCAAGGCGCCCGCAGCCCAAACCGTACAGGCGGCTAAGTCGGACCAGTAAGGCTCGCATCGGGCTAGGGCCGCGCGGGGGCCCGGTAAAGACGCGTCTCCGCTGCGATCGCCATGCGCATCACGGCCGGGCTGGTACGGATCAGTTCTCGACAGTTTTCGGGAGAAGCGAAGGACCAGCCGGCTTCCTCCGCTTGATCCGTCACGCGAATTTCGTCCGGCAGCAGCGAGCGCTCCGCGGGCGCCAGCGCTCCGCAGGTCGCCGCCAACGTCGGGACATACTGCGCCTCATCGAGGTGGTCTTTGTCGGTTCGGACGACCAGGGTCGCTTCAATCCGGTACACGGCATCGACCCTCCAGCCCGAAAACTCCACTTCGCCCAGCCGCCGTTCGATGTCCTGGGTCAGTAGGTCCTCGACCGACGGGGCCTCCACGGCCCGATCTGATTCGGACGCCTCCGCCTCACTCGTCCACAACGCCTGGGCTCGCTCCCAAAGCGACGGCGACTCCGGGTCGCTCTCCGGGTCTCCCAAACTCCAATAGGAGCCCGCGGCCAGCACCAGGACCATTGCCGCCGCCACGGCGCGTTTCGCCCACCCGCTCCTCTTCTTCGTCCGCCGACGGATTTCCGCGGTAATCCCCTTCGACTCCTGGAGCCGCACGCCGGTCATCTTGGCCCCTGCGAAATCGCAGAATCGCAGATCAGCGTAGGAGAGGTCCGCGCCTCGCAGGTCGGCGTCGGTCATAAACGCGCCCAACATCACGGCGCCGCGCAGATCGCAGTCGCGCAAGTCGTACTCCTGTAGCTTGGCTTCCCGCAGGTACGACGCCCGCAGATCGGGCTTGACCTCGGCGTTGTCCTCCCGCCATTGATTCCAGATGTAGCGCCCTCGGTTGAGTATTTCTAGATGTTGCGGATTCGCCAAACGCGAGCCTCCACTCATCTATCTATCGGCTCTAGGCTCCTGTGATTTAGGGTCGGATGAGTTGCAATGCGGCAGGCCTGATCTCGGCCTCTAAGGGAGCCCCGCCCAGCGCTTCCCCGTCGACTTCAGCCAGGGCGTCGCCTTCGACGCGAATCCTCTTGGCCTGCCACCCATGCACTTTCGGGTGCACGTAGACGTCGTCGGAATAGAGCACCCGAATGTCGCGGATCAACTCGAACATCCCCAACCGTTCGATCACCGTCACGTCCAGCAAGCCGTCCGTCATCGAGGCCCTCGGACAGGGATGCATGCCGCCGCCGTGAAAGCGTCCGTTGCCCAACGCCACGTTGGTCACGTCGAACTCCAGCGGCTCCCGCGCGTCATCCAACCACAGGCGGACCGTCCTCCCTCGATAGCGAAGAAACACGGAAAACGTTCCGTAGAGGAACGCCAACTTGCCGCTCAATTTCGCCAGCGGCGTCCGCTTAGATGCGATTGAAACATCGCCGCCCATCCCGAAGCTGGCCAAGTTGAGAAACATCCGCTCGACCGGCTTGCCGTCCGGCCCGGTCAAACGCAGATAGCCCACGTCGACGGCCTCCGCCTTTCCGGCTGCAATCACCCGAGCCGCCTCGCCCGGGTCGGTCGGGACTTGGAGAGTGCGCTGCAGATCGGCGCCGGTGCCCACTGGAACATAGGAGAACCGCGCCGCCGGCAAGATCGGGCGGCCCTCGCTGAAGAATCCGTTGACGACCTCGTTGGCCGCACCGTCGCCGCCGACGGCAATCACGGTCTCGGCCCCGGACTCAATGGCGGTCCGGGTCAGCTCGATCGCATGCCCCGGCCCCTCGGTTTCCAACGCCCGACACGCAACGCCCGCATCCCGTAGAGCTTCGGCGTACGCCGGCCACACCCGCAGCGCCCGCCCTCCGGCGGCTTTCGGATTGACGATCGCAACGACGTTCTCCATAGAGCGTCGTCAGGCGGGGGCCGTCTCTCTCAAGTATTCGATCGTCGCCGCGATCGTTTCGTCTGGATCGCGAGTCTCAAAACCAAGTTCCTTCCGGGCCTTTGAAGAATCGCAGTACCAGTAAAGAGACGACATCTTGATCGACGTGTCGTCTAACTCAAACGTCTTGCCGACCAGAGGATAGAGCTTGCGCAGCACCTTCGCGCCCAGCAGCGACAGCCAAAGCGGAACCATCATCTTCGGCGCGGAAACTCCGGACAACTTCGAAGAGCGCCGTATCCACTCGTGGAAGGTGAGGTTCGGTCCGCCCAGCAAGTAGCGCTCGCCGACGACGCCCTTCTCCATCGCGAGCAGGGTTCCCATCGCGGCGTCGCGCACGTCCACCAGATTCAAGCCGCCGACGGGCGTGACCAAGATCTGCCCGTTCAAAAACAGCTCCACGTCTTTCGTCGAGGAACGACGGTCGTCGCCGGGCCCGAGCATCAAACTCGGGTTCACGTGCACGATCGGCAGCTTGCGATGCTCCACGTACCACAGCGCCAACTTCTCGGCGTACATCTTGCTCAGGTAATAGTCCCATTCAAAGACCACCTCCTGCGCATAGGGAGCGTCTTCGTTGCGTTCCTCCGGATCCACGCCGACCGCGGAGACGCCTGAGGTAGAGACGAATACGGCCTTCTGCGTACCGTGCGCGCGCATCGCCTCGCAGACGTTGCGGGTCCCTTCCACGTGCGTGTTGTAGAGCGGCCAGGCGTTGGCAGGCTCGCGCTCCACAAATCCCGCCATGTGAAAGATACGATCCGCTCCCTCGGCCGCTCGCATCACCTCGTCGCGATTGTTCACGTCGCCGCTGACCACCTCGACGCGCGGGTCGTCCACGCCGGGCCCTTCGCGGCGGCAGAGCAAACGCACGCGCGTCTCCGGCTCACGCTCCAGTAGGAGCGGCAGCAGGTGCTTACCTAGGAACCCCGTCGATCCAGTGATGAGAGTCAAGCTCATAGATGTCATCGTGCGGATCGCCGTCCAGGCGTCCGATTAACCGCCGCGGAGCCCAAGAGTCTACAAACTCTCGGGGGTTCCCGCCACGTCGACCATATTGATCGGCGGGATGTGGACGTGAGAGACCGTGGGTACGCGGCCCACGTGAGACTGCGCCATTTCGAGCGCCTCCTCCATCGTCGCCGCCGTGTCCCAACCCATGATCTGCGCCGAACGCGCGTCCTGCGCGCCTACGCAAATCACTTTGCCGACGTGCGCCCGCCCATTCTCGCCCCAGTACCACATATAAAACGGATGGACGCCGTGATAGGCGTACCCCTCTCGATACTCGCGGATATACTCGGGCCTCTTGACGAACTCGGCTTCATACTTGCGCGACAACTCAAATGAGTCCGTCGTCTCCGGCAACACCCGATGAAAGAATTCGTGATAGGAAGGGTGGTGCTTCCGGTCAAATTCGTCGCGTAGGGGATGAGTGACAATCAGGACGCCGTTCTTCTTCACGACCGGCATCCCGCGATACATATTAAACAGGTATCCCAGCGCCATCACCTGCACAAGCAAGGGATTGAGCGCCGAATGAACGTTATAGGGCGATATGAACGGACAGCCGTAAATCGCTACGTCGGACTGCCCCTCAATGGGAACGCAATACTGCTGGTAGCAGTACGCCAACGTCTTCTCATGTGCCGCCCAAGTCTCGCCCGCGTGCACGGCGATCAACTCATAGGGCGCGGGGATTCCGAACAGGACGTTGCGCTTGACTCTCGGTGAAAGCCGGCGCAACGCCCAACTCGCAAATCCATACGACGACTTGTCCAAGATGTTCCAGCGATCCTCGGGCTTCGTAAAGAAAGCCATCTTCGGATCAAACATCTGGTTGTTGACGACGGTCTCGATATGGAAGACCTTCAGGTGCTCCAGAATGACCTTCGCCTGCCGATTGGCTGAAGCGGTCAATGCCGACTTCTTGTGATCGAAGTAGGAATCGGAGTCGCGGATCGTCTGCGGATTGTGATGCGGCTGCAGCGCGGCGTAGTCGCACAACCCGATCGCGATGCTCTTCGCGCCGCCGTCCATCGGCACCAGATTGATGTTGACGTAGATCAACAGATCCGACTCGACCGCCCGCCGATTCATCCGTACGGGTTCGTCCAGCTCCGTGCGACCCAACTCGACCATCCCGTCCGGATCCTCGCCATCATGGCAATAGAGCTTGTCCGGGAAATAGGCGTCGAAAATCTTGTTGCCGACCGCCCAGCGAATCTCGAAGGGCTCCATGCGGCGATGGAACGACGTCGCAACGATGATTTCGACGTCGGTCACGCCGTGCTCGGCCAGAATCTCCAGCACGATCTCCAGCGAAGACTGCCGCAAGTCCGGGCGAAACATCTTGGGCAGCGGCAGAGAGATGTCGTCGATCGCAATCGTGACCTTCATGCCCGGTCGCAGATGGGCCGTCAGGGGCTCCATCTCCTCCGGGTGGTCGACGGCGTAGCGAATCGCCTTCTTGCGGTCCTTGAGACCGGGGATCGTCGGCTTGGGATAGACGACGCGCGTCCCGGCGGGCATCTTGGCCCGAATCAGATCCTCGCCCGACCACAGCATCCGCGGCGCCGAGTCGTCCTCCAGAATCCTGACGCAGGATTCAGCGGAAACCAAGGCGCCGCGACCAACCGCGTTGGGCGTCGGATCGCCAAACTCGAACGCCGGACGCTCCTTGGGCGCCGGTGCGGGGTTCTCGCTCGATGGTTTAGAAGGGGTCGCCATGCTCAACGGTCTGGGGTTGGAGCGTGTTTGCTGTCGAGAATCGGCCAACCGCGTTCAGCGGCGATGACCGCGAGGGCCTTGTCTGGATTGACGGCAGCGGGCTGTCCCGACATCTCCAGCATGGGGGCGTCTGAACCGGAGTCCGAGTACGCCTTAGACTGACTGAGATCCACATTATAGCGGTCTACGAACTCCTGAATGGCCTTGACTTTTCCCTCTTCGGCCAGGAGCGGTTCGATGATTTTTCCGGTCGCGATCCCGTCCTTGAACTCCATCCGGTTGGCGATAAGGTGGTCGAAACCCAGGTGCTCCGCCGCCGGCTGCATGGCGAAATCCAGCCCTCCGGTGACCAACACCGGTTCATACCCGGCCGCCCGATCGGCCTCAATCAGAGCCGCCGCCCCGGGAAACGTCTTGGGCACGATCTCTTCCGCCAATAGGAGCCGCGCGCGCTTCCGCAGCCAATCCAGTTCCAGACCTCGGTACAGCAAGTAGAAGGTCTCGTTGAAGCGCCGGCGCGATCGCGAGTCCAGCCAGAGCCAGTAGGGGATCCCCAGCAGCACGGTCGAACAGCGGTGGATCAGCTCAAACGGGTTGCGAACTTGGCGGCAGTACCAGAAGTAGCGCGAGACCACGTTGCTGGATACCAGGGTCCCGTCGAAGTCATAGAAAGCCGCGCGCATCCGAGCATCCGACTATCGCAGACTGGCAGGCCGCTCCGCCAGCCGCTTTACACCACCTCTGAGTTATGGCATCTTGATCCCAACGTCATGTCCTCTACCAAAGCGTCTTCTATCACCCGCCGCCAATTTATTGGAACCACGGCAGCCGCGGCTTCGGCAGTCGCCGGAGACAAAACTCTGCCGACGCGAGTATTGGGCCGAACCGGCGCAAAGCCCTCCATCCTGGCCCTCGGGTGCGGCAGTAGGCTGCTTTCGTACAAGGAACCTGACGCGGCGCGCGAAGTCGTCAACATGGCCCTGGACTCGGGCGTCGCCTACCTCGACACCGCCCAAAACTACGGCAGCGGACGGTCGGAGACTTGGGTCGGCGGAGTCATGAAGACGCGGCGGTCAGAAGTCTTCCTAGCCACCAAGACCGGCGCCCGGACCTATGACGACGTCATGACCCGGATGGAAGAGAGCCTTGAGCGGCTGCAGACCGACCAGGTCGACCTATTACATCTCCACAGCCTGCGCGGCGAAGAAGATTTGGCGGAAATCGAAGCCGAGCGAGTGATGGAGGCGATGTACCGCGTCCGCGAGGAGAAGATGGCCCGCTTCATCGGCATCACCTCGCACACCGATCCAACCGTTCTCGCCAAGGCTCTTGAGCGCTACGACGTGGACTGCACACAGATGGCGCTGAATGCCGCTCTCCAGGGCATGCAGAACGGCGACGGCAAAATGATCCTGAATCCGGCTATGCCGACGAGCTTCGAAGAAATTGCATTGCCGGTGGCCCGCAAGAAGAACCTGGGCGTCATCGCCATGAAGGCGTTCGGACAGCAAGACCTGCTGCCGAAGCCCACCGACAAGGCACACGTCGAGCGGCTGCTCAACTACTCTCTGTCGCTGGAGGGCGTCGCGGTTGCGGTGGTCGGTTGCCCGGAGCACCAGCACCTGCACCACAACATCGCCACGGCCCGCGCCCACACGACGATGTCCAAGAAGGACCGTCGCCGTTTCTCCGATGAGATGTCGGAGCGCTACAAACAGGCGCTCGATCTCAAATTCCAGTCGCACGTCGACGCGTAGTTCAGACTAGTACTATTCTCGCCCCCGCGTCGGCAGCCCCTGAACATCGTTTGCTGCAAATGGAGATGTCAACCGAAGTACTGAGCGCGATAGGCGGCTCGTTGGCGACAATGTGCGTCACGGCTGTTGCCTTCCTGATCCGTCGCAAGCTAAATCGCGATGCCGAGAAGACCGACCTCGAGATCAAGCACAGGCGCATCGACCTGGAAATCAAGCTGGAGCAGTACCGGGAAACCATGAGACGGAATTCTCAGGTCCCAGAACAGAAGAAACAAATACGCGACGACATCGAGCGGCTTGCATTGGTCGCCTCGCAAGATGAAGCTCCGGCAAACGGGGAGCCCCAGGCTCTCACATGCATGTTGTTCGTGGAATCTGAGACATCTCGCGCTGAGTCGATATCCGATCGAATCGGAGACATTGTCCTCGGCGTTACCGGCGGTGATCCTGCTCGCAAACCGGGTCGATACGCGATAGACATATCTCTCAACGTCAACTGCACCAACGGTATATCGGACGAGCAGCTAGTTGCAGTTGAATGGATCGATGCTGGAGGGGGCCGACAGGAAACGGCGCACCTAATACACAACAATCGTGTTAGGTTTCCCGAAGTCCAGATTGCATCTCCCGGTACCTCGCACACAGATCAGTACCGGATTGCTGGCTTACGGGTCAATACGTCGCAACTCGGCAGACGCGTTGGCAAAGACGACAGTGTCCTGGGCTTCGTCACGATTGAGGCGCTCGATACGAAAGCTCCACGGGTCGCGATCGCAAACAACTTGGTCTCGCTTGTGCGCCCCATCCTAGGGCTGATTTCGAGTGAGTCCAGCCCACTAACCTACGAACCATCAGAAACGGGGCCATTGAACCCGCATCTTCTTGATCCTAAAACTAGGGTTTCTAGCTTTTTTGACCAATACATAAGCCTCAGTGAGGGCTTCCCGGCAGCTTTCAGAACTCATCAGGAAGAGTCCCCAAGAGACAGTCTGCGTGGGGCTGATTGTGGCACGCGGTTCTTGATTCGGTTCTTCAACTTACCCGAGAATCTTCGAGTCTTCGTGAGCCTCTACGACGTTGTTCGAGAGCAAACTCGCAATCCGAGGGACACCTGGGCGGACCGCACTAGAGCAAGCACCGAGGTCCCATGTACTCTACTCGTTTCAGGAGCGAATTCGGACGGAGCTGGAGGCACGCTCGCCGCTACCTCCTCGAACTTGATTGCCGGAGAAAAAGATGTGCCGATGCGCGAGGTTGAACTAGCTGGTGGCTTTGGCTTTGCTGTGTACGAATGGATTGGCGGAATAGGCAGTAGACTTACTATCAGAGAGGTCTATCTTGGGATGTCATTCGCAACTTCTGTCGTTGACGACGTGCCACGCGGTAGCGGCCAAGTCTGCGCGACGCTCGCCCCTATCAGTACGGTCACCACTGCTACAGGCTCGGCTCCGATTCCGAGATTCATCGACGTAGGCGGTGATCCTTCCACCATCGTTAGTCAATTGGGGCCCAGGTCGACCTGGGAGTAACACATGACGCGTACCGCGAAAAGGAACCTTTCGCTAGCGGGAGGTTGGATGATCCTGACTGCGTGTCAGCAACTCGCGGGCCCCACCGATGCACCGGCCATCACCGCAGAGGCCATCCTCGGCCACATTGAGACGCTCGCCTCCGACGAGTTCGAGGGGCGTCTACCGGGGACGACTGGTGAGGCGAAGACCGTCGCCTATCTGAAGGAGCAGTACCAGTCGATGGGTCTCGAGCCGGGCAACCCGGACGGGACCTACGTGCAAGCCGTACCGCTTGTCGGCATAACGACTGCCTCCGAGGCGACGATCAGGGCTAGCGGAAAACCACTGCCACTCACGAACTTGGACGACTACGTGGCAGTCACCAATCGCGTCGTGGAATCGGTCGCGGTCGAGGACTCCCAGATCGTCTTCGTCGGTTACGGGATCGAGGCCCCGGAACACCACCGCAACGACTACAAGGATGTGGACGTAGCGGGTAAGACGATTGTGATGCTCGTGAACGACCCGGGGCTGGAGAACCCCGACGTGTTTCGCGGCCGCACGATGACCTACTACGGTCGTTGGACCTACAAGTACGAAATCGCGAGCGCGAAAGGCGCCGCCGCCGCGATTGTCGTCCATGAGACAGAACCCGCCGGATATCCGTGGGAGGTCGTGCGGCAGGGCTGGAGCGGCGAACGTTTCGACATCAAGCCGGCCGATCAGAATCGAACGCGCGTCCCGGTAGAGGGCTGGATCACGCGGGCGAAAGCCGAGGAGTTGTTCGCAGCCGGGGGACAGGATTTCAACGCCCTTAGGGCACAAGCCCAGTCGAATGACTTTCGGCCTGTCGCGCTGGACGCAACGGCTTCCTTCAAACTCACAAATGCGCTGCGCGAGGTCGATTCCCAGAACGTCGTCGGCAAGATCGCGGGCGCTCAGGAGGCGGACGAGTCTGTCGTCTACAGCGCCCACTGGGATCACATGGGGACGGATCCATCGATGGACGGAGACGGCATCTTCAATGGTGCGGCAGACAACGCCTCGGGCGTCGCCTCCATGCTGGAGATCGCACGGGCCTTCAAGGCGGGACCGGCGCCGCGCCGCTCGATCCTATTCTTAGCCGTGACGGCCGAAGAGCAGGGACTGCTGGGCGCCAAGTGGTACGGCCAGAACCCGCTCTATCCGCTCTCGAAGACGCTCGCGAACATCAATATGGACGGGGCCAACCTGTGGGGGCGAACGTCGGACGTGGTTGTGGTTGGTCTCGGCAACTCCACGCTGGACGACGTGGCCGTCGCTGCGGCAGCGGAGCAGAATCGCACCGTGAAGCCGGACGCGGCGCCTGAGAAGGGCTATTACTATCGCTCGGACCATTTTGAGTTTGCGAAGCAGGGCGTACCGGCTTTCTATTCCGGTACGGGCGTCGACTATATCGACAAGCCTGAAGGCTACGGCGTAGAAAAGCGCAAGGAATACGTCGCCGAGGACTATCACAAGCCGTCGGATGAGGTGAAGCCCGACTGGGACCTAGCGGGGGCCGTGGAGGACGCGGAGTGGCTCTACGAGATCGGCCGCCGGGTGGTCGAGGCCGACGAGTGGCCGCAGTGGAAGGACGGGGTTGAGTTTAAGGCTGTTCGAGAGCAGACTCTCGCCAGCCAAACCAACTGAGTTGTTCACGCTCTTCGAGATAACAGGTCCCGCCGACTCGCCAACGCAGTTCGCTCTCAAAGTGCGTATACCGGTAGCCTCGCATGAGGCCGAGGCTACCGACACCCCACTCGAAACCCGCGCTCCTACGGAGCCGCCGGACTATCCGACAGATCGCAGGACGCCCCGACTCCAATGAGCGACCGGACGGATAGGTAACACTCTAAACCGGACGGATGGGTAACAGTATAGGCTGGCGGTCAGGAGCCCCCGCGGGGGCTCCTGACCGCCGAGCCGAGCGG
>Ga0070726_10000706_pt1 | contig 38262 bp, 39 predicted proteins | sample tdAd471_FD_67275 | JGI IMG/M metagenome (GOLD analysis project Ga0070726, IMG submission 67275) | Marine sediment microbial communities from the Atlantic coast under amendment with organic carbon and nitrate - tdAd47.1 | ecosystem: Environmental > Aquatic > Marine > Coastal > Sediment | place...
ATGAAGGCCGGAGTGTCGACGCGCTGATTGAGCGCGGGACATCTGCGCGCCTGCCAGATTTTACACCTGTCCAGTTCGAGGCCGATCCGGGTGAAGCTGGACGTGTCGTACGTGCCCGTATAGTCGGGCAGGATGGTAAACAGCTGATCGGAGCCCTGACCGCATGATCCTTTGGTTCGGAAAGAAGAAGAAAAAGGAAGAGCTGAAACAGGCTGGCGCCGCGATGGAGTTGCCGGAGCTGTCGGCTGAGGAACTTGCGGCCAAGGAAGCCGAAGAGGCCCGGCTCGCCGCCGAAAAGGAAGAGATCGAGCGCAAGGTCGCTGAGGCGAACCGGGCGTGGGAAGAACGTCAGGCGCGCGAAGCCAAGGAAGCGGCTGAAGAGGCGCAGCGTCTGGAAGAGGAAGCCCTGAAGGCTGAAGAGGCTCGCGCGGCTGCGCAGGCCCGCGCTGATGAAGCCGAAGCCAAGCGTCTGGAAGAAGAGGCCGAACGCGCCCGCAAGGCCAAGCAAGAGCGCGAAGCCGCGCAGGCCAAGGCCGCCGCCGAATTGAAACTTCTGGAGGACCGCCGCGAAGCTGAGCGCCTCAGAGTTGAACGTGAGGCGGCTGCCCGTGCAGCCCTGGAGGCGGAAGCCAATGACCCTGGCTTCATGGCAAAGCTCGGCACCGGGCTGTCGCGGTCATCTTCCCGCCTGACATCGGGGCTGGCCGTCTTCGGGCGTCGCAAGCTGGACGATGATACGCTGGAAGAATTGGAAGACCTACTGATTTCATCAGACCTCGGTGCAAGAGTTGCCACGCGTGTGACGAGTAGTCTCGCCAAGGAGCGGTTCGATAAGGAAATCACGGAAGATGAAATCCGTCTGGCTTTGGCCGAAGAAATCACCGATGTGCTGCGGCCGCGCGAGAAGATTGTCGATTTCTCTGACGGGCCGCGTCCACGCATCGTGATGTTCGTAGGCGTAAACGGCTCGGGCAAGACAACAACGATTGGCAAGATTGCCTCCAAGCTGAAGGAGCAGGGGGCAAAAGCCCTGCTTGTTGCAGGCGATACATTCCGTGCTGCCGCGATTGAGCAGCTGGCCGTTTGGGGTGAACGCGCAGATATCCCTGTCATGTCAAAGCCGATCGGGTCTGACGCAGCAGGCCTCGTCTATGAGGCCATCGAAAAGGCGAAGGCAGATGATTTGGACCTTGTTCTGATCGATACGGCCGGGCGGCTGCAGAACAAGACGGAGCTGATGGCGGAGCTTGAAAAAATCGTCCGTGTAACGCGGAAGCTTGATCCGGATGCACCGCATGATGTGATCCTGGTTCTGGATGCAACCGTGGGCCAGAATGCCCTGTCTCAGGTGGAGGCCTTCAAGAGCACTGCCGGCGTGACAGGACTGGTCATGACCAAGTTGGACGGTACGGCAAAAGGCGGTGTTTTGGTCGCGATTGCTGAGGCGCATGATCTGCCCATTCACTTCATCGGAATTGGAGAAAAGGCGGAGGACCTTCGTCCCTTCAGTGCCGAAGCCTTTTCCAAGGCGCTTGTCGGCGCTGAGTAGAAGACAGAAAAAAGCCGGTCATGAAAATGACCGGCTTCTTTGATCCAGGGCCTATTCTGCCGCGCTGGCAAGTTCGACTTCATCATCGAAGATTTCTTCAATAGGCCGTCCGAACAGGCGGGCGATGGCAAAGGCCAGAGGCAGGGATGGGTCATACTTGCCTGTCTCAATGGCATTGATTGACTGTCGTGAGACATCCAGTTTTTCTGCTAGCGCGGCCTGACTCCAGCCCTTCTCGGTACGCAGTATCTTAAGGATGTTCTTCATCTGAGTTATACCACCTTCCCGAAATTCTGCGTGCAGAAGGACAGGCCATAGCTGATGAAGAAGAGCGGACCAAACCAGAAGACCGAGATGAAGTCGAGGACTTCAAAAATCTGCAGGAACCCTACCAGGAAGGCGCACGCTGCCGTGATCAGTCCGCCATCGCGCATCGCCTGCAACTGACGCATGCGTGTGTATTCGTCGGTTTCTTCTGTTTGCCGACGCATGGCGTAGAGGACCCCAAAAAGGGGCAGCGTGACTGCCAGGGCACTCGTGATTTTGAGCCATGTTGGCGCCGTATTCGTATCGACCAGAAAGCTGGTTGCGAAGACGAGAACCGTATAGACGCCCATCAAGGGCCAGAAGAGGTAATGATAGCGGCGTTTGGCAGTTCGGAATCCCCGTTGGGACATGACAAATCTCCTTCTTGTCTTATCAAGTGTCATTGACACTATGACAAGCAAGCTTGTCAGTCAAGTGTGCTTTACATGACTTATTCGGCGGCCATGACGAGTGCGTCCAGATGCTGTTCACCGCGTACCAGACGACCGGGTTTCGCACCGGTCGGGTCTCCATTGCGGTGAGTAATGACGCCTTTGAGGATGGTGGCTGTGTAACCATCGGCGCGTTGCATCAGGCGGCGGCCACCAGCAGGCAAATCATAGCGTACCTCTGGCAGATGAAGCTTCATCCTGGCGAGGTCGATCACATTGATGTCCGCGCGATAGCCGGGAGCGATCAGTCCGCGGTCATACAGGCCGATCCATTGCGCCGTTGCCCGGGATTGCTTGTGGACGATATGCTCCAACGGAACAAGCGGGCCGCGTGTGCGGTCACGCACCCAATGGGTCAACATGGTTGTGGTGAAAGAGCCATCGCAGATCATGCCGACATGCGCGCCGCCATCTGACAGGCCTGGCAGCGTAGCCGGGCTGAGCATCATTTCGCGTGAAGGTTCAAGATTCCCGTCTGCATAATTGAGGAAGGGCAGGTAGAGCATGCCGCGACCGTCGCGTTCCAGCATCAGGTCAAGTGCAGCTTCTTGGGGTGAGACGCTACGTTGTGCGGCGATCGCTTCGAGCGTTTTGTCTTGGGCCGGTTCGTAATTCACGGCTTCGTCCAGCTGGAACATCTTGCCGAAACTGCGCAGCATGACTTTCAGGAACGGATTGTCCGTATCTGGTGAGTCTGCCAATAAGCGCACGCGATACTCTGCATCCCGTAGTTTTCCGACGCGTGCCTCGAAAGGCAAATGCGCTATCTCACGATATACAGGGTGCGCGCTGAATGGATTAAGTGTCAGCTCCAGCCCGAGCAGAACCCCGACAGGACGTGGAGCAACCTGAGCCCGCATCGGAAGGCCGTCCTCTACGGCCTGTTCGATAGCGCCAAGTAGTTTTTGCCAACCCTGCGGCGCGACATCGGCCTGCGCGAGTGAGACAGAAAGTGGTCGGCCGCTTGCCTCAACAATGCGGCGCAGCATGGCGGCCTCTTTTTCCGGGTCATTGAAGTCGGACACAAACTGCAAAACGCCGGAGCCCGCGTCCGCTACACCTTGTGCGATGCCGGTGAGTTCCGCTTCGCTGGCAGTAAGTGTTGGCGTGGGCTGGCCATCGCTGGTCCTGTGGTTCAGCGTGCGTGAGGTAGAAAAGCCTAGGGCGCCTGCCTTAATGGCTTCCGTGGTGAGCGCCCTCATGCGCGCAATGTCTGCCTCGGTGGCGTCTTCACGATTGGTGCCGCGCTCTCCCATGACGAAAACGCGCAGCGCGGCATGAGGCAATTGCGCGCAGATGTCTGTATCGAAATGACGCGATGACAGGCTGTCCAGATAGTCCGGGAAACTGGTCCAATTCCACGGCAGGCCCTCTGACAGGACCGGGAACGGAATATCCTCTACGCCCTCCATCAGACGGATCAGCCGGTCATGGTCTGCTGGTTTGCAGGGGGCAAAGCCTACGCCGCAATTTCCCATAAGTACCGTTGTGATGCCGTGCAAAGAAGAGGGGCTGATTTCATCGCCCCACGTCACCTGGCCATCATAATGTGTATGAATGTCGACAAAGCCGGGTGTCACGATCTGGCCGCGCGCATCGATCTCCTCAATGCCGCGTGCCTGTACACTTCCGATTTCGGCAATCAGGCCGTTGGAGATGACAACATCCGCTTCATAGGTCTCCCCGCCGGTGCCATCCACAATTGTGCCGCCTCGTATGACCAGATCATGCGTCGCCATGTTTTCCTCCACTTTCTTTTCTGTCTTTGAGGGCGATCATGACCCCGAGAGAAGCCAAGTCAAATCCTTCCCATGCGGCAGGAAGTGGTGCATAGGCGCGGCTAATGTCGTCTGCTCTCCTCCCTGTTGCGCTTTGTCTCTTCTCCGCGGTGACCGTCGCCCTGACCAACGTTCTGGTGAAGCGCGGCGGCGATGTCCTGACCGCGCGGATGACCGTCGCCGTGGCAATGGCGATCAGCGTTCTTCCATTTGTTCCTTTTGTACCTTTACCGCCACGGGAGACCTGGCATCTGATTGCCGTCTCCATGGTTGTGCACTGGGCGTATCAGTTCTGTCTCGTCCGTGCGCTGCATAGGGGAGACCTTTCGCTGGTTTTTCCTGTCATGAGAGGTTTGGCGCCGCTGGCGACAGCTTGCTTCGCGACCTTCATTTTGCATGAACGACTGACGCTGGTCCAAATCCTGGGGCTATTGGCGGCAAGTCTTGCGATTATTGTCTTTGCGCTGCCAACTGCGAGCGACCCTTCCCGGCGTAGTCTGGATCGGCGTGCGCTGGTCTGGGCGGCCCTGACAGCGCTAGGTGTGGGCATGTATGCCGTAGCCGACACAAAAGCCGCGCGGGCCATGCCCAGTCCCATGACGTTTGTGGTCTGGTTATTCCTGATCGACTGGATCGGCGTAACGGTGGTTGCGCTGTGGCAGCGGCATGGACGCATATACGAAGCTGTCCGGTTGCAATGGAAAGCGGGATTGATCGGCGGCATGGCAGGAACACTGTCCTACGGCATGGCCATCTATGCCTACACCCTGACAGATGCCGCAATCGTGACTGCGTTGAGGGAAACCTCCGTTGTCTTCGCGGCTATTATGGGTGCTATCCTGTTAAAGGAAGGCTTTGGTCGTAGGCGCGTTATTGCGGCAGCTGTCCTCGCGGCTGGGCTTGTGATGATGCAGGTCGGCGCATGAGGTTCGCCCACAAACAGAGCGTTCGTGATTTATTAGCTCCGTGCATGCGAGGGAGCAGGTGCAGGGCGAAAGCCGAGAAACAAAACCGGAAGCAGCATTGCTGCGTATAGAGTAGATGACAGACACACAGACCAAAGAATCGTCCGCAGACCTCGGGGATGCCGCAGGCAAGGCAGGTGGCATCTGGACCGAGCTTGGGCCGACCCTGGCCTTCATTGTCATCTACAATGTGATGCTAAGGTTTCCAGATGGCGGCGGTCTGTTTACCAAGTCGACTGCACTTTACTGGGCGACGGGTATCCTGATCATTGCCACGCTTGGTGTCGTCATCATGAAACTTGTCCGGGGCGAGAAGATTCCGCCTTTCCTGATCATTTCATCGCTCCTTATTGGCTCTTTCGGCACAGTCGGCATCCTGCTTCAGTCGAAACTGTTTCTCTTCATCAAGCCGACTATAATCAATCTGCTCTATGCTGGCGTCATCTTCGGCGGGCTGGCCGTTGGCCGGAATATCTGGAAGATGCTGTTCAATTCGCTGTTTGACCTGCCGGACTTCGCCTGGAAGACCCTTGCCATTCGGTGGGGACTGTACTTCATAGCGATGGCTATATGGAATGAAGTCCTATGGCGTAACTTCTCCGAAGCGACATGGGCCAACTGGAAACTCGGGAATCTGGTTCTTGGCTTTCTCTTTGCCTTGGCAAATACGCCGTACACGCTGAAGCACCTTCGCAATACAGAAGAAGAGCAGGATACTTTCTAGCGTGACACGCCCTCTGTGCCGGGCGGATTCATGAAAGGTGGAAAGGCATTGAGGTGCCGCGTCTGGGCAAAATGCGTCAGCGCCCATACGGCAGTCGGGAAGGCAAGATTCGCCCAGGGAATATTCTTCCAGTCGAACAGGCCCACTTCTTCACTTTCCGGGCCGGCAGAAATCTCGGACAAAAGTTCAGCCCGAAACATCACCTGAACCTGAGAGATGCGCGGCACGGAATATATCGCCAGTACCTGCTCCAGCCGAATATCCGCATTGGCCTCTTCCCGGGCCTCGCGCATAGCAGCGTCTTCTACAGATTCCCCTTCCTCCATAAAACCGGCTGGTAAGGTCCAGAATCCCTTACGCGGAGCAATCGCCCGTTTACAAAGTACGATCTTGTCCCGTTTTGTGACAACGGAACCTGCGACAATTTTGGGATTTATGTAGTCTACGAACTGGCAATGTGAGCAAACACGGCGTATTCGGTCGTCTCCATCAGGTATTTCATGCTTGAAATCTTGAGAAATGAAACCATTTGCTAATTGATCCGTCATCGAACCTTAATCCTCTCGCGTATATGGAGAACCATGTTGATCCGCACACGGGTCTGCTCATTAACAGACTGGAAACCGGATTTTCTAGGCGCCCAACGCATTTTTTGAATACTGAAAGGTACTTTTATCATGTCTTATAACCTCAATACTTCCCCGAGCCACCTGCTTCACCGTGCGCAGCAGATCGCTGCAAACGAGTCTGCCTCTGCTCTGGCATCTGCTGGCATCACGCTTCGCCAGTTTTCTGTGCTTGCTGCTCTGTCCGGCAATGACGGCGTCAGCCAGTCTGACCTTGTCAACGCAACTGGCATCGACCGTTCCACGCTGGCTGACATGGTCGCCCGTATGGAGAAAGCCGGCCTGATCAAGCGTGTCGCTTCCAAAACCGACAAGCGCGCAAAAGTCGTGTCGCTGATGGCGAAAGGCAAAAAAGCCTACGAGAAAGCTCTGCCGGCGGTCGAAAAAGCTGACGCTGCCATCTTCGAAGCCCTGCCGAAAACGAAGCAGTCTGCTCTGGTTTCCGGTCTGAAAGACATGGTTTCCGGAGCTGAGAAAGCTGAAGCCGCTGCTGCTCCAGCCCCTGCTCCGGCCGCTAAAAAAGCTCCGGCCAAGAAAGCCCCGGCCAAAAAGGCTGCTGCGAAGAAAGCTCCGGCAGCGAAGAAAGCCCCTGCTGCCAAAAAGGCTCCGGCCAAAAAAGCCCCAGCCAAGAAAGCTCCGGCAAAGTCCAAGGCTAAAGCTGCAACGGCTTCCAAGCCGACCGTGAAAAAAGCCCCGGCTAAAAAGGCTCCGGCCAAGAAAGCCACCAAGGCCAAGAAATAATCCGAACCTGACGGATTTAATTGGGCGGGGCGCTTTCCAGCGCCTCGCCTATTTTTTTGGCTGAGCTTTCATTCAGCGGGCGATCAACATGCAGGATGATGTTGCCTTCTGCAGAGATGACAAATGTCTCAGGCACCCCTGTCAGGCCGAATTCAAGTCCACCCTGGCCATCAGGGTCCAGCGCGATCCGCGTATAGGGATTGCCCAGCCGGTCCAGAAATTCCTGCCCGGCGGATATCTTGTCCTTGTAGAGCACACCGAAAACCTGACCGGGATGCGCCTCTGACAGTGCCATGATGTATTTGTGCTCTGCTTCGCATGGGCCGCACCAACTGGCGAAGAGGTTCACCGCAACGGCGCCGCCGGTCGGGCTGGGCGCGAACTGGATTTGCTGGCCGTCCATCGTCTCAAAGACGGTATTCGGCGCATCACGCAGCACGCGTTCAAAATCACCCTTTTCGGGATTCATCAACTGGTTTGCGGCCAGTGCGCTGAATATCAGAAGTACCGCAACAGGGATGGCTACCAGCCAGCGTCTCATTTTTGCCTTGCCTCCTCAGCGCGTACCTGCGTGCGGGCAAGTTCAGCCTTGGCCAGACGGGCTTTCATCATCACGGTAAGGATGGCGCCGCCAATCATAATGGCTCCGAGCGCGTAGCTGGCCCAGATAAAGCCGGCATTCTTGTCGAACTCGGGTAGCATTGTGTCAGTCTCCTGCCATTAGGCGTGCGCGTATCTGTGCCGCGCGTCTCTGCCAGATCTCTGCCCGCATCAATGTCATGACCAGGCCAGCAAACAATAGGGAATGTCCCAGACCACTTGCCAGCAGGGGCCAGAGATAGACAGCCGCCATTTTGGGCCCATCGACCGTAATCACGCTGGCGTCCTGATGCAGGGAGGTGAAGAGGTCCACGGAGAATTTGATGAGCGGCACGTTGATTGCGCCGACCATGGCGAGGATAGCTCCGGCGCGGGCGGCTTTCTGACGGGTGTCCATGGCCGCGCGCAGCGCCATGTAGCCCAGAAATAGGAAGAACATGAAGAGCACGGACATCATTCGCGCATCATCCCATTGCCACCAGGTGCCCCAGGTCGGCTTCCCCCAGATCGATCCGGTGGCAAGACACAGGGCAGTCCAGGTTGCGCCGAGCGGCGCGATGGCCTTGGCGGCGATGTCAGCCACCTCATGGCGCCAGATGAACCAGATGAAGCTCATCACCGCCATGCCCATATAGCTGGCCATGGCCAGCCAGGCGGCGGGCACGTGCAGGAACATCACGCGCATGATGTCACCGCCCTGATATTCGTCTTTAGGAACAATCCAGAGCCCTTGCCAGAGACTCCATGCAATCAGCAATGCGCCCAGCGCATAGCAAATGGGAGCCAGCCAGCTGGACAGGGTGAGGAACCGGTGGGGGTTTGCAAACCAGGAAAACATCGCGTTCGGAATACCCTCGCTTCAGTCTGCCGCCAAGCGCAAGGCTGCACCCATGGCAAATGGGGCAACCGCCAGTGCGAACAAGGTTGAGGCCGCCAGGAAAAGCGGCGCGCCCGTACTGCCGGGGCCGCCGCTCATCGCCAGCGCCCCGAAAATCGCGGTCGGGACATACAGTGGCAGCGCGATCAGACTGATCAGCAATCCGCCGCGGCGTACAGTGGCTGACAAGGCAGCACCTACGCCTCCCCAGAAAAAGAAGGCGAGACCTCCAAGAGCGTACAGCCCCATATGGGTCAGAAGACTGGTGTCTGCCTTGGCCTGGAACATCAACGCAAAAATAGGCGAGAGAATTGCCAGGGGAAGACCAGCGGTCAGCCAGTGGGCGAAGGCCTTGGCAGCAGCGATCATGGAAGCCGGAGCCCCCGTCTGCAGCCACAGGTCTAGTGCGCCATCCTCGACATCTGCCTGGAAAATGCGCTCCAGCGTGACCAGGCTGGCCAGCGCCAGGGCGACCCAGAGGATGCCTGGTCCTACGGCACGCAACGTATCCGGATCTGTGCCGATGCCGAGAGGCACAAGCACAGCTGCGCCGGCAAAAAAGCCAAGCGGCATCAGCGCGCCTGCGCCGCCAGCCCAGGCTTCGGTCAGGGCCTGCCGGAAGGCAGAAAGGATGGGAGAGGCGCTCAAATCGTCACCTCGCATGTGGAATCAAAGCCCGCATCACCATGGATCGCCGCGATAATCGTACCGCCTTGCATCCTGTGTTCGAAAATCATACCCAGCAATAATTCCCGCCCATCCGCATCCAATGCAGTCAGCGGTTCATCCAGCAGCCAGACAGGCCGTTCCTGCAACAAAAGGCGTGCGAGGGCTGTTCTGCGTCTCTGACCGGCTGACAAGTGCCGCGCAGAGACGTCGGAAGGTCGGATCAGCGCCATTTTGTTGAGTACATCGTCAATCTGATCTGTCGGCGCGCCCCAGGCTCTGGCCCAGAGGCCAAGATGGGTGCGCGGGGTTTCATGAGGCTTCAGACCTTCGCGGTGGGCAATCCAGTGATGAGATGCTGCACGATTCACGTTGCCTGTTTCCGGGCGGGTCAGGCCTGCCAGAATACGAAGAAGGGTTGTCTTGCCAGCTCCATTTGCCCCGCGCAGCACAATGGCTTCCCCGGCATGTGCGGCAAGGGACACATTCCGGAAAAGAATGCGCTCGCCCCGAATCATGCCGAGATCTGTCGCAGAAAGGAGTGCTCTGGTACTCATATGTTTCGTTTAGACCCTTTGTCCCAATTGCCTCAATCCATTAGGGGCTATATGAGACAGGCCAGCGCGGCGGCCCTTCGCCGCAGATGACAATTCCAGACGCGAGGTTCCCTCCCCATGCCGTCCCTCGACAGCTTTAAATCAAAACGTACGCTTCAGGTAGGAAGCAAGACCTATACCTATTACTCGCTTGCTGCGGCAGCGGAAAACGGTCTGGGTGATGTGTCTCGTCTTCCGGCGTCCCTGAAGGTTCTCCTCGAAAACATGTTGCGCTTTGAAGATGGCCGTACGGTCACCAAAGACGACATTGTGGCGTTCAAGAACTGGCTCGAAAGCAAAGGCAAGGACGATCACGAGATTGCCTACCGCCCGGCCCGCGTTCTGATGCAGGACTTTACCGGCGTTCCGGCCGTGGTTGACTTGGCTGCCATGCGCGATGCTTCCAAAAAGCTCGGCGCCTCTGCGCAGGCCATCAATCCGCAGGTTCCGGTTGATCTCGTTATCGACCACTCTGTGATGGTTGACTATTTTGCCGGTCCGGGCGCGTTCGAACAGAACGTCGAAAAGGAATATGAGCGCAATGGCGAGCGCTATGAATTCCTTCGCTGGGGTTCCAAGGCCTTTGAAAACTTCCGGGTTGTGCCGCCAGGCACCGGTATCTGCCACCAGGTGAATTTGGAATATCTTGGGCAGACAGTCTGGACCCGTGAGGAAGACGGCGAAACCATTGCCTATCCGGATACCTGCGTCGGCACCGACTCTCACACCACGATGATCAACGGTCTGGCCGTACTCGGCTGGGGTGTTGGCGGCATCGAAGCTGAAGCCGCCATGCTGGGCCAGCCAGTCTCCATGCTGATTCCGGAAGTCATCGGTTTCAAGCTGACCGGCAAGATGGCTGAAGGTGCGACCGCAACAGACCTCGTGCTGACGGTCGTGGAAATGCTGCGCAAGAAGGGCGTTGTTGGCAAGTTCGTCGAATTCTATGGCGAAGGTCTCGCAAACCTGACGCTGGAAGATGTCGCCACGATCTCCAACATGGCGCCGGAATATGGTGCGACCTGTGGCTTCTTCCCGGTTGATGAAGAAACCATCTCTTACCTGTCCGACACAGGCCGTGATCCTGAACGCGTCCAGCTGGTCGAAGCCTATGCCAAGGCCCAGGGCTACTGGCGTCCGGACATGACCGAGCCGGTCTTCACAGACACACTGCAGCTGGATCTTGGCGACGTTAAGCCGTCGCTGGCCGGTCCTAAGCGTCCGCAAGATCGCGTTCTGCTGTCTGAAGCCGATACCGCGTTCCGCGATGCGCTGAACGAAATCCGCGGCGGCCGCAAAAATCCGGAAGCCACGCCGAAGACGGAAGGCGAAAGCCGCTTCGTCGATGAAGGCGCCAACAATGTTTACACCGCTCCGGAAGACTATGGCGTGTCGCCTTATGCTGTTGAAGGCGAAGACTTCCACCTGCATGATGGCTCTGTCGTTATCGCGGCCATTACCTCCTGTACGAACACGTCCAACCCGTCTGTGCTGATCGCTGCGGGCCTTCTGGCCAAGAAAGCGAACGAACTGGGTCTGACGCGCAAGCCTTGGGTGAAAACCTCTCTCGCGCCAGGCTCTCAGGTTGTGACAGACTATCTTCTGAAGGCTGGCCTTCAGGATGACTTGGACGCTCTCGGCTTCAACCTGGTCGGCTATGGCTGCACCACTTGTATCGGTAACTCCGGGCCGTTGCCGCCGGCGATTTCCAAGTCGATCAACGACAATGACCTGGTCGCCTGCTCGGTTCTGTCCGGTAACCGGAACTTTGAAGGCCGTATCGGTCAGGATATCCGCGCGAACTATCTGGCCTCTCCGCCACTGGTCGTTGCCTATGCGATTGCAGGCTCCCTGCATATCAACCTGACCACCGATCCGCTGGGCACCAGCAAGGACGGCAAGCCGGTCTACCTGAAAGACATCTGGCCATCGAACCAGGAGATTGCCGAAGTCATGCGCTCTTCCGTGACGCCGGAGATGTTCTCCAGCCGCTATGGCGAAGTGTTCAAAGGTGACGAGCGTTGGCAGGCCATCGAAGTCAGCGGTGGCGACACCTATGGCTGGCCAGCCGGGTCCACCTATGTTCAGAACCCGCCATACTTCGAAGGCATGGGGCTTGAGCCGGAGCCGACCGAGGACATCAATGGCGCTCACATCATGGGCCTGTTTGGTGATTCCATCACGACCGACCACATTTCCCCGGCCGGTTCGATCAAGGCATCCAGCCCGGCAGGTCGTTACCTGCAGGAGCATCAGGTCGCTCCTATGGACTTCAACTCCTACGGATCACGCCGCGGGAACCATGAAGTCATGATGCGTGGTACGTTCGCGAACATCCGAATCAAGAACCAGATGGTTCCGGGTGTCGAAGGCGGGGTGACAATTCACTATCCGTCCGGCCAGCAGATGGACATCTATGATGCCGCGATGAAGTATCAGGAAGAAGGCAAGGATCTCGTTGTCTTTGCCGGTGAGCAGTATGGTACGGGTTCTTCCCGCGACTGGGCTGCGAAAGGCACGATCCTGCTCGGCGTGCGTGCCGTTATCGCTGGCAGCTTTGAGCGTATTCACCGTTCCAACCTGATCGGCATGGGCGTGCTGCCCCTGCAGTTCAAGGAAGGCGAAAGCTGGGAGAAGCTGGGCCTGAAGGGCAATGAGACTGTCACGATCGAAGGTATCTCCGACATCAACCCGCGTCAGATGCTGAATGTGAGCATCACAAAGGCTGACGGGTCTTCCATGAATGTCGAATGTCGCGTGCGCATCGATACCGAGAACGAGCTGGATTACTATCGCAATGGCGGTATCCTGCACTTCGTTCTGCGTAATCTGGCACGTGCAGAAGCCTGATCTCAAAGGCTTTCATGATTTCGAAAGGCCCCCGCAGCATGTGCTGTGGGGGCTTTTTTACAGCGCTCACATCCCTGTGACTGTTTCAGGAGCAGGTCTGGCCTTATAAATGATCTTGATGAAACGCATCCTGCTCTCTCTGATCCTGGCCTTCGCGGGCCTGCTGCCTGTCGCGGCAGCAGAGGAGCCTGTTCTTGTAGAACTGTTCGCTTCACAGAATTGTCGCGTCTGCCCGAAGGCTCACAAGGTTCTGAAGGCGCTTGATGATGAGCGTGATGATGTCCTGATTCTCACTTGGTCTGTCGATTACTGGGATTACCTTGGCGACAAGGACCCAATGGCGATGGTGGAGTCCAAGGAACGCCAGCGTGGCTATGTTGACCGCTTCCATCTTCGGGGCCCCTACACGCCACAGACGGTCTATGACGGGTTAGAGCAATGTGCTGGCAGCAGGCGCTCATATGTCGACAAGGCACTGGAAAAGGCTTCAGAGCGTCCGGATACGGATGTGAAGCTGACCGTAAAGGGCGACAAGATCCTGCTGTCAGGTACGGCGCCCGGCCTGACCGATATCTGGCTGGTGGATTATCTCTCTGGCGAGGCGAACACGACGAATATGGTGCATCCCGTCACCCGCGTTTCCGCCCTAGGCCCATGGCTGGGGAATGATGTTCAGCTGAACAAGCCGCATTGTGAATCCGGTTGCGCCATCATTGTGCAGGAAGCGGGGTTTGGTCCTGTTCTGGAGACGCTGGTGGTCAAACCCTGATCAGGGCTGGGCTGGCTGTTCGCTATCCAGTGCCATGAGAGGCGGCCGCACAATTGAAGACACGCGTGGCGTAAATTCCTTCCAGTCATATTCCGACAACTCAAAAGCCCAGCCTTCTGCCTTCTCATTGATGGTGCTGCCACGCTGGGCCCCTTCGCCAGCTTCAATGGCACGCAGGGTCACAAAATACCCGTCGGCCTCTCGATAGGCCGAAACATCCACTTCCAAGCCATCATGTGTTTCAGTGATGTGCCGTGCGACAGGGCGTGTCTCCAGCTTGCTGGCGGGCTTGACGCCAATCGGTGCAAATCGTGTCAGCGCCAAAGCGGGTGTTGAAGCGGCAATCCGGCTGACAAGTTTGAAATCCTGATAGGGCGGGCCTGGAATAAAGCTGCGGTCACTGGTGCCGACAGAGCGCTGTAAATACAGGCTTTCGCCCATGGAGTCATAAATCCGCACCGCGGAGATGGCGTCGGAATTGATCTCCAGGATGTCAAAATCCAGCCAAGCATCATGATTGTAGAGGGGGGGCAGATCGCCTTTCACCTGAAACGCCTGTTCTTCGCCCGGCAAACGACCGTAGACATGCTCGCCCTTCCGACCGGTGATCAGGGCTGCTTCGGTATTGCCATTCTCGTCAATGATCTCGACCAGGGCGCCGGTTCCGCCTTCACGCGGGTCTCCCAGGCCAATTCGGTTCAGCTTGTCGGGATCGCGCGTGCGGCCTTCGCCCCAGGTCAGCTCTCCTAGGCCTGTGGCCAGCGTAGCCAGACGATCAGGCCGGATCGGGTAGCCATCTTCCGTCCCCATCTTCCAACCATCCTGCGTGTTGACCAGAACATAGGATTCATCTGACAGCGTCACACGGATTTCGCTTGCCTCTGCGCGGATCGAGGCAAAGTCAGGAATCACCGGATTGCCCATGCGACTGGTTGTTGCCGTGCGCGATCCGCCCATAGAATAGGCAATGACTGCCAGCAGGGTCAGAGCCCCGGCCGTGCCTGCCATGATCTGTAGCCGGCGCATGCGTTGGCGTGTGCGAATCTGGCTCATGCCCTGCCCTTCCGTTTCTGGCGATACCAGACGAACAGGCCAATCAGCCCGACAATGAGCGGGCCGCTCCAGATATTGATGGCTTTCAGCATGCCTTCAAGCTGGTCGATGTCGCGGCGGTAATCGCGCTCGATCTCGCGCAGGCGCTGGCGGAGATCCACAATGCTCTCACGCAGCTCCAGAAGCTCTGTGCGCTCCTGATCTGTCAGGTCTGCTTCCAGATCGCCCGCGAAAAAGCCGTCAGTGGAGCCGATGGCCTGCAGCTCTTCGAGCCGGGCCTGAGCGGTCTTGAGGTTTGTTTCCAGTTCGGCCTGTTGGCGGAAATAGATGGCCTCTGCCTTCTCACGCATGCGGTCGATACGGGTCATCGGGCGAAGACTGGGGGCACGGGAGCGTAGGCGGGACAGCTCCCCGCCACCTGCCAGCGCGTCCAGTGCGTTCAATACCAAGGCGCCATTGTCTGCCACGACGATCTCATTGCCGGGTACAATGTAGAAATCATCCGAGATGAAATCGACATCCGCGATCAGGACCAGTTGGGCATCCGTCTCACTTTCAGAGATGTGCGGCAGCACGCTTTGCGCCTCGGCCATGGCCAGTTCTGCAAGGACTGGGTCAGACGGAATCTCAACAGGCGGCGCGCCCTGTGGGAAGGACGTTGTCAGCTTCCCGGAGAGACGCCCGGCCAGCACAAGAGCTGTGGGTTGTGTCTGGTATTCGCGTAGAACAGCCTGCGGCGTCATTTCGGTGATGGCCTTGTCGGCATCAATGAAGGACGGGCTTGGGCCCGTCGTGATGAGCGGCGTAAACTCAGCCTCCTTACCCAGTTGAGACGCGTCGAACGCGCCAGGCGCGCCGAAATTGATGCTGCGGCTGAGGTCCGCCGTAATCAGATCATCCTGATTCATGTCCCCTGCCGGGATACCGATGAAGAGCGGATGGGCCAGCTCCTCGACGCGGCCATTCCCGGCATCCACTGGGACAGGCAGGGCATTGGCCGCATCTGCGACAGCCTGATCTGACAGGGAGACGCCCCACAGGCTGGGCAGTGTACCAAGGGAGGCATGCGTTAGCGGCTCTCCCATGGAGAACATGCCGCCGCCCGAGACGGTCTTTGCAGCCGGGTCCATCAGGAACACAGCCCGGCCACGGCGCAGGATGAACTGGTCGATCAGCCAGCTCTGACGTTCGGTCAATTCTGGTGGTTGCGCGACGAGTAGGACATCCAGGTCTTCCGGCAGGGACTGGAAGGTTTCCGCGATAGGCGCAATCTCAAAGGATTTTCCGATATCGCGCAGAAGGGCGTAGCCGCCTTCACCGCCAGGTGAGGTCATGCCGGGCAGGGAGGACAGGATGCCAATACGCGGCGGGTCCGGATCATCCAGCCGGTCCACCATGCGCGTCAGATCATATTCCAGGGTGACTTCGCGGTCTGGTGCGAGGAAGGGAATGACGCGCTGATCATCGATGGAGTTGCGTCCAATGATGCCGAAATAGAGTGGGTCATTGCCGTTCGTGTCGACGGCCGTGACCCCTGCAGCAAGCGCCTCGTCTTCTGCCGGGGAGAAGGGCAGTGGATCAATTTCCGTGACATGCACCTTGCCGCCTGACTGGCTCTCATAGACGTGCAGCAATTCGCGGACACGGTCCGCATAAGCGCGGATGGAGGGATAATCTTGTCCGGTGCTGCGCGTGTAAACAAAGGTGAGTTCTACAGGCTCGGCCACACTGTCGAGTGTGGACTTTGTGGCATCCGACAGCGTGTAGAGATTGTTCTCCGTAAAATCGAGCCGTACGCCAGTGAACACTTTCTGCACAAGAAGGTTGGCCGTGATGAAGATGATCATCGTCAGCGCCGTGGCGGCAATGAGGTAATGCTTTGCCCGCATGTTTTAGCCCAGCCTGTGACGTGAGGCCCACAGGCCATTCAGAATGGTCCACAGGGCCATGAAGCCCAGGAAGAACAGAACGGCACGGAATTCCAGGACGCCCCGTTGGGCCGCTTCAAAATGCGACAGGAAGGAGAATTGCGCGACGAGATCCGCAAAGCCCGCTCCGAAAATGCTTTTCACGCCTGACAGGACGAGGGGCCAGCCGGCTGCGGTGAAAATGAAAGCGATGACCACACTGATAACAAAAGCGGTGACCTGGCTGCGTGTCAGGGCTGATACAGCCGCGCCCACGGACAGGTATGATCCGGCCATCAGGAAGCTGACAAAATAGGTCAGGATGATTGCGGCATTGTCCGGCTCGCCCAAAAAGTTCACGGTGATCCACATCGGGAACGTCAGCAGCAAACCAACCCCGGCGACAGACCAGGCCGCCAACAGCTTGCCCAGCACGAGGCCCGGCATGCCAAGCGGCAGGGATAGGAGCAGCTCATCCGTTCCCGCACTTGTCTCGTCGGCCCAGAGGCGCATGGCGAGCGCGGGCAGGAAGATCATGTACAGCCAAGGATGCCAGACAAAGAAGGGAGACAGGTCTGCCGTGCCTGTATCGAAGAAGCTCGACGCCTCCCAAGTGAACATACCGATGGCGAGAAGGAATACGGCCAAGAATACATAGGCCATGGGCGTTGAATAATACGCTCCGATCTCCCGGCGGAAGACTGGCACGAAACTGCCGAGTTGCTGACGCAGATAATTCATGCGGATTCGGCCTCCGCCTGATCGGTCAGTTTGGTAAAGGCACCTTCCAGCGTGCCGTCCGGTGACAGCTGGCGAAGGCCTTCCGGCGTCTCATCCGCAACGATCCGGCCACGGTCAATGACGATGGCGCGCGTGCACATGGCTGGCACTTCGGTCAGCGTATGGGTGGAGATGACAATCGCCTTGGTGGGCGCCATGCGCGCGATGAGCGCCCGCACAGCGCGTTTCTGGTTCGGGTCCAGTCCATCGGTGGGCTCGTCCAGCAATAGAACAGGCGGATCATGCAGAATGGCACCTGCCAGGCCAACACGCCGGCGATAGCCCTTTGAGAGAGAGCCAATCCTTTGTCCGCAGACGGTAGAAATGCGGGAGTCTGCAATGGCGCGTTCAATTGCGGGCTTGCGCTCTGACTTTGGCAGGCTGCGGGCGGCGGCCATGAAGGCCAGGAATTCAGGCGGTGTCATGTCGTCATAAAGCGGCGCGCCTTCCGGCAGATAGCCAAGCGCAGCCTGTGCTTCGCGGCGTTGTGATACAACAGATTTTCCGGCGATCAGAGCGTCACCGGAATCCGGTTCCAGAACGCCTGAAATCATGCGCATTGTCGTGGACTTGCCCGCACCATTGGGCCCGAGGAAGCCGAGCACTGTCCCCTTTTCGACAGTGAAGGACAGGCCTCGCACGGCACGCTTAGTGCCAAAGGATTTTACCAGCTTCTGAATGTCCAGCATTCTTCGCGTCACGATCCTTTCCGGGGGAACCTTCTGATACCGTTGTTCACCCGGTCTGGCCAGTGGCTCTAATGCAATCGTAATGTCAGGTGGAGAAGCGGCGGACCTCTTCAAGAACGGCCTTGGCTGCGGCTTCCACGATCTTGCCGCCATCTTCCACGCTGGACTGGGTCGGGTCAGAGCCGATGCGGCCATCCGGGAAGTCGCGGCGGTACTGAACCGCGTCGCTGATCGTACCGTTCGGGGCAATCTTTGGCGACATTTCCACATCCGTGCGGGCATGGTCCGGATAGCCATAATAGGTGACGGACACTTCGGACGCGGTTGCGTGGCTGCCATGACCGATCGGATAGAGCTGGTTGCACAGCGTCATGACGGATTTAAAATCCCACCAGTCGCGGCGCTTCAGGCTGAGGCCGGGGCGATTGTCCTCGCCGCGCGGATCAAAACTGCGGCGGGCGTGGATCTCGGAGAAGGCCGCTTCGATCGTGGCAATGTTGCCGCCATGGCCATTCAACCAATAGATGCGCTCAAAGCCATGCCGCATCAGGCTTTCAGTCCAGTCGACCATGGCTGCGATCATCGTGGACGGACGCAGGGTTATGGTCCCTGGAAAGCCGAGATGATGCTGCGCGCAGCCAACAGAGAAGGTGGGGCCGACCAGCATGTCGTCCGGCGCAAGACTTTCGGCATGGCGTGCGATGATTTCCGGGCACAGTGCATCTGTGCCGATAAAGCCGTTCGGCCCGTGCTGTTCCATGGAGCCAATCGGCACGACGATGGTCTTTGATGTCTTCAGCCAGGATTCAATATCAGGCCAGGTCGAAACAGGTAGCAGCATGGTCTCAGTCCTTTCTGGGCGCCAGGCGGCGTGTGACATGCCCCATCTTGCGGCCAGGGCGGGCATCCCGTTTGCCATATAGCGTCAGCGTTTCATTTGCTTGCAGGCTGGCAGGATCGATCAGGCCAGCGTCGCCTATCAGATTATACATCTCCGCATCAAACAAGCGACGTGTGTCACCCAGTGGCCAGCCACATATGGCGCGAATGTGCTGTTCAAATTGTCCTGTCTGGCAGGCCTCCGGCGTCCAGTGTCCGGAATTGTGGACCCGCGGGGCAAACTCATTGGCCAGCAATGTGCCATCTTCCAAGACAAAGAACTCCATAGCCAGCACGCCAACATGATCCAGCGCATCAATCAGGCGCACGGCGCGCTCGCGGGCGTCAGCCTCGATCTTCAGATCCAGACCGGAGGGTGCAATAGAGCGTGAGAGGATGCCCTTCTCATGGATGTTGCGGGGCGGGGCCCAGCTTTTCGTTTCCTCCAGGCTGGAACGCGCGACAATCACGGATATTTCCCGCTCGAACGGAATGCGCGCTTCCAGAACGGCGGGAACCTGCCCAATGGTGGCCCATGCTTTCTCGGCGTCCCGGGCATCTTGCAAGCGCGCTTGGCCCTTGCCATCATAGCCGTCGCGGCGGGTCTTCAAAATGCCTTCTGTGCCGAGCTTTTTGAGGGCCGTGACGATGTCCTCCGCCGAATTGATCAATTCATACGGTGCGGTCGGGATGTCGATGCCGTTCAAAAAGGCCTTCTCTTCGGCCCTGTCCTGAGACACAGCGAGCGACTTGGCGCTAGGGTGCAGTGGAACGCCGGTTTGCGTGATGATGTCCACAGCTTCGACCGGGATGTTCTCGAACTCGAGGGTGACCACGTCGCAGGATGCTGCAAACTCGCAAAGGGCGTCCCGGTCCGTGTACTCTGCCGTCCATGTCTTGCGAGCGCCGCGGGAGGCGGGCGCGTCTGTTTCCGGACAATAGATATGAACGTCAAAGCCAAGCTGGTTCGCGGCGGCAGCCAGCATGCGGCCAAGCTGGCCGCCCCCCAAAATCCCGATCGTGCTGCCGGGGGAAATCATCGTCATGTAACGGGTGTCTCGCCAACGCTGTCGGTTTGCTTCTGGCGGAAGGCGTCCAGCTTGTCGGCGACGGCCTCATCTTCCAGCGCAACAATGGAGGCCGCCATCAGGCCAGCATTCATAGCGCCTGCCTCGCCGATGGCCAGTGTGCCCACAGGAACGCCGCGCGGCATCTGAACGATAGACAGCAGGCTGTCCATGCCGGACAGGGCCTTGGACTGAACCGGAACGCCCAGAACAGGTAGAGGTGTCATGGATGCCGTCATGCCTGGCAGGTGGGCTGCGCCGCCTGCGCCAGCAATGATCACCTTCAGGCCACGGCCTTTTGCCGATTTGGCATATTCCACCAGGCGGTCCGGCGTACGGTGGGCCGAAACAATGCGCGTTTCGTGGGCAACGCCCAGATCAGTCAGAATTTGGGATGCAGCCTGCATGACGGGCCAGTCAGACTGGCTGCCCATGATAATGCCGACCTTGGGGGAATCCGTGTCCATGATGGAAGCCTCGCCGCTGGAAAGCGCGCAACATAGGTAAGCCGGGTGCTGCGTCAACTGCCGGAATGATCGGCTGGTTCGCAGGAATAGCTTCAACTTGGCGCAAGAAATGCTTAACCTTGCGCCATGGCGGACGATCTCTACTCTCCTCAAGCTCATGAACGGCGCACCCTGCTGGATGTGCTGGGGGTGGATTTGTCCTCCCTGGACTTGCGAACGCGCGCGGCCCTTGAGGCTTTATGCGATGAAGTGCTGGTCTTGAGGGATGATGTGGACCAGTTGCGCGATGCCCTGGATGAGGCCGTGTCTCTGGCAGATAATGACGCCCTGTGCCCTGTCTTCAACCGACGGGCCTTCGAGCGGGAAATTCGGCGTGAGATTGCCTTGGCTGCGCGGTTCCGGACGCCCCTGTCTCTGATTTACATAGACCTCGACAATTTCAAGCAGGTCAATGATGCTTTCGGCCATGCCGCTGGCGATGAAGTATTGATACGGGTTTCAGAGATATTGCTGCGCCTGACGCGGGAGACAGATATTGTCGGACGCCTCGGCGGCGATGAATTCGGCATCGTCCTGGCTCAGGCCACGGCGGAGGATAGCCGCCGCAAGGCAGAGCAACTCAGCCATGAGGTGGACCAGCTGGTGGTAAGGCGAGGGGGGGCCGATTCCTCGCCGGGTATCCACATCGGTGCGTCCTGTGGGATCGTTGAGTGGCAGGCCGGGCAGGGGGCGGAAAGCCTCATATCTGCTGCCGATCAGGCCATGTTTGCACAGAAGGCGCGCAGGAAATCCGCCCGGCGGGCAACTTAAGGATATTTCATGGGAGAAAGCGCGATTCCGACTTGTCTCCCCCGTGACGAGGTAGGGCTCTTGTGCTTAACTGTTGCCGTTAAGTCACAACTCTTAACGGCAAAGAAGGAGACCGTACATGTCGCTTCAAGGAAGAATCAGTGAGCTCGCACACAAGCACCGCAAACTGGACGAAAAGATTTCCGAAGAACAGAAAAGACCTGCGGCAGATGCACTCCGATTGAAAGACCTCAAACGCAAGAAGCTGAAGATCAAGGAAGAGCTGCACTGGCTTGAGGCCAGCTAGTACGCCGCAACGGAGCCTTCATCTTTTTGTCCTAGCGTTATCTGTAACGGGCAAAGGGATGTTGCATGCGTGAGCTATTTGATCAGGACAGGGCTATGACCCTCGGCGCCGTGAAGCAGGCGACCGCCATACTTGCGGTCATATTCTTCATCGCTGCGGTATTCGCGGTCCTGTCCGGTCTTGGCTGGATCTTCAAGGGCCATATTTTTACAGGCCTCAGTCGTATCGTTGCCAGCTTTGCTGTGCTGGGCTTCATGTATGTGGTCGTTCGCTTTTTGGGGGAGATCCTGGCGGCGAGCCACAGGCTGAATGATCGGCTCTCCATTCTCGGTGATGACCTGCGCAGCCAGCGTAGCAAAGCGCCCGCCTCCGATACGGAAGCCTGATACTCATGGCTGATCCAGTAACTGTCATACTCGGCCTTGGCCGTGAGGTGGGCGATGCGGTCGCTCGCCGCTTTAACGAGCATGGCCACAAGGTTGTGGCTGCCGATCCGTCCGAAGAGCGTATCGGAATTGCCCGCAATGCCATGCCGGAGGACGTGCTGCTGCATCATGGTGAGCTTCACACGCGTCTTGGCTTGCGTAACGCCCTGACGGCAGCTGTCGAAGCGTTTGGTCGGGTGGACAATCTGATTGTTATCCCTCAGATCGAAGAACCGGATACCCTCGCAGATTTCGTGCCTGAGCGATTTGACAAATCCATCGCCAGAGCCAGCCGCGGGGCCGCGCTCGCCTTGAAGGTTTTTGCTGACCAGATCGACGATCAGGAAGACCTGCCCATGGCCGGCGTGGAACGTATTCGCCAGAAGGGGACGGTGACGTTCATCCTGTCCTATTCGGCGCTCGCCAGCATGCCGGGGCGGTTTACCGAAACCGTCACGCAATCCGCCGTGCTGGGGATCATCAAGGCCGGCGCCGTTGAGCTTGCCGAGAAATCCGTCCGCGTGAATGGCATTGTCGCGATCCGTCCCCGCGAAGGGAAACTTGAGAACTGGACCGTGCGGCGCACCCCGCTGGGGCGTGCTGCCTTGGCAGATGAGATTGCCGACTCCGCCCAGTTCCTGTCTTCACCCAACGCAGCCTTTATTACCGGCGAGATATTGAAGCTGGATGGGGGCCGCTCCGCACTCGCCGGTATTCTGGAATAGCGATCAGCTGACTTGAACGAGACCCGGAACAGGGTTGGTGTTCGTTTCCGTCTCAAACACGGCGACCGTGTCGAGCGTGTACGTCTTGCTGAGAATGTCAGAGACCTTCTTGTACTCGGCCAGCGCCTTGTCGGAGGTCAGCGTGACCAGCGTATAGCCGTGGCCAAACGGATCATGCCATTCGACTTCGGTGTTCGCGTCCGAGAACAATTGGCCAAGGTTCGGAATGCCCTTGATATAGGCGCCCGTGCCTGGGGACGTGATGGACGTGCAGCCGAACTCGACACCGCGACGCTCGCCATTGGCATCATACAGCGTGTTTGCCCAAGCCGTGTGCGTGTCTCCGGCCAGCGTGACCAGGCTTGCCCCGGCAGAGGCGGCGCTTGCATAGATCCGCTCACGCGCGGCCGGGAAGCCATCCCAGGCGTCCGGGTTGAACGGTAGGCCAAGGGTCGAGAAAGGCACCATTTGTGCCACGTATGGGTTGGTCTGCGCCGCGATCTGCTCCGGCGTCAGAACTTCCTGCATGTTTGGAAGTTTCGTCCGGGCCATGACGACCTGATTGGCCAGAACCTGCCAGCGTTTGCCGGCCTTGACGGATTTCGCCAGTTCTTCGGCCAGCCAGGCCTCCTGCTCGGCGCCCAGCATGGTGCGTTCCGGATTGTTGATCTTTTGCATCGTTTCCTGAACGCGCGCCATGACCGTGGCCTGATCGCTTGCGCCTGCCAGTGTATCTGACCAACTGATGTCGGGCGAGCGGCCTGTCAGGCGGCTTTCAAGCGCAACAACTGTTGCGACGTCCCCGAAGGTGAAGCTACGCCAGACTGCGGATGTGACTTCACCCGGAACCGGCTCGCGTAGAGGCAGCCATTCGAAATAGGCCTGCATGGCGGCCTGTTTGCGGTCGCTCCAGTCCCCTTCGCCATTTTCCGGATTATGGTTCTGCGCGCCTGTGCGGTAGGAATTGTTGGCGCTTTCATGGTCGTCCCAGGTGCAGATCCAGGGGGCTGCAGCATGCGCGGCCTGGAGGGCTGGATCGGTCTTGTACTGGGCATGGCGCGTGCGATAATCAGACAGGGTCACCATTTCCGTAATCGGATCATGTGTTCGGCCCAGCGCCATGGCTTCTGGGCTGGCATAGCCATCAATGCCGTACTCGTACAGATAGTCCCCAAGGTGTACCACGGCATCCAGATCGGCTTCCCGGGAAATCGCATCATAGGCGTTGAAATGTCCGAACTGCCAGTTGGAGCAGGAAACAACGGCCATGCGCACCGGCGTGTCGCCTGACAGGGCAGTCGTCTTGAGACGCCCCTCGGGAGACGTCACCTCGGCATTCGATGTCAGTGCAGTGAATTTATATGTGTAGGTTTTCCCGGGCTGCAGGCCCTTGGCGTCTGCCTTTACCGTATAGTCGCGGGCCTCGGATGTGGTCACGACACCGCTGCTGACCGGGCTGGCCGGTTTGGCAGGGTCGAAAACATCATATCTTACCTGGATAGGGCCGGTGCCACTTTTCGGGGTGACGCGGGTCCAGACGATGACGCGGTCTGCCAGCGGGTCGCCTGACGCAACGCCGTGCAGGAAGTCGATCTCTCCCTCATAAGCCTCCATCTTGACCGGCGCGCTCACAGGTGTCGTGGCGCAGGCGGCGAGGCTGAGGGTTCCGGTTGCAGCGGCACCCAACAGGCCGCGGCGGGTAATCTTGGTCATAGCTGTCTCCCGTGTTCCGGATCTCCCTAGTCCGGTCTGTTGACAATAGCATGACGATCACCGCGCTATTCGTCTATAAGCGGCGCAATGGAACATCTTGAGATCACTGCGACCCCCGCCGATGAAGGCAAAAGGCTGGATAGTTTCCTTGCCGGCCAGGCGGACTCGCTCTCGCGGTCGCGTCTGAAGGCGCTGATCCTTGAAGGCGCCGTCAGCATGAACGGCACTCCCGAAACCGATCCGCGAAAGCCGACTGTAGGCGGCGCCGTTTACAGGATTACCTTGCCAGACCCTGTGCCCGCGACGCCTGACGCGGAAGACATTCCACTCGATATCCTGTTCGAGGACGCGCACCTGATTGTGCTGAACAAGCCGTCCGGCATGGCGGTACATCCCGCACCCGGCAGCTGGGACGGTACGCTCGTCAATGCGCTGCTGCATCATTGCCAGGGCGAATTGTCCGGCATTGGCGGCGTGGAGCGGCCTGGCATTGTGCACAGGATCGACAAGCTGACGACCGGCGTGCTTGTGGTGGCGAAAACCGAGCCGGCGCATCTCGGCCTGTCAGAGCTTTTTCAGACTCACGATATTGAGCGCAGATATCTGGCGGTTACACGCGGTGCGCCGAGGCCGCTATCGGGGACTGTGGATGAGCCGATTGCCCGCTCCACGGGTGACCGCAAGAAAATGGCAGTCGTGCGCAATCCCGAAAGCGGGGTAGGGCGGCATGCGATTACGCACTACCGGGCCATCGAGACGTTTGGGATTCGCGACAAGGGGACGGGTATTCCCGCTGCTGCGCTGGTGGAATGCCAACTGGAAACAGGCCGGACACACCAGATCCGCGTGCATTTGAGCCATATTGGCGCGCCGCTCATCGGTGATCCTGTCTATGGCCGCCACAAGGGCATCAGCTCATACGGCCATGGCGAAGCGCATATTGAAGGCACAAAGGCCGCGCGGGCCTTTCCGCGCCAGGCGCTGCATGCCGCTCTGCTGGGCTTTGTGCACCCCATAACGAAAGAGACGCTCCGTTTCGAAGCGCCCCTTCCGGAAGACATGTCGGATTTGATCGCGGCGTTGAGAAAACTGCCGACAGACGACTGAAATTGCCCTAGTTCCCGCCCGACTCGACCAGCGGCTCAAACTGCAGTTTGGTTGCTGTCAGGGTCACATCGCCAATCTTGTCGGTTTCTGCAGCGATCTTGATCGGCACGGAGGCGCCATTGGGCAGCGGGGCAAGCCACATGCGCAGCGGACCGTTCAGCGCGGACAGATTGTCATTGTCCTTCATCTCGTCTTTGTCATAGCCCGCAATGCGTTCCATCGTGACATGGCATTCCACCGCCTGGCCGGACCAGACCTTGGTGTTCACCCGCTTGGTACCGGCATTCTTCAAATGCAGATAGGTCAGCTGGCGTCCGTCAAAGATGCGGATTGGTCCGCCGCAGGGGTCAGCGCCTGGTGCACGTGGCTCCAGCGCGAAGGTGATGAGCGCCGTTATGGGGTCATTCGCTTTCACGGCTTGTTCCGGCGTGGCCGGGGGATCACCCAGATCCCCGAACTTCGGATTGGCGGTCATCTCAAAATTATCCGCTGTCATGATCATGTCAACGCGGCGGTTCTTTTTACCGTCCCGGTTCTGAGAGACGTAATTGTAGGTCTTCAGTTCATTCTCGCGGGTATAGCCGGAGGCCTGAAGGTGCATGTCGTAATTGATGAACCAGTCAGCAATGCCGGTGACTTTCACGCGAGATTTTATGTTGTAGGTGTCCGGGCGCATCTCCACGTCGAATGAAGCGCGGCCGGTTGCGGGAATGAACAGCACATAGGCCTTGGCCCGCAATTCATAGATCATGCGTGTTGGCTCGCCCGCCTTGATATCTGCCAGCAGGGCAGGCGCGTCGCTGGCCGGTGCCGTATCGGCCACAGATAGGCCCGCAGCAGACATGGCCGCAGCAGTTGCCAGTAGAAATGCGCGTTTCATCAGGATGAAATCCTTTCCGGGGCGGTTCGTTGAGTACCCCTTATAGCCTGCTATCACCAACCCAGTCTGAACAGGGTTGCCCTTATCATGCCTCATTCAGCGGGGGTTTACATTCAAGAAGTATGACAGCGAATATCTCCCGCAAGCGTAAAACTGCCGAAATGCCTGATGCATGCAGTTGACATGAGGGGGCTCTGCCCTGTAACGACGCGCCTTCGAGATTATTGACACCTATCGGAGCGAGGCCATGTCCCGCGAATGTGAACTTACCGGCACCAAGCCGATGGTTGGCCACAATGTGAGCCACTCCCAGATCAAGACCAAGCGTCTTTTCCGCCCGAACCTCGTTCAGGTCACGCTTCACTCTGAAGCTCTTGAGCAGGACTTCCGTCTGCGCATCGCCGCCAAGGCCCTGCGTACGGTGGATAAGCTGGGCGGCCTTGATGCGTTCCTCGCCAAGGCGAAGGACGACAGCCTTTCCACGAAAGCGCTGAAAATCAAGCGTGACATCGCGAAGAAAGCTGCCGCTTAAGCGGTTTGCCTTCGGGTAACTGAATACAAGCGCGCGAGGCTGGGCTTCGCGCGCTTTTCTATGTCTTGCAGTTGGACGTGCTTGCAACAGCATGGCACAAGACTCCTCCTGAGATCAGGGGGGACATTATGCGCACATTTTTGACCATTGCGGCCTTGGGCTTGCTGGCGGCCTGCCATGATCCTGCCCGTCCGGAGGCGCCTGCACAGGGAAAAGTCACCGTCTTTACGGGCGGCAAAATTTACACAGGGCTGGCGGATCAGCCCACTGTAAATGCCGTGATTGTTGGCGAAGATGGCCGGATCATCGCGACGGCGCCCCCCAACTCCGAAGACTGGAGTGAGGATGAGGTCACGCTTGTGGATCTGGGCGGCGCAGTCATGTTCCCCGGCTTTACGGATGCCCATTCGCACCTTCTCGGCATAGGGCAGCGCGAGCTGACCCTGAATCTTGAAGGCACGGCGTCCGTGGCGGAGCTGGTCGACCGGATAGAAGCCGAGGTCGCCGATAAGGCACCTGGTGAGATCATCTTTGGCCGTGGCTGGATAGAAACCGGCTGGCCGGAGGGGCGTATGCCCTTGGCGGCTGACCTTGATCCCGTCAGCCCTGACAATCCGGTGATCCTGATGCGAGCCGATGGTCATGCGCTGGTTGCAAATACGGCTGCTTTGAAGGCGGCCGACATTTACGACATTACTGGCGACAGTAATGGTGGGCGGGTCGAACGCGACGAGGAAACCGCCAAGGCCACCGGCATGGTGATCGACGAGGCCATGTATCCGGTCATGCAGCTGGTTGCTGAGCCGAGCGATTCAGATATCCGCAAGGCGTATGAAATTGGCGCGCAGCTCTATGTGTCGCGCGGCTGGACTGGCACTCACAATATGAGCGTAGACCGCAATCATGCGGTTCTTCTGAAGTCCATGGATGATGACAGCCTGATGCCGCTGCGGCTCTACAATGCTTATGATGAGAATGGCTTCGATATCGCCAAGGCTCACGAATATGAGACCGATACGATCCAGAACCGCGCCGTGAAGATCTACATGGACGGCGCGCTCGGCAGCCGTGGGGCTTTGCTGATCCAGCCCTATTCGGACCGGCCAGACACAAATGGGCTGGAAATCCTCGATGAAAACGTACTCCACAATCTGATGATGGATGCGAAGGAGGATAAGATCCAATTGGCCATTCACGCCATCGGAGACCTCGCCAATCGGCGTATTCTCGATACATATGAAGAGTTGGGCTATGGCCCGGAACTGCGCTGGCGTATTGAGCACGCGCAGATCCTGGCCTCGGAAGACATTGCCCGTGTCGGGCAGTTGGGCCTGATCGCGTCCATGCAGCCCAGCCATGCCATCGGAGACCTGAAGTTCGCGCCTGCGCGTCTTGGCATGGACCGCCTGGGCGGCGCGTATGCCTGGAAAAGTATGCTGGACAGCGGCGCCGTCATTGCCGGTGGCTCAGATGCGCCGGTTGAGGTGGGCTCGCCGCTGATCGAGTTCTATGCCGCTGTTGCCCGCAAGGGCCTCAAGGGGGAAACCGGCGAAGGTTGGCATCCCGAACAGGCCCTCACGCGTGAGGAGGCCCTCGCCTTGTTCACCTCGTCTGCAGCCTATGCTGCGTTTCAGGAGGATGATCTCGGCACGATTGAGCCTGGGAAACTGGCGGATTTCACGGTTTTTGACCGTGACTTGATGACCATTCCCGAAGACGAAATTCTTGAGGCGAAGGCTGTGATGACAATTGTCGGGGGGAGTATTGTCTGGCGAGAGCCGGCTGCCTCTGAGTAATTGCCTATAGTGGCTGGTTTCTGTTGCCGAAACAGCTTCTTACGCTACGTCGCACTAGGCGTGAGCCTTTACCGTGCTAAAACCCATTCTGAACGAAACAACCTCCCGAAGCCCGAGATACAATCATGACCGTAATGAGCGATACCGATGTGCTGGATGGCATGGAGCCGACAGTAGAGATCAATGTCCGCGAGGTTTTTGGCCTCGATACGGACATGGTGGTCCGCGGCTTCGAGACACGTACCGAATATGTGCCCGAGATTGACGAGGCTTATCGCTTCGATCCGCAGACCACGATGGCGATTCTTGCGGGGTTTCAGCACAACCGCCGGGTTATGGTGCAGGGCTATCACGGCACGGGTAAATCCACCCACATTGAACAAGTGGCTGCGCGCCTGAACTGGCCGATGATCCGGGTCAACCTCGATTCCCATGTCAGCCGGATCGACATGGTCGGCAAGGATGCGATTGTCCTGAAGGATGGCAAGCAGATCACCGAATTCCGTGAAGGCATTCTGCCATGGGCCCTGCAGCGGCCGGTAGCGATCACTTTTGACGAATATGATGCCGGTCGTCCGGATGTGATGTTCGTGATCCAGCGTGTGCTGGAAGCCAGCGGCAAGCTGACCCTGCTGGACCAGAACCGTGTTATTGCGCCGAACCCGTATTTCCGCCTTTTTGCCACCACCAACACGGTGGGCCTTGGCGACACGACCGGCCTTTACCATGGCACGCAGCAGCTGAATCAGGGCCAGATGGACCGCTGGAGCATTGTGACAACGCTGAACTATCTGGAGCATGATGCCGAAGTCGCCATCGTGAAGACGAAGGCAACGGGCGTCGATGACGACACCCTGTCCAAGATGGTGACGCTTGCTGATCTGACCCGGAACGCCTTTATGGCGGGCGACCTCTCTACCGTGATGAGCCCGCGGACCGTGATCACATGGGCGGAAAACTATGCTATCTTCGGCGATCTGGGCCATGCCTTCCGCATGACCTTCCTGAACAAGTGTGACGAGCTTGAGCGTCCGCTTGTGGCAGAGATGTATCAGCGTTGCTTTGCGGAAGAGCTGCCCGAAAGCGCCCTTATGGTGAGGGTCGCCTGATCTGACGCAAAGGCCTGATCATGGACACGGAACAGATAGAAGGCTCTGACGGCTTCGTTTTCGATGCGGTGCGCGTTCCTGCAGAAGGTGCGCGCAAGGGCGGGCTTGTGATGATTCAGGAGATCTTCGGCCTGAACTCTTTCATGCTGGCCGCCGCCCGCCGGTTTGCAGCTGAAGGCTTTGAAGTGCTGTTGCCATCCATGTTCGACCGTCAGGAAAAGGGCTTTGTCCGCGAAGGGCATGACCAGGAGGCGCTTGTCGCCGGATCGGGTCATGCGCGTGCCAATGGTCTTGAGAATGCAATGACCGATATTGCCGCCTGCATTGATGTGCTCGAAGGGCCCGTTTTCATCACCGGCTTCTGCTATGGTGGCTCGATGTCGTATTACGCAGCTTGCCAGCTGGAGGGCCTGTCCGCCGCATCCTGCTACTATGGCAGCCTGTTGCCGCAGGCGAAGGATAATGAGCCGAAATGTCCGACCATCGCGCATTTCGGCAAGCATGACCCTCACATCCCGCTGGAGGGGGTTGAGGCTTTCAAACAGGCCCGCCATGATGTGCCGACCTATATTTATGACGCCGGCCATGGATTCGCCCGTCAGGGCTCTGATGACTATGATGCTCAGGCCGATGCCCTGGCTTTTGAGCGTACTCTGAAACTTTTCGACGAGGCCCTGATCCGCTAAATGTCGAAGGACGCATCCCCGCAGGAACTGTTCAAGCAGGCGCTTGCCACCACGACCAAGGCGATGAGTGCCGATCGGAACGTGGAAGTTGGCTTTGGCAATGATACCGGAGACAATGGCGAGGCGATTGTCCTGCGCCCGCCGCCGCAACAGATCGAGCCGGAAGTGGCCGCTCGTATCCGCGGGGAGGCAGATGCGATTGCCTTGCGCCGCGCGCATCATAATCCTGAAGCGCACCGGGTTCACCGCCCGCAGGGGGATTTGCCAAGGAAGGTCTATGATGCGGCCGAGCAGGCGCGGATCGAAAGCCTTGGCATCAATGCCATGCGGGGCACCGCAAACAATCTGGATGCCGTCCTGAACTATCGTTGCCAGTCTGGTGAATTTGCGATGGGGACGGAGAATGCCGAGGCGGTTCTTGCGCCCGCCCTGGAATTCCTGCTGCGCGAAAAGCTGACCGGTCGGGCTTTGCCTGAAAGTGCCAAGCGCGTGGCCGATATCTGGCGCGACCAGGTGGAAGCCGACACGGGCGGCGCGCTGGAAAAGCTGATCGCGCAGCTGCATGACCAGCAAGGCTTCGCCCAGACGGTTCGCGAGATGATCCGGGATCTGACCGCTGGTGAAGTGGACGGTGAAGACGCCGAAACAGAAGACCAGGACGAGGCTGACCAGGAAGACGAAAGCGAACAGAATTCCGAAGGCGACCAGGACATGGAGCCAGAGGAGCAGATGGGCGCATCCACCGAGCAGATGGATGCTGGCGATACGGAAGAAATGGACGGCGAAGAGGCCAATGTCAGCGTCGATATGGATGTTGATGCCGAGGCCGATGACACGCCGGATGATGAAGAGGGCGCCAAACCGCTTCGTCCGAACTTCCGGGATGGTGATGATCGTGACCGTTTCAACTATTCCGTGTTCACACGGGAGCATGACGAAGTCGCCAATGCGCCGGATTTGTGTGATCCCGAAGAGCTGACCCGCCTGCGCGCCTATCTGGATCACCAGTTGCAAGGCCTGCAGGGCGCAGTTTCGAAACTGGCCAACAAACTGCAACGTCGCCTGATGGCGCAGCAGAATCGGTCCTGGAGCTTTGATCTGGAAGAGGGGGTACTGGATACAGCCCGCCTGACGCGCGTAATCACGGACCCAACCGCCCCGCTGTCCTTCAAGCAGGAAGATGATTCAGAGTTCCGCGATACGGTGGTTACGCTGTTGCTGGACAATTCCGGTTCCATGCGCGGGCGCCCGATCATGGTGGCCGCTTTGTGTGCGGACATTCTGGCGCGCACGCTGGAGCGGTGCGGCGTCAAGACAGAAATCCTGGGCTTTACGACCAAGGCCTGGAAAGGCGGTATGGCCCGTGAAGACTGGGTGCGTGCGAACAAGCCGCCTCAACCAGGACGCCTGAATGACATTCGCCACATTGTTTACAAGCAGGCCGATGCCCCCTGGCGCCGGGCGCGGAAGAACCTTGGGCTGATGATGCGGGAAGGTCTGCTCAAGGAGAATATCGACGGCGAGGCTCTGCTCTGGGCGCATGACCGCATGCTCGGCCGGCCGGAACAGCGCAAGATCCTGATGGTGATCTCCGATGGCGCGCCTGTGGATGATTCCACGTTGAATGTGAATGTCGGCAATTATCTTGAACGCCACCTTCGGCAGGTGATCGAAGAAATCGAAACCAGAAGCCCGATTGAGCTGATCGCCATCGGCATCGGCCATGATGTGACGCGTTATTACAAACGCGCGGTCACGATTGTGGATGCCGAGCAACTCGGCGGTGCGATGACGGAACAGCTGGCCAGCCTGTTTGACGAGAACGGGCCGGAACCGAAGGCCATGTCCATTCCTCCGCTAACGGAGAAGACGGTACGCGGTGGCAGCGCAGTCTCTGGCGCAACCAGTAGCGCGCCTTCCTATGGCCGGGGCAAAAAGGTCGACATCGGCCGCGCCGTGAAGACAACCAGCCTGCAGGAAGTCAAAGGCGCCAAGACGTAAGGCCTTAGGCATCAGGCTGGTGGAAACCCGCCAGCCTTGCTGAGCGATGAGGCGACTGGGTGGCCGAGCACCTTTTCCAGCCAGTGAGCTGTCTCGATCAGCTTGCCCAAATCGAGGCCCGTCTCAAAGCCTGCGCGCTCCAGCATGTAGACGACATCTTCGGTCGCTACATTTCCGGTCGCCGCCGGGGCAAAGGGGCAGCCGCCAATCCCGCCACAGCTTGCATCAATAACATCCACACCGGCCTCGACCGCGGCGGCGACATTGGCAAGGCCCGCGCCGCGCGTGTCATGGAAGTGCATGCGCAGGAACACATCCGGCGCTTCCATGCGGACGCGGTCAATGCGTGCGCGGACGTCCCAGGGCGTTGCCACGCCGATTGTATCCCCGAGGGCCAGTTCACCGACACCTGCGCGCTGGGCCTGAGCGGCCAGATTTCCCACAACTTTGATGTCGACATCCCCCTCATAGGGGTCGCCAAAGGCCACGGAAATTGTCGCCGAAAGAGGAATGCCGGCCTCCAGCACCAGAGGTGCACACTGGGCCAGCATGTCGGCGCTTTCCTGGGGACTCATCCCCTGGTTTTTGCGGCCAAAGGTTTCGCCTGCCACCAGCACGAAATTGATTTCATCTGCTTTCGCATCAATGGCCCGGCGTACGCCCTTCTCGTTCAGGGCAAGGGCGATGTGCCGGGTCGGACGAGAGCGATCAACCCCTGCGAACACGGCGGGTGAATCGGCCATTTTCGGCACGGCCTTGGGACTGACAAAACTGCCGGATTCCATGCGCTTCACGCCAGCCTCTTCCAGGCGGGAGATGAATTCCAGTTTCTGGTCTACGGTCAAATCGGCGGGGTCGTTCTGCAACCCGTCGCGCGGGCCCACTTCGACAATGTCTATGCGTCTGCTCATGTTGCATCATGTGGCCCAGCTTTCCGCTTCCTGCAAGCATGTCTGCTTGACTCTTTTCCCCATGTGCCACACCGGATGAGCCATGATTGATTTTGATCCCCCGTTGTCCGGTAGCGCACAGGATGAGGTTCTGGAGCTTCGGCCACGCTTCAATGCAGATGGCCTGATCGCTGCCATTGCGCAGGATGTCTCAACCGGTGAAGTGCTGATGCTCGCCTGGATGAATGCAGAGGCCCTCAACGCGACAATTGAGACGGGGCGGGCGACTTATTGGTCCCGCTCGCGCCAGGCCTTGTGGGTGAAGGGCGAAACTTCCGGCCATTTTCAGGATGTTGTCGAGTTGCGGATCGACTGCGATCAGGACGCGGTCTTGATGAAGGTTCGCCAGATCGGCGGCGCCTGCCACACAGGACGGGAGTCCTGTTTCTACAGAATCATATCAGGCGATGGACGAAAGCTCATTCTGCTGCCAGAAATGGATTCGGAAGGCTGACTAACAACCAGAAGGGGGTAAAGATGGGCAGACTCGCGACAGCCATGATGGCGTCCGTGCTGGTCCTCGCTGCAGCATGCGGCAAGACCGAGACCAAACCTGCAGAAGAGGCCGCAGCAGCAGACACTGCAGATGCCAGAGAGGTGAGCGAGGCCCAGGAGGCAGCGCTGCATGTCGATGTGCTTGATTGCGGCAAGATTGAAGTGTCTGATCTCGACGCGTTTTCGAGCGCGGGCGACTATGCCGGCCAGACTGACACGTTCACTGATACATGTTTCCTGATCCGGCATCCGGACGGCATCATGCTGTGGGATCTTGGGCTTCCGGGCATGCTGGCGATGTCAGGGCCGCAAACGCAGCAAATCTTCACCGTCTCCCTCGACAAAACTCTGACCGGTCACCTTAAAGATCTGGGGATGACGCCGGATGACATCGACTATCTTGCCATCTCACACAGCCATTTCGATCATATCGGTCAGGCCGATCAGGTTCAGAATGCGCTGTGGCTTGTGCACGAGGATGAGCTGAACGCCATGTTCCCGGCAGATGGCAGCGAGGCGCAGGTGACACCCGATCAATTGGCATTGTTCGCTATGTTCAATCCCTTGGAACGTAAAACCTTCCGCGGTGATTATGATGTCTTCGGCGATGGTAGTGTGGTCATCTTCGAAACTCCTGGCCACACGCCTGGGCATACATCCCTGCAGCTGATGATGCCGGAAACCGGCCCTGTTCTGCTGGCAGGCGATTTGTATCACCGGTCGGAAAGCCGCGAGCTGAAGCGTGTGCCGCGCTTCAATTATGATGAAGCCATGACGCTTGCTTCAATGGATGCGTTTGAAGCGCGCGCAAAGGAGCTGGGCGCCACTGTCATCATTCAGCACGAGCCGCAAGACATTGATCCGCTCAAAGGCGAAATCCAATGAGATGGCCGCTCTGGCTGTGGGCGGGGGCGCTCTCGGCAGTAGCACTGGTCGCGTGCACGAGTGATGGTAACGGTTACTCGGCTCTTGATGAGCGGGATCCCCACTGGAAACTTGTCTTCCAGGATGAGTTTTCCGGTCATGGCACTCCGGATCCGGATAAATGGATTTCTCAGGAATATAATCGCAAGCCCAACAAGGATGGCCCAGATGGCTGGTGGCTGCGCGAGAATGTACGGCTGACCGGACATGGCCAGCTGGAAATCCGCGCAACCAGGATCCAGAACCGCAATCCCGATCAGGATGATGATCCTTATGATTATGCCAGCGGCATGGTCTCGACCGAGGGCAAGTTCGAACCAACTTTTGGTCGCTACGAAGCACGCATGAAGCTGCCTCAGGATCCGGGCTGGTGGGTGGCCTTCTGGCTGTTTTCAGACCGTGTGCATCATGAGGACGGATCAGGCGAAGACGGTACAGAGATCGATATCATGGAAGGTTTCGGCTGGACGGATATGATCAGCCATGCCCTGCACTGGGACGGCTATGGCAAGGCCCATCAGACCACGAACCATAAGCAATTCCGCCCCGGCATCCGTTCCGGCTGGCATGTCTATGCACTCGAATGGAGCGAGACAGAGTATGTCTGGTTCATCGATGGGCGAGAAGTCTGGCGCAGTGATGCGGGCGGTGTGTCCAAAACGCCTGTCTGGGTCAAGTTTTCAGGCGAAATCTCGACGCAGGAATCTACCGCCCACCAATGGTGGTCGGAGATGCCGGAAGCAAAGCGCATGCCGGACCGGTTCCTCGTTGATTGGGTGCGTGTCTATGAACGCGCGGAGATGCCCGCAAAGAAATAGTTGAGGATAGGCGGCTTAATTGCCGCCTTCCACCAGTCGCCTTGCGATGACCATGGCCTGCACTTCGCCTGCGCCTTCAAAGATATTCAGGATGCGGGCATCCTGCAGAATACGGCTGATAGTGTATTCCAGGGCAAAGCCATTGCCGCCATGGATCTGTACGGCATTGTCCGCTGCGGCCCAGGCCACGCGGGCTGCGAGCAGTTTTGCCATGCCGGCCTCCAGGTCACAGCGTTTACCGCCATCTTTCTGGCGCGCGGAATAATAGGTAAGCTGACGAACGCCGACCAGTTCCGCCGCCATCATGACCAGCTTGTTGGCAACGCGCGGGAACTCAAAGATCGGCTTGCCGAACTGATTGCGGTCCAGCGCATATTGCAGGCCGGTCTCGAAAGCGTTCTGGCCAACGCCGATAGCGCGGGCAGCCGTCTGGATACGGGCGCTTTCAAAGGTGGCCATCAGATGCTTAAAGCCCTGGCCTTCCACGCCGCCCAGCAGGTTTTCTGCTTTCACCTTGAAATCGTCAAAACCGATTTCGTATTCCTTCATGCCGCGATAGCCGAGCACTTCAATCTCGCCGCCGGTCATGCCTTCTGCCGGGAAGGGATTGGCATCATCGCCGCGCGGTTTTTCGGCCAGCAGCATGGACAGGCCGGAGAAATTATTCGTGGCCGGATCGGTTCGCGCAAGAAGGGTCATCAGGTCTGCCCGCACAGGATGCGTGATCCAGGTCTTGTTGCCGGTGATGCTGTAATACTCGCCGTCTTCGGTCTTCACAGCGCGGGTGCGCAGAGAGCCAAGGTCAGAGCCTGTGTTTGGTTCGGTGAACACGGCCGTCGGCAGGATTTCACCGCTCGCAATTTTTGGCAGCCATTTTTCCTTCTGGGCGTCCGTACCGCCGATCAGGATAAGTTCGGCCGCGATTTCGGACCGCGTGCCGAGGGAGCCTGTTCCGATATAACCGCGCGATAGCTCTTCAGAGACAACGCACATGGCGGTCTTGCCCATGCCGAAGCCGCCAAATTCTTCCGGAATGGTCAGGCCGAAAACACCCAGCTCTGCCATTTCGTCGACCACATCCATCGGGATGTACTCATTTTTGAGGTGCCATTGATGGGCGTGCGGCTTGATCTTGTCGCTGGCATATTTGGCAAACTGCTCGCGCACCATGGTCATGGTTTCGTCGAGGCCGGTATTTTCCACCGTGTTGCGGCTCAGCGCATCGGGCAGCAGCTTGGCTGCGGCGGCGAGGGAGCCTGACGTTTTGCCCTTAAGGACCAGCTCGCGAACAGCAGGGTCAGCAAACAGGGCGTCTGCTTCTTCCAGCGTACCCAGTTCGTGGGGACGGATGGTCTCGCCCTGGTTCATCGGGATGCCGCCAACTAGCTGCGCGCAATAATCCCCGAACAGGATCTGCGTCAGCAGCGCTTCGACATCGGTAAAATGACCGTCTGCATCCAGTCGGCTTGCCCAGTCAGCTACCTGTTTGAGGGTCTCGGCATAGGTGACAACCCAGGACAGACCGTGAGCCATGTGCTGCTCGGCTTCCAGAGCACGGCGATCCGTGCGACCATCTTCGCCAACGAGAACGGAGCGGCATTTGCTGCGTGCGGCATCTGCATAGGCGTCAATCGCGGTGCAGGCCTTGCCGATCAGGGCCACAAGGTCCGGAATGATGACCGGTTTCTGGGTCGGGTCCGCCGCAACTGCATCCATGCTGTATTCCTCCGCTATGCAATATTTTTCATAGATATAGGGCACTGCCTCGTACAAGTCATGCGGCTTTTGTGCGCTGCAACAAATCGTCTCGCCTGACGCTGCGGCGGATGTGGGCGTGTTTGCATTACGTTAACCAAAATTTCGGGTCATGGGGCCTAAATGCGGGCTAATCGCGGAATATCTTAATGGAGCGGCGCTTCCTATGAACCCTTATAATCGTTTTCGGAGCCTCCCCAATCTGATTGCGGCGGTGGCCATTCTGGGCGCGGTCGTTGTGTTTGGCCACGTACTGCGCACGCTGGCAGCCGAGATCGGGGCGGGTAGCGGCAAGCTCGGCATGTGGGCCATCATGGCCGGGCTGTGCGCAGTTCTGGTGATTCTGTGGGGCGTTATGGCAGAGATCATTCTGCCTGCCTTGCTCAAGCTGGGCGGTCTGCGGCGTTTGGTGCTGGGCAGCGCCTATATTGAGGGTAGCTGGATCCAGGCCGAGCGCGGTGGACCCAATGGGCCGCGCATCGCGATTGTCTCGCTGAAGCCCTCCCGCAACGGTCTGCTCCTATCCTCCACCAGTTTGACCCGTAGCGGAGAAGTCGAAAGCGGTATCCAGACGGAATTCTATCAGCTGAGCTGGCCGCGTCTTGAGTTCAAATTCCGCGAAACCCTGCCGGCTGATTCCGGTAAACAGGCCGAAGGCATTGGCGAAATTCAGTTTGATCTGACCGGCGGCGCGCCCAAGCGGTATTCCGGCTGTCTGCAGACCCTCGGCGCCGACAAGCGCGTGAAGACCGAAGGCATCAAGCTGACGCGCTGGCGCGAACGCCGCCAGTTGCGATCCCTTGACGGCCGCCGCGACGTCCTCTCGAAATACTGGGCAGCTTTCTATGAAGGTCCGATCGTCACGGTCGTCCGGAAGGAAGATGGTCCACGCTTTGGCAAATCCGAGGA
>Ga0070726_10000707_pt1 | contig 38260 bp, 29 predicted proteins | sample tdAd471_FD_67275 | JGI IMG/M metagenome (GOLD analysis project Ga0070726, IMG submission 67275) | Marine sediment microbial communities from the Atlantic coast under amendment with organic carbon and nitrate - tdAd47.1 | ecosystem: Environmental > Aquatic > Marine > Coastal > Sediment | place...
GCTCATCTGGACGGAGCGTCGACCAACGGTCCGGCTCGCCCAACTGGTGGTGGACGAGCGCCCTATCGGTGCGCCGGTGGTCATCGAACCGATGGTGTCACCGACCCGAGCGGAGGACCGACTCACCTCGATCCTCAGGGCGGCGGCCCTGCTCGAGAACGCGATCGAGAACGTGCGATCGATCCTGTCGCTTCCGATCCCTGCGCGCGAGCGTCTTCGCGGTGAGGTCGTCGTGCGCGAGCCCGCGGAGGTCGTGCTCTCTGGTGTTCGGACCTGGGTGCTGGAACGGATCACTTTCGAGACGACCGCCGGCGATCTGGAAATCTCCTTGCGTCCGGACGCTGCGCCGCGGACGGCGTTTCACTTCCTGTCGCTGAGCAAGGGTGGTTTCTACGTCGGGACCACATTTCATCGCGTGATCGCCGAGGATGCGCAGGGCAACCCGTTCCTGATCCAGGGCGGCGACCCGACGGGGACGGGCGTGGGCGGACCGGGTTTCTCGATCGACTTCGAGCCGTCATCGCTGCAGCACGATTTCGGCATCGTGTCGCTCGCGCGGCTGCCGGACGACCCGAACTCGGGTGGTTCGCAGTTCTTCATCTGCCTGAGCCGCGCGGGGTGTGCGAACCTCGACGGGCGGTACACGGCGTTCGCCGAGGTGGTGCGTGGGGCGTCGACGATTCAGACGATCGCAGCGCTCCCGGTCGGGCCGATCGACCCGGACGACGAGGATTCGGCACGCGAGCGTCCGCTGGAGCCGCCGGTGATCACTGCGGTTCGCGTTCGGCCCGCGACCCCGACGCTACCGGAGCGTTTGGAACCCGGCGATGTTCCACCGGTCGAGCGCTGATGCAGCCTATCGATCGATCAACCGCCGTGCAGTTCGCGCCACTTGGTGACCGCTTCCGGCTCGCGCGGGTAGAGCGGGCCGAACTCGACCGGGGGAGTGGAATGGATGGTGGCGGACGCTTCGAGGACCGCGACGGCGTCGAAGAGCGGCGGGTGGACCCGGACCTGTTCCGGGAGCAAACGCGCTGATCTGAGCGTCGCGACGAAGCGGTCGTCGGCGATGAGCAGGGAGCAAGTCGAGAGGTCGAGGGTGTCCAGTTGTTGCACCTTGGCGGAGAGACGGCGGCCTGCGGGATCGAACCGCTCGATCCAGACGGAGTCTCGCTTCCAGCCGAGGGCGACAGCGATCGCCGAATCGTGGTTCAGTGTCTCCGCTCGTCGGACAAGCGCCTGCGCTGTCGGCACACCGACGCATTCGGTGCTGTGGGCGAGCGCGAGCATCTTGGCGACGGTGGCCGCGATGCGCAGGGCGGTGAAGCCGCCGGGGCCGATGGAGACGGCGACCTGTGACAGGTCCGCCGGAGCAATGCCGGCAGCGCGACAGGCGCGGTCGATCGCGGGCAGCAGGGCGTCGTCGTGGCGGGAGACCGGTTCGAGGTATGCCCGGGCGAGAACCTCCGCGGAACCGTCGCCCTCCTGACGAGCGCGACCGACAGCGACGGCCGTCCAGCGCTCGGCGGCGGAGGATGGGTTCGAGGTTTCGATCGCGAGGGTGAGCGGGGCATCGGGCATGGGCGACGAAAGTGTACCCCGATGAATTCCCAATCAGTTCTGGGCCGGTTCCGCTGGGTCGGCTACTCTGAATGCCCTACTGCTCGGATGATGGAGGCGCTCGGCATGGCTCAGGATGAACTGGGAGACAACATCGACGACGGGTACGAAGAACCGGTGCGCATCGAGGACGAGCCGGACGCGGAAGCCGCGCCGTATCCGAACGATGAGCGGCTGAAGAACGATCGGCCTTCGAAACACGGCCTGCCCCCGGATTTCGGCGCGGAGCAGTCGGTGCTGACGATCCGTCCCGCGTTCTATCGGGCCAAGCCGGTGCGTTCGATCCTCCTGGTCTTGCTTCCGGTCGTCGCGACCGCGGCGGCGATGTACTTCCCCGAGACCGGGAAGGTGCGCTACGGCGCGTGGACGCTCTTGATCAGCGCGGTGGTGTGTTGGGTGCCGCTGACGGTGTGGTGGTTCGTCGCGACGCGCGGGCGCGGGCTGGAAATCACCAACAAGCGGACGATCGAGCGGCGCGGGCTGCTGAGCAAGTCGACGGACGAAGTGCTGCACGATCACGTGCGCAATGTGAAGGTCGATCAGACCTTCTATCACCGCGTGGTGCGGATCGGCCAGATCGGTATCGCCAGTTCCGGCTCTGACCAGACGGAGATCGTCATGGAGGACCTCCCAAACCCCAATCGGGTTCGGGAGATCATCGACCTGTACCGCCCTCTGGACTGATTCGCGGCGACCGGGCGAAGGGTTCGATACGCCAGTAGGTCAGCGAGCGCCACAGCCATTCCATCGGGCCGAAGCGGAACCGCTTCAGCCAGATCAGGCTGAAGGCGATCTGGAAGGCCCAGACGGCGACGACGACCAAGAGCAGTTCGGAGCGGGAGAGTTGGCCGAAGAGGCCGAAGCCCCAGCCGTAGAACAGGGTGGCGCCGATCAGCGACTGCATGAGGTAGTTGGTGAAGGCCATGCGCCCGACGGCGGCGAGGCCGTTGCGGACCTGCGGCGCGATGGCGGCTTTGCAGACGATCATGATGAGCCCGACCCACGCGAGGGCGATGCCCACGGAGCCGAAGGCGTTGAACGCGCCGTTGACGCCGAAGTACCTGAGCGGGTCGAAATCGCTGGCGTGCATGCCGGAGACTCCGAGCAGGATCAGCGGCATGCCGACGAGCAGGCCGGCGCCCGTGAGGATGCTGTAGAAACGGAAGGAGCGCTGGGCGCTGAAGACCCCCCACTTGAACAGCGCCATGCCGAGGAGCATCATCGCGCTGACACGCCACATGGCCCAGGTCAGCAAGACGTACGTCTGCATGAAGAATACGTTCTCGGCCGACCCCGCGGCGCGCCCGAAGAAGCCGCTCATCACGGTTTGTCGCTCGGCCTCGAGTTCGGTCTCGGTCGGGTAGAAGCTGACCTGCATCTCCGACCACATGTCCGCGAAACCAGCGTCACCGGATTCGGCTGCGTTGCGCACGTACTCGAAGCCGAGCTGCTGGGCGACCGCGAGGATCGGGGCGATCGGCAGCAGGATCGCGGCGAGGACCACGAGCATGACCGGCGGCAAGCGCCGGAAGAGGAACACGACCATGCCGACGAGCGCGTACGAGACGAGAATGTCGCCGAACCAGATCAGATAGGCGTGGAGCATGCCGATGACCAGCAGCCAGCCCATGCGCCGGTAGTGCACACCGGCGGATCGCCCGCGCTTCTGCTCGATGCGACTGGAGAAGAGCACGATGCCCGCACCGAAGAGCATCGAGAAGATCGACATCATCTTCTGATCAAAGAAGAGGTGGCCGAGCAACCAGGACCAGTAGTCCGCGCCGTCGAAGCCGCCCTGGAGCGGCGGTTTGAAGAACGCGTAGCTGGACAGGGCGAACGATGGGATGTTCATCACGAAGATGCCCAAGAGCGCTAGGCCCCGGAGGACATCGAGCGAGTCGATTCGCTCGCTCTCGCCGACGGGGGTCAGCGGAGTGGCTGGGCCAGTGTGGTTCGGATCCAATCGAGCACCTCCTCCGTGCGTGACAGATCGTCAAAGAAGCCGTCGGCGTCGGGCATGTGCTCGGTGCCGAACGAGCCGGTCCCGACCGCCAGCACGCGGCAGCCGTGGGCCCGGGCGCAGGATACATCGTGGGGCGTGTCACCGACGATGAGCACCTGTTCGGGCGAGACCTCGCGCCCGAACCGCTCGCGGAAGCGGGTGAACCCGACGGCCGGGAGGTGCTCGCGCGCGGGAGGGTCGTGCGGGGAGTCGCACCCCCAGACGGTGATTGGGAAGCGGTCCGGATCGATTCCGGCGGCGCGGAGTTTGATCGCCCCGGTATCGGGATAGTTGCCGGTCAGGAGGCCGAGCGTAAACCCGCCGTCGGTCTCGATCGCGTCGAGCAGTTCGACGATGCCCGGGCAGGGGCGGGCCATGCCCGGCTCGACGACGAGCCGGGAGAGGTGGTCCCGGTAGCCGGCCCGGAACGCTTCGACGGTCTCGGGAGAGACCGGCTGGGCGTGGGCGCTGAGCAGGTCCGCGATGATGAGCGGGTCGAGGCGACCGGCGTACTCCACGCGATGCTCGTCGAAGGTGTCGCCGAAGGCGGCGCGACCGGCGAGGCCCATGGCCTGAATGCCTGTGCGGCTGGTGGTGATGAGGGTGGCGTCGACGTCGAAGAGAATCAGCATGGGTATGCCCTTTTTGCAGCGAGTCGCGATGGTAGCGGGTTACGCACCGTGTATCCCGAAACCGCAAAAAGCTGTCGGAAACGCAACAGAAATCGAACATTTTCGGGCCTGGTGCATTGACCGGGCCTCTCGCGCTGCCACCATTGCATGAAGATCGCCTCATGCGGGAACCCCGGGCCGCACGCTGGGACCGACCTCCCACCGGCCAACCTCTCCGACCCGCGTGAGCAAGACCCCACAACCCATCACCGAACGACTCGCCGCGGGCGGCGGGACGGTTGGTTTGCAGGACTCTCCTTTCGGACGACCGGACCTCGGGTTCGGTCCGGTTGGTCTGACGACCGCTTCACGGAGCACGGACGCTTGGCTGCGACTGGTATCAACAACGACCGCGATCGGGTGCTGGACGCGACGAACATCGTCGACCTGGTCGGCGAGCAGCTGCGCCTTGTGCCGAAGGGGCGCGAGTTCGTGTGCCTGTGCCCGTTCCACGACGACTCGAAGCCGTCGATGTATGTGGTGCCGCACAAGCAGATTTACCACTGCTTCGCGTGCGGTGCGGGCGGGAACGCGCTCGACTTCGTGATGAACTACCACGCGATGGGCTTCGTCGAGGCGCTCAAGCACCTGGCCGAGAGGGCGGGGGTGGAACTGACGCCGTGGAAGGGCGGCGGTCAACAACCCAGCGAGGAGAATCGGTCGGGCATCACAAAGGAAGAACTGCTGAAGGCCAACGCGTTTGCGCTGTCGTTTTTCCGGACGATCTTCCGTCACCAGCAGCACGGCACGGTGGCCCGGGAAATCGCGGAGAAACGCGGGCTTGATGCCGACACGCTCGATCGGTTCCAGATCGGCGCGTCGCCGGACCGCTTCGACGGTCTGCTGTCGGCAATCCAGGCGAAATCACTCAAGCCCCAGCCGTTTGTTGAGCTCGGCCTGCTCAAGGAGAAGGAGTCCGGCGGCTACTACGACGCGCTGCGCAACCGGCTGATCTTCCCGATCCTCGACCAGATGAACCGCCCCATCGCGTTCGGCGGGCGGATCATCAACCCCGACGACACCCCCAAGTACCTCAACAGCCCTGAGACCCGGCTGTTTCACAAGTCCTCGACGCTGTACGGCATGCACGCGGCGTTTCAGGCCATCAAGAACAGCCGCACCGCCATCATCACCGAGGGCTACACCGACGTCATCGCCTGCCACAAAGCCGGCTTCGAGAACGTGGTGGCGACGCTCGGCACCGCGCTGACGCCGAAGCACGCCTCGCTGCTGCGACGCATCGCCGACACGGTGGTGCTGCTGTTCGACGGCGACGAAGCCGGGCAGCGGGCCGCGGACCGGGCGATCGAAGTGTTCTTCAGGGAACCCGTGGATGTGAAGATCGCGGTGCTCCCCGGCGGCAAGGATCCCGATGACCTGCTGAAGGACCAGGGCGGCGCAGAGTTGTTCGCCGAGACCATCGCTGACGCGGAAGACGCCATGGCCTTCCGGTTCGAGCGATTGGAAGGCAAACTCGTCAAGTCCGGCGCACAGCCGGGGAGCGAGGCCCGATCGCGGGTTGTCGAAGAGGAGCTGGCGCGCATCGTGGACCTCGGGCTCAACGACCTGACCCCTGTTCGTCGCCAGACGATCCTGCGGAAACTGGCGCGGATCGCGAAAGTGGACGAGCGGGCGATGCTCGAGCAAGCGGATCGGCTGTCAAGAAGGCGTCGTCCGGGAGCGGCTCGGGCGATTGCGTCCGAGAACGCGCGGCCCGGCGATTCATCCGAGGCGGATGCGAAAACTCCGACCATCCCCAGGACGCAGGCGGACTACGCGCTGGCGTGTTTGCTGCTGGAGCCGAAGCTCGGATCGCTGCTGAAGGTCCGCGCATTATCCGCGCCGGGATCTAGCAATTCCCAGGATCCAATACAAGGATTTTTTTCCAATTTTGCCAATGATTTGCTGCTTCTGGCGGAATCAGAGGCATACTGTTCAGATCGAGTCAAGCGGATCGCACGCCGCCTGCTCGCAGACATCATTCCGGACGCTCACACCACCGGGTCCGCCGTACCCCCAGATCAGGTACCGGACCAACTCTCGCTCTCCTGTGACGACCCGGATGATCGACGGATTGTCAGTGCACTGACTGCGGCACTGAGTCGTGAACTAGGCGGCGATCCCGACCGTCTTATCGCTCAGTGGTGTCGTTGTGTGGAGGCTCTTCGTCGGAACCGTGTCATCTCGAACTCGTCGGCTACGGATCCCGGATCCGCGGGCCGGTCGGATTCTGGCGTGTCTTCGGGACGCGCGGGTGACGACAACTCGAATTCGTCGCGCGATGCGCTCGAGGCGTATCGCAAGCTTCATCGCGAGTTCGGCGGCAACCCGCTGGCCGTGCCTCGCCCCCCCGCCTGAGCATCCTCTGCTCGGGCTCATCGGTACCAATTGACCGGGCAAGACCCCGGAACATCCTGACCCTGCTGCCCTCCCCGCCCACCGGCGCGTACCCCTCTCCTCCTCCCCTGCGGACGCCCGGCGAAACTCGGAGAACTTTGGAATGGCTTTCGAACTCCACCCCGCTCTCGAAGAACTGATCGAACTCGGCAAGAAGCGCAAGTGGCTCGCGTACGACGAGCTGAACAACACGCTGCCGGACGAGATCATCGATCCCGATCGCATCGATGATGTCCTGATCGTTCTGGACGACCACGCCGTCGAACTCGTTGACGAGCGCGAGTTTCGCGCGCGTCGTTGGCGCGAAAGCCGCAAGCGCGGCAAGTCCAAGAGCGACATCATGCCCGAGGCCAAGGCCGACAAGCTGCCGGCGGTCCGCAAGCAGATCCAGGCGATCGAGCTCCTGATCGACCCGGCCAAGCTCGAAGAAGCCGCGATTACCGGCGAAGAGATCGATACCTCGGCGGCCCAGACCGACCCGAGCATCAAAAAGATCGACGACCCGGTCCGCATGTACCTCACGCAGATGGGCACCATTCCCCTGCTCACCCGCGACGAGGAGATCCGGCTGGCCAAAAAGATCGAGACGACCAGGATGATCTTCCGTCGCCGGTGCCTGGAGTCCGACTGCGCCGTCGCCGAGGCGGTGAAGATCCTCGAACAGGTGCACGCCGGCGACCTGCCGTTCGATCGCACGATGAAGGTGTCGACGGCCGAAGAGAACGCCAAGGAGAAGATCGCGGCCCGGATCCCCTACAACGTCGAGACGGTCAAGAAGCTCCTCGAGCTCAACCGCGACGACTGGGACACCCGCGATGCCCTGCTCGACGAACTCGAAACCGATGGCTGCGATACGGAGAAGCTCGAGTCCAAACTCGACGAGGTCGAGATCCGCATGGCCGAGCGCCGCCGGAAGCTCGCCACGCTTATCGAGGAGTGCTCGCTGCGGACCAGCCGCATCGCGCCGCTGCACAAGAAACTCCGGTCGATCAACGCGAAGATGATCGAGATCGAGAAGGAACTCAAGAAGGCCGATCGCTACCCCAATCGGTACGACCCGGAAGACGTGATCGTCATGGAAGAGGAGCTCGCGGGTCTTCGCAGCCTCGTGCTCGAGGAGCCTACGGATCTCAAGGCCCGCGTCGAGACGCTCGACACGGTGTTCTGGGAGTACGAACAGGCCAAGCGCGACCTGTCGGCCGGCAACCTCCGTCTGGTCGTCTCGATCGCCAAGAAGTACCGCAACCGCGGGCTTTCGTTCCTGGACATCATCCAGGAGGGCAACACCGGCCTGATGCGCGCTGTGGACAAGTACGAGTACAAGCGCGGCTACAAGTTCTCGACCTACGCCACCTGGTGGATCCGTCAGGCCATCACCCGCGCCATCGCGGACCACGCCCGGACGATCCGCATCCCGGTGCACATGATCGAGACCATGAGCAAGCTGCGGAACATTCAGAAGCAGCTCCTCCAGAAACTCGGCCACGAGCCGACCATCGAGGAACTCGCTGAATCGGCGGGCATGAGCGTGACCGAGGTGCGTCGGGTGATGAAGATCAGCCGCCACCCGATCTCACTGGACCGCCCGGTGGGCGAGAGCGAGGACTCGTTCTTCGGCGACTTCATCGAGGACGAGCGTCAGGAGGCTCCGTCGAGCCAGGCCGCGAGCGATCTGCTCAAGACCGACATCGAGAAGGCGCTGCTCACGCTCACCTACCGCGAGCGGGAGATCATCAAACTGCGTTACGGCATCGGCGACGGCTACACCTACACACTCGAGGAGGTCGGCCGGATCTTCAAGGTGACGCGTGAGCGCGTCCGCCAGGTCGAGGCCAAGGCCATCCGCAAGCTGCAGCACCCGGTGCGCTCGCGCAAGCTCTCGGGGCATCTCGAGATGCTGACCACCGAGGCCGAGTGATCGACAAGCGATCCCGAAACGACACCGCCGCCCCGGTCTCCCGGGGCGGCTTTTCGTTGCCCGGGTGCCGGCCCGATCTGAATCCCTGTTCATGAAGGTGCCATACACTGTCATGGGCAAACCCGGACGACCCTCGGACGGGCCGCCTTCTTCTCCACCTCCGACTCTCTTCATGCTCGCCACAGCGAAAGCCACGAAATGCCCAGCAGATACCGCGACCGGCTGATCAAGCACCTCCAGCACGACCGCTACGAACCGTCCACGACCGAGCAACTCGCCGACGACCTCGGCATCGACCCCGAGGAGCGCGCGGCGTTTATCGAGGCCGTGCACACGCTCAAGGACAACGGCGAACTGGTGTTCGTGGGACGCGAGAACGCGGTGACGCTTCCGCCGGTGGCATCGGAGATCGTCGGCTCGTTCCGTTCGCACCCCAAGGGCTTCGGGTTCATCCTGCCCGACGATGTGTCACGCGAGGGCGATCTGTTCGTGCCACCGGGGCAGACGATGGAGGCGCTCAGCGGCGACCGGGTACGGGCCGAGGTGTACAAGAGCGGACGCCGGCCCGAACCGGGCAAGTCGGCGTACGTCGCGCGGGTCACCGAGATTCTGGAGCGCAAGCAGTCAAACTTCACCGGCAACGTCTACAAGGACAAGGGCCTGTGGTGGGCCAACACCGACGGCAAGGTCCTGCCCGAGCCGGTCGTGCTGCGTGACGCCGAGAGCAAGAACGTGAAGGAAGGCGACAAGGTCGTCTTCGAGATCCTGCATTACCCCGAAGGCGACATGTTCGGAGAGGGCGTGGTCACCAAGGTGCTCGGCGAGGCGGGCAAGCCCAACGTGGAGACCGAGGCGGTCATCGCGGCTCACAACCTGCCCGGCGATTTCACAGACGAGGTCATGGCGGAGGCTCGCGAGATCACCCGTGCCTTCGATCGCGAACTGGAGCCCTACCTCGACGGCGAGAAGACCTTCGACCGCACCGAACGCTATGACCTGCGCGACGCGTTCATCTGCACGATCGACCCGCCCGACGCCAAGGACTACGACGACGCGATCAGCATCGAGCGGATGGACAAGATCACCGGCGGTGGCCCGGGCTGGCGATTGGGCGTGCACATCGCCGATGTGGCGAACTTTGTGACGCAGGGCAGCGCGATCGACGAAGAAGCCGCCGAACGCGGCAACAGTTGTTACCTGCCCCGGCTGGTCATCCCGATGCTCCCGGAGATCCTGTCCAACGGCATCTGCTCGCTGAGCGAGGGCGTGCCCCGGTACTGCAAGAGCGTGTTCATCGACTACGACGACGAGGGGCGGGTGCGCGGGCAGTCGTTCGCGGCGACGGTGATCGACTCGGCAAAGCGCATGACCTACCTCGAGGCGCAGGCACTCATCGACGGCAATCCGGAAGAGGCCCGCAAGCACGCCAAAACCGACACCGAGTACAGCGACAAACTCGTCCGCACGGTCAAGGAGATGAACACGCTGGCCCGTCGGATCTGGCGCCGTCGTCACGAGGCGGGCATGATCCACCTCGATCTGCCCGAAGTCGAACTGCTCTACGACGACGAAGGGCACATGATCGACGCGGAGCCCGAGGACGACGCCTACACGCACACGATCATCGAAATGTTCATGGTCGAAGCGAACGAGGCGCTGGCGCGGCTGTTCGAGGACCTGAACATCCCGATCCTCCGCCGCGTGCACCCCGAGCCGGTGCCGGGCCAGCAGGAGAACCTGCGCGAATTCGTAAAGGTCGCCGGCTACCGGATCCCCAAGACGCCGACGCGCGAGGACCTGCAGTCGCTGCTCGACGCGACCAAGGGCAGCCCGGCGGCGCCGGCGGTGCACATGGCGGTGCTGCGCACGCTGACGCGCGCGGAGTACTCGCCCGCGCTCATCGGTCACTTCGCGCTGGCCTCCGGCGGCTACGCGCACTTCACGAGCCCCATCCGTCGCTACCCGGACCTGACCGTTCACCGCTCGCTGACGAAATATCTCGAGCTGACCGCCAACGGCACGAAGACGCCGAAAGGCGACAAGGAACGCGATGCGCTGGCGAAGAAGCTGCGCGAATCCGAGGCCTGCCCGGACGAAGCCACGCTCAAGCAGATCGCGGCGGTGTGCAACCGCACCGAAGAACGAGCGACCGGGGCCGAACGCGAGTTGCGTCAGTTCCTGGTGCTGCAGTTCCTCGAGCGCGAGCACCTGGGCGACTCGATGCCGGGCGTGGTCACGGGTGTGTCGCCAGCCGGTGTGTTCGTGCGACTCGACAAGTACCTCGCCGAGGGCATGTGCAAGACGGTCGACCTGCCGGTCGGCTCCGACGACACGAAGAAGGGCGGGAAGAACCCGTACAAGAAGGCGCTCTGGCGGATCGACCAGAAGAGCGGCGCGCTGGTGGAGATCAACTCCGGTCGCTCGTTCGCGATGGGCGACCGCGTCGAAGTGACGATCGCCGAGGTGAACCTCGCGACGCGCCAACTCGATCTGCTTATCACCGACGGCTCGAAGCGCGATGTCGGCAAGATCAAGAAGATCAGCGCGAACAAGCGCGACTACGCCGGTCTGCACGGCGACGCGTCGTCACCCGAAGGACTCGCGGCGGGTCTGAAGCTCGGCGAGGTCGAGCCGATGAAGCCCAGGAAGACCGGTGCGGAGAAGCGGGCTCAGCGCAGCAAGTCTCGCGACAAGCGCAAAAGCGACTTCCGCGACAAGAAGAAGGATAAGGGCAAGCGCCAGTAAGGCCGCCGGTCAGTCGGCATCGGTCTGTACGCGGAACGCGTAGACCCGTTGGGCCTTCCCGTCGGACGCGAAGCCGTCGTTGACCGTTACGAGGACCAAGCGTCCGCCGCGAAGGTCTGCGATCTCGGGGCCGATCGCGAGTCCGGAGGCGCGGCCGAACGGCCCATCGACCAGATCGGACAGCGTGCCGATCGCTCGCTTCGTGAGCAGCGGGTACTGCAGTTCCGAGCGACGCTCTTCGCCGTCGACCAGAAACAGGCGGGCGACCTCGCTGTTGCCGGTGGATCGCTCAAGAACGAATACCGGCAGGTCGTCGCGCCAGCCGGCGCCGGGGACGGTGCTGAGACCGACAACCGCGCCGAAGTCCTCGCCGTCCACGCCGTAGCGGTCGGGCACGTAGAAGCGCGTCCGGACGGGCTCCTCGTACTCGACGCGCCAGACGAGCACGCGCGTGAGACCGGGCGCGCCCAGTTCATCGACGCTCAGCGGACTGCTCATGGCACCCCAGAGCTCGTCGCCCGCGCGGGCGGGAACGATGGCGAGCGCCTTGATCGCGTCGTCAAACCGATAGTGGGCGCGGACATCCGCCGGCAGAGCGAGGTCGCGAGCGGTGTCGCTGCGGAGGTTCTCGAGCAGGACGGTCGGCTCGCGCTCGAGCGCCCAGACCCGCTGGTGGCTCGCGGCAGCGCTCCGTCGAATCGTCACCGCCTCGGCGTCTTCGGCGTCCCCGGGAACGGGCCATTCCCGTCCCAGCCACGCGTCAAAGCTCCCCGCCACCCATGCGTCGGACCCGCTTTCCGGCCTCGGGTCGAAACTGGTGCGCAGGGTGTAGGCGACCGGATCGGGCTGGCGATTGCTCACCACAAGCCAAGCCCGGGCGACCGGGTCATAGGCGATGTCGCTGAACCCGCCAACGGGGTTGCCGGTCATCGGGTGGGTCCTACTGACCTTGGCGACGCCGAGCAGTTCGATCGCCACAGGGCCGTCGAACGGGTTCGCGCCAGGACTTGAGCAAGCGCCGTTCACCAGCCCGATAACCACAGCACTGAGAACGCCTATACATTTATAGATTATTTGGCTCACGGTCCGCCCCCGAAACTCACTCGCTACTCGCGGCTCGCAGGCCGCACTGCCACGGAAAACCGGCCGGGATCGACTCCGGACGATCGTTCAGCCACCCGACGAGCCACTCGAACGCGTCGACGAGGCGAGGACCAGGGCGGTTGAACATCTGGTTGCCGTCCACGATAGCAACATTGTCGCGCTGCACTGCCTGAAGTGCGCTAAACCATGGCTGAGAAAGGAGTTTGTGGGCTTCGGCCCGGGCCTGCTCAAGGGTCAGACCGCACGGACAAATGATGACCCGCTCCCACCCGCCCGCACCTGATTCGGTCGCTCGCTCGACGGCTTCGATCGCTTCGATCGGAACCTGCACGCTCTTGCCGGCTTTGCGATACGCCTGCTGCGGGCCGATTCCCTGCCCTGAACCCGGGACCGGCTCGGTGGGGTTGAGCGGGTGGCTGCCCCCGGCTCGCTCGATGAGTTGCGGGGTCCAGTGCCCGGCGCAGAAGACCGGGTCGGTCCATTCGAGAAACAGAACGGTCTGGATCGGGCCGAAGGTCGTGACGAAGTCACAGGCCCGGTAGTAGCGCTCGCGGAGCTCGACGAGGACCCGTTCGGCGCCATCGGTCAGTCCCAGCGCCGCGCCGACGGTCAGGATGTCGTCGAAAACAGCCTCGAACGTGTCGGGGTTCAGTGAGACGACCTCGGGCTCGCTGCCGGTCTTTTCGGCGATCTGGCGTGCAGCGCCGCGGACGGTGTTCAGGTCGATCGAGCAGACTTCGCAAAGATCCTGTGTGAGGATCAGGTCGGGGCGGAGTTCACGCAGCCGCTCGGTGTCGAGGTGGTACAAACTCGCGGCATCGTCGCCGGCGACGGCCTCGCGGACCTGACGGTCCACTTCGCGAGACGCGTTCGGCGAAGAGGGCTCGTAATTGGTTTTCTGACCGGTGAGCACGGGGAGGTGCTCCAGTCCGGCCGGCCAGTCGCACTCGTGTGATCGGCCGACCAGGCGGTCTTGTGCGCCGAGCAGGCCCACAATCTCCGTCGCGGAGGGGAGCAGACTGACCACGCGCCGCGGTGCCGCAGGGCTCTTTGGGAGGGGAGAATTCGATGGTTCAGAATGGTCGTTCATCGCCCGGGCATGCTAGGGCGTCGGGACGCGGACGGTTCGGGTCGAATTCCGGCGTGCTGGGCAGGTTTTTGCCGATGCTCGCTGTTTCGCGAGGCCGCGCGAATGCGGGTATCGTGCGGACCGGCAAGGCCGGGCGGGAGCGTCCCGGCGAGCAAGGAGTGCGAATGCTGAAGATGACGGATTCATCGCCCCGGATCTCCAATCGGCCCATGCGCAGCTCTCTGCTGCTCGCGGCCATCGCGGGCACGCTGTGCTCGGCGTCCCTCGCACCGGCCCAGGAGCGCCCGCCCCGGTCGGAAGCCGAGGTCGAGGCCGACGCGACACGGCGCATGCAGGAGTATGACGATCGTCAGCGGATGCAGTATCTCGAGCGCAAGCGGATGCTCGATAACCTCAAAGCGCTCGACCCCGCCACGCTCACCCCCGCCCAGCAGCGTCAAATGGAAACGCTGCAGAGGGCGGTCACGGAAATGGAGCGGGCCGGTATCGGGACCGAGCCGGAGGCGGGCGGCCTCGAAGTCCGAGAAGGCGGCGCGATGGGGTTCCGGGTCGAGAACCCGGACGAGATGATCAATCTGGACTTCACCGAGCCGGTCGCTCTCTCCGCGTTCGTGGATTTCATCGCACGCACGCTCCAGGTCAACATCACGATCGCCGGCGGTGTGCCGGACGACCCGATCACCTTCAAGGCCCCCGTTGAGATCCGCGCCGGCGACCTGCCGATCCTGCTGGCGACGCTGCTCGGCGACCGTCAGGCGGCGCTCGTGCGCGGCGAACTGGGCTGGTACCGCGTGGTCCCGGCCGGCCAGGGGCAGGTACCGGTGGAGGTCGGTGGCGACGGTCTGGCGACCACGCGCATCATCGAAACGCCGATGATCCGGCCGTCTTCGCTGCAACAGGTGATCGCTGACACCTTCTCGAACACGATCAAGTTCACTCCGGTTGACGAACTCGGCGTGGCGGTGCTGACGGGCGGGGCCGCCCAGTTGGGTCAGGCCGAGCGGTTCATCGCGCGGATCGTTGAGGAGCGCGCAGCGCAGAAGCTGCATCGGATCCCGATCGTGAACGTGTCAGCGGATTTCGCTCGCCAGCGCATCATCGAACTCGACGGCGTGGTCAACCAAACCGCGACAACGCGCCCGGGCCAGTCGAATCCTCCGCAGTCCGGGGGCCTGACGAGCCTCGGCTCGTTCCTCTATGTGGACGCCGGCAATGCCCTGCTGTTTCGCGGCAGTGAGCGCGACTTCGAGCAAGTGAAGGAGCTCGCGGGCGTTGTGGACATCGTTTCGCCGCTGGTGGCCAAGCGGTACGTCGCGGGCTCTTTGACCATGCAGGTTGCCAAGGCCGGCGAGCAGCTCGGCCTCGGAACGCTCGCGAGTTCCGACGAGGGTGCATCGCAGTTCACCGCGGGCGGGGCGAACGCCCGGAACGCGGGACTCACCGCCCAGACCACGCCGTCGCAGTTCGGCAGTTCGCGGTTCGTAATCGATCAGAACACCGGCTCTTTTGTCTATCACGGAACGCCCGAGCAGCAGGAGCGCGTGCAGGAACTCGTAGACGACTTCCGCGAGCAGGCGATCGACACCGGCGTGGAGATTCGGATCTACAAGCTGACCTACGCCTCGGCCGGCGGCGACGGCGAAAGCGGCTCCGGCAGCGGGTCCGGGGGTGGTTCCGGGAGCGGCGGCGGCGGCCTCTCGCTGGGCAGCCAGAACGCCACGCAGCCGACGGGCCCCGGCGTCGCGGAATTGCTCGAGGCTCTGATCAACAACGAAGATGAACAGGCGACCGGCCGCTTCCTGCCCGGAGGCGGCGGCGGCCAAGCCAGCGTCGTCAACACCGACGTCATCAACGACATCCTTGCCGCCCCCGAGCCGGACATGCAGCAGCTCGACCAGGCCCTCGCATCCGACGGCGGCGGCGGGACGCGTCTGTCGGCGACCTCCGACAACACGCGGATCGTGGCAGATTCGGCGCGGAACCAGCTCATCATCCGCGCACCGGTCCGCGTGCACGAGCAGCTGGCGGAGATCATCGAGAAGCTGGACCAGCCCCGGCGCCAGGTGCTGGTGGAGGTACAGATCGTCTCGCTGACGACGACCGACGACTTCAACTTCGCGACCGATGTGCAGATCAACGCGGGTGATTTTTCGTTCCTGAGCGCGCTGGGCGTCACGACTCCCGGCGCGAGCATCACCACGCCCGTCGGCGTGGGCGCCGCGTCCGGTTCCGGCCTGACCTCCGCGGTGATCCGCAGCGACTTCGTGCCGATCGCGATCAACGCGCTGCAGAGCGTCGGCGACGCGCGAATCGTCTCGACGCCGCAGATCCTGGTGAACGACAACCAGGAGGGCAACATCCAATCCGTCCGCGAGGAGCCGACCGAGGTCACGAACCAGACCGCAGGCGCGCCGACGACGACCAGCCAGGGGCCGTCGGTGGAAGCCGGTACGGAACTAATCGTCCGCCCTCAGATCGCCGGAGACAACTCGGTCTCCCTGAACTTCGCGATCGAGGTTTCCTCGTTCGATACATCGGCGCGTCGCGGCAACCTGACGCCGCCGAAGCAGACCGAGTCGTACAACAGCGTGGTCTCCGTCCCTTCGAACAGCACGATCATCGTCGGTGGCTTCCGCTTCGAGGAGATTTCCGAGTCGATCGACAAGATCCCGCTGCTCGGCGACATCCCGCTGGTCGGGGAGTTCTTCAAATCGACGACCAAGCGCGACCAGTCACGCGTGATTTATGTGTTCATCACGCCAACCGTGATCTCGGAGACCGGCCAGCGCGACCTGCGCCTGCTGACCGACGGCCCGCTCCGCGAGGCCGAGGTCGGCGACGGCCGCTACCAACTCGAGCCGGCGCACATCCCGCTGAGCTCGATCCGCCTCGACGACATCCGCCCGGATCTCATCGAAGCCGGTGTGCTTCCGTCGTCCATCGGATCGGGAACGGACTAATCCAGGCATGGCCAACCCCAACGGAGCACAACCCGCTGCACCCGACCCGATGATGCCCGGCGCTTCGGCGTCGATGGGCCGGCTGGCGCGCATGCTCGCGCCGATGCCGCTCAAGGGCGAGCAGCTCGCGCGGTTCGGTACGCTGCCCGGCGCCGATGAGGACCCGTGGGACGTGATGCTCGCGGCGATGGCGATGGACGAGCAGACCGCGCTCGAATCGCTGGCCCAGCGCCTCAAGATCCCCTTCGAGGCGGCGCCGAAGAGCCACGATTCGGCCGAAGTCTTCTACGAGCGCGTGCCGGGCGCGGCGGCGCGGCGTCACCACGTCGCGGGCCTGCGCGCTTCGGATTCCGGGTCGGGCGCGATGATTGTCGCGACGGCGCAGCCGATGCAGCCGGCGGTGTTCAGCATGCTCGAGCGCGTGCTGGGCATGCCCGTCGAGATCGTGCTCTCGCCTCGGGCTGCCGTCGGCGACCTGATCAACCGGGGCTACGAGCAGAAACAGGACCTGGTCACCGAGATTGTCGAGGACATCCCGCTGGACGAGTCGGCGATCGAGTCGGCGGCGAGCTCGCTGTCGGGTTCGACCGACCTGATGTCGCTGGCCCGCCAGACGCCGGTGATCCGGCTGGTGAACATGATCCTGTTCGAGGCGCTGCGCCGGCGCGCGAGCGATGTGCACATCCAGCCTCTCGAAAACACGCTGTTGATCCGCTTCCGCATCGACGGCATGCTCGTGGACGCGTTCAGCCCGCCACTGACGCTCGCGCCCGCGATCAACTCGCGTTTGAAGGTTATGGCGGAACTGGACATCGCCAACCGCCATTCGCCGCAGGACGGCCAGACGACCGTGCGCATCGGCTCACGCAAGATCGACATCCGCCTGTCGTGCATCCCGACGATCTACGGCGAGCGCCTCGTGCTGCGTCTGCTCGACCAGAGCCAGACGCAGCTCGACCTGTCCTCGGTCGGTGTCACCGAAGAGATGCAGGCCGAACTCGAGGACCTTATCAGCCGGCCCAACGGCATGATCCTGGTCACCGGCCCGACCGGTTCGGGCAAGACGACCACGCTCTACGCCGCGATGGAGCGGATCGACCGCACGACGCGGAACGTGATGACCATCGAGGATCCGGTCGAGTACCACCTCGAGAATGTTGCGCAGATGCAGGTGAATGTGAAGCGCGGCGTGACGTTCGCCGCGGGGCTGCGGAGTCTGCTGCGTCAGGATCCCGATGTAATCCTCGTCGGCGAGATCCGCGACCAGGAGACGGCGCAGCTGGCGGTGCAGGCGTCGCTGACCGGCCACCTCGTCCTCGCTACGCTCCACACCAACGACGCGCCCAGCGCCATCAGCCGTTTGCAGGACATCGGCGTGGAGCCGTACCTGATCAGTTCCTCGCTGCTGGCGGTCATCGCGCAGCGCCTGTGCCGGCGTCTGGCCCCGCCGGGATCCGAGCAGGAGTTCATCGGGCGTGTGGCGATCTACGAGATCATGCGGATGACCGACGACATCCGGCGTCTCGCCCAGCAGACCGCCGATGCGCAGGCGATCCGCGAAGTGGCCGTCGGCGGCGGTATGAAACCGATGCTCGACGACGGCATGGAGAAGGTCCGGCGCGGGCTGACCACCGAACTCGAACTGCGGCGCGTGCTGTCCTGACCGATGGCGACCACGAGCACCTATTTCTACTCCGCGATGAAGCTCACCGGCGGCAAGGCCCGGGGCGTACGGTCGGCGCGTGATGAGCGCCAACTCAGTGAGGAACTCCGCGGCGCGGGCCTGCTGCTCGTGCGCGCCTGGAAGCTGCCCGAGGTCTTTTCCGGCGTTGCGGAGGGTTCCGGCAAGGGCCCCCTGCCGCTGTCGGACGAAGCCGCGCTGAACAACCAGCTCCATGTGCTGCTGTCGCGTGGCGTGCCGCTGGTCGAGGCGCTGGAGGTCGGCGCGGACGTGGTTTCCGATCGGTCGAGCGGTCGCGTGCAGAAGCTGCGAGAACTGGTCGCGGCGGGGACCTCGTTCGCCAAGGCCTGCAAAGAAGTCGGCGGGTTCGACGAGGTCGCGATCTCCGTCTACAAAGCCGCGGAGCGCACCGGCGACCTCGCGGGCGCTGCGGGGCGGCTCGCCGAAGCGGCGGAGCGGCGCCTCGCGATCCGCGGCAAGGCCACCACCGTGATGATCTACCCGGCGATCGTAACGCTCGTCTCGATCGCGCTGCTCGCGGCGCTCCTGATCTTCGTCGTGCCGTCGATGGCCGAATCGGTTCGATCGATGATGACCGAGGGCCAGTCATCGCAGCTGCCGCGGATCAGCATCATCGTCTTCGGCTTGGGCGAGTGGATGGCGGCGAACCTGCTCGGCGTCGCGCTTGGTGTGGTCACGGTGCTGGCGATCCTGATTGTCTTCCGCAAATCGGTGATCACCGGCCTGATCCGGCTGTTCTCGAAAGTCCCGGCGGTGGCGGCGATGCTTATGGCCGCCGAACTGACCCGCTTCTTCAGCGTGCTCGCGGCGATGACCAAATCGGGCGTTCCGTTGGCGGAAGCACTCGAAACCTCGACCGGTTCAATCTCGGACGGGAAACTAAGGCGTCAGCTCGAGGACACGCGTAAGGCGCTCATGGAGGGCGGGGTGCTCCGATCGCTGATCGAGAAGATCGACGCCCTGCCGCTGGCAACGCGGAAGCTGCTCGTGGCGGCGGAGCGTTCCGGCGATCTGGATCAGGCGTTTGACGCGCTGAGCACGAACATGGCCGAGGAACTGGATACCCGCTCGTCGCGCCTTCTGGCCCTGATGGAGCCGGCGGTGATCCTCACGATGTTCGCTCTTCTCGGACCGATGGTCGTGGCCATCGCTCTGCCAATGATCAAACTGAATCAGGGCGGGTGATGGGTGATCGCTGCACGAAGGCCCGCGGAGGACGCTCACCATCTGCAACACCGGCGCAGGCCGACCGTACAACCATTCGTTCGTCCGGATTCGGGGGGTCGGGGCTGGACAGCACCGTTGAGCGGCGCAGTTTCCATCTGGTTGCCCCCCGGCTCGGGATCGAACCCGAGGCGGCGAGGGTCTTATAATCGCGGGCTGACCGGCCCCAGGAATCGTCAGAGCACTCATCGACACGCGGAGACTCGACCATGCACGCACCCACCCAGCCCATTCGCCGGACCGCGCGACGCGCCTTCACCATCATCGAACTGATGGTCGTGCTGCTGCTCATCGGCGTGCTGATGGGTATCGCGGCGATCAACCTTCCGGGCGTGCTGAACCGCGGCAAGGTGCGGGCGACCAAGGCCTCCATGCAGGTCATCGCGACGGCCCTGCAGGAGTACAACCTGTCCAACAGCGCGTATCCCTCCAACAACGGACTGCAGGTGCTCGTCGATCAGGAGTACCTGACGAAAGCGGGCGATCTCGAGGACTCGTGGGGCCAGCCCATTGAATTCCTCGCGCCCTCGCAGGTCGGCGGCACCGATGTCGCGTACACCCTGCGGAGCGCGGGCAAGGACCAGCAGTTCGATACCCCCGACGACATCATCTACTGGCCGGGCATGGACGATTGACCCGACCGGGCCGGAGGGCCCATGGTCTCAACCAGATCAATCAGGAACCACCACCGGCGCGGCATCACGATCCTCGAGGTGATTACCTCGCTGGTGCTGCTCATCGGGGTCGGCACGATGGTGCTCAGCGCGTTCGGTTACGTCGAGCGTGCCGCCGCTCGCGACCGGATCCGGCTCGCCGGCCACGAGGCGGCGCACCGCATCATACTGCAGTTCATCGACGAGCCGAATCCGATTCTCGCTGCGCGCGACAGAGAGGACCCGGTCCTCGTCAACGGCCACGAGTTCTACTTCTGGCTCGATGAGCGAGTTCTGGTCTCGGAGACCAACGACTCGGGCGCGGTCGTGGGCACGGCCCAGGACAGCGTGGACATCGAAACGCTCCTCACCAACAAACTCAAGCTGATCTCCGTGCGCGTCTGGATCGACGAGCGCAAGGCCGGTTTTGCGCCGAAACAGACCGTTGCCTCGATCGATCGGATCTACAACATCATGAACGATCCGGAGAACCTGCTGGAGGTTCTTCGACGCGAAACCGCGAAGATGCGCGACAACCAATGATCGCACGCACTCACCCATCACGATCCGGGTTCACGGTTCTCGAGTTGACCGTCGCGCTGATGCTTTCGAGCATCGTGGTGCTCAGCGCGGTCGGCGTCATGGGCATGGTCGCCCGGTCGGACCGGGTCACCGGCAACTACGTGCGCGACGCCGCGAACCTCGGCCAGACTCAGTTCATCGTGCGTCGGGCTCTGCAGAACCTCGTTGCCGCGAAACCGCTTCCTCCACCGGACGATGCGAACGACCCGAACGCGGTGCTCGACGATCGACCGGCCGACGAGCAGTCGGGCGAGGACGAGCCGCCGTCGCCGATGGACGGCCTGTTCGGCGGCCTCGACGACACCCTGCCCATCGAGGCGGCCATGCCCGACACCAGCAAGCCGCCGAATTTCGAACTCTACTTTGAACAGGTTCTCTACCCGCCCACCGGTGAAGAGATCTACCTGCCCCGTCTCGAAGTGGTCACCAGCATCTGGCCGGTCCCCCGCCCGGAGATCCCGATCAGCCAGATCGACAACCCGGAGGTCCGGCGCCTGGAACTCGCGGCCCGTATCCGCGGCACGATCCGGGGCGTGTTCGAACTGCTCTACCTGAGCGACGGCTTCGCGCTGGCCTACACGCCGATCGAGCCGCCGGGGCAGCCGACCATCCTCGGGCGTGGGTTCGTCGATGTGATGTGGGAGATCCTGCCAGAAGATGCCGACGCTTCCGGCTGGCAGCAGATCGGCGCCGCGTACCTCGAGGACCAATACCCCACCGCCGTTCGCCTGCGACTGCGCAGCTCCAGCGGCGCGACCGCGGACTGGCTGTTCGAAACCATCGTGCTGACGGAGGGCCAGTGATGCGGTTCGTCCCGAATCCGAAACGCGGCTTCACGATGCTGCTGGTCATCGGGGTCATGGCGATCGCGACGACGGTCATCGCGTTCAACGTCAAACGCCTGAACTTCCGGGCCGGCGCCGTGGCGCGCCAGATCGAGCAGTACCACCTGCACCACGAGATCCAGGGCGTGCGCGACATCGTCATGCTCTGGCTTTCGAACCCCGCGGTCCGCACCGACCTCACCGACTTCGCCGGCTCCGACGAGCCCGCCCACATGGTCACCATGGCCGACGGCCTCTCGGTCCGCGTGTTCGTCCGCGACGGCCAGGGCACTCTGCTGGCCAACCTCGCGAACACCGCCGACATCGCCCAGCAGGAGCAGATGATCGAGGCACTCGGCCGGATGCCCCCGGACCGCCCCGAACTCGTCAGGCGTAGCGGCCCGATGGAGATGTCCTTCTACGCGATGCACCCGCTCGTCATCCGCGCCGTCAGCTCCGACCCGGCCCTCGCCGACGCGCTCATCTCGCTGCAGAGCGATCCCGACGTCACGCGCGCGAACCTGAGCACGAAGGTCCTCGACACCGGGGTGCCGATGGCCACTTTTCAGCAGATCCGCCCGCTCATCACCTTCACGCCGGAGGTCTGGGCGCTCGATGTGGTCGCGTTCGATCCCGACTCACCTGAAGCCGAGGACCAGTACCGCCTGTATACCGTTCTGGCGCAGGTGAAGGGCCCGCTCCCCGTCATCTACGAATGGCGCCCCGTCAGCCTCGAGGAGTTTCAACGCCTCAGGCAACACGCGACCGGCTCGGCCCGGTAACCTGCACCACCGATCACCCGGATGGGACGTACTTCCGGGGTCAGAAGATCGGATCGAGCGGCACCGGAGGCTCTCGACTATGGCCCAGACCGACACAGCACGGCTGCTCACCCCCCTCGGATTCCTCGGCGCCCTCGCTGTGGCCGCTGGCGTGTGGTTCATACCGCTGCCCGGCCCGGGCGAACCCGGAGAAGTCATCAGCGTCGGCCCCGGGTCGAGCGCCGGTGGCGAAGGCGCCGGCGTGCAGCCGGTCGGCCGTACGCCCGATCACGACTGGCTCGCCCTCGTACCGCCGCTGAGCCAACTGCGTGGACCGCTTGTTCCAAAGATCGAAGAAGATGACGAAAAACCGGACGAGCCCGTTCAGTCGCCGGTCAACGTCCGCTACCTCGGCTTTGTCGGAGCCGGCGAAGACCGCAGCGCTGCCCTCATCGAGATCGACGGCACCCAGCGCTTCGTCAGCACCGGCGACGCCGTCCGCCTTGAGGGCCGCGATGACCTCGTCATCGAAGAGATCACACCGGAGAAGGTCGTCTACAGCATGGGCAGCGTGAACAACACGGTGCCGCGCAGCACGCGCAACACCGGCAGCGCCCCGAGCGCCCGCCCGCTTCCGGTCACCCCGATGCCCTCGCCCGACGAAGACCGCCTGCGCGGGACGGTGAGCACGCGATGACGCCCCCGTCCGTGCTGCTCAGCGCCGATCTCTCGAGCGTCATGCTCATCACCGACTCGTCGAGCGAGACCTGGTCCGCGCCGTCGCTGCCCGAATCGCCCGACGCGCTCGTGCTCCGCTCGCGCATCGACGAGGCGAGCAAGTGGGCCTCCTCCCAACCGGCGGTGAAACGCAGGATCGGCACGGTCGTGCTCGACATCTCCGACGCCACCTGTCGCTGGGTGCAGAGCCCGTCGGCCGCGGCACCGGTCGTTGCCGCGACCCTGCGCACGCAGACCGAAGAATGGTCCTCCCGACTGCCCCTCGGCGGCGTGGAACCGATCATCGACGAACTCCCGAATGAGCGTTCCTTCGAGTTCGTCCGCTCCAGGGTCGAATCCCGCTCGGCCGGCAAGCGACCCGACGCTCTCGCCAAGGATCCGACCAACACCGGCTCGACCGAGTCCGGCGCTCGGATGGCCGTGCTGATCATGCCCGATGCGCTCGTCCGGCTGTGGCTCGACCGGATGGACCGCTCGGGAGTCAACATCGATTCGGTCCTGAGCCTCTGGCACGCTCTCGCCCTCTCGTGGGGCGATGAAAAAGCATCGGGTGTCCGCGCTGTGGTCATGGTCGAGGGCGAGGGTCGCATCGTCTGGGCGTGGGCCGACGGGGCGCGCCTGATCGTCGGCGGCTCTCTGCAACTCGAGCGCCCCGAGACCGACGAAGCGTCGCCGCCTCACAAACACCGCGCCGAAGCCGCCGCCCAGCGCATCTCGCTCGACTGGGTCACCTGGTCGGCCCAGCTCGGTGTCGCCCCCGACGAGGTCCTCGTCATCGCCGAGGCCCGCGACCCGCTCGCCGAACAACTCGTCGGCTCTCTGTCAGACCGCTGGGACGGTATCCCGGCCCGTCAGATCCGCTCCGACCACCCGCTGCGCGAGACCGTCGCCCGCGCCGCGGCGTCGATCCGTTCGGTTGCCCGCGCCGATCGCGGCCCCCGCCTCTGGATGAGCCGCCTCTCCACTCGGCCGACCCGCGCGACGCGTCGCCGGTTCCTCGCCGGCAGTCTCGCGCTCGTGCTGCTCGCGGTCGCGGTAGTCGGCCTGGGCTACCGCCTCGCGCGCGAGGGCGCATCGCGATACGAGCAAGGCAGCGAGATCCGCAACGAGACATTCGCCAAAGTCCGCGACGCCGTCCCCGGCTTCGTCGAGACGCAGAACATCTCCATCCAGCTCCGCCAGCGCATCGCCGAACTCGAGAGCGCGCCGACGTTCGTCGACCCGCCGCCGCCGCGCCCGATCTACGAGGACATGCAGCTCTTCCTCGATATCCTTCAGGACGAGTTCCCCAACGCCGAGATCCGGCGCATCAAGTACAGCCAGGGCGGCACCAACGCGAACGAGATCGAGATCGAACTGGAATCCCCGTCCGAGCGCACCGCGCTCGTCGCGCGCCTCCCATCGCTCCCGACGCGCACCGCGTGGGAACTCCGCCGCAACTCGCGCAGCACTTCGACCACCATCGCCGACCTCGTCGGCACATGGCGGGAGGCCGAGTCGCCATGAGCACACCAAGCCGCCCGGCGGGCTCAGAGCCCTACATCGTCGCGATGGCCAATCAGGCCGATCGGTCCAACCGCCCTGTTCGATTCATCGTGATCGGCTGCGTCATCGTGCTCGCATGCCTCGTGTACATGCTCTTCGGCGTGCGGGACTACCTCGCCGGCGCGTCGCGTCTGCAGAGCCAGATCGTGCTCCGCGCATCGACCGACCGCTCGCTCAAGCAGATCGAACAGCTCGAGAACCGCAACCCGGACCTGCTCCGCCTCTACCCGCCCGGCGAACTGAACATGCCGAACTACCTCCGCGAAGCGGCGACCGAGGCCTTCGGAGGCAACCCGGAGGGCAAGACGCAGCCCGATTTCTTCTCCGTCGGAGACGTCGAGCGCCGACCGCTCGAATCCACCCGCGGCCAGCTCAACAACAGCACCGTCCGCGTCACCGTCAGCGGCGCACGCCAACTCCCGATCGAAGACATCCTCACATTCGTCGAGACCGCTTTCGAGAAGGATCCCAGCGGCCTGATGTTCCTCAGCGAGTTCGATCTCCGCCCCACGCCGCAGGGCTGGCAGGTCCGCTCGCTCGAGTTCCGACGCTACAGCTTCAACCGCAACCGCCAATGACCCATCGCCCCACCAACGCGCCACACGGAGAGTCCCAGAGCATGACCCGACGAGCACTCATCGCCTGCGCCGCCCTCGTCGCGAGCGCATCGCTGCTGACCGCCTCCGGCTGCGCAAGTTCTTCCGGCACCGATCCGGCCCGCGCCCAACTCGCGTCCGAAGACGCCGCCGCCCAGATCGCACGGCTCCAGGCCGAAGACGCCCGGCGCCTCCGCGAAGCGCTCGCCCTCGGCGAACAGGGCGACAAGGCCTTCGCCAAGCAGCGCTACGCAGAAGCCGTGCAGCACTACACCCAGGCCGTCTCGACCTACGACGAGTTCTTCGCGCTCTGGAACAACCTTGGCACCGCCCTCACTCGCCTCGACCGCTACCAGCAGGCCGAAGAGGCGTATATCCGCGCCACAAACATCAATCCGTCCGACCCGCGCCCCATCTACAACCGGGGCCTGCTCTACCGCAACCGCGGCTACCCGAGCGACGCCAAAATGTACTTCGAGCGCGCCCTCGAACAGGACCCGCGCTACCTCGATGCCCTCTGGGGCTCCATCAAGGCCGACATCACCCTCGGCTCCGAGTCTCGCCAGACCCTCGAACGCATCCGAACCGCGCTGTTCCTCGTGTCCGACGAGCAGCACCGCCAATACCTCGAACTCGAACGCGAGCGGATCGCCAGCAAGCTCGGGCTTTCCGAAGCGGGGTCGCGGTCCCGAAACGAGCCCGGCACCTCCGAAAACGCCCCGGAGTAAGCCCGATTTCGAGGAATTCCAACGCGTCGCGCCGGATTTAGTTGACCGCTTTACTAAACCGCGCCAAGATCCCTTCGGACTCCGGCCCGGGCGCGGGTCGGGTTCTACCATTCCGGGCGATCCATCGCCCCGAATCCGCCGATTCTCTCCGCAGACACGCGAGACCTTCAGGATATCCGCCATGACGACCCGTTCCGTGACCGCCCGCTCGCTCGTCCTGCTCTGCGGCCTCGCCGCCGCCACCCCCGTCGCCCTCGCCCAGGACAGCGTCGCGAGCACGCCCGGCAACTCCGACGCCCTCTCGGCCTACGCCCAGCAGAACGTCCGGTACGTCGTCGATCTGGTCGACTTCACCTCCAGTTGGGGCAACGCCTTCGCGATTGCGCCGGTCCTGAAGGCTTCACGCGATGTCGACCCGTTCTTCCCGACCCAGGTCGCCGGCTCCGCCGCCGTCTCCCCCAACCAGCTCACCGGCACCGTGCCCGGCGCGTCGGATTTCGCCTTCTGGACGAGCGCCGGCGCGGGTGTGAACACCTCGCAGAACACCGCCGCCGGCAGCGTTTCCGTTGCCACGTTCGACGCCCAGTTCGCCCTCGCCCTCAGCGATTTCTCGACCAACGCCTCGAACGTGATCGGCGCGACAGTCGGTCGGACCGATGCCGACCCGAACCGCCTGTTCGTCGATCGCACCGTCGCGATGGTCAGCCGCCCGGGCGCGACGCTGGCCGACCTGTCCACGCTCTCGCTCGGCTCCGTCGATGCCGAGGGAACCGTGTTCCTCCGTGCCGACGACTTCAACACCTCCGCCTTCAACTCGGTGCTCGGCGAGAACATCATCCGCGTCGAACTGCCCGACCGCTCGGGCGCGATCAACGCTCCCTTCGACAACTCCGGCACAAACGCCGTTTCCGACCCCGCCTCCTCGACCTTTGTCGCCAACGACGACACCGTCACGCTGAACACCCCCGGCGCCATCCCCGGCGCGACCGCCGTGGTCTTCGACTTCGCCGGCGACTACCGCCCCGACGCGAACGCCCCGGTCGCCCACCTCGATCCGGCCATCGAGGCCCATCGCGGCAACCCCTCCTTCTCGCTCGCCACGCCCCTCGGCGGCGTCGGCACGGTCGGCTCGATCGCCCGTTTCGCCGGCCAGCCCACCGGCGTGAACATCTTCGGCGTCACCGAGTCCGGCTTGGTGACCGGCACCGCTTCCGCGGTACTGCCCTCGCCCTTGGTCTCCGGCTCGTTCGTCGCCAACGACGCCCGGTTTGCCCAGTACCTCAGCCAGACCTCGTTCCGCGGCCCCAACGGCCAGGTCGGCGTCGGCACCGACGCCACCGGCGACGCCGTCGTTGCCGCCACCGCGACCGATGAATCGGCCGGTGACTTCATCGCCGTCGCCCGGATCGGATCCTCCACCTCGTGGACCGTCGCCGCCCACGCCGCCAGCCCCGTCCTCGACGGACCCGGCGGCTCGGTCATCGGCAACCTCGTCGCCGGCTCCCAGCCCGTCTCGATCTCCGCCCCGGCGGTCGATCTGCTGGGCAACATCTACTTCCTGAGCGCCTACCAGCCCGACGGCGGCGCCGAGACCGTCGGCCTGTTCAAGGCCATCCCGACCGGCGGCGTCTACGAACTCGAACTGCTCGTCGCCGAGGGCGATTCCTTCACCGGCGCGAACTCCGCCACCGAGTACACCGTCACCGACCTCACGCTCGCCGACAGCGACTCGCTGGCCTCCGGCTCCTTCCACGCCGGGAGCATCATCCAGCAGACCGTGACCGGCTTCGCCGGCTCGATCCCCTCCGATCCGGGTACGTTCGGCGGCCTGATCGTCAACGCCGAGATCACCTACGACCGCGACGGCGTCCCCGAGGCCTACAACGCCACTCTGTTCGTTGGTCCCGGCGCCGGTGCAGCCAACTGCCTCGGCGACACCAACGCCGACGGCATCGTCGACCTCGCCGACCTCAACGCGGTCCTCGCGAACTTCGGCCAGTCCACCGCCTCCGGCGATGTCACCGGCGATGGCCAGGTCGACCTCGCCGATCTGAACCTCGTGCTCGCGAATTTCGGCGCCTGCAACCCCGCCTGATCACACCAAGCCGTTGCCCCCGCTCGGCTTGCGCCCGTCCCCGAACACGGTGTAAAGATCGCGCTCAGTTCGATTCCAACCGACTGGAATCGGGCAACTTGCGCGAATTCTGCGTTGTGGGCGCCACCGTCGCCAGATATACTCTTGCGCTTGACCTGAAACGAACCGACGCCCACGCGGGCATGGCCGCCCGCGACGCCCGGAGCCGCTCCGACCGGTCAGGATCGACCGTCGCGGCCCGACCCGAGAATCCCAGCGCATGAAACAGGCGAAAATCGCGATCATTGTGGTCTGTCTGGCCCTCGCCGGCTTCCTCATCTGGCGAGCCCTCGACAAGGGGCCAAGCCTCGACGACTCCTCGCGCGTCATCAATGTGATCACCGGCGAGGTGTCCAAAATGGACCGCGCCAAACTCAGCGTCATCCCGTATCCCGATAGCCAGGGGCGACGCGCCCTCGTCCCCGCGATGCGCGACGACAACGGCAACTGGACCGTCGCAGGCACCTTCCGCAGCGCGGTGGCCCGAGTCATGGAACTCGAGAACCTCAGCGCGGACGATCTCGCCATCGACCCCGAAACCTTCGAGTTGAGAAAGTAAGACGCTCGCCGAGCGTAGTAAGGACCCTCTCATGCTCCGTCGTACCCCCCGATACAAGCGAGCGTTCACGCTCATCGAACTGCTCGTCGTCGTCGCGGTCATCGCGCTGCTGATCGGCATCCTCCTGCCGGCTCTCGGCCAGGCCAGGGCGACCTCGTTCTCGGCCGTCGCCTCGGCGACCCAGCGAAACCTTCTGACCGGCATGACCGCCTACAGCACGTCCAACGACGGCTGGATCCCGGGCGTGAACTCGTCAGGGCGGGAACTCTGGGATCGCAACAACGACGCCACGATGCTTGACGAGCTGAACCGCGACGCCAGCAGCCCCGTGCAGGCGTGGGACTGGATCACCCCCTGCCTCGACGGTGAGAACCTGCCGCTCGATCGCGCCGCACGCTTCGCCTACATCTACGAGGAACTCGCCGACCCGGCGCAGCGCGAGACCACCGTCGCATGGTCGCAGGCCAGCGGCGTGGGCATCAGCGAGATGGAAACCTACATCCTCGAGCGCAACGGCGGCGCACTCACGGCCATGTCGTACAGCATGCCCAACGCCTTCCAGTTCTACGGTGCGCGGCGTGCCGGACCCGGCGGCGGCCCGACCCCTCCCGGCTTCATCCGCCCGCAGAACGGCATCGGCTGGAGCGACAACGGTCGCAACATCGCCACGCCCCCGGCCTCCTACATCCCGCGTCTGAGCAGCGTGAAGGGCGCTTCGCGCAAGATCATGAATGCCAGCGGCACCCGCTACATCCCCAGCGAGGGCGACAGCGACGCCGGCATTATCTCGACGGACTTCTCGCTCCGAGGCGGCGTCTACCAGGGCTCCGCATTCCAGGACCACGGCGCCATTCACAGCGAATCGCCCGCCTACGGCATCAATCGCACCGGGGGCCTCGCCGGCACCATCACCTACCGCCACAACGGGCGTATCCTCGCCACATTCTTCGACGGCAGCACCGCCCCGCTCACCCCGGACCAGTCCTACGACCCCGCGCTCTGGTTCCCGAGCGGTTCGACCCTCGGAACCGGCGAGATCGTCCCCGAGGCCGAGAACTTCGTGAACGACGAGCGGATCATCAACTGAGCGAGATCTGCCCCGGCAGATCACCTCCGAGCCCATTTATTCAGATCCAGCCAGCCTCGGCTCCAGCCGGGGCTGCTGTTTTTTTGCGCCGCGCTCGCATTTTGTGCAATCCGCGTTACGCTGTATCCGTGCCCGAGGAGCGTAACTGCTTCTGGGGCATCGGCTTCGGGCGTTTCGCCCGGGTCCGAAAATCCGTGGAACCGCCGCCCTCCGCGTTCCGAATAGCGGAGTGTGAAGTTCTCGCTAAACTGAAACCCACGCGGTTTGCCCCTCGCGTATTTGATTATCCGCCTCCTCGTGGGGCACAACTGGGTCGTGAAAGGACAGTACGAAAGATGCTCAACAGTTCCTCCAAGGTGCGGCAGACGCCGCGAAACAGCACCGGCTTTACGCTCATCGAACTGCTGGTGGTCGTCGCGGTTATCGCGCTGCTGATCGGCATCCTCCTCCCGGCCCTCGGCCAGGCCCGTCGCTCCGCCCAGAAGGCGCAGGGCGCCAACATCCAGCGCCAGCTCGTGATCGGCATGATCACCTACTCCAACGGCAACGACGGCAAAGTCCCCGGTGCCAACACCAGCGCCGGCAAGTACGACAACTCGACCACGCCCGACTCCCTGAGCAGAGACGCCGAAGCACCCGTCACCCAGTGGGACTGGATGTCACCGGCGCTCGACGCTGACGACACCCCGCTCTCGTGGGCCGAGCGCGTCCACTACCTGTTCGACAACTTCAAGGATCCGTCCATGAACGAGATCCTGCAGTCCAGCCAGGTCACCTCGACCAGCGGCGACCTCAGCACGCTCATCGACGAGCGCGGCGGCATGCCCATCTCCAGTTACCTGATGCCCTCCTCATGGCAGGTCGTCGGGCAGGGCCTCGCCGGCGGTCCCGACAACCTGTTCGGTCAGGTCAACCAGGAAGTCGGCATCTTCCAGATCCCCGACACCTACCGCCCGCGCCTCAGCGCGTTCGGCGGCGGCGCCCGCAAGGTCGCTCTCGGTGACGGCGTCCCCGGCGTGAACTCCAACGGCGCCCTCGGACTGGACCTCACGATCCACGACGACAGCACGATGAACCTCGCCAACGGCTTCGTGACCCTCCCGCCGTGTGTGCCGCCCGTCGGCGTGGGTGCCGCCTACGACCCGACCGCCGACCTCAACTCGCTGAGCTACCGCCAGCCGGGCAACACCATGAACGTCACCAAGTGGGACGGCTCTGGCACCGACCTCACCGTCGACGAGTCGATGGACCCCACCCTCTGGTACCCGCCCAACACCATCTACGTCGGTGGCGGCCAGCCCCAGGTCGAAGAAGACTTCGACTACGATCCGGGTGACCCGGTCGGCTAAGGCCGAACGGCTCCCAGCAAAGCGATCCCCAGCGGGCGTCTCACGCGAGGCGCCCGCTTTTTTTTTGCAAACTCTTCCCAGATCTGGGAACGGATCCCCCGGTCACGCGCCAGAAAGGGGTACCCAGAGCACAAACCAAGGAGTGCACCCATGAAGGCGAAGACTGTTCCCGGAAGACCCAGCGCCAGCGCGTTCACCCTGATCGAACTCCTCGTGGTCGTCGCGGTCATCGGGCTGCTGATCGGCATCCTCCTGCCGGCGCTGGGCCAGGCCCGCAAGGCGGCCCAGCGCGTGGGCGGGGCTTCCATTCAACGACAGCTCTACATCGGCATGGCGACGCACGCCTCCACGAACAACTCGGAGATCCCCGGCAAGAACACAACCTCGCGGGCGCTGACGGCCGAACGCATCGCCGACGGGCTCAACCAATCGGACCTGCCGCTTACCGAGTGGGACTGGATCACGCCTTCGATCGACGACCTGCCCGAATCCTGGGCCGAGCGGGCGTTTCACATCAAGAACGAGTTCGCCGACCCGGCGATGGCCGAGACGACCACGCCGGAGATGGTCTACGGAAGCCCGGGGTACGTCGAAGACCTGCGCGCACTGGTCGCGAAGAACGGCGGCATGCCCGCACCGAGCTACCAGATGCCCGCGGTCTGGCAGGTGCTCGTCGATCGGGACGTCGAGCACTTCGGGATCCGTCAGTTCCCCCGCCGGATCGACCGGATCGCCGGCGCGTCGCGCAAGGTGGCAATCGCCGACGGCACGCCGCACAAGGCCTGCCTGCCGGAAGAGGTCGGAGACGTCTCCATCGATCTGACAGTGCGCACAAGCCCGTCGATTCCCCTCAACAACGGCTTCATCCAGCTTCCACCGGTCCATGTGGAGTCCGAGGCCTACAGCCCGGATTCGCCGTTCGTCCACCGGATGAGTTACCGCCACCCGGGCCAGACGATGAACGCCATGTTCTGGGACGGGCACTCGGCCCAGCTGACGGTCACGGAGTCCCTCGACCCCGCGCTTTGGTACCCCCGAGGCACCGAGTACCTCGGCGGTGCCCGCCCGGAGGTGTCGGATTTGTACGACATCCAGCCCGGCGACTTCCTCAACTGAGCCCCGTTGTGAAACTGGGCAACCCCGGTTCGCACGGGCTCGTCCGGTGTAAACAATCGGTGAACTTCGCGAGATTCGGCGACGGGACGGGCGCCGGGAATCGACTTTCCGCCAATCTGTGCTACTCTTTCATCTCCGTCATTCCGCGCGGTTTTTGCGCGATCAGTACGCCCCCGTCCGATCGATTCCCCGATTTGAGAGAGAAAGACACTATGAAGACCCAATCCGCTTCGCGGGCCACCGCCGCCGTCGCCCTCATCGCCTGCGCCGGCCTCGCCGTCGCTTCCAACGAAACCCAGTACGTGCCGGGTGCCGGCGCCGACCCGATCGTGCAGTCCACAGCCGGCCTCGCCGGCCAGTACTCCGCCACCGTGGGCTCGGAACTGGTCTACGGCGCCGGCGGCTTCAACGCGACGGTTTCCGTCCCGGTCCTGCTCGATCGCGACGATGTCCTGCTCAACACGCCCGTCGCCTGGAACAGCCCCAACGGCCCCGCCGGCTTCATCACCACATTCGGCACCGGCTCCAACGGCTCGGGCCTCGGCGTGGTGCTCTCCTACAACGCCGGCGGCAACGCCGTGATCATCAACGAGGGCGTCAACAGCCTCTCGAACTCGCCCGGCGAGATCCTCGACAACGGCACCTGGCTCTTCCGCTCGAACTTCAGTTCCAGCGCCCCGCACAACAACATCGAGTACTTCCAGAACGCCGAAACCAAGCTCCCCGGCTCCGGCGTGAAGCCCGCCACCAGCGGCACCAAGGTCTTCGCCGCCAACGACGGCATCGACGGAACGACCGGTTCGGCGTTCCTGTCGATCCCGACCGGCATCAGCCGCCCGGGCGGCTTCTTCCTGGGCCAGACCAACTTCAACACCAGCGCCTCCGGTGTCCCGATCGGAACGAACGTGTGGAGCGTCAACCACGGTTCCACCGAACCCGTCGGCTCGCCGGACTTCATCTGGGAGCAACTCTTCGGCCCGGTCGCGGTGGCTCCGGACGGCACCCCGGCCAGCACCGGCAACCTCCGCCAGACCAAGCCGCAGTTCTTCCGGGTTCCCGGTTGCAGCGAGACCTTCATCATCTTCGGCGTCGGCTACACCGGTCAGCCCTTCGGCGGCGGAAACTTCGGTGCCCGCTTCTTCGTTGTCGACACGCTCGACGCCTCCGAGCCGTTCAACGGCTGGGGCAGCTTCGACGGCACCATCGGCACCTACACGCTGATCAAGGCCGACGGCGGTACCGACCTCAACCCGACCTCCACCGACCAGCGATTCGTCACCGGCGGCGCGACCGGTAGCGGCGGCTTCGTGCCGACCCGCTTCGATGTGAACGGCAGCGGTCAGGTCGTCGCGGTCCACGAGGACTTCTCCACCTCCGGCGGCACGACCTACCAGGTCCGCCTCTACAACCCCGTGCTCGACGGCTGCACCGTCACCTACCCCGACTTCGAGGTCATCGCCTCCACGGGCGAAACCTACGAGAACGGCATCGAGTTCACCCCGTTCATCGACACCTTCCTCGACACCTCCGACCCGCTGAACCCGGTCGTCGTGCAGTCGGCCAACAACACGCCGTTCTCCGGTGTCTCGATCGACGACAACGGCAACATCAGCTTCACCGCAACCGACGAGCTGTTCATGGAAGAGCAGGTCGTTGATCCCGGCTTCCCGGACATCACCGCCGAGGTCGTCTACGCCTCCAACACCTCGCTGTACTACTACCACGCCGATTCGCAGTCTCTGCACCGCATCGTTTCCGGCGGCCAGAACGGTGAGATGATCGAGAGCTCGGGCAACCCGACCCTCCAGCTCGGGCGCTTCCCGGTCGACAACAACGACTCCAACGCGTTCGGCGGCTTCTCGGCCAACGCCGGCGTCGCCACGGTCATGTTCACCAACGGCTTCGACGACGCCCGCTCCGGCGCACCCGAGGGCAGCGTCCAGGACGGCGGCCAGCTCAACCCCGGCACCGAAAACCGCCAGGGCGTGCGCGGCGTCGCGCTCGTTGAGTTCGGCGCCTACGACCCGGACTTCGGCGGCCCCGACTGCCTCGGCGACGCCAACGGCGACGGCATCGTCAACCTCGCCGACCTCAACATCGTGCTCGGCAACTTCGGCCAGACGACCGACGAGGGCGATGTGACCGGCGACGGCGTCGTCAACCTCGCGGACCTCAACCTCGTGCTCGGCAACTTCGGCGAGTGCAACCAGGGCTGATCGCTTCGGCGGTCTCCGGCCGCCGCGATCGCTACGACTTTTCAGCGGCGGGGAGTGAAAGCTCCCCGCCGCCTTTCGTTGAGCAGACCACCCGGACCGATAAGGAGTGCCGATGTCCCGCAACCACTTCTCGAGCGTGTTGATCCTTGCCGCCGGCGCTCTGCTGGCCCCCGGCCTTTACGCGGGGCCGTGCGACGCGCCGTCGGAACCCGTCGAACTGCGCATCGTGACCTACAACGTCAAGCAGGGCCTCGGCCCGGTCGGATCGACCGCCTGGAACAGCGTCGGCGACATGCTGACCACCATCGACGAAGACGGCGACGGCCCGAACACCTCGCTGATGCCCGACATCATCTGCTTCCAGGAACTCGACCAGCAGGCCCAGAGCGAACTGGTGGTCTACATCAACACCTTCCTGCCCGGCTACCAGGCCCGGACCGCCAGCGGGGACGGCTTCAACTACAACGCGATCGTCTTCCGCCCAGACCTCACGCTGCTGGGCTTCACCAACCTGAACACGCCGGGGCCGCGCAACGTCGTGCGCTGCACGTTCGAGGTCCCCGGCGCTGCGAAGACGCTCACCGTCTACAGCGCGCACTTCAAGTGCTGCGGCGACATCGGCAGCCAGAACACGCGCCGCGCCGAAGCCGACGACCTCGGTGAGGAAATCTGGCGTGACCGCAACATCGGCCTCGACCTCGACAACAACGGCAGCCGCGAAACCGAGCCCGGCTGGTTCGTGCTCGGCGGCGACCTCAACGCGAACACACTGACCGGAGACACGACGCTCGACGGGGTGTTCTTCTACGACGACCAGAACGAACCGACCGGCGTGCTCGACCTGCCCGTCGAGTCCCTGTTCGGACGGATCTCCGGTTCGTTCTTCCCCAACACGTTCCAGAACTCGTCGAGGCTCGACTACATCTGCCTCGACGAAGACCTGGCGATGCTCTACGACGCCGACGAAAACGGCGCGCTCAGCGAGTCCGAGATCAACGCGATGGGCTTTGTGTACTTCTCCAACGACAACACCCCCGAGCACGCCCCGGGTCAGTTCGCCAACGGCAACTCCAACGCAACCAGCTTCGGCTCCGATCACCGCCCCGTGGTGTTCGACATGCTCCTGCCCGCGCTCCCCAGCGAGCCGGCCTGTCCCGGCGACGTTACGGGCGACGGCTCGGTCGACCTGGCCGACCTGAACCTCGTGCTGGCAAACTTCGGGACTTCCCCCGGAATCGGCGGCCCCGGAGACGCAAACTGCTCTGGGGAAGTCGACCTGGCAGACCTGAACCTGATTCTCGCGAATTTTGGGTGCCAGCCATGAACCAGACGGGGAGCGGCCAAAGCAGCCTTGCACCGGCGGAATCGCCGAATCCGGACGTCCGGACTGGGTTATTTCACCCAGACAGCCGGTTCAGAAGCGAGAATTCAGCAATTCGGGCCTCCAATCACTGGAAATGGGCCCGAAACCGTTGCATAGTATCCAAAGCGTACAAACCGTCGCGATCGATTGTTTGACGTAAAAACCACTTGAGCGCTGGAGCTTTGGTGGTATGGTTTGAGTGACAACCCCACGGTGCCCGGCGAAGTGGATTGCCGAGCATCCAACTGGTCTAGAGAGATGGAGATTAGAGTGATGAAGAAGATTCTTTCGACCGCTGCCGTCCTGGCTTTCGCTGGTTCCGCCTTCGCTGGCAGCTTCGCTGTTGACGGTGCGGCTGACTTCTCCAACGGCGAAGTCGCCGGTGGCGTCGGTGCTGGTCTGGTCCTCGACGGTACCGCCAGCTACCTGTTCTTCGGCGGCCTGCTGAACCCCTCCGCCTTTGACAGCGGCTTCAACCACAGCGGCGCGTTCATTTCGACCCCGGACGGCTCCGCTTTCGGTGCTCCGGCCGAGTCCACCGCGTTCGCTCCCGGCGGCTCGCAGGGCGCCAACAGCTTCAACCGCGCTTGGTTCGCGGCTGTCGCCGGCGGCACCCCCTCCGCTGACGTCAACGGCTTCCAGTCGGTTCACCTCGCCTACTTCGACGCTGGCGTGACCGGCATCAGCCTGGCCCAGGGTGGCGACGCTGCCATCCAGATCAACGGCTCCAACGAGTTCGTGAACTTCGACGCCCCGAACGCGAACGGCTACCAGCTCGTCGCGCTCGAGAACAGCACCTACGGCGGCACCAACCTCTACGTGTCGCTCATCCCGACCCCGGGTGCTGCTGGCCTCCTCGGCCTCGCTGGCCTCGCCGCTGTCCGTCGCCGCCGCTAATCCGGCCTTCGGATACGACACAATCTGAATGATTGTCACCCGACGCGGTTCACCCCGCGTCGGGTTCTTTTTTGACCACACATCCCGCAGTCCTGAGACGCTCACGGTGTCTATTAACTGGTCAGAAAGTGATGACTTTGCCTTGGAGCACCGCGATTGCGCGGGTACTCTGTAGGGGAGCGAACGCTCCGTCGGTGGAGAGACCGACGACCTGTGCACAAGAAACAGAGAAGAGAGAGGGAATTCACATGAGCATCAAGATCGCCAGTTTGGCTGTTCTTGCCGTCGCCGGCGCCGCGTCCGCAGCCCCGTTCTCGGTGAGCGGTCTTGTTGATTTCGGCGGCCCCGGCAACGCCGGTGCAGCCCTGACCGTCAGCGGTGGTGTCATCGGCTTCACCCCCGGCCTCGATACTTACGCCGGCCCCGGTTCGACCGGCGTCGCCATCGCCCCGGACGCCGACAACCCCAGCACGCCGACGCTCACCGCCGGCAGCCCCGGCTTCTCCTTCGGCGGCTTCGAGGGCGGCTACGCGATGAGCAGCCCCGTCGCGTCGGGCTTCGCTCCCGACGGGCGTGACGGCGTCTTCCTGATGAACCTCGTCGGTGACTTCTCGTCGATCAGCATCAGCGATGTCAATGTCGAAATCACCGACGGCAACGGCACCTCGACGATCAATTTCACGGACTTCGACACGCCGGGCAACAGCGGCTCCGCTTCGTACGAACTCGCCATCTTCGATGAGTTCGGTCGCACGCTCGGCGGCAAGCAGATCTGGGTGGTCTTCATCCCGACCCCCGGCGCAGCGGGCATGATCGGACTTGCCGGTCTCGCCGCAATGCGTCGCCGTCGCTGATTCTTCTCTCTGATGCTCAATCCCACAGAACGCGGCCCACAGCCGCGTTCTGTGCGTTTTGGCGTCGCTCCGATTCCGACTGATTCAGTTCGAGGTGCTGGGCATCGCCCGCATCCGCTCACGCCAACCATCCATCGCGGACTTTTTGGTCAGGTCGTAGCGGATCGGTGTGATGCTGATCTTCCGCTCGAAGATGCAGGCGACATCCGTCCCGGGGTCCGCCGCCTGGAAATCGAGACCGTGCCCGGAGGCCCAGTAGTACACCTGCCCACCCGGCGCCTCGCGACGGTCGTAGCGGTCCACGAGGCCGTGCGTGTTCATCGGGGCGACAACCAGCTCCGGCTCGTCGGGGCTCGGCGGCTGGCTCGTATCGTCGCACACCGGCAGATTGATATTCACACACCGGTGCGCCCCCAGCAGCTCCGTCTGGTCGCCCCCGACTCCCCCGGCGATCACCGCCTCGATCGCCCGACGGGCCATGCCCGCGGCCCGGTCATAGTCCGGCGTCCCGTCGCCGATGTGCAGTGAGATCGCGATCGAGGGGACCCCCAAGAACGCCGCCTCGAGTGCCGCGGCGACCGTCCCGGAGTAGATCACGTTGATGCCCACATTCGCCCCCGCGTTGATCCCGGAGATCACGAGGTCCGGACGCGATTTCTGGCCGAGGATCTCGGGCCAGAGGTGGGCGATGGCGAGCTTCATGCAGTCGGCCGGACGCCCGTCCACGGCGATCGCGTGCTCGCCGGAGCGAGGGAAGCCGTCGGCGATTCTCCGGCTGGGCGAGGTCATCAGAGGCGTGTGGAATGTCAGCCCGTGCGAGGTCGC
>Ga0070726_10000708_pt1 | contig 38256 bp, 51 predicted proteins | sample tdAd471_FD_67275 | JGI IMG/M metagenome (GOLD analysis project Ga0070726, IMG submission 67275) | Marine sediment microbial communities from the Atlantic coast under amendment with organic carbon and nitrate - tdAd47.1 | ecosystem: Environmental > Aquatic > Marine > Coastal > Sediment | place...
CCGATCATCAGTGAAGCCACCTGAACCCGACGTCCGATTCCACGAAGATGCGGCCCACATTAGATTCGAGAAAGGAACTGCGCCGTTATAATGATTTATCCCAACCAGCCCGACGCCCAAAGCCATCCCATTGGGAATCGACGCTCCTGTCCCAAGCGCCACCAGATCGCTTTCACCTGCCTTTGACGCGGTAGATCGCGGCTGAATGACCGAGCCTGCGTAGAGCGACGAGTCAATGGTCGCACCAGTCACAGGCGAGCCATCCACAAGCCAGTCATCCACCTGACTATCCGCGCCGCTGAAAACCGCAGGCACCAGCGTCAACACACCTCCGGGCGCGCCGGTAAAAGACGGTGCGGTAAGCTGTTCAATTCCTTCAATGGACGTAATTATTTTTTTGCGATGATCAGTCGCGGCGCTGAGAAAGCCTTCGCCAAAAAAATTTCCGATGAAGTCCATCAGCTCGCCGCGATCACTGAAATTCTCTGACCTTCGCGGACAAAGCGCACTGCGCTGCGCCCATCTATCCAAAGCTGGCCGTTCGCTTCGGTCGCGACGACATCTGCGCCTATTTTGATGCGCGCATTACCGCCCAGAATTGTGATTTCATACACACCGGCTTCAAGCGCATCTGTATGCGCTTCACCGCCTGTGAAATCGCGATCAATGCTGTCGCCCTCATGCGCCGCCAGCATTGGCAGGGCCTGCATTCCGGTCATCCGTGGCCATTTTTGTGCCTCGCTGCTATGGCGGGTGATATAGGCTTTCATATCATTTCTCTTCCTGTTGTGAAAAAATCACCGCCCATTGCAGCGAGAGAAGCTGGCCGCGAATGTCGCCCGCCACGCTATAAAGCTCTGTCATGCTGGTCTGACATTGCGCGCCGGTCATGGCGGCCTTGCCATCCGTGCCGCTTGTGCGCTGGGCCTTTGGCAGTTCAGCCGGGCGGCTGAGCAGGTGCACCGGCACTTTCGCCGTTCGCATTGGCGGCGGCGGCGTCAAGGAGCCGCAGGCCGTCATCATCAATGCAGACAGTGCGATAGACAGGACGCTCAATGATTTTGAGATTTTCACGGACGATCTCCCTGTGCATATTTTTCCGGCTCTGATCCGCTTCCAATTGGCGAAGCGCCGCCTGTTCCATTTTCTGTTGAGTCGCCTCGCGCGCGGCATGGGCGGCGTCTACCTGCTTCTGCATGACAGCGCGCTGGCGCATTTTCCCAGCGTCAAGCCCATGAAAATAGCCGCCCAGCCCGGCAGCGACGGACAAAAGAAGACCGCCAGCAGCAAGATAGCCCAGCCCGATCAAGCGACAATCCCCGGCAAATACACCGTTTTCAGCCGCCCCCATACGCGCCGCTTCACTGCGCTCAGCTCCATGTTGCGATAGTTTGCGCGCCAGCTCACATGCACCCAGCCCGCCTCGCCAAATTCATAGATAAGCTGGTCATAATTGCGGTTTGCCTCCAGCCAACGGCACACCTTGATATTGGAGACGCCCAATACGCGGAAATCCGCCGCCTGCCCTTTGCAGTGCTGACTGTTTGACGAGCCGCCAATGGCCCGGTTCAGCGCGGCAGGGCGATAGCCTGAGCTGATGATGACCGGCTTTTCATAATGCGCGCGCAGCGGCTCCAGTACATTGTCACACAGCGCTGCCAGATTAGAGATGACCGAAGCGGGCGCTGACATGTCTATGCCCATCCGCGCCGCTGTCTGAGACACCAGAAATTCTGACAAATGAAAATTTTGGCTCAAGCGACCGATCATCTCATAACCCCGCGCTGTGCCGTAGCGCGCGCCTCGCGCGCTTCACAAAAACTCTTCACGCGCGCGTGGCGCAAATGCCAATACCACAGCGCCGCGCAGACGATCAGGCACCAATGCCCCATGTCATACATCCATGGCGGCGGTCGCTCGCCAAGTCCGCCAATAAACCGGGCCATCCCGTAGCAAGAAAGAGCAAAGCCCAGCGCCCATGATTTGAGCGCGGCTAGGCGGCTTTGCGCCTGCAATGCGGGCATCACGCGGAAAAAAAGCAGGCTGGCGAGGGTCAGTTCAAAAATGCCGATAAGAACATCATGCATGTCTCATTTCTCCCACGGCAACCGGATGTCATGGGGCAGCTTGCGCGCGCGCTCAATGAGGCCTTTGCCAAAAGCTTCGAAAGCCAGTGGAATGATGCGCGACCCTGCGCCCGCGACGGCCATGACAAGATTAAGGTTCCAGTGCGGATAAATCGCGCTGTGGAAGTTGGCGGCCAGAACGCCGAAAAGCACCGCAAGCGCCACGGTCAATCGCTCGGAAATCCGTGTTCCCGGCTCGGAGATCGAGAGCATAGCCATGGCCGCGCCGATACAAATGACCATGCCTGCAAGAAATTCTGGCAGCGGAACGACTATGCCAAAAGCAAACATAAACGCGCTAAGGCCCAACTTAGTTTCCATCGAATGCAGCTCTTTTAGGCATGGTTGAGGGCATGTTTTTCATCAGGCCGATAAAAATCCTCGCCACCGGCGCATTCCACTGACCAGAGTTGTTTTGCGATGCAAAACAACAGCGCGCGAGTGCGCGGTCATGGCGACCAAGCTTGTGTGGCGCCATGCCCGCGACCTTCACCGCCATAGACCTGTCGCGCCTGCCCGCGCCGGATGTGATCGAGCCGCTCGATTATGAGACGATCTATGAGCAAATGCTTGCCAGACTGAAAGAGTTCATCCCAGAATTTGACGACAGCCTTGAGAGCGATCCGGCTGTGCGCATTTTGCAGGTGGCCGCTTATTTCAGGCTGCTGGACCGCCAGCGCATGAATGACGCGGCGCGCGCGGTCATGCTGGCCTATGCGCAAGGCGCTGACCTTGACAATCTGGGCGCGGTCTTTGGCGTTGAGCGCCTTATCATCGCCGCGGCCGATGAAGAAGCCGGAACCCCTGCGGTGATGGAAGAGGATGACGCTTTTCGCTATCGCATCACGCTTGCGCCCGAAGGCTATTCGGTCGCGGGACCGCGCGGGGCCTATATCTATCATGCGCTGTCGGCTGACAGTGACGTGCTCGATATTTCGGCCACCAGCATCGCGCCTGCTGAGGTGGAAATATATGTGCTTTCGCGGACAGGAGACGGCACCGCTCCTGCCCCGCTGATTGCGGCAGTCGATTCCGCGCTGAATGCCGAAGATGTGCGACCGATGGCCGATATGGTGACAGTGGCCAGCGCTGCCATTGTCACTTATGCTATAGAGGCCAGCGTTCATACGTTCGCCGGACCTGACAGCAGCGTTGTGCTGATTGAGGCACAAAACCGCATAGAAAAATGGGTTGCTGAAAACCGGCGTATAGGCCGGGACATCACTCGTGCGGGCATTATCTCCGCGCTTTTTGTCGGTGGCGCGCAAAATGTGACATTGACCCAGCCCGCCGCCGACATCGTCCTTGATGAAACGCAGGCCGCCTATTGCACCGGCATTACGCTTGTGCATGCGGGGGTGAGTGAATGAGCCTGTTGCCGCCCAATGCTTCGGCGCTGGAAAGCGCGCTGGAAGAAGCGGTTCAGATACCTGCATTACCGGTAGCAATCCGCGCGCTCTGGCACCCGGAAACCTGCCCTGAAAGCCTGTTGCCGTGGTTGGCATGGACGCTCTCTATAGATGGCTGGGATGCAAGCTGGCCGCTCGCTGTGCGCCGTGCCGTGGTCGCCAGCGCCATCGCGGTGCATCGCAGAAAAGGCACTGTCTTTGCGGTTCGCAAGGCTATTGCAGCCTTCGGAGCCAATATGTCGCTTCGCGAGTGGTATCAGATCGCGCCGCCCGATCCGGCAGGAACATTCAGTGTTATCCTCTCGGTTTCCAATCATTCAGGCGCAGCGCCGAGCGCGGAATTCGTCGATGCGGTGGTCTCCGAGATTGACCGCGTAAAGCCGCTCTCCCGCCATTTCACCTTCACACAGGCGCTCGATGCAGAGGGTGAGATCGGGCTGATCGCTGCCGTGCGCCCTGCCACTTATGCGCGGCTGAGCTGCGCCGCATGAGGATATTGCCATGCCATTGACCATGATCGTTACAGATGCAGGCCGCGCCGCCATCGTGAATGCAGAAAACAGCGGCACAGACCCGGTCACCATCACCGAATGCGGTCTTTCTGGCTCCGTCATAACGGCTGACGCAACAATGACAGCGCTGGCTGGTGAGTTCAAGCGGATTGCCACTCTTTCCGGCGATGTGGTCGATGATGACACGATCCACATGATCGTGCGCGATGAAGGCATGGACGCCTATACGGTTCGTGCATGGGCGCTCTATCTGGCAGACGGCACGCTTTTTGGAATTTTTGGCCAGAGTGACCCGCTGATCGAGAAAACATCCTCATCGGCCATGTTGCTGGCTATTGATGTGCGCTTTGCCGACATCAATGCCGCCTCGCTGATATTCGGTGACACGAACTTTCTCAACCCGCCCGCGACGACTGAAGCTCTGGGCGTGGTCGAACTGGCGACCGAGACCGAGGCGATTGCCGGAGCCGACGCGCAGCGCGCTGTCGTTCCTGCCGCGATGCAGGCAGCGGTGAACAACTGGCTCGATGCACGTTTTGGCGCGGGCAATAGCGGGATTTGGCATCCCGGCAATGATGGCGCGGGCAGCGCGATGGATGCGGACACAGTCGACGGGCTGCATGCGAATGCTTTTCTGCTTGCCGCCAGCTTCACCGCCTCAGCCATCAAGGCCATGTTGCTTACGGTGGACGGCGCGGGCAGCGGCGTAGATGCTGATACGGTCGATGGTGTTCATGCGGCGAGCTTTCTCAGAGCCGACGCAGAAGACACCGCCTCTGAGCTGATCACTTTCAGCAAGGGCCTGGTCGCCACTGGCGGAATACATTCTACCGATGGCCTGATCACCAGTATTTCAGGCGGCCTTTCTGCACTATCTACATCAGAAAATGTCGATCATATCTGGCATGACGACGGCGCAAATACATGGCATTTCTGCTCAGATGCGCCGCACAAAACCGGGGGAAATTCAAAGCTGGCGACAGGCGGCGTGACGGTGAATGGCTTTAGTGTATGGCATCCCGGCAATGACGGCGCGGGCAGCACACTGGACAGCGACTTGCTCGACGGTCAGCATGGCAGCTATTATCTCAGCCTGTCAAACAGCACAGGGACTTTACCCGATGCCCGATTGAGCGGAAGCTATAGCGGGATCACTCAGATCAGCCTGTCGAGGATACGCCTTTCCTCAACATTAGACGCAAGCCCAACAAGCACAGGCCATGCTTTCCAGATCGGTTCCGATAGTGGCGAAAACCTCATTATCGATTCCAATGAAATTATGGCGCGCGATAATGGTGCAGGAACCTCACTCTATATTCAGTATGGAGCCAATTGCACGACAGGCGATTTTACAAAGAACGGACTGCCTTATTGGCATCCCGGCAATGATGGTGCGGGCAGCGCGATGGATGCGGACACAGTCGACGGGCTGCATGCCAGCGCTTTTGCTAAGCTGGCCGATTATGTCTTTAACAAGGGCGGCTCTGGCCGTCATATATGGCCGGGCGGCTTCACTGTCATGTGGGGCTATGCCACCGTGAATGGCAATGCATACACAACGGTAGATACGCCTTACCATTTCGGAACAGCAATGTATGGCGCATTGGTGAGCGGTGGTCGCTTGGGCGAGAATGACGCTAAAGATAATGACCCTACATTTTCCAATGTGGTCGATACCAACAGCTTTCGCGTGTGGAACAGCCGCGATGAACAGACACAGATATTCTTTCTGGCCATTGGAGATAGTTGAGGTTTTTATGAAAATTATTCACGGAAAATTCGACCCTGAGACACGCACGATCGATGTCACCTTCAAGGAAGGCAAGATTGCGCACAAACGCACTGTCAATGCCGCGCTCAAGGAAGATGGGAGCTACGACCGTGAGGCGACAAAAGAGATCATCGCGCAGCAGGCGCGCGGCTTGGCCGAGAAAATCAAGGTCGGTGTGATCCGCTAGAGCGTCCTCTGGCCCGGTTGTTTTGCATCGCAAAACACGCTATCTCGCTCGCATTCGAAGTCTGACTTGCTGAAGCCTTAAATCATGCAAGTCGATGACGACATTTCCGGCCTGATTGGCGATATCCTGCGGCTCGGCAAGGTAGCGTCTGTCGATCTTGTGGCGGGAACCGCCACGGTTACCCTTGGCGATGTCACCACGCCGCACCTGCCATGGGTAGAACGGGCTGGCGCTTTTCGCACATGGTCACCGCCCAGCGCGGGCGAGCAGGTTATCGTGCTCAGCCCCGAAGGCGATATTGCAGGCGCGTTCATTCTGCGCGGCCTGTTCTCCAACGATTTTCCGAAGCTGGGCAACAGCAGCGATCATGAGATTGAGGGGCCGGACGGCCTGCGCATCACCCTGACCGGCGATGGTCTGGTCATCACTGCGCCGGGCGATGTCGATATCATTGGCGATGTCACCATTTCCGGCGATGTAGACGTTAACGGCACCGTCACAGCATCCACAGATGTGATTGGCGGCGGCATCAGCCTCAAAGATCATACTCATGGCGGCGTTCAGTCTGGCGGCTCTTCGACGGGAGCACCACAATGACCGGTATGGCGCGTGAAACCGGCAAGACACTGGCAGACGAGTCGCATATCGTTCAGTCCGTCAACGATATATTGACCACGCCGCTCGGATCGCGCGTGATGCGCCGCGACTATGGATCGCGCTTGTTCGAGCTGATTGACGCGCCGCTCAATGCGCTCACCCGCCTGCTCATCATCGCCGCGACTGCCGGGGCGATACGCCGGTGGGAGCCGCGCATCATGCTTGACCGCGTGGCGCTGAGCGACCCCAGCGCCAATGGCTCTGTCAGCCTCAATTTGACCGGCCACCGCACAGACACGCCATCGCCGCTCACATTTCAACTGCACATCGCGCTTTAGCCAAAGGAAAGCCACATGCCTTATTATCACGGTATCAAGGTCACGGAAATCAACGAAGGCGCGCGCGCCATCACCGCTGTCGCCTCTAGCGTCATCGGCCTTGTCGCTATCGCTGCCGATGCGGACGCCGAAGCATTCCCACTCAACGAGCCTGTTCTGATAAGCGATGTGAGCGCGGCTATTGGCGATGCGGGAAGCGACGGCACGCTGGCGAAAAGCCTCAGCGCGATCAATGACCAGTGCAGCCCCATTGTCGTGGCCGTGCGCGTCGCGGAAGGCGCGGACGCGGCGGAGACAGATGCCAACATCATCGGCACGACCACGGCGGAAGGCGAGCTTACCGGCTTGCAGGCGCTGCTCGGCGCGGAATCGAAGCTGGGTGTGCGCCCGCGCATCCTTGGCGTGCCGGGCTATGACAGCCTTGCCGTCGCAGCGGAGCTGCCTGTCATTGCGCAGAAGCTGCGCGGCTTCGCTTATGTCAGTGCTGTTGGAGATACTGTCGAGCAGGTCACGACCTATCGCGGTAATTTCGCTGCTCGCGAAATGATGCTCATCTGGCCGGAGTTTACGGATTTTACCGGCAGCGCTGTCGCGCGCGCCATGGGCCTGCGCGCCAAGATCGACAGCGAAACGGGCTGGCACAAGACGCTCTCCAATGTTCCGGTCAATGGCGTGACGGGCATCAGCAAGGCGGTGCCATTTGATATGATCGCGGGCGAGAATGCTGCATCGCTGCTCAATGATGGCGATGTTACGACGCTGATCCGTGCGAAAGGCTTTCGTTTCTGGGGCAATCGCACCTGTTCTGGCGAGCCACTTTTCGCCTTCGAGACGGCGGCGCGCACGGCGCAGATTTTGCAAGATACCATCGCGGAAGGGCTGATATGGGCTATAGACAAGCCGATCCTGCCCGCACTGATCACCGATATTCTTGAAACGGTGAACGCCGCTTTTCGCCGCATGCAGGCGCAAGGGCGCATCATCGGCGCGCGCGCCTGGTTTAATCCTTCGGCCAACAGCGCTGTCGATCTTGCGGCAGGGCGCATCACGATTGATTATGAATATACGCCGGTCGCGCCAGCGGAAAATATCAACCTGAACCAGCGTATCACCGACAAATTCTATGCTGAGCTGCTCGCAGCTTAAGGCGCTGTGATCTACTCGATTCCTATTATTTCGGAGACATGAAATGGCCCTGCCCTCCAAGCTGAAAAATATGAACCTGTTCAATGATGGCCAAAGCTATCTTGGCCAGATTCCCGAAGTCACCGTTCCCAAGCTCGCACGAAAGCTGGAAGGCTATCGCGGTGGCGGCATGGACGCTGAAATCATGGTTGATCTGGGCGGGGAGGTGCTGGAATTTGAATGGAAGCCGGGCGGCTTTATTGACACGGCTTTCACCCAATTCGGCGCGCCGACGCATGATGCCATCGGCCTGCGCTGGGTCGGGGCCTATCAGGATGACAGCACAGCGACCATCAAGGCCGTTGAAGTCAGCGTGCGCGGGCGGCATCAGGAAATCGACCCCGGCAGCTCTAAGCCCGGCGACGATACGGAAATGACCGTGAAAAGCGTATGCAGCTATTACAAGCTGACCGTTGATGGTCGTGTGCTGATCGAAATCGACATCATGAACATGGTGCATATCGTCAATGGCACGGACATACTCGCCGCACAGCGCGCCGCCATAGGCATCTGAGCCGTTTTCAAGAACTTCGTCCCGGCCTGAAATTGAGCGTACAGGCCGGGGCGGAGACCACGCTCAACGCTCAAAAAGGAAACCCCATGACCGATAAAAGCCCGGAACAGATGTCAGAACAGGCAGAAGAAACCCCTAAGCGCAAAATGTCCGACCCGATACCGCTCAGCGAGCCTATTGTGCGCGGGGAGACGAAAATCACGGAAATCACGTTGCGGAAGCCTAACAGCGGCGAGCTGCGCGGGCTTTCCATTCAGGAGTTGATGAACGCGCGAGTTAGTGCCACGCTCGACCTCATTCCGCGCATAGCCTTACCCCAGATCACGCAGAATGAGGCGGATAATCTACCGCCTGAAGATTTGGCGTCATGCTCGGGAGCCATCATCGATTTTTTTCTGACGGCGACGGACCGCAAGCAGATGCAACGGATATTGAACGCCTGATTGCCGATGTCGCTTTCATCTTCCACTGGCCGCTGTCGGAATGCCAGTCCATGGAAGTTGCCGAACTGATGATGTGGCGTGAACTGGCCGTCGAGCGCTTCAACCATGCCTATGGATCGAAGGAATGAACAAGAAACTCCGCCTTGTCGTGAGCTTCGCTTCCTCGGACAAATTGTCCGGCCCGCTTAAGAAGATCGTCGGTCTGGGCGAGAGCGGCAGCCAGAAACTGGCCGCGATGAAGAAAGAGGCGCGGGGTCTTGAGAAAGAGCTGAGGGACGTCAGCGCCGAAATTCCGAAGACGTCCGGCAATGTCACCCATCTTTTGAACCGCGAACGCGACTTGCGGGGACAGATCGAACGCACGAACCGAGAGATGGAAAAGCAGGTCGGGTTACTCAAGCGCCAAGCGCAGGCCAAGGCCATACAGCAGCGCGGCGAGGATCTGCGATCTTCTGGCACCGGGAACATCATAACCGGCGTAGCGATGGCCGCGCCCGGCGTGCTCGCTGCGAAACAGGCGATGACTTTCGAAGGCGCGATGGCAGATGTACGCAAAGTCGTCAATTTCGAAACGCCTCAGCAATTCCGCCAGATGGGCGACGACATTCAGGAGATGTCGACGAAAATTCCCATAGCGGCGGAAGGCTTGGCGCAGATCGTCGCCGCAGCCGGTCGAGCGGGAATCGCGCGACGTGAGTTGCTCACCTTCGCGCAGGATGCCGCGCAGATGGGGATCGCCTTAGACACTACGGCGGAGGACGCAGGGGCAATGATGGCGAAATGGCGCACCGCCTTCGGTATGGGCCAGGACGATGTTCGCTCACTGGCCGACAAGATCAACGCACTCACTAACACCTATGGCGGAAATGTCGGCGCGGTTGCTGGTATAACCACCCGGATAGGGGCGCTCGGCAAGGTCGCTGGCCTCGCCGCGCCCGAGATCGCGGCGATGGGCCAGCTCATGAATGCGGTCGGTGTAGAGGAGGAAATAGCCGCGACCGGCATCAAGAACATGATGCTGGCTATGACAAAGGGCGAAGCAGCCACTAAGAAGCAACAGAAGGCATTCGCGGCGCTCGGCCTGGATGCTTCCAATGTAGCGGAGGCCATGCAGAAGGACGCGGCCGGCGCGATATCGGACCTGCTGCAGCGCATACGCACTTTACCGAAAGCACGGCAGGCAAGCATGCTGACCCAGCTTTTCGGCTCCGAAAGTGTTGCAGCTATTGCGCCTTTGCTCGCCAGCTATGACAAGCTGCAGAAAAATTTCGCGCTGGTCGGCGACAAGGCCCAATATGCAGGATCGATGCAGCGGGAATATCTGGCGCGCATCGCCACGACTGAAGGCGCGGTTGGGCTGGCGACAAATGCACTCAAGGCCGTCAACATCACGCTCGGCACTCAATTGCTGCCGACAATCACCGCCGCATCGGAAAAGGTAGTCGTCATCGCCAATGCCGTGCGCGGATGGGCCAATGCCAATCCCAAACTCGCCAAGGGACTGCTGATGACATGGACGGCGGTTTCCGGATTAGTTATTGGCATGGGCGCGCTGAAATTCGCCTTCGGCCTGCTGCTCGGTCCATTCGGCAAGACATTCGGGCTAGTCGTTACGCATGGCCCGAAAATCATATCCCTGTTCATGGGCATGCGCACCGCCGCAATGTTTCTCGCGCGCAGCGTTGTTCAGGCGGGCGCGATGATGTTGGCCAACCCAGTCGTCGCCGTCATCGTCGGTATTGTCGCTGCCCTCGGCTTAGCCGGTTACATGATCTATAAGCATTGGGACACGATAAAGACCGGGTTCAGGGCGGGAATCGCGTGGATCAAACAGACACTCACCGGCGTAGCGGGCTGGATGAAGTCGGTCGGCAAGATGATGATGGATGGGCTATTGCTGGCGCTCAATCCCATCAAGCTGGCGAAGAAACTCGTAGCGATTGCAAAAAGCGGTATTACCGCTTTTAAGAATTTTTTTGGAATACAATCGCCGTCCCGGCTGATGATGGGCATGGGCCTTTATATCACCGATGGCCTAGCAGGTGGCATAGACAGGGGCAAAGGCTCTCCCATTCGCGCTGCGCGGTCCATGGCGGCGGGCGTGGCAGGCGCTTCCATGACCAGCGCTGCGCTGGCCATGACGCCGGTGGCCGGTGGCACCGGCTTGGGTGGAGCAAGTGGTGGAGCGCGCTTTGGCGCAGTGCATATCACCATAAATGCTGCGCCCGGCCAAAGCGCGGTGGACATTGCGCAGGCCGTGCGCAACGAGCTGGAACGCACGGCCAATGCCGCCGCTGCCACGCGCCGCTCTTCGTTCAGGGATGATGACGCATGATGCTGGCGCTGGATATGTTCGCCTTTGAGATAGGCACCCTGCCCTATCAGGAGCTGGCGCGCGACTGGTCATGGCGGCATGGCCAGTCCGAGCGCTATGGTGCGCTGCCCGCCAGCCAATATGTCGGGCCGGGGGCTGAGAAAATATCGCTGAGCGGCGCGCTGATTCCCGGCGAAGGCATAGGCCGCTACAGCGCGATAGAGACAATCCGTGAGCTGGCCGATACCGGCGATGCCTACCCGCTGGTTTCCGGCACGGGCGAAGTCTTTGGCGACTATATCATCCGGTCATTGAAGCTCACGCAAACGCTGTTTTTCGTGGACGGTTTAGCGCGCAAGAGTGATTTTTCGCTGGAGCTGGAACGCGCGGCATGAGCGGCTATCAGCATGCGATAGCGGCATGGAAGGTGGCGCTGGATGGCAAAGATTTGACCGAGGCCATGGCCCCGCGCCTGATTTCGCTCTCGATCAGTGAAAAGCGCGGCGACGAGGCCGACCAGCTTGACATCATGTTGCATGATAGCGACGGCGGGCTGGAGATACCCGCCAGCGGCGCTGTGCTGAAAGTAGAGCTGGGCTGGAAGCAGGGCAGCGGCCTGCCCACGGGCCTTATCGACAAGGGCAGCTACAAGGTGGACGAGGCGCAGTGGCGCGGCCCGCCCGATCAGGTGACCGTGCGCGCGCGCTCAGCGGATTTGACGGATGCTTTCCGGGTCCGGCGCGAGCGCTCGTTCGTAGGCAAAACCGTGAATGAGATCGTCTCTGCCATTGCGAGCGACAATGGCCTGAAACCGAGCATCGAAGAGGCGCTGGGCGCAAAGATGGTGCCTGCGCTGGGCAGCGGCGCGAAGAGCGATGCCGCGTTGCTGCGCCTTCTGGGCAAGCGCTTTGATGCGGTGGCGACCGTGAAAGCAGGGACGCTGATTTTCGCGCCGGTCGGCTCCGGCAAGACAGCGAGCGGCAAGGCGCTGCCTGTCGAGACGATTGACCGCAATCAGACAGTCAGCATCACCTATGAGCGCATCGAGCGGGTGAAGCATGACGGCGTTGAGGCACGTTGGCACGACACATCAACAGGCGAGCGCAAGGCATTGATTTCCGGCAAGACTGGTGACGGAAAGCCCAAAAGGCTGCGCAAGGTCTATGCCAGCGAGGCCGACGCGCGCCATGCCGCCGAGGCCGAAGCAAAACGCATAGGCCGCGCCAAAGCGAAAGCCACGATAGAGATGGCCTATGGCCGCCCGGATATATTCCCCGAACGCCCGATCAGGCTGACCGGCGTGAAAGACGAAATCGCGGCGCAGGACTGGATTGTCGCGGAATGCGAGCACCGCATGGACGCCAGTGGCGGGATGATGAGCAAGCTTATGCTGGAAGCGGCGAAGTAGCGCAAATATTCTTATTGTATGTACGATTTAACTTGTATTGCATCACTGAATCGTGCATACAATCTGCATGGATATTGAGTTTGATCCCAAGAAAAATGCGCTGAATATCGAAAAGCACGGTATCTCTCTGGCACGCGCGGTCGAGCTTGAAGACGCCATTTATATTGAAGACGAGCGCTATGATGAACCGCGCTTCCGTATATACGGCCTGATTGACGGCCTGCCCCATTGCGCGGCTGTCACGATCCGTAATGGCAAGGTGCGGGTCATCAATCTGCGCAGAGCACATAGAAAGGAGTATAAGCGACATGTCTGACAAACCCGTTATATTTGACGATGACAACCCGGAATGGACCGAAGAGGATTTTGCGCGCGCCAAGCCGGTTTCCGAGCATCCCCTGCTGGCGAAAGCCTTCCCCCGCTCACGAGGGCCACAAAAGCAGCCGACCAAAGAACGGATCACGATCCGTCTAGATGCGGAGCTGGTCGAAACCCTGCGCGCCACCGGCAAGGGCTGGCAGGGCCGCGTAAATGCTATATTGCGGCGGGAAATGCTGGGCTAAGTGGAGGCGATTATGCAGAAGAGCGAAGCAGATATAATAAGAGAGCTATGCGATCCGGCAAATAATGGCGCTGGCGGCATCGTTGATGGTTCCTATAGCGTGCTATGCGAAGGATATATCGAGCATAGCACAGGCCATAGTGGATTGGACAAACGCATGCTGATTGACGCCATCAAGGGCAGCTCGCCCAAGGTGGAACTGATTGGCAATTTTGAGCAGCGCGGTCTTGGTACGTTCAATGGCTCGCATTGTGAATGGAATTGGCAGGATGCCAGCCTCAAAGAGCTGGATGAATGGGAACTGCGCGGCATTTATTCGATATTACGGGATGATGGCTGGCGTTAAATTCACGCTACAACAGTCCAATTACTGATGCGCTCCTTGCGAAAGGTGCGTTCAGCCTGCTTTGCGATATCGAAGCCGACGATCTTGTAGCCCTTATCCTCCCAATTCGATATTTCTCGCTTAGTCGCGGTGCCATAGGCATCCACATAATCGAACCGGGCGCGCGGGCCGTCAGGAATGAATTCCAACCCCTCCTCATAATGGCCCGCCTTCTCATCCAATTCGCGGTTCATCGCCCATTCTAACCGCCAGCGCGTGGCCTCCAATGCTTCTTCCGCTTCACTCAATTTCATGTCGTGAAGATAGCGCGCGTCTTCGCCTGTCGGCCTGTCTGCGCGCATGATAGAGAGCATATCTCTGATGTAATAATGCTCCGATCTCACCGTTGCACGATAGGATTCAAGAGATATTTCTCCATCACGATAGCGGCGGAATTCCTTTTCGAGACCTTCCTCCAATTCGCGCAAATCGATCTTCTTGGCGCCATCAGAGAGGATGGCTCTCACTAGCACAAAGCCGACAAGGAGCAGAGCCGCCGCGATGACCAAAATAACCAGCATGGCTCTCACATCTTCCGAACGATTCCTACAACCCTGCCGAGAATGAACAATTCTCCATCTTTGGCTTCCTCTGGCGGAGCGACGTCTTTGTTATCCGATAAAATTTTTATGCCATCTTTTGTCGGCCTCAATCGTTTGACCTTTCCAGCTCCGTAATGTGCAACAGCCCAAATCTTATCTGATATGCGAAGATGGCGCTCCGATGTATCGATCAGCAACAGGTCGCTGTCCTTGATCGTCGGCTCCATGCTGTCGCCTATGCCTTGTGCGAAATAGAGAGATTCAGGCGATGCACGGGTATATTGGCGTAGCCAGTCGCGCGAGAAATGGCGCACCACAGTGGTGACCGGCACTTCCAGCTCTGTTGCGCCCATACCAAACTTCAGGTCAATCTCCTGCACCGGCACAAGGTCGAGCTGCTCTGCTACGCTATCAAGCGATGGTAGCGGCACATAATCAGCATCCGGGTCATCGGTGCCGCCAGACAGGTACTCAGGCGTCGTTTTTAATTCACGCGCAAGAGCATGAAGATATTTCGAACCCTGTGCGCCTGCTCTAATCAAATGATTGATACTAGGCTGTGTAATACCGACCCGGCGCGCCAACTCTGCTTGAGACGGAATGCCCACCACCGTCATTCTTTCAAGAATTCGCGCGCCAAAATCCATAGAGTCTCTGCTTATAGAATTGGCTATTGGCCGAAAGTTAGATTTATCTATTGACCGTTCTATAGATGTGTCTATAGATGCTTCTATGAACAACACGCTCACCCCATATGAAGCCTTGATTGAGGCTGAAAAAATCGCCGGTGGACAGTCTGCGTTAGCCCGCATTTGTGACATCACTCAGCCCACGATTTGGAAAATGATCCATTCTAGTAAAAGGCTAGGTGCCCAATATGTCTTGAAGGTGGAGGCCGCGACCGGCGTGTCGCGTCACCTGCTTCGCCCTGATATTTATCCACGCACTCTTGCTCCTGTGCCGGTTTCTGAAACCGCCGACCAGACCCCTCTCTGCAACCCGATAGTGCCGGGCCGCGATTATCCGCGAAAGGATAATCCACGCGGGCTTTTGGACAGAAAGGGAGAGGCTGCATGACCGTGCTGGAAGCATCGCTGCGCAAACTGGTCCGTGAGGAAGCGAATAGCGCCGCCGTCGAGACTATTGACCATGTTCAGGAGGAAATCCGCGACGGACTGGCGCTGATCCGGGGAGACCTGAAAGCCATCGCAAATGAGGAATTTGCCCTGTCCATGCGACGTTTGACCACATGGTCGCGCATGAACGTGCCTAGACCAGAGGCCGTGGCCGAATATCCGGCACAGGGAGAGCCGGGTTCCTCCCTCATAGAATGGCGGCAAACCGCCCTCAATATGGCAATGGCCATAACAACCGGCGACGAACTCTTTCCCCTCGCGGAAAAATTTGCGCGCTTTCTGATCGATGGCTGCCTTGATGGCAATCCACGCCCGATAACTGAGCTACCGCCCATAGAGCAGGAGGAAACGGCATGACCCTCCACCTCCTAGCCAACATCACCACGCTGGCTATCGCCGCCAGCGCCATCGCCAGCATCGCCCATATGGCCCGCACTCAAGGCGTCAAGATGATTGCCGCCTTGCGCATGGAGCATCGGCCATGAACCGGATTATCCTTCCACCGCGCCAAAAAGGTGATGGCCTCACGCGGGAGGCGATAATAGATCGGGCGGCGCTCGCCTTACTGTTTGAGGCGGGCGGCGAAATGATGTTTTCCGAATTGTGGAAATGCCTGCCCTGCAGCCGCAGAGAGTTATCGCGCGGTATGCTGCGCCAATATGCGCACGGAAACATAAAGCGACATCTGGCGGACGAGCCGCTGACCCTGACAGCCGCAGCAATGCTCGCAATGGAAGCTGCGCGGTTCAAGATGGAATATCAGCAGGAGGAAGCCGCATGAGCAACCTGCGCCAGCCAGCAATAGAAATCAGCGCCAAAGCAGTGCGCCGCGCGCTCGGCATGGGTCAGCCAGACTATATCACTATCAGCGATGTCGCACAGGCCAAGGCGGCGCGACGTGCTTCAAAAGCCTTGCTCGCTGCGCTCAAGCAGCACCACCCGGAGAGAATGAACCCATGCTGACCCGCGATATGGAAGAAGCGATGCGCCAGATCGCGCGCGAGGAAATTGCCGCCGATGAGATGCGCAAAATTGAGAATGAGCGCGACAGGAGAGAGCAAATTCACCCGGACTCTCCATCTGCGGTGCCGGGGGTGCGTCCCGAAGCTCCCGGCACCGTCTTTTTGGCTGATTGCGCGGCGATGAGGGCGGTATGATGAGAGATGGCATTTTTAGCGCGCTGATCTGCATCGCAATCTTGATGCTTCTTTATAAGATTGTCGGCGCGATTGACGCGCATATCCGCCTCGCTAATGCGATGGAGCGCATATCGGTTGTCCTGGGAAGCGAGATGATATGACCCTCCTGCGCCAGCCCGCCACCTTTGAACGCGCTTTGAGCAAAATCGCCAGCCTGCTTGGCTGGGATGGCTGCGCCGCCGTGTTGGAAAAATCCGAAAGCTATGTACGCAAACTCGGCGCGCCGGATACCGAGCGTGAAATCAGCCTGCGCGACGCACTGAGGTTGGACGCCGCATGGCGACGGGCGGGCGGAGACGGCGCGCCGCTGTTCGAATGCTATGCGCTGCAGCTCGATATGGACAGCGGCGGCGCCATGGCCTGCGCCAACAGGATGATCGCTGCCGCCGCGCTCGTTTCTAAAGAAAGCGGAGAGGCCGTCGCCGCCGCGCTCGCTCTGGCTTCGAACATGGATGACGCGAAGGTGCAGCGTAAGGCTGCCCGTGAAATCGAGGAAGCGATCAGCCACCTCACGCATCTTATGAAAAATGTAAAAACCATCGCAAAGCGGAACACATGAATATGATGGCGCCAGAGATAGAGCAGGCATCTCAAGATCGAAAGAGAAGTGGCGGGAAATGGCCTACTTGTCACAAGACACCCGGAATGCGCTGTCCGGTCTGCGATTCACGTGGCAATGTCCGATCTTCGCATGAAGTCACGCCACTGACGCGGGAAATACGCGTCCGCTGCAGCAATGATGATTGCGGAATGATCTGGAATGCGCTGATCAGCTTCAAAAGCGTGGTGACACCTAGCGCTCTAGGCGATCATTTCCGACATTCTAAGCCAGACGGGGAAGAGCCGCCCGGTCGAGAATTCGGGCAGATGCCGATGTTTGAGAAAGTCAACAAAGCCGACGACTGACTGAACTCCTACCGAGAAAACAACGCCGATGGTCTCTGGGCGACCGGCGAACCGAAAACTGCACCCTGAAAACAGAGATATCGTCGCATATGAACGAGACACTGCGCAACACTATCCTCCAAAGGTTGAAGCGTGACTATAAGTTCCGCGACACGAACGGCGACTGGCTGCGGGGCGGCAAATGCCCGGCTTGCAACGCAAAAGAACTCTATATCCATGTGGAATCGCCATGGGTTTTGCGCTGTGGCAGGCTCAACAAATGCGGGCAGGAATGGTCTGTAAAAGACCTGTATGACGATCTGTTTGACAACTGGTCCGAGCGCCACAAGCAAACTGCCGAGGATCCTCACGCCGCCGCCCGTGCCTATCTGCGCGATGCACGCGGCCTCAACATCACCAAGTTGGCGCGCTGCTACACACAAGAATGGCATCAGAATAAGAAGCTCAGCATTGGCTCAGCCACTGTGCGATTCCCAATGCCGGATGGCGGCTATTGGGAAAGGCTGATCGACCGGCCCGAGCGCTTCGGCAAGAAGAAGGCCAACCTGCCATGGGGCTATAAATATGGCGGTCATGTCTGGCACCATCCTTCCCTCTCCCTCGATGAACTGGCCGGCGCGGGAGAGATATGGTTCGCGGAAGGGATATTCGATGCCGTCGCGCTGGGGGAAGCCTTCGAGAAGGTCCGTCCGCAAGCCCGCGCCGCCAGCACGATATCCACGAACAACTATCCTGCCAAATTCCTCAAGGCGATAGCGGAAGCCGTAGCAGCCAAGGGCACGTCAGCGCGCAGGCCGACGCTGGTCTTCGCGTTCGATGTCGGCGCGGCGGGCGTCACCTTTACTCGAAAATATGTCGAGCTGGCCATCAAGGAAGGCTGGCATGCGCGCGCGGCGCAGGTGCAGCCCGATGGCGAGGGCGCAAAGCTGGACTGGAACGACCTGCTCCAGCGCGACAAGCTGACCGCAGACGATCTGCAGACCTATCTGGAAAATGGCGATATCACCATCGCACCGAACGCTGCTGAAAAAGCGTTTCTGCTCTTTCGGCGCACGCGGCGCCATGAATTTCCACTCACTTTCAAAGGCAGGCAGCTTTGGGCGCGCTTTTCCGGTGAACGGATCAATGAGAAGATCATCGAATATGAGGAAAACCGAACACACACCGAGCTGACCAGTGAAGAAAAGCTCGACGCCGCCGCCCGCGAGTGCGGCGAAGTCACGGAGGTTGCGAACTGCACATTCCGGGTTCTCTATTATGAGACCGATACGGCGCTGGGCAAGAACAGCTATTATATAAAGGTCGATTTTCCCGGAAAACAGGATCGCGTTAAAGCCAATTTTCCCGGCAATGTCATGCTAAAGGAAGGGCCGTTCGCCGATCATCTGGTTTCGGTTGCGCCGGGCGCGATATGGGACGGCAGTTCCCGCCAGCTCAAAATTCTCATGGGGCGGCAAATAGAGGACATCCGCACAGTCGATGGCCTCTACTTCACCGGCTATTCGATAGATCATGGCGCATGGATGTTCGAAAATCTGGCCGTCACCGATGGGCGCATCATTCACCTCAACGAAGAAGATTATTTCGAAATAGGCAAGGTCGGCGTCAAACCGCACGGGCAGCGCGGCGAATTTGCGATAGAATATGACCCCAATGCGATCAGCTTTTCATGGTGGCAAGACCTGTACATCGCTTTCGGTGCGCTGGGGCTGGTCACTCTCGCATTTTTCTTCCTCTCGCTCTTTGCAGAGCAGGTGCGCCGGTCTCAGCAGAGCCTTGGCTTTCTCGAAGTTTCCGGCGAGCCGGGTTCCGGCAAATCGACCCTGCTCATCTTCATGTGGAAGCTGGTCGGTCGACTGGCGAATTATGAAGGCTTCGACCCGGAAAGTGCAACGGCTGCCGGTATTGCGCGCGAGCTTGTGAAATATGGCAATATCCCTGTCATCCTGCTCGAAGGTGACCGCAATCAGGACCAGAGCCACCGGCGAAGATTTGACTGGTCAGAGCTGAAGAAAATCTACAACGGCCATTCGCCGCGCACGAGAGGCGTCGTGAACGGCGGCACGGATACATTCAGCCCTCCCTTTCGCGGCTCCATCATCATCGCGCAGAACGCGCCGATCCGCCATGCGGAAGAAGCCGTTCTGGAGCGCATCATGCCGCTCAACATCGATCAATCGCGCTTTTCACCCGAAGGCCGCGCGGCGGGCGAGCGCCTCAAAAATGCTGAAGTCGATCAGGTGTCGCACTGGATCATCGCTATGATCCGGCAGGAAAAAAATATCATGCAGCTCTATAAAGAGCGCTTCAAGGTGCATGAACGCGCGCTTCTGGGCCATCCGGAAGTGACGAAAGACCGCCTCGCATTCAACCATGCGCAGCTCGCCGCCGCGCTCGATTGCATGGCCAAGGCTATGGTGCTGGACGGGCAGACGACCATCTCTCCGGTTCAACTGGCGGAGGGGCACAACCTCATCACCCAAATGTGCCTGACGCAGCATGGGGCGTTGGGCGCGGATCATCCGATCATTCAGCAATTTTGGGAGAGCTTTGATTATCTCGATGCGAAAATGAGCGAGGGCAAGCTCGAAACGGAAGTGGCGGGCCTCAACCATCATCGAAAAAGCGCTTCTGGCCTAATCGCCTTCCGTATCGCTGAGGTGGAAAGCGCATTCAATACATATCGTCTCGAAATACCGGGCAAATCCATGCTCGAACTTAAGAAGATGCTCCCCGGCAGCAAAACCCGGAAATTCCTCGGAAACAAGAATGTGAACGGTGCGGACGGGAAGCATCGCTTTTGTTGGGTATTCCAGAAACCACAGGAACAGGTGCTTCCGATATGACCGAGGCCGCAACCGATGATCAGATCATGGGATACGCCACCGTGCCAGATGGCAATGGCGGCTATCGCCTGGAGGCGCGCAGGATACCGCGACCGCAACCCAAGGCCAAGAAACGCAAGGAGCGGCATGCGCCTGACCCGATCAAGGCTAACCCGGAGACCAGCGCCCAGCAACTCAAGCAGATCATTGAGCGAAAAGAGCGGCTGATCGAAGAAAAACGCGGAATTTCTGAGGACATAAAGGATGTCGATTCCGAGGCCAAGGCCATCGGGTTCGATGTCAAAGCCATCAACGCCATTATCAAAATTCGGGAAATGGAACCGAATACACGCCTCGAAGCAGAGGCGATCCTCGAAACCTACAAATGCTCGCTTGGCCTTGAATGAAAGGAGCCATGACCATGCACGATTCCTCAAAAATCCAGCCATGCAACTGCGCGTTCTGCCGCGCCGCGGCGCGAAGCTCATCCATGGTCCTCACCATATTCACCGCCACCTGCATGATCGCCGCGATCATCGCTTGCGCCATTTTCTTTTGAAAGGAACCCAATATGAATGCAGTCAAGCAACAGCCTGAATGGATTGGCTATGACCCCGGCGAACCGAGCGGCGGGGAAACATGCTTCGCCGCGATCTGCGGAATATGCGAGCGCGTTGAGCATCTGCGAAACCGTCGCATCCCTGAAAATTGGGATTTGACGTTGGATTGCGGCGGGCGAGAAATGCTTGTCTGCCCGGATTGCAACGAACGGCACGAGCAGAAAAAAATCGCTGATCTGCAAGGCCGTATCTGCGATTATCATGAGCAAGCCGCCAGCATCACAATGTCCGCTGATCTGGCGGAAAAATATCGCATTGCCATTGCCGAGCCAAAAGCCTTCCACATCTTTGCCGAGCTTCAGGAGGCAGGAGACTATCGTGTAGCCATATCGCCCAACGCCGCGCTCATGCGCTGGCATCCGCTCGGCTTCTTTCTCACGCCCACTGAGGCCCGCCAGACGGCAAAAGACCTGATGACCTATGCCGACATTGCGGAGAAGCCCGGAACGCTCCCTGAAAGCGCGGGAGCCGGGAAATGAGCACAGTCGTAATCTATGGACCGCCCGCCTCCGGTAAGACCCGTTACGCGCAGGAGTTTAGAGACCTCTATCGCTGCAAGCGCATTTTCGACGAAGGCAAAGAGCGCCCACTGTCAAGCTTTCCAGTGCAAGGCAGCTTAATACTCACACAATTATCACCCCAAGAAATCAAACATTGGCAGCTTAGAGCCGTGCCTGTTGGACAGGCGGATAGCCTGATCTTCATTCCTATCCATGACGCGTTGACCGATCTGCGTGAAATGACGCAACCATGAAAGACTGGACCCACCCCCGGCTTGAAAATGTCGAATGTCGCTTGAACGATACCGACGAAATCTATGCCGAAGCCCGCGCCGCGTTCGAACGCCGGCGCGACACCTATCCCGATCTCGTCAAGGCCCACAAGATCGCCCCCGACGAAGCCCGCGACGATATTGAGGGCTGGCGCGCCATCGCCAAGGACTGGCGCTGGATCGCCCATGGCGAAGGCGAACCGGCCACCGCCGAGACGCTGGAGCTGCGCATCCGGGCCATCGATACTGCAATAGCGCGCTGGTTCGAACGTTTCGATACCGGCTTCAAACAGGCGAGCGAGCAGGAAATGGACCAGCTCTCTCTGCTCTGCGCGATGCGATATTGGGCCGAGCGCGAAAAACCGGACTGGAGCCGCTTCGACCACATCCACACCGCCTCGCACTGGATGCACGACTGGCGACGCGAAAACAATCACCCCACACGCGGCGCCATCCTCGCCGCCCGCAAATCCCAAATCGAAAGGAATGCAGCATGACCGGCCTCATCGTAGACAATTTCGCTGGCGGTGGCGGTGCATCAACAGGCATTGAGGCCGCGCTGGGCCGTGCCGTCGATATAGCGATCAATCATGATGAAGCGGCGATCCGGATGCATGAGGTCAACCACCCCGGCACGCGCCATATCCGCAACAATATCTGGCAGATAGACCCGCGCGAAGTAACAGGCGGGCAGCATGTCGAACTCGCATGGTTCTCACCCGATTGTAAACATTTCAGCAAGGCTAAGGGTGGCAAGCCGCGCGAGAAGTCTATCCGCGATCTGGCCTGGGTTGTGGTGTTGTGGGCGCAGCGTGCCAGGCCAGATGTGATCCTATTGGAGAATGTTGAGGAATTTCGGACATGGGGGCCATTGTGCGAAGAGGGCAGGCCCATCAAGGACCGTGCCGGCGAGACATTCAACAAATGGACACGCGAACTGCGTAAGGCCGGTTACAAGATACAGTGGAAAGAGTTGCGGGCCTGCGATTATGGCGCGCCGACCATCCGTAAGCGTTTCTTTATGATCGCGCGGCGTGACGGCAAGCCTATTGTCTGGCCCGCGCCAACGCATGGCAAGCCGGACTCTCCAGAAGTCTTGTCTGGCAAGCGTAAGCCGTGGCGCACTGCGGCGGAAATTATCGATTGGTCGATCCCATGCCCCTCAATTTTCGAGCGCAAGAAGCCATTGGCTGAAAATACACTGCGGCGCATCGCGCATGGCATCATGAAATTCGTGGTGAACAATCCATCACCCTTCATTGTGCCGCTCACTCATCATGGCAGTGCGGAGCGCAGCTACGGGATGGATAAACCACTACCGACTGTGACGGGGGCGAACCGGGGTGAAATGGCGCTGATTGAGACATCAGTAGCCCCCTTTGCTACTTATGCGCAGCATGGCGGGGCCAACCGCTCAATTGAAGACCCGCTCCATACTGTTACGGCATCCAAGAAAGATCAGAATTGCGTTGCTACCGCTGTTCTGAGTCCATTTTATGGCGATAAAAACGGTAAACCTCGCTCGTCTAACGACATTGACCAGCCTCTTCGTACACAAACTGTGGAAAATCGTTTCGGCCTCGTTGCGGCTTTCATGCAGAAATTCGCACAAAACGGAAAAGGGTATGATCCGGAGGAACCTCTTCATACCGTGATGGCTGGAGCGCCACGACATGCTGTCGTTTGTGCCCATATCGAGCAAGCCAATGGTGGCCCTAATAATGAAAATCTGGCAGGGCGCGCCGCTGATGAGCCACTATCTACTGTGACGAAGAGTGGTAGCCAGCAACGCCTTGTCACCTCAAATCTTATTAAACTGCGCGGGACCAGCGATGACCATATACGCGGAAGCGCGGTGTCAGTCGAAGAGCCTGTCAATACTATAAGCTCTGGCGGGATACACGCCGCAGAGGTGCGGGCGTTTCTGATAAAATATTATGGCACAGATCAAGACCCGCGATTTGAGGAGCCGCTGCATACAGTGACTACAAAAGACCGTTTCGGCCTTGTCACTGTCACTATCGAAGGCGAAGAATATGTCATCATCGACATAGGCATGCGCATGCTCTCGCCGCGCGAACTGTTCAATGCTCAGGGCTTCCCGCCCGATTACATTATTGATCGAGATGCAGACGGGCAGGCCATGACCAAGACATCGCAGGTGGCGCGGTGTGGCAACAGCGTTTGCCCGCCACTGTCAGAGGCGCTTGTGCGCGCGAATTTTCAAGATGCGAAGAAAGAGCAGGTGGCAGCATGACCAACTCACCCGCATGGGATGACATCAATCCGGCTCTCAGCAAGACGGACAAGGCCGATCAGGGCGATTTAATGAGCACCGCGCGCCAAGTGAGACAGCTCGCCGAGCATGCCTCGCAACTGGCCCATGAAGGCCAACTCAACCGCGCACGCAACGCACTTAATATTGCTAGGGAGAAAATAAATGAACATCTCAGATGAAGAGCTGGTCAAGCGGGCCATTCGCACATCAGGCACACCGTCACCGCGCGCCAGAACACCGCGTTACCAGGCCGTCATGCTGACCTTCGGACTTGGCAGCACATATGCTTATGAACTGTGCAGGCGGTTCGGATACGACCCTGATGAGATGGTGCGGCTATGACTGACAACACTCACAAAGCCTCGTTCATTCTGCAGAAGCGGGGGCTATATTATCGCCCAAAAAATAATGGTTATACCGGCATCAAAACGGAAGCAGGCCGGTATGATGAATGCGATGCGATTCCTGAATGTGGCGTATTTGCAATCCATGAAGACAAGGCACCGTTGTTCGCTCCAGCATGCTGGCATGATCTCCAAGTCAAATTTTTACTGGAGGAAATCGGCAAACGGGATCGTGAAATCGCGCAATTGAAAGCTCAGCTATGACCGCCGAACTCTCCAACGATAGTCCCGGCAAGGAAAAGAAACCGCGCCACCCGTGGGACTGGTATGTCGAGCAAAAATGGGTGACGCATCGTCTGTTGGATTTCGCGCCGATAGACCTTGGCATCAATATGATCGATCCTTGCTGTGGCATGGGCAATATCATCAATGCTTTGCGAGAGCGCAACCAGCCTGCTTTCGGCACTGATCTATTTGATCGCGGCGCGCCGCATTTTCTTGGGCTTCATGATTTTCTTGGTGATCAGCGCGCTATATTCGAGGCCATAAGCGAGCTATCGATCATCATGAACCCGCCATTCTCCTTTCAAGACGGCGCATTGGTGCGCGGCCTTGCTATGCAATTCGTTCTGCGCGCGCTCGATGTCGCCACACATCAGGTAGCGGCCCTCTTGCCGGTCAAATGGCTGGCAAGCCAAGAACGTTTCGCATTATTCTCCAGTCGCTCGACAGCGCCAATTGGTGCATGGATATTAACGGAGCGTCCCTCCATGCCGCCCGGCAACGAAATAGAGGCGCTGGGCGACAACGCATGGAAGCGTGGCAAGGTCGATTATATGTGGGTTCTGTGGGACAAGCGCCGCGAACCGCATTTTGATCAGCGCGGTGATATTTTTGTGCCGACATATTGGATACCGCCCCGCGACAAGCAGGCAAAGGCGGCATAACTCTCATGCCCCCGCGAGCCACTTCCTACCCGACAAAGGCCGAGATTGACCGCGTTGTCAAATCGATGAAGGCTGCCGGTTTGGAAGTGGGCGGGGTCGAGATTACACGGGATGGCACGATTAGGGTGCTTTCCAAGCTAGCCAATTCTCCTGCCTCTGCCTATTATCGCTGGAAGCAAGGACAGCTCGTCGGGGAATAATGGCCGCTGGTATTCACATCGTGCGCAAGATCAAAACTGGCAAGCCGGTACGCTGGTATGTCTATGCGTGGCGTGGCGGGCCGCAGATCGCGCGTTTTGAAGGGACATCCCGGCCAAAGGTAACGCCGGAATTGATGACGGCGGCATCCGATGCATGGAAGAAGCGCAGAAATGCACCATCCGATACAATATCTGGGTTAATTACCGAGTATCTGGGCAGCCCAGAATGGAAGCGTCTCTCTGATACAACAAAATCAACATGGCGCATGTGGCTGGATCGGATCGAGGCAAAGTTTGGCAAGGCCGCTCTGGCAGCATTTGAACACAGGGAGATGCGCTCAGACATCCTTGCGTGGCGTGACAAGTGGCAAGATCAACCGCGTAGCGCTGATATGGCAGTGCAGGTACTTTCTCGCCTGTTAGGCTGGGGCATGGACCGCACTCGCCTTGACATCAATCTTTGCGCTGGCATTAGCCAGCTATACGAGCACAACCGATCTGATATCATATGGGACAATCCGCATTTCTCTGCGTTCAATCCCTGCGCCTCCATTGAGGTGCAGGAAGCCGTGGCGCTAGCGGGCTGCACAGGATTGCGGCGCGGCGATCTGGTTAAGCTGCCTTGGTCGGCCGTGGGCGATCATGCGATTATCTGGAAAACCGGCAAGAGCCGGGGCAAGGCCGTTGTTGTAATCCCGCTGCTTCCAGAAACGCGAACGCTGCTTAATGCGATTCGCGCGCGCCATGCCGCCGAGATGGCAGGCAAGCGGCCAAACCGGCGCAAGCCCTTGCCGGAGACAATCCTCTCCAACAGCCGCTGGCAGGCATGGACACCCAAGGGCCTAGGTAGCCGCTTCAACGATGCGAAGCAGGAAAGCGGCATTGACGTGAACTTCCACGACCTCCGCGGCACCTTCGCCACGCGCTGCATGCTCGCCGGGCTAACAGATCAAGAGATTGCAGACATCCTCGGATGGACCACAAAAGAGGTTTCAGTCATCCGGGTAAAATATGTCGATCAGGCCCGCGTCGTCGTCGCTATTGGCGAGCGCATAGCCGCCACCTCTGTAAACCGCCTGTAAACCGCCCCTATCGGACAGCTACCAATCAACCCTAAGTCATTGAAAAATGGTCGGGGAGACAGGATTCGAACCTGCGACATCCTGCTCCCAAAGCAGGCGCGCTACCAGGCTGCGCTACTCCCCGACACGGGTTGCCATAAATGGCCCTGGATTGTGGTGGGCCCGGCAGGACTCGAACCCGCGACCTAGCCGTTATGAGCGGCCAGCTCTAACCATCTGAGCTACAGGCCCCACTGTGTGAGAGCCGATAGCCAGCATTGTCAGGCTTGGCAAGCACATTGGGCAGAAAGATGCTTAATCTGCCGAAGAAGTCGCTGCAAGCAGCTCATTCAGCCCTATTGAAGCAATGCCGCGCTGCGCCAGATGGTTCAGCACCACATCCCACCAGCGATAAAATGCGTGCAAGTCCCTATCGTCAGAAACATAGGGCGTATGCCCGGGCTCCAGCGTTGGCGAGTGAAAACTGAACATCAATAACGGCAGACCATCTGCCACAAGCTGGTCTATCGCCTTCACGGCTTCTTGTGCCGTCACGCCTTCGGGGGTGAGCGGGATGCGTTGCAACAGGCCGGAACGCGCCAGCACCCCGGCGCCCGGCCCACCACGCTCAATCACCGGTAGCAAGGCATCACCCATAATCCGCAACGGCCCGGTATAGGCAGTTGATAAAGGCAGTTCGACCAGCGCATGCTCCGGCCCTGCCCGATACGGCTTCAGCGGCATGCCGGTAAAATCCGGACCGAACTGCCCGGTATAATTAAATCGGCTGCGAATCGATGTATCCAGTTTAAAGCCAAGATCGTGCAATATCGCACCTGTTTTCGGGCCAACGCCATAGCGCCCTGCGCGAAAGGCAATGGGCGCTGTGCCTGTCACCTCTGCAATACGGTTTCGTAACTGCGTGATTTTTTCATGCTCCAGAGCAACTGGCAAATTGCCTGCATAGCTGTTCGCCGCGTTCACCTCTTCAGCATGCGGCGGATTAACCCATGGATGAAGATGCGCCCCGACATCCGCCTGTCCATCATGCGCCCATTGCGCCAGCATGGCTCCGGCACGTGGATCATCGATTACCGGATAGTCAGTGACGTAAAGCGGCGCTACGCCCGCCTGTGTGAAATAGTCCTGCCCGCGCTGCATGCCCCCGATCACCGTGACATTGCGACTGCTGCGGTCAAACGGGGCGTTCCAGTCAAACTCCTCTTCGGTGTCCACCACCAGCATGAAGCGTGTGCCAAAAGTAGCGGGAAAGACGATTGTCTGTCCCGATGCTGGTCGAACAAGCAGGCTGTCAGCAGAAGGCGCAGAAGCAGTCATAAGCGCTGCCTATAGCATAAATGTTGCTAAGGTCAGGACCCAATATACTTCCCGGCGCACATGCCGAACGCCCAAATTAGTCGGATTCTTGCGCAACGAGTGTTTCTTCACCCACAGGCAATTCGATCAGTATCCGGCCATTCTGTATACGCAAGGCCCCACCTTGCGATGTTGCCAGACTGCGTACAAGCCGCATGGAAAAGCCCAGCCCCAATAGCGGCGCATCCGGCCAGTCACCATCGCTGCCATAGCCGGGGTCAAGCATGACATGCTCTTCAAGGCCCTGAAGCCGCTTGGGACGGTCAAAGCCGATTACAACCTTGCCTGATGTGCCATCGGGCTGAAACCAGATCGCCCCTTGCACGGCTTCCCCCTGATCGGAGACCGAAACAAGTGTGCGCACCATATGCTGCACCATACGCTCACATTGCACAGGATCAACCAGCGCCATCGGTACATTGGCAGAAGCAGCGAGCCGTAAACGCTGCGTCTGGCTGTCTTCCTCATATTGTGTGAAGATGCCCTGCACCATGGCTTCTATATCCAGCGCTCTTCTTGGTTGAGCCACATGGTCTACCGCATGCGCCTGTGAGGAGCGCGCGACGAGATCAATATCATCAAAAGCAGCCAGAAGGCGTTTCGCATCAGAGAGAATATTACTCGCCATTTCGCGATAATGCACACCAGCGGGACCAAAAAGCTGCTGCTCGATAATTTCCGCAAAGCCCAGTATGGCATTAAGCGGCGTGCGCAATTCATGCACAATCTGTCGCATTGAATCGAGCGAAGGCGCAGCATGGCGCTGGGCCTGCCGCTTCATGTGATGGGGCTGCTCATGCATGAGTGGGCGGCGCGCCTGTCCCCGATATCCGCGAAAACGTCCCGTTGCCGGATCAAAAAATGGAACAGCAGAAAGACGCCATTCACCGGCATACAGGCCTTCGCCAATGAACATACGGCCATGCTGAAAACTGCTGCGGCGGCTGAATGCACCGGCGACATGTCCATCCGGGCCAGTTTCTCCCGGCATTGCAGGGTCGGCGATAGACAGGCCGATCAATGCCGTACGCGATGCATCGCCCACCCAGATCAAAGCGCCTTCCGGATCTGTCTCAAATGGGAAATGGCGGACCTGCTGCATATCGGTGAAAGGTTCTTGCGCACCGTCACCCTCCGCAGAATCCCCATAGCCGCGCATTTTGCTGGAACTGGTAAAGCGCTCTATCTTTTCGACCAGTTGGCGGATCTGGCTATGCTCAACTACATCCTCTACCGGAGCCTGGTCGCCATCTGCCGGCCTGTCCTCTTCTGCGACATCAGCCTTTGCCGCCAAAACAGGTCCGGCTGCATCAGTAGCGACTCCCGCTATAGCCTCTGCCTCAGGCCCGACGGCTTCGGCCTCTTGTATCAGCTCAAGCGGCGCATTTTGTTCAGGCACCGCTCCTGTGACATCCATAACCGGCACGGCGCCCAGATCATTGGACACAAGCGACGGCGCCTGCCCGAGTACAAGATCCGTCGTGCCAAAAGCCGCCAGCGCACGCCGTGTTTCTGCGCCCATGTCACGGCGCCCGCGCAATACACCACGCGCCGTCGGCCCAATGCGCGAAAGCAAAACCGGCCAGAGCGAATCGGGCAAACGCGCTCGTGCCATCGCAGCAGCACATACGGCTGGACGATCACTTGCAAAAAGCTCAACCAGGGCCGGCGAACGCAGGCGTGTGCCCAGCTCCACCACGCTGGCGATACGCTGGGCTTCGGACAGAACGCTGCGCAGATCATGGAGTCGTGAGACCAGCGCAACACGGTCTTCCTGACGCAACAGGGTTTTTCCGGGCTGATCATGTTGGGCGAGCAAATCCACGCATTGCCGCCACAAAGTTGTAGCTGCAACGCCTGTGCGCTCCTCGACAGCAAGAACGGTCTGCGTCAGATCGTTAAAACGCAACCATGGCCTCCAACAGATACACGGTGAATCCCTTATTAATTATTCTCCGGCTTACGGTGTTCCACGTGCGAGGGAAAGGGGGGAAGATGCTCCGCACAGTTAACGTTGCATAGTGGGACGGTTGCATTCCATTGAAATAATATTATAGATTAAACTATTATTGCGAAAGGATATTATCCGATGGCCGCCTCTGTGTTGGATGATATAGATCTTACTATTCTTGACCTCCTGCAGCGCGATGGCCGGATTAGTAATGTCGATCTGGCGGGTGCTGTTGGTCTCACAGCCCCTCCCTGTCTGCGCCGTGTACGCGCACTGGAAGATCGTGGCCTGATCCAGTCCTATCATGCTCGCATTAATGGCCCCGCATTGGGATATATGATTACCATCTTTGCGATGGTCAGCCTCAAAAGTCAGGCAGAATCCGACCTGAAAGCGTTTGAAGATTATGTCGCAACATTATCGGAAATACGCGAATGCCATATGTTGAACGGCGAGATTGATTTTATGTTGAAGATTGTCTCTCATGACCTGCAGAGTTTTCAACACTTTCTGACTGCCAAGCTGACCTCTGCCCCGAATGTCGAGAGCGTCAAAACATCGCTGACCATTCGGACATCGAAAAATGAATTTGGCATTCCGGTCCGATAATGTCGGCAGCAGCAGCCGGTAACCACTTATCATTGCGCTGATGCGACGGCCTCCGGTTGCTGCTCCTGTACGAGTATATTACGCCGGTTATTGGTCCATGCTGTCCAATAGGTAGCAACGTCGCTCCATGCCCCGGTGGCCTGCGCCAATGCGATAATGGCACCATCAAGATCGCCCGCACGCGCCAGCGCTATACCAAGCCGTGCCGTTACCCGGTCACGGTCAACGCCGGGTTTTTCCAATGCGGCACGATAATAAGGGATCGCCTGACTATATTGGCTGACAGCAAACAACATATCAGCATTTTGCATCGCCCTGAGCGCGCTTGGCATGCCATCCGCCTTGCCGGCAAGCCCCCTGAGCGCTGACAATTGCACAACGGCTTTGCGCCGGTTATTCCCCGCCAAGGCCTGCGCCACCCGATCACTCTGCAATAGTGCACCCGAGCTCTGTCCGGCTTCAATCACTGCCTTTGCCTCTGCTGCATACCCAAGATTGCCTGCGAGCTGGGCATATTCATGATAATCGCGTTCACTTGCCAGTGCATCTGTCGCTGCCTGCAAGCGATATAAATCCAGCAGGGCCTCATCATCGGGTTTTGCATGGGTGCCATATGCAACCAGCGCGGTGCGCCATTGTGCTGCTGTTGTGCCCGGCCCTGCAAGGCTGGCCGCGCCATAGCGCGCCATTTCTGACCAGTTCTTGCGGTCATGGGCCAGCGATGCAGCCCTGTCATACCAGCTCACGGGGACCGTCTGCCCAGCAGATTTTTGGGCATTGATAGCCTCATCTGCAACGGCAGATGCCTGATCGACCTTGCCTTGCCGAGCATAGGATTCAGACAAGAGAAGCAGGGCTTTTATATCATTTCCACCCAGCGCCCGCGCACGCTCAAGATAAATGATCGCATTGTCGGTCGCGCCGGTCTGATAGCTGAGATAACCCGCAAGATAATTTAAATAGCCCAGTTGCTCCTGCGGCACCCCGCCGCTCTCAAGAACGCGGGCAACCGCAAGGCGCTGTGTCAGAATATCACCTTGCTTGAGCGCCAGTTCCAGCTGGAACGATGCCGCCATATAGGATTCGAATACATTATTGGGCGCAAGACTGGAGATATAAGCCCGTGCTGCTGCCATATCCCCTTTTTCAAGACTGGATTGTGCGGCCTGGGCAGTTTTGCGAAAGTTTTTGTCTGCGGTTAATTGCGCATGAGAAACAGACAGCGCGCCGCATAACAACATCGCCACCGACAAAGCTGCGCCTCGTGCCATGCTTCGCACTATTCCCCTGCTCACCATCCCGGCGTTTTTGCAGCGAATACCGCGTTCATAGGGCATATATCTCTCTCCATAGCCGACAGGGGCATCTGATATGTTACTCCCTATAAGAAAACGGGCGACCGTAAAACGATCGCCCGCTTCTGTTTATCCTGTATACCACTCAGGCGGCAGCTTATTGTGCCGCGGCCTCAGTTACCGGCTCCGTCGCTGGCGCTGCGGCTTTGGCGGCCTGTGCAGCCTTGGCATTTGCATATTGCGTCCACAACCTGGCGATGCCTCCACGGCTGCCGGTAGTCACATTGGCAAAAGCCGCATTTGCGCCGGTCGTGTCACCAGCCATCAACCTGGCGATACCCAAGCGGGTGTTCACTTCGGCAGTATCGACACCGCCTTTTTGAAGGGCTACTTCAAACAGTGAAACAGCCTTGGGATAATCACCATATCCGAAATAGGCATCGGCGGTTGCACTGGCGATCTTGCCTGTGCCTGCTTTCAGCGCGTCACGTTCTGCGGCGCCGAGCGATGCCTTGTCTTTTGCGATGCGTTGGCTCACCACCGAATAAATATCGGAACTGTCCTGAGAGGTCAGAATAGCTTTGCTGCGGCCTTCATCCAATACAGATTTGACTTCGCCATAAAGGCCGCCCTTGAACGCCATTTCTGCATATTCGGTATAATCAGGCTTGATCGCCAGCCCGCCCGAAACATGCATGAGGCGCAGCAGATCCAGATTTTCCCGGTTCGTCATCGCCGGGTTTTCCCGCTGAAACACGCGCAGGACCGTGCGCAGGTTTTCACCTGTAGGATAAGCTTCATAGCTCATACTCGCCCATTGCTTGAGCTGTGGGGTAAGATTAGAAGAAGCCGCTTTTGATACGCCTACCTGATACCATTGCTGCGGCACCGGCTGACCAGACGCCTTGAGAGCGTCAATACCTTCCTTGAATATGGCAAGTCCACGTGCAATTTCTGCTGGGTTATCAGCATTCTTGGCCCATATTGCCTGTGCAACGATCGGAGCGACCTGCTCGGGGCTATATCCCAGCGCACGCGCCTTTTCACCATAAACCAGAGCGGCATCATAATCTTTGGCATTCATGGCATTGTTGGCAACGATCAGATTAAACTGCCCGGCCTGCTCTGCAGGAGTGAGTCCGGTATCGAGCATGCCCTTGAGCGCCTCATTCTGTGCCACGGCGTCTTTGGCAAAGATGCTGTAGTTCAACAACAGGCTGTAATATTGATATTTGTCATCATTGGATGTCGCTACTGGCAACGCCTCGGCCAGCGCCTCCTTGGACGCCACGGCGTCCTTCTTCGAAATTGCCTTGCTGGCTTTTTGTGCTGCAGGCAGGAACGCCTTGGACAGCTTGAGTTTTGGCGCGCTGGATTTCTTTTCCTTGGCTGCCATGGCAGGTGTAGACACAGCAAAGGATGCAGTGCCCAGCGCCAGCATAAGTCCAAGTGCGACCGGCGAAACAAAACGCATAATATCTATCTCCTATGGCACCGGGGCTTCCCGGCAATTTTCTATTCCAACCCCTGATGGTTAGCAAAACGACTGTGAATGACCGTTGAACATCGCGCGCTATAGCGACCGTTAATCATTTTGTCATGGCCTCAGGCAAATTTTGTCGCCGCCAGAGCCCGGTTTGCCGCGATCATGCGGCATTCGTCCGGATAATTTCCCTACTGTTGGAATTCACGCGCGCACGCGCGCACGCGAGGGGTGACAGGCACGTTTGAACGGGCTAGGAGAAGCCTTCAAATTGTAACAACCGTAAAGCCGAAAAGAGAGTCGCCTTGACCGACGAGACACTGCTCGCCGAACCTTCAGATATCAGCCCCGTCGACATTGTCGATGAGATGAAATCCAGCTATCTCGATTATGCGATGTCCGTCATCGTCTCCCGCGCCCTCCCCGATGTGCGCGATGGCCTGAAACCCGTGCACCGTCGCATCCTGTTCGGCGCGCATGAACAGGGCTTTACCTATAACAAGGCCTATCGCAAATCGGCGCGTATCGTCGGTGACGTCATGGGTAAATATCACCCGCATGGCGACAGCTCCATTTATGATGCACTGGCCCGCATGACGCAGGACTGGTCGTTGCGCGTTCCGCTGATCGACGGTCAGGGCAATTTCGGCTCGATGGATCCGGATAGTCCGGCTGCCATGCGTTACACCGAAGCGCGCCTTGCCAAGGTCGCCAATGCCCTGCTCGACGATCTTGAAAAAGACACCGTCGATTTCACGCCAAATTATGACGGCTCCGAACATGAGCCGCAGGTTCTCCCTGCCCGTTTCCCGAACCTGCTCGTCAATGGCGCAGGCGGCATTGCCGTTGGTATGGCGACCAATGTGCCGCCGCATAATCTGGGCGAAGTGCTGCGCGCCTGCATGGCGACCATGGACAACCCCATGATCAGCCTTGATGAGCTGCTGGAGATTGTCCCCGCACCCGATTTCCCGACCGGCGCGCTCATCCTCGGCCAGTCCGGCGCGCGTAGCGCTTATGCGACCGGGCGTGGCTCCGTCATCATGCGCTCGCGTCATGTGATTGAGGAAGGACGCGGTGACAGGCAATCCATTGTGCTTACCGAGATCCCGTTTCAGACCGGCAAAAATGGTCTGGTCGAAAAGATCGCCGAAGCCGCCAAGGACAAGCGGATCGAAGGCATTAGCGACATTCGCGATGAATCGAACCGTGAAGGCGTGCGTATCGTTATCGAGCTGAAGCGCGATGCCACACCCGAAGTCGTGCTCAACCAGCTCTGGCGGCATACGCCCGCACAAAGCAGCTTCCCGGCCAATATGCTTGCCATTCGCGGCGGACGCCCTGAACTGCTGAACCTGAAAGATATTCTCGACGCCTTCATCAAGTTCCGTGAAGAGGTCATCACCCGTCGCACCAAGTTCGAACTGAACAAGGCACGCGATCGGGCGCATATTTTGCTCGGCCTTGTCCTTGCTGTTTCAAACCTTGACGAAGTCGTGCGCATCATCCGCGGCAGCTCCAGCCCGACGCAAGCACGCGAGAGCCTGTTGGCGCGCGAATGGCCCGTGGCCGAGATTGCGCCTTATATCCGCCTCGTCGAAGCGATCGAGACGGAGATTGAGGGCGACACCTATACGATGTCCGAAACACAGGTGCGCGCAATCCTTGACCTGCGCCTGCACCGCCTCACCGCCATTGGCCGGGACGAGATCGGCAATGAGCTGCAAGCACTTGCCAACAGCATCGAAGAGTTTCTCGCTATCCTCGCAGACCGCGTAAAACTTTATGCGGTGATGCGCGAAGAATTTGAAGCGATCGAAGCCGAATTCGCCACCCCGCGCCGCTCCACCATTGCGCCTGCTGCTGATGGCATTGAGGACGAAGATCTGATCGAGCGCGAGGACATGGTCGTTACCGTAACCATGCAGGGCTATATCAAGCGCACCCCGCTCGACAGCTTCCGCGCACAGGGCCGTGGTGGCAAAGGCCGCGCCGGCATGGCAACCAAAGATGAAGACGCCGTCGCCGAACTGTTCGTTACCTCAACGCATACCCCCGTGCTGTTCTTCTCGACCGCCGGCAAGGTCTATCGCATGAAAGTGTGGCGCCTGCCCGAAGGCGGTCCGGCGACGCGTGGCCGCCCCATGGTCAACCTGTTACCGCTGGCCGAAGGTGAAACCATTCAGACCGTGCTGCCAATTACTGAGGACGAAGAAAACTGGGCCAACCTGCATGTGATGTTCGCTACCGCTAATGGCACGGTGCGCCGCAACAGCATGGATGCCTTCACCAATATTCCGTCCAATGGCAAAATCGCGATGCGCTTCGATGACGACAGTGATGATTGCCTGATCGGCGTTTCCCTGCTGTCAGAAGGTGATGATGTTCTGCTCGCCACACGCAACGGCAAAGCAATCCGCTTCGCCGCTACGGATGTGCGCGAATTCCAGAGCCGCACCTCAACCGGCGTGCGTGGCATGACTTTGAAGGGTGATGACAAGGTCATTTCGCTCTCGGTCCTGCATCAGGTTGGCACCAGCCAGGAAGAGCGCGAAAGCTATTTGCGCTTTGCCCCGTGGAAAGCCGAGAAAGATGGCGAACCGGACCTCTCAACCGAACGTTTTGCCGAGCTGACCGAAAAGGAACAGTTCATTCTCACCGTTTGCGAAAATGGCTATGGCAAGATCAGCTCCGCCTATGAATATCGCCGCATTGGCCGCGGCGGTCAGGGTATCACCAATATCGACAATATAGCCCGCAATGGCCCGGTCATCGCCAGCTTCCCGGCGAGCAAGGAGCACCAGCTCATGCTGGTGACCGATCAGGCCAAGCTCATCCGGCTGGGACTGGACAGCATGCGCGTTATCGGTCGTGGCAGCGCCGGTGTGCGCCTGTTCAATGTCGCCGACAATGAGCATGTCGTCTCCGCTGCACGGATCGAGGAAAGCGAAGAAGACGAAGCGCCAGAGGGTGACAACGCGAATGGCGAGGTACCAGACGCACCAACGCCCGACGCATGAGCGAGCTTTTTGCGTTCAAGATATTGACCCGCGAACAGTGGGACCAGTTTCGCGCAGATAGCGTATTTGCCGGCGCACCGGTTGATCTGGCGGATGGCTATATCCATCTTTCCGCGCGGGATCAGGTAGCGGAGACAGCGGCAAAGCATTTTGCCGGGCAAGGTGATCTTGTGCTCGCGATGCTTGACCTCTCCGCGCTGGGTGATGTCGTAAAGTGGGAGCCGTCTCGCGGTGGCGCGCTCTTCCCTCATGTCTATGGCACTCTGCCGATAAGCGCGGTAACGACCAAAGCAACGATCCGCCTTGGCGCGGATGGAACCCATATATTCCCGGCAGGTTTCTGACACGCATGACACATCAGGTTCACATCATCGGCGGCGGCATGGCCGGGTCGGAAGCGGCATGGCAACTGGCGCAGGCTGGTATCAAAGTCCGCCTGTCTGAAATGCGCGGCGCCGGCGATATGTCCCCTGCCCACCAGACAGATGGTCTGGCAGAGCTGGTCTGCTCCAACAGCTTCCGTTCTGATGATGCCGAGAAAAGCGCAGTTGGTCTGCTCCATCAGGAAATGCGCGACCTTGGTTCGCTTTTGATGGCACAGGCAGAAATTGCAAAAGTACCCGCAGGCTCCGCATTGGCGGTGGATCGGGATATTTTTTCTGCCGGTGTGACCCATATTCTCACGGAACATCCCAATATCGAAATAGTCCGCGAGCGCATCGATACATTGCCGGGTGAAGGTCTGACGATCGTTGCAACAGGGCCACTCACAGCAGAAACATTGGCCCGGAGCATCGGCACGGCAACAGGCGAAGACAGCCTCGCCTTTTTCGACGCGATTGCACCGATCGTCTATCGCGACAGCATTGATATGGACATTTGCTGGATGGCCAATCGCTGGGACAAAATTGGTCCGGGTGGCGGCGAAGGCAAGGATTATATCAACTGCCCGATGGACAAAGAGCAATATGAGGCCTTCATTCAGGGCTTGCTCGACGGCCCCAAGACCGAGTTCAAGGAATGGGAAAGCAACACGCCCTATTTCGAAGGCTGCATGCCAATCGAGGTGATGGCATCGCGCGGCCCCGAAACATTGCGCCATGGCCCGATGAAACCCATGGGCCTCGACAATCCCCGTACAGGCCGCTGGCCTTATGCCGTCGTGCAATTGCGACAGGACAATGCGCTGGGCACGCTCTTCAATATGGTTGGCTTCCAGACCAAGCTGAAACATGGCGCGCAGGTCGAGCTGTTCCGTACGATACCGGGGCTGGAGAAAGCGGAATTTGCACGCCTTGGCGGCCTGCATCGCAACACCTTCATTCAAAGCCCCAAGCTGCTGGACAGCACTTTGCGCCTTAAATCCGCGCCGCATATCCGCTTTGCCGGGCAGATGACGGGCTGCGAAGGCTATGTCGAGAGCGCAGCTATCGGCCTGATCGCCGCGCGCTTTGCAATTGCCGAGATACAGGGCAGCCCCCTCTCCCCGCCTCCACTCACGACCGCATTGGGCGCATTATTGTCCCACGTTACCGGAGGGGCCGACGCCGCAAACTTCAAACCCGATGATTATCAGCCCATGAATGTCAATTTCGGGCTGATGCCTCCACCTGAAGGCAAGGTGAAGAAGAAGGAACACAAACTCGCATACACCACCCGCGCCCGCGAAGCGATGGCGGGCTGGATGCGCGAGCAAGGGCTGCTGGAAACCGCTTAGGGTCAGACCCCTAGGTAGTGTTGACATTCAGCCCTGCCGGTCTGCAAATGCCGCTTTTATGTGCTTCCGATGCTCACGTACCTGTAGTACGCTGCGCTTCGGGTCACAGAAAACCAGCATTTTCGCCACGGCATCTTCTGAATGTCAACACCACCTAGTGTGGTGGATTTGAAATTCGCCACATTGAAACGGCCAGGTGCAGAGCGAATTTCAAATCCTTAAA
>Ga0070726_10000709_pt1 | contig 38254 bp, 36 predicted proteins | sample tdAd471_FD_67275 | JGI IMG/M metagenome (GOLD analysis project Ga0070726, IMG submission 67275) | Marine sediment microbial communities from the Atlantic coast under amendment with organic carbon and nitrate - tdAd47.1 | ecosystem: Environmental > Aquatic > Marine > Coastal > Sediment | place...
TCCCGGAAAAACTTCTCGGGATCAAGGTTGCCGACCAGTTCTTTCGTCTCGATCAGGGACGAATCCTGCGAGCTGACGATCAGAGGCGTAAAGGTGGTCGTGGCGCCAGATTTGAAGCGCAGCGCGCCAGCGGTGGCAAAGTCAACATGTTCAAGCCCACTGGTTACCGGGTCTTTCTGATTCAAATTGTCCACGCCAAGCTTGAACCACGGCACATAGCGGACAACCTCTTCGTTTCCTTTTTGATTGACCTCAAATCCGGTTGTGCTCGTTTCCGCATTCCGCCGGTCGCCAACAAAGCGCTCTGGGTCGTATTCGATTCCCCATTTATCAAACAGTTTCTTCAAATTGGATCCGCGGTCCGTCATAGACGGCAGCTCGCCATATTTTGTCGGTGGCGTGCCAAATTCAGAAAAAGGATCGACGAAAATCAGGGCACGTCCGCCGCGAAGAATGTACTGGTCGATAAAGTAAAGGGCGCGGTCGCTTAACTCGCGCGGATGGGCAATCAACAACATATCGGCGCCGGTGATTTCGCGTATGTCATCGATGAACTTCACGTCGAAGAACATTTCCATATTTTGAAGAATGGCATATGGCTTCGATTGGCCACGCTTCACCGCTCCGATCGTGACCGCCCCATGCTTGAAAGGCAGCTGCCCGATTACGGCAACGATCGGTTTCTGCTCACGGCCCAGGCCATGAAGCATCTGAGTAATGTCGTATTCGAGGAATTGCTCCTTCTCGGGCTGAAAGAAGGGGATGACATCGGCAACCCCGCCTTGCTCGTCGGCGTCTTTCCCAGCCACGCCATGAAGGCCGAAATAGAACTGTGCGCCGGTTTCATCCAGCGGTACGCCCTGCACGCCATCTTTCTGGGCCCGGTCTTCCTTTGCCGTAAACGGTTCAGGGTCGATGATTTCCAGGCTAAGCATATTGTTCGAACGGGCGACATATTCTTCGAGAAGCTCTTCGACACGTTTCGCATAGGTGCGGATTTCCGGTACGGCGTCGGCCATCTTCTTCGAGTAATAGAAACGCAGCGTAACCTTGCGTTCAAGATTGGCCAGAACGCTCTCGGTGCTGGGCGAAAGCGTGTAGAGCTTGTCTTCCGTAAAATCGAAGCGGGCCGATTTCCACGCGACGCCCGTAATGGCGTTGATGCAGAAGAAAAGAACCGCTGCAAAAACAACGCCGCCAATGGTGAGAAACCCACGTTTCATTCTTTAAGACCTAGCTTGCTTTCTTAAATTCGATGACGACCGCATTCGCATATAGAAAGAGCGCGATTAGCGTCGAAAAATAGATGAGATCGCGAACATCGATGACGCCCTCGGTAATGGCATCGAAATGCGTCGAGAAACTGAAAGACGCGATCAGCTCCACAACCCAATCGGGGGCCCAGCCGCTGAAGAAATCCGTCACGAGAGGCTGACCAGCGATCGTAAAGATGAAGCACACGACGACGCCAGTGACGAAGGCAATGATCTGATTTTTCGTAATCGCTGAAATGCAGGAACTAATTGCCAAATAACCGCCCGCCATAAACAGCGAGCCGACATACCCCGCCAAAATCACCCCATTGTCCGGATCGCCAAGGTAATTGACGGTCAGCCAGATGGGGAACGTGAGGAAGAGTGCGATTGCCGTGAACGCCCAGGCGGCCAAAAACTTGCCCAAAACGGTCGCGCCGAAAGGAACCGGCAACGACATCAAAAATTCAATCGTTCCCGACTTTCGCTCCTCGGCCCAAAGCCGCATCGAAATGGCCGGTATTAAAAGCAGATAGAGCCATGGGTGAAAGTCGAAGAACGCGCGAAGGTCTGCATGGTCGCGCTCGATGAAAAGGCCGAGATAGAAGGTAAAAACCCCGGCAAGAAACAGGAAAATAACGATGAAGACATAGGCGAGCGGCGTTGCAAAATAGCTCGTCAGCTCGCGCTTCATGATGACGAATGTCTTGCTCATATGCGTGCCCTGCTGCCCTTCTCTTGTTTGCTCATGGCAACGGCATCGCCAATGGTGAGGCTGCGGAAAACTTCATCAAGGCGGCCACGCTCGGCATAAAGCTCTTCCACGCGCCATCCGCGATCCCGCGCAAGATCGCCGACCTCCGTCACGATCGCCGCCCCTTCTTTGGGGAAAACCATGTAGTCCTGGACACCGTCGACTTTCGAGCCGGTTTCGACCCGAGCCACCTTTGGCAAGGCCTTCAACGCTTTTTGCGCCTCTCGGGCCGTATCGGCCGCAACGGAAATGGTCACGGCGTTGTGGTATTTCGAGCGCGATTCAAGCGCCCCCGGCGTCCCGTCGGCAACGATTTTGCCATGGTCGATAATGAGTGCGCGATCGCAAACGGCGTTCACCTCCTCGAGGATATGCGTCGAAATGATGATCGCCTTTTCCGAGGCCATTTCGCGGATAAGCGTACGCACCTGATGTTTTTGATTCGGATCCAGTCCGTCCGTCGGTTCGTCAAGGATTAGAATGGGCGGATCGTGCAAAATGGCCTGCGCCACGCCAACGCGACGGCGAAACCCTTTCGAAAGCGTCTCGATCGGCTGGTTCAGCACTGGCTCCAACCCCAGTTTGGCAACCGCCGCATCGATGGCATATTGTTTTGCCTTGCCGCGCAGCCCGCGAATAGTGGCGGCAAAATCCAGAAAAGAGCGCGGCATCATGTCCGGATAGCCCGGCGCGCCTTCGGGCATATAGCCCATCATTTCTTTCGCTTTTATCGGCTGCTTTCGAATATCGAAATCCCCGATCCGAACGATCCCGGCACTCGGCCGAAGAAAACCGACGATCATGCGCATGGTCGTGGATTTGCCGGCGCCGTTGGGCCCTAGAAAGCCCAGAACCTCGCCACGCGGTACGGAAAAAGAGATGTCGTCGACCGCCGTAAACAGGCCGAAGCGCCGCGTTAAATTTTCAATTTCAATCATCGGTGCCATTTTACGCTTTGTTGCCCCCGCTCCCGACCGGCCGCAAAATCCGTCAGGGATGGCCGGCACCCCTCAGCAACCTTTTGGTGAAGAACGAGAATTTGTCTGATACCTACGGCAAAGCGTGGCCGCGTTCAAGTAACAAATGCTTGATTTTCCCGGCATTAGAGCGTGAACCGGCGCATTGCCGGTCAGAGTTGCCAGCGGTGCAAGCCATCCGGAAGACGGGCATCGCGCCACATGCCCTTGATATCCGCAACCACGCCCTCGGCATGCAGCAGGGACCGAAAGGAAGGGCCCGTAAAGGCGCGGTAAAGGTCATGCGGCACCGCACCAATGAGGCCGTGGTAAGGGCCGGCGCCTTCCAGGGAAGGAAGCAGATCGACGTCGTAATTGCGTTTGGCCTCTGCCGGATCCGCGTAGGCATCGTGGATTTCGACGTGGTGGCCGCGGGCTTCGAGGCTGCGGACAACGTCGATAACCTTCGTGTTGCGAAGGTCGGGCAGGTTTTCCTTAAAGGTCAGGCCAAGGACAAGAAGGCGCGTCGAAGCTTCGTCCGGGAAGGCTGCTTTGACGGCATCATCGATGCGCCCGGCAAGCTTGGCGCCCATCGCATCGTTGATGCGGCGTCCGGCGAGAATAATTTCCGGGTCGTGGCCCATCGCCTTCGAACAATGGGCAAGGTAGAAAGGATCGACACCGATGCAATGGCCGCCGACCAGGCCCGGCTGAAAATCGAGAAAGTTCCACTTCGTCCGCGCCGCGTCCAAAACGTCGTAGGCGGAAATCCCAAGTTTCCCAAAAATTTCCGTTACTTCGTTGATAAAAGCGATGTTGATGTCGCGTTGCGCGTTTTCGATGACCTTGGCGGCCTCGGCCGTACGGATATCGCGGGCGACAAAGATGTTGCCATTGTTCAAATGCCCATACACTTCTTTCAAGAGGGCCGCGACGTCGGGCGTTTGACCAGCAACGACTTTTGTAATGCGATCAACGGTATGTTGCGTATCGCCCGGGTTGATTCGTTCCGGCGAATAACCGAGATGGAAATCGGCCCCGCAGCGCAGGCCCGAGGCTTCTTCCAAGATGGGCCCGCAAAAATCCTCGGTCACGCCTGGATAGACCGTGCTTTCGTATACGACGACGGCTCCCTTCCCAAGCACCGACCCCACCTGGCGGGACGCGCCCTCAAGGGCCGCAAGGTCCGGCTGGCTGGTTTCGTCCACCGGCGTCGGCACGGCGACGATGAAAAGCTCCGCACCTTGCAGGTCCGTAAGTTTGTCCGTCAGCGCCAAGGTGGCGTTTTTCAGGGCCGAAGCCGAAATCTCCCGGGTCCGGTCCTGACCGGACCGCAGCTCAGAAATTCTTGTCGAATCAATATCATAGCCCGTTACGCGGAAATGTTTCGCCAGCGTGACGGCCAGCGGCAAACCCACATAGCCAAGCCCGAGAACGGCAATTTTGGAGATTGATTTCACAATATTTCTCTGGAGAATACCGAATTTTGCCCCTGCAGCTTCTATCCTTTCCCTAGCCGAGCGTCAAATTGCCCATGGAAACCATTCCTAGCTACTTGATTTGCCTGGTAATTCGCTGTTGACATTCATACTGTGAACGAATATTTGTTCATGGTTTGAACATTGCCGAAGGGCAGCGGATGGAGGGGCTGACGAAAGTGGCAAAGTCCGGCCTGAATACGGAAAGCCCGTCAACGACGCTGGAATTGCTCAGCAGCGTCGAGGACGACCAACACCTTTCCCAACGCAAATTGGCCTTGCGCCTCGGCGTTGCCGTCGGCCTTGCAAACCGCTACCTGAAGCGCTGCGCCCACAAAGGCCTGATCAAGATGACCAAGGCCCCGGCGCGCCGATATGCCTATTACCTGACGCCAAAGGGCTTCTCCGAAAAATCCCGCCTCACGGCCGAATATCTTTCCCACTCTTTCGAGTTTTTCCGCACCGCCCAGTCGGAATGCCAACGCACCTTGCGCGCCGCAGAAGCCCGCGGATGGCGGCGCGTTGTTCTATTTGGCGCCGGCGAGCTTGCGGAAATCGCAACCCTGGCGGCCCGCGAGATCGACGTTGAATTGATTGCCATCCTGGCACCCGGCCGCAACGAACAGGAAATTGCGGGCCTGCCGGTAGTAACAAGCCTGGAGGACATCCCCGCCGCGGATGCCGTGCTTATTACCGATATTCAAAATCCGCAAGCTGCCTTCGATGCATTGAAAGCGCGATTCGCGTCCGAACGCCTTTTGACGCCGCCTTTGCTGCACGTCACGCGCGAGGCGCTGAAGAAAAACGGCGAAGATGTGACGGAGATTGCGAAATGAAACAGTGGTTCGTTGCGCGCACCCATGCCCATGGCGAAACGAAGGCAGCGGCCCACCTTCGCCGTCAGGGCTTTGAAGTCTATCTGCCCCGTTTTGCCAAAACGCGCCGGCACGCCCGACGCGAAGAGCGCATCGCCGCCCCCCTTTTCCCGCGGTATCTCTTCGTTGCCATGGATATGGACAATGCGCGCTGGCGTGCTATCAACAGCACGGTCGGCGTGGAACGGCTGATCACCTTTGGCGATCGCCCTGCCCCGATGCCGGAAGGAACGGTTGCGAATTTGCAAAGTCAGGAACGCCCGGACGGTCTGCTAACGCTGGCGAGCCTGCTGCTCCTTGAGCCTGGCGCGCCGCTTCGCCTCATTAATGGCGCTTTTGCCGAGCAGGTCGGCGTTTACGAACGCATGACGACCGACCAGCGGGTTGTGCTGTTGTTGAATTTGTTGGGACGCGAGGTGCGCCTCGAGGTCCCAATTGAGGCCGTCGACGCCGCGTAACGCTTCGATCGACGGGATATTTTCTTTAATTTTGCACTCCGGGTCTTTCACCCGGAGTGCGGTAGCATGGAAAAATCTTTGGCAAACTCAAACACACTCCCCCGTATCGCGGTTGTCGGTTGCGGATATTGGGGAAAGAATCTTGTCCGCAATTTCGATGCGCTTGGCGCTTTATCCGCAATCAGTGACACGGATGACGAAAACAGAGAGGCGTTGGCTACGAAATATGCCGTGCCTGCACGCTCTTTCAGTGACCTCCTAGCCGACGAAACGATTACCGCTCTTGCTATTGCTACGCCGGCAGAGACCCATGCGGAACTGGTCAACGCGGCGCTGCACGCCAACAAACACGTCTTTGTTGAAAAACCCCTGGCGCTCTCCCTTTCCGATGGCAAAAAACTCTGTCAATTGGCGGAGAAGCAAGGGCGGGCGCTAATGGTGGGTCATCTTCTCCAATACCACCCGGCTTTCCTGAAATTTTGTGACATCGTCCAGGAAGGGCGACTGGGAAAGCTCCAATATCTTTACTCGAACCGACTCAACCTCGGCAAAGTGCGGCGCGAAGAAAACATCCTCTGGAGCTTTGCGCCCCACGATATTTCCATGATTCTTTGGCTCGTCAATGAAGAGCCGACAAAAATTCATGCCATCGGCGCGAACTACCTTCACGAAGACATTGCCGACGTTACGACAACCCATTTAACCTTTCCAAGCGGCATACAGGCGCATATCTACGTTTCCTGGCTGCATCCTTATAAAGAGCAGAAACTTGTCGTAATCGGTGAAAATGGAATGGCCGTGTTTGACGATGGTCAGGACTGGAACCGGAAACTTCTCATCTACCCCCACCGCATCGAATGGATTGAAGGCGTGCCGCGCCCATCGAAGGCAGACGCGGAGCCGGTTGTTATCGAGGCGAACGAACCTCTGAAACAGGAATGCGCGCATTTTCTTGAATGCGTTCAGACCGGAAAGACGCCACGCACAAATGGCTGGGAAGGTTTGCGGGTGCTGCATGTGCTCGAAGCTGCCCAAAAATCGATGATGAAAGACAAGTCGTGACGCAAAAACAGAACACCGGAAATCCGACCAAGGTCATGGTTCACAAGACATCGACCGTCGATGAACCCGTCGAAATCGGCGAAGGAACAAAAATTTGGCACTACAGCCATATCTTGAAAGATTCCAAGATCGGCAAGGACTGTATCATTGGCCAGGGCGTCATGGTCGGGCCAGACGTGACGGTCGGAGACCGCTGCAAAATTCAGAACAATGTAAGCCTCTATACAGGCATCATCCTGGAGGATGGCGTCTTCTGCGGACCCAGTTGTGTTTTCACAAATGTAAAAACACCCCGCGCCGAAATTGAAAGAAAAAACGAGTTTCTGCCGACACGGGTAAAACGTGGCGCAACGATCGGCGCAAACGCAACGATAATTTGCGGATCGACACTCGGCGAATACTGCCTTGTTGCCGCCGGTGCCGTTATCACAAAAGACGTACCTCCCCACGCCCTAATGGCTGGCGTGCCTGCACACCGCATCGGCTGGGTAAGCCACGCCGGTGAGGTTTTAGGCGCTGACCTCGTCTGCCCGCGGGAAGGCCGCCGTTACCGGGAGCTCGGTAGGAACAAGCTGGAGTTGATCGAAGATGTCTGATGCCATTCCCTTTATCGACCTGAGGGCCCAACGCGACCGGTTGTCTGACCAGATTGATGCCGCTATCGCGAAAGTTCTGAGCCATGGAAAATTTGTCATGGGTCCGGAGGTTGCCGAATTTGAAACAAAAGCTGCCGAATTCGCTGGTGCCAGACATGCCATCGCCTGTGCAAATGGAACGGACGCCCTGTCTCTTGCCCTGATGGCATCTGGCATCGAGCGCAAGGATGCCGTTTTTGTTCCGACCTTCACTTTTGCTGCAACGGCAGAGGCCCCGGCCCTTTTGGGCGCAACCCCTGTCTTTGTTGATATCTCCGAAGACGATTTCAACCTTGACGTGGCCCTGCTCGAAGAAGCCATCGAAACCGCAAAAAAAAACGGCCTGCGCCCTGCGGCCATTATTGCCGTCGATCTTTTCGGCCAGCCGGCAGATTATGAAAGCATCCAGGCCATTGCCGACAAACATGGCATGATTGTCATCGCAGACGCCGCACAATCCTTTGGCGGAACGCTGCACGGCAAGCGCGTAGGCACCCTGGCGGCAATCACGACGACAAGCTTTTTCCCCGCCAAGCCTTTGGGCTGTTATGGCGATGGCGGAATGCTTTTTACCGATGACGATGCGACCGCCACTATTTTGCGCGCGATCCGTGTCCATGGCGTTGGAACGGCACGATATGACTACACACGCATTGGCATGAACAGCCGCCTTGATACGCTTCAGGCGGCAATATTGCTTCCAAAACTTGCAATTTTCCAGGATGAGATCGAAACGCGCGACCGGGTTGCACAACGCTATTCCGATGCCCTATCCGAGACCGTAATAACGCCCGCAGTATCAGACGATCGCCGTTCCGCCTGGGCGCAATACACGATCCGGCTTAAAGGGTTAAACCGGGAAACCGTATCTGCGGAACTGCGGAAACAGGGCATCCCGACTGCGATTTATTATCCAAAACCCCTTCACCTGCAGGCGGCCTATGGCGCCTTTCCACGGGTAAAAGAGCTGCCGGTTTCCGAGCGCCTCGCCAAGGACGTGCTGAGTCTTCCCATGCACCCCTATCTGGACGCCGAAACCCAGGACCGCATCACTGATGCGGTGAAAAAAGCGACACAAACGCAGCGCAAGAACACAGGTTAGGCAACCCAATGGATCTTCAAGGAAAAAAAATCGTCGTCATTGGCGGCGGCGGGCTAATTGGTTCTCACACGGTCGATTTGCTGACAAAAGAGGACGTTAGCGAAATTGTTGTTTTCGATAATTTCGTTCGTGGCACGACCGAAAATCTGTCGGAAGCACTTCGTGACCCACGGGTAAAGCTGTTCGAAGCCGGTGGCGATATTTGCCAGACGGATATTTTGAAAAGTGCGTTGGAAGGGGCGGATGGTGTTTTTCATTTTGCGGCCCTTTGGCTGTTGCAATGTTACGACTTTCCCCGCGCGGCTTTCGATGTCAACATTCATGGCACGTTCAACGTTCTCGAGGCCTGCATTGCACTAAACGTAAAACGCCTTGTCTATTCCTCATCTGCCTCTGTCTATGGCGATGCCGTCGAAGAACCAATGACGGAGGACCACCCCTTCGATAACAAAAATTTCTACGGCGCAACGAAAATCGCAGGGGAAGCGATGGCGCACGCCTATCATCATCGTTATGGGCTTCCCTATGTCGGTCTTCGCTATATGAACGTCTACGGCCCACGCCAGGATTACCGCGGCGCTTACATTGCCGTGATTATGAAAATGCTGGACGCAATCGATAAGGGCGAAGCGTTAAAAGTCTATGGCGATGGTAGCCAAGCCTATGACTTCATTTATGTAGGCGATTGTGCGGCGGCAAATGTCTGCGCGATGAAGGCAGAAACGGTGGACCGTTATTACAATGTCGGAACCGGCAAACGGACAACCATCAAGGAGCTCGCCGAATTGATGGTCGAGCTTACAGGCACAGATCAGGGCATTGAATATGTACCGGAAGGACAGACTTTCGTGAAAAACCGGATTGGCTGTCCAAAACGCGCCAAAGAGGAAATTGGCTTCGAAGCCAGCGCCGACCTTAAAAAAGGCATCAAGGAACTGATCGACTGGCGCAAGACTCACAAGGCGCAAGTTGAATCCCGGCGTCTGCAAGTCAACGCATAATGGCCTTCCGAAACCTTTACATACGCATCGTTAAAAGCCTGAACGCAATCTAACCATGTGTGGAATCGCCGGCATTCTGAACAACAGGAACGCACCAGTTTCCGAGGATATTCTTTCCCGGATGACAAAAATACTTGCCCATCGCGGACCCGATGGCACGGGTGTTTATACCGATGGGTCTCTTGGCCTCGGCCATCAACGCCTTGCCATTATCGACCTGACGACAGCCGCCAGCCAACCCATGGAAAGCGCCGATAGCCCTTACGTGCTCAGCTACAATGGCGAGATCTATAATTTCCGCGAGCTTCGCACGGAACTGGAAGCAAAAGGGTACCGGTTCCGCTCACATTCCGACACCGAAGTTCTCTTAAACGGTTTCGCGGAATGGGGACTAGGAATTCTCGACCGGTTAAACGGCATGTTCGCCTTCGCCATCTGGAACCGGAAAACGCGGACGCTTACGCTGGCGCGGGATCGCTATGGAATAAAACCGCTCTATTACACCCTTTGCAATGGCAGCCTGCTTTTTGCATCTGAGATAAAAGCCTTCCTTCTCTACCCTGAGTTTCAGGCCGGAGTCGACCCGGAAGCCCTGCTGGAATACTTCACCTTCCAGAATTTCTTTACCAACCGCACACTTTTTTCCGATGTCCGGCTCCTACCAGCTGGCAATTACTTGCAAGTGACGCAGCCGTTTGATGCGTTTCCGGAACCTGTAACCTATTGGGACTATCATTTTGAAGAGCCCAACGCACCTCAGCAGGAAGGCGAATATCTAGAAGAACTGGATGGCTTGCTCCGTCAGGCCGTGAAACGTCAGCTTGTCAGCGATGTCCCAGTTAACGCCTATCTTTCCGGCGGCATGGATTCGGGCACCATCACGGCGATCAGCGCCCAGGAACTCACCGATATAAAAACGTTCACAATCGGGTTCGACTTGCGTTTCGCATCCGGTCTTGAACTTGGTTTCGACGAGCGCGAGCTAGCCGAACACATGTCCTACCTCTTTAAAACCGAACATTATGAGATGGTTTTAAAGGCCGGGGACATGGAGCGTGCGTTCCCTCAGCTTGTCTGGAACATTGAAGAACCGCGCGTCGGACAAAGCTACCCAAATCTCTACGCCGCGCGGCTAGCTGGCAAATTCGGCAAGGTCGTGTTGGCAGGCACGGGTGGTGATGAAATGTTTGGAGGCTACCCATGGCGTTATTACCGCGCCGTCGTCAACGATGATTTCGAGCATTACATCGAAAAATATTATGCCTATTGGCAACGCCTCATTCCAAACTCTGAAATACAAAAAGTATTTGCGCCCATCTGGAATGACGTAAAGCATGTCCAAACGCGTGATATTTTTCGCAATGTTTTTGCCTCACATGCAGACCGGCTTACCCGGCCGGAAGATTACATCCACCACTCTCTCTATCTGGAAGCAAAGACGTTTCTTCACGGCCTTCTCGTTATCGAGGATAAGCTTTCCATGGCCCATCACCTGGAAACGCGCGTGCCGCTTCTGGACAACGATCTTGTCGATTTTGCGATGCGCTTGCCCGCAAAACTGAAGCTGGCAAGGCTGAACGAGGTTGTGCATCTGAACGAAAACGAGCCTGGCAACAAAACCGCGCGTTATTTGGAAAAAACTAGGGATGGAAAAATCCTGCTTCGCAGGGCAATGGAAAAATATATCCCGAAAACCGTCACAGATGGTATTAAACGGGGCTTCTCTGGGCCGGATGGCAGCTGGTTCAAAGGGGAAAGCATCAACTATGTTCGTGAAAAGCTTCTTTCGAAGGATGCGCGGCTATACGACTATTTTGACCGGGATACCATCCAGGCTCTTGTTGGCGAACATCTCTCCGGGCATAAGAATAGGAGACTCCTCATCTGGTCTTTGCTGAATGTTGAAGAATGGCTCAACATCTTTCCGGCAGGTGGCTGGCGAAACCAAATAGCAAAGCACAGGACATGACAAACCCACCCAGAGAAGAACTGGAGCAATGGTTAACTTGCCTCCGTGCCGCTTATCAAAAACGCGATTCGGAGCTAAAAGACCGGTTTCAGCGCAGCCTCCCATTCCAGGATGCCATGTTCGATCGCTGGGAACGCGCACGTGCCCTTGGCTTTGGAGAAGGCGCCAGCATCTACAATAGCGCCGAAGTCTTTGGCAATGTCAGCGTTGGTGCCGGGACCTGGATCGGACCCTATGTGGTGCTTGATGGTGGTGGCGGCACATTGGCTATTGGCACCACCTGTTCAATTTCTTCCGGGGTGCATATCTACACCCATGACACGATTAAATGGGCGCTTAGTGGCGGCAAAAAAGAAGCCATGCACGCGCCCGTCAAAATTGGCAACCGCTGCTACATCGGAAGTCAGGCTGTGATTCCCGCCGGGGTCACTATCGGTGAAGGCTGCGTAATTGCGGCCAACAGCTTCGTCAACCGGAACGTACCGGACAACCATATCGTTGGTGGTTCACCGGCAAAGACCATCGGACAGGTGCGCTTTGAAGAAGGCGACCCCGTTCTGGATTTCAGTCACCACGATTTTGCATCATAAGAATGGCAAACGGGTGAAGATCGTCGTCGTCAATACGGGTGTTGGCAATATACGTGCCATCCCAAACATGCTGAAACGATCAGGAGCGAGTGCTGAAATATCAGCCGACCCCGACGTGGTACGTACCGCCGAATGTCTCATTTTTCCAGGAGTCGGTAGTTTCGACGCGGGCATCCGCCGCCTTCGGGAAGCCGAACTGACTGAGGTGCTGACACATAAGGCATTGGTTGATCATACGCCCATACTTGGCATCTGCCTTGGCATGCAGATCATGGCATCCTCAAGCGAAGAGGGAAAAGAACCTGGTTTTGGATGGGTGCCGGGACATTTCAAGCGGTTTTGCCCAGAAGATGGTGGTGCCAAGCCGATCCGTGTCCCCCATATGGGCTGGAACCTCGTTCATCAAATTGCAGCGGAACCGCTTTACAAGGGCATGGAAAAAGAAGCGCGTTTCTATTTCAATCACTCCTACTACTTTATTCCCAAAGACGAAACATTCTCTTGTGGTATCGCCGAACATGGCATTCTCTTCGCCGCAGGCCTTAAGCGCGAAAATATTTTTGGGGTACAATTCCACGCTGAAAAGAGCCACCGTTTTGGCATGAAACTGCTTGAAAATTTTCTCACCCTTGCATCGAATGCGTGACAACATGAAAATTCCATCATGGCTTCCTGATCTCCTTAATGCCGACATTCCCGAGGACGGGAAGTCTTTTTCCGCCAACGGCGTAACTCTTTTAAGGGATAGAGGGATTTTGCGTGCAAATAGCACCGCGACCTCATCCCAGGGCCAGACCCGCAACGCATTCGGCTTCAAGTGGCAAAAACGTGACACATATGAAGGCACAATCGCCACAAATCTGCATAATTGGTTGATCGAGAAATATGGGGACATTGCTGAGGCACCCTGGTGGGCAGAATATGGAGAACATCCAATTTTACTCGATGCCGGATGTGGGGCCGGACTCTCCGTCCTGAAGCTGTTTGCCCCCCTTCTTCCGCGCCTGCGCTTTATCGGCGCCGATATTTCCACTGCCATCGATGTCGCACAGACACGCTTTGAAGAACGCGGCTTTCAGGGAGCCTTCCTGCAGGCCGATTGCCAGGCCCTTCCCCTCCCGAAGAACTCCGTGGATGTTATCTTTTCCGAAGGTGTCCTTCATCATTGCGACGATACCCGTAAAGCTCTTGCAGCTATTGTGTCCCACCTAAAACCAAATGGCCGGATTCTTTTCTACGTCTATAAGAAAAAAGGCCCGGCGCGCGAATTTACCGACGACCACATCCGCGCACGGCTCCAGAATATGTCCCCGGAAGAGGCATGGAATGCCGTCATGCCACTTACTAAGCTCGGAAAGATATTGGGAGAGTTGGACCTGGAAATCAAAATTCCAGAAAAAATCGAACTACTGGACATCCCTGCCGGACCCATAAATCTGCAACGGCTTTTTTACTGGCATGTTCTCAAAGCCTTTTACTCGCCAGAGATGTCTCTAGATGAAATGAACCACATCAATTTTGATTGGTACACACCCCAAAATTCCCACCGGCAAACACCAGAGGAAGTACACAAGTGGTGCCACGCGCTAAATCTAACGATTGAGCATGAATATATCGAAAATGCGGGCATCACGATCATTGCGAAGAAAGTAGCGTAGAAAAATGGCTAAAGGCTTATTGAATAGACTGCAGACAAAAGTTACGCAGATTCACGCCAGCAATCAGGGGGGAAAGGACAGCCAAACCATCCGCTTGGTTTGTGAGATCGACGAAAATGAAGACTCGGGAAGGCTTATGGGGCGCATTAAAGCCTATGTAAAAACAAAAAATGGTCATGAAACCCTGGCACATGAGCGGATATTAAACCGGGTAGATACCGAGGAAGACGTTGACGACTGCCTTGCAGAAATATTAAGCACAGTTCTGATGCACGGTTCGAGATAGCTGGATGGGACTGATCCAGAAAATAAAAACCGTCTCCTCGCTTGCTTCCTCGCGGCCGAAAGGATGGCAGTCTTTTATCTGGAATACCACCATGGCGCGTATGCAACGCGTAGGGCCACTGCTTCCGCCCCTCTACATCACGATTGAGCCAACAAACGCCTGCAACGCAAAATGCCCGGTATGCGAAACGGGCAAAGGCGACATGCTGCGTCAAAAGGGCATGCTTGATTTCGATAATTTCAAGCGTTTTATCGACCAGACAGCAGCGGGAATGAATACTCTCATGTTCTACTTCATGGGCGAACCTTATCTGAACCGGAACTTCTACGATATGGTTCGTTATGCGCGCCAAAAGAACATCTATGTCGACACCTGTACAAATGGCGACTTCGTCGATGCCAAGGGAGTCATTTATTCCGACATCAACAAAATAAGCTTTCAGCTTGGCGGCATGACCGAAGAGACGCATCAGCGTTATCGGGTGGGCAGCAGCCTGAAAAAGGCACGTGAGAACCTTTACGAACTCATTGAAGAACGCGCCAAACACCCGGAATCGAACGTACAGATCGAGGTTGGCCTGATTGTGATGCGGCACAACGAGCATGAGATCGAAGCGTTTCTAAAATGGGGAAAAGAAATTGGCGTTGACGTTGCCAATGTCATAGACCCCTGCGCGCGAAACATGCTTGAAGCGCACGCCTATTTGCCTAAAGACAAAAAATACTGGTTTTACGACGAAGAAGCATTCAAACAAGGCTCTCTAAGGCCAAAGCACATTCCCGACAACGAATGCGCCTGGATATGGAATTCCATCGTGATCAACTGGAATGGCGATGCCGTGCCTTGCTGTCGCGATCCAAACGGGCTGCACGTCTTCGGCAACGTTTTTGAAGACGGCTTGATGCGTGTTTTTAACGGCAAAAAAGCCCGTGAATTCCGCCGTCAAATTCTTACGGATCAAAGAAACGTAGATATTTGCAATCTCTGCTCCAGCTACGGGGTGCCGGAACTCACTAAGGAACAGCCGATGGCGTTCGAAATCAAACGCCACAGCTTTAATTCAGAAGAACTTGGATCGGCCGATTTTTAGGCATATCTGTCTCACCTTCCACAGACATGTGGGTGGAGCGACCGGAAAACAATAAATTTTATATTATGTGAGACTTAGTAATGACGGAAAAAAAGACCTACATTAATCCCACAGCAGAAGTTCATATCGATGCAAAAATCGAACCTGGCGTCAGCATCTGGAATTGGACCAAAATTCGAGAAAATGCTTACATCGGAGAAGATAGCACCGTCGGCCAGTCTTCTTATATCGAGTACGAAGTAACCATTGGCAAGCGTTGTAAAATTCAAAATGGCGTTTCGGTCTATCACGGTGTGACGATCGGCAACGATGTCTTCGTTGGGCCAAACGCAACTTTTACAAACGACCGTGTTCCCCGCGCACATAGTCCGCATTGGGCAATATCGAGAACGATCGTGGAGGATGGCGCATCGATTGGTGCGAACGCTACGATCCTCTGCGGCATTACGTTGGGAAAACACTGCATGATTGCGGCCGGCGCTGTTGTCACAAAAGACGTCCCCCCTCACGCGCTCGTCATGGGACATCCCGCTCGTGTGGTTGATTACGTGACGGTAAAAGGTCAGCGGATCAATGTAGACAATCCTGAACAACCACCATCTTCGGATGTGCTGATGGATCGTGAACTTTGAACTGCTAGAACACGAACAAGTAAAGAGTCCTTTCATGCAAATGAACCCTTCACAGCGCTTTACTGGAAAACGGATCGTCGTAACCGGTGGCGCCGGCTTCATCGGCAGTCATCTGGTTGACAGCCTGCTCGCTGCAGGCGCAGAACGCGTCGCCGTCGTTGACAATTTCTTTCTAGGAAAGCCAGAGAACCTGACCGAAGCAAACATGCATGGAGAGCGGTTCACGGTCTACCGAGAGGACGCCGGCGAACAGGCGGCCATGGCAGCCGTTTTCGATGTGGAAAAACCGGATATTGTATTCAACCTTGCGACGAAGGCGCTTCTCTATTCATTCTTCAACCCGGCAGGCGCATGCAAGGTAAATCTCGACATCGCGCTCACCCTTGGTGAGCTGCTTCGTTCCGATGCTTTTGGAAAGCTTCTGCATGTCTCCACGTCCGAAGTCTATGGCACAGCCATCCGTGTGCCCATGGATGAGGAACACCCACTTCTTGCCGAGACCTCCTATGCAGCAGGCAAGGCGGCCGCCGATCTTTTGCTTATGTCTTATGTAAACATGTTCGGACTTGATATCACGATCGTGCGGCCGTTCAACAATTACGGCCCCAGGCAGAATGATGGCGCACTCGCAGCGATCGTGCCCCTCACAATCAAGCGCATCCGATGCGGGGAAAAGCCTGCCATTCAGGGTGACGGGTTGCAGACACGGGATTTCGTTTATGTCGAAGACACGGTGAACGGCTTTCTTCAGTTCGCGTTGGCCGACAATATAAAAGGAGGCGTCTTTAATCTTGGTAGCGGTCGCGAGACCTCAATCAAGGAAATCGTAGAAACGCTTTGTCGCCTCCTTGATTATAAAGGTGAAGTTGACTTTCAACCGGAACGGAAAGCCGACGTGCGCCGCCATATGGCCGACGTAGCGAAGGCCGAGCTGGTAATCGGAAATTTGGCACCCACCCGTCTTGATGCCGGCCTCGAAAAGACGCTTCACTGGTATCTGGAGAACAACTAAAAATGATCCCTCTTATTCGACCCGATATCGGCTTTGAAGAAGTTTCGGATGACATTCGTGCCATCCTCGAGTCCGGCCATCTCACGCGCGGTCCCTATGTTCGGAATTTCGAACAGAGACTGGCCGAATATACCGGTGCAAAATTCGCGATATCCACGACATCGGCGACGACGGCCCTGCACGCGTCACTTATCGCACGAGGCATCGGCCCCGGTGACGAAGTCCTAGTCTCGGACTTTACCTTCCCCGCCTCCGGCAACGCCATCGTTCAAACGGGTGCGATGCCAGTGCTGGTGGATAATTTGCCCGGGCGCTTTGACCTTGATCCGCTGGATGCCAAGGCCAAGATCACATCGCAAACAAAGGCGATCATGGTTATCCATCCCTTTGGACAACCCGCCGAAATGGATGCCATCCGGTCGCTTGCCAAGACGCATGGGCTGTGGGTTTTAGAAGATGCGGCCTGCGCACTCGGTGCCAATCGCACGGGGGTTCAATGCGGCGTCCTTGGAGATGCGGCATGTTTCAGCTTTCATCCACGCAAGACATTGACGACGGGTGAAGGTGGAATGGTGACAACCAATGATGAAAGCATGTTCAAACGCCTTTCCGTATTTCTGGCCCATGGCAGCACATCTACGGAAACGGGTATGCGTTTCATTGAAAACGGTTTCAATTATCGCATGAGCGAAATTCAGGCGGCCCTTGGGCTCGCACAATTGAAACGGTTTGATTCCATCCTGGCAGAGCGAAAAAGGGTAGCAGCCCTGTACATAAACGCACTGAGGAAAATCGAATGGATATCTGTGCCGCTAAGCGCGCCATTCGATAGCTGTTCGTTCCAGTCCTTCGTCGTGATGCTGGCAGAGGGGATCGACCGCAACCAGATCATTGCTCGCATGCGCGAGCGCGAGATCGAGACCACCCTCGGCACTTACGCAATGCATTGCCAACCCGCATTTTCAAGATTTGGTTATAAAGCCGGCGATCTTCCCAACTCTCACCATGCCGAACGCCTGTCCTTAACACTTCCTCTGCTCAAAGGCATGACAGAAGAGGATATTGCGCGCGTCGTCGATGCGCTTCGTGACTGCATATGAGCGAACGGTCGCATAGAAAAATTATTTCGTGCTGATCCCACGCATCATTCCGTGTCTGCTTTTGGAAAACAATACGATGGTGAAAACCCGTCGTTTCAGAAAACGAATTTATTTAGGTGATCCGGTTAACGTCATCAGCCTTTTCAACCGATTCGAGGTAGATGAAATTGCCCTCCTCGACATTGGTTGCTCTATCCATGGCTGCAAGCCGGACATGGCATTAATTTCCACCCTGTCCGAGGAATGTTGGGTGCCGCTAACCTATGGAGGCGGCATTTCCAATTTAAAACAGATTGAAGCGATTATTTTCTCAGGCGTGGAAAAAGTCATACTAAATTCTGCGCTCGCGAATGATTTGACGCTTGTTCGGCAGGCCGTTAGGGAATTTGGCAGCCAAGCTATCGTCGGCAGTATCGATGCAAAGAAAAAGCTTTTTGGCAGTTACGAGACCTACACTCGCGGTGGGACGCAACGACTTCGGACCCACCCGGTGGAGCGCGCCAAAGAACTTGAGGATGCCGGTGCCGGAGAGATCCTTCTCCAATCAATCGACCTGGATGGGGAAATGAAGGGCTACGACCTCAATCTCATCAGACAGGTGACTGAGGCAACGTCCTTGCCGGTTGTTGCCTGCAGCGGCGCAGGCACACGCGCCAATTTGGCTGATCCAATCAAGAAAGCTGGCGCCTCAGCCGCAGCAGCTGGAAGTCTCTTCGTTTTTTCAGGGCCCGAGCGTGGCGTTTTGATTAATTTTCCAGAACGCCCCCTGCTCGAACATATTCTGGCCAACTAGACACAGGAACAAAACATGCTTCCAAATTTTCTTATAGGCGGGGCTGCCGCGGCGGGCACCAGTTTCTTATCTGCCTCAGTCACACAACACCCCGAGATTTACCTGCCGGAAAAGCTAGAACCAGAACCTCACTTTTTTTATAAATCTTGGGAATATGAGAAAGGCGCCAAATATTACGAAACCAACTGGTTCTCGAGCGTAAAAAATGAAAAGGCGATCGGGGAACGATCCTCTTCCTACTTGTTTGGCGGCACCGAAGTTGCCAAAAAAATCAAGGCATTACTTCCTGATGCAAAGCTCATCTTCGTGTTACGCAACCCAATCGAACGAACATGGGCGAACTATCGATTTACGGTGCTAAATGGGCTAGAAGACCTCCCCTTTAAGGATGCCCTGCGCAATGAAAAAAACCGCATAGCAAAACAGTCTGGTAAATGGGCTGAAATTCAGCCGCATAATTATACGGGCCGAGGATTTTATGCTCGGCAATTAAAAGAATATCTGCGCTTTTTTCCGGCAAAAAATATTTTGCTCATCAAATCGGAAGATATGGGGAGCGCGCCTCAAGAAGCCTTTCGGAAGGTATTTGATTTTTTAGAGGTCGATAAAAATTACATCCCTTCCGTGCCGTCAAATTTTACGAGCCTGAGCGTGAAAGACCCTGCCCGGCAAATGTATTTCCGAAAATATTTTGGAGATCGCTTTGCGCGAATTATTGAAGCTATAAGAAAGGATAAAGATCCACTCGCTTATCTCCAAGACGGGACTGAGAAGAAGACTTTACTTGAATTAATGGACAACCTGAAAGGCGTTAAAGAAGAGACAGGTAAGGAAGAAAGAGCCTATCTGCAAGATTTTTTTCAAGATGACATGAACGAGTTAAAAGAGCTGGTCAAATTTTCAATCGAGGATTGGAGATAGGTCTTGGCTGGCGAATATAAAGGCAAGGTTTTCTGGATAACCGGCCTGCCCGGTGCCGGTAAATCGACGATCGGAAAGTTGCTCTTTAAGAAATTGAAAAACGACCATCCGAACACCGTTTATCTTGACGGCGATGTGTTCCGGGAAATCCTGGGTGATGACCGGGGATACGATGCGAAGGATCGCAGAAAACTTGCCATGCTCTATGGTCGCTTCTGCCACATGCTATCCGATCAGGGCATCAATGTGGTTTGCGCAACCGTTTCCATGTTCCACGACGCCCGGAATTGGAACCGGGAAAATATCACGAACTATGTCGAGATATACCTAAAAGTCCCCATAAAGGTTCTAATCGCCCGCGACCAGAAACAGCTATATAGCCGCGCCATGAAAGGTGAAATAAAAAACGTCATCGGGATTGACATGGAAATGGAAGAGCCAAAATATCCGGATATCGTTTTTATCAATGATGAAAGTCAATCTCTAGACCGCATAGAAGATGCGCTGGCTTTAGCGCTGGAGAAGTATTTATGACCGACCTTAGGAATTCCGACACATGACCGAATTGGCACATGGCGATTTTACAGGCCTAGCAGAAAATTACTCCAAATACCGCCCAGGATACTCCGAATCCGTTTTAGACATGTTACTTGCACCCTTGGCCCGGCCTGTCGGTGAAATTGAACTCGTAGACGTCGGCGCAGGAACCGGAATCTGGACACGCATGCTAGCCAAAAGAGGCTGCCGATCCGTTATCGCCGTTGAGCCCAACGACGCCATGCGCGCAGCAGGAATTGAAGACGGCAAAGGACTAAATATCCAGTGGATTAAAGGAAATGCTGAAGAAACTGGCCTCGAAGCGGATTCCGCCGACATGTTATCAATGGCATCGTCTTTTCACTGGGCGGACCGTGAAAAGGCGCTAAAGGAATTCGCCCGCGTATTACGACCTGGCGGCCGTTTCGTTGCCCTTTGGAACCCCAGACTTATCAACGCAAACCCACTAACCGCTGAAATTGAGGAAAAGTTAAAGGAAATGTTACCCGCTCTGAAGCGAGTTTCTTCCGGGCACTCAGGCGTGACCAAAATTTTGACGACTGCGCTATGGGAGTCCCCCCATTACGACGATGTCGTTTATGTCGAGGGACGCCATACAATAAGACAAACGCCCGAACACTACCAGGGCGTCTGGTGGTCGGTGAACGACATTCGAGTGCAAGCTGGTGAAAAAATATTTAAAGCTTTCATGAAATACGTTCAAGATAAAACACACAATTTGGATTACATCGAAACCACTTACCAGACACGCGCATGGACGGCACGAAGAGTTTGAAATCTTGGACGTAGCATTTAAAACAAAAGCAGAAACCCTGTCCGTTCTGGAGAGTCGGCTGCAAAATGCCAAGGTCCTTCCCCAAATCTGCTTTTCCTTGAAAGATTGGCGTGCGGCCGGTGAGACGCTTGATGTCTTAACCCACAATCGGCCCGAATGGCTGAACAAAACGGTCATCGTGCGCAGCAGTGGAAAAGCGGAAGACACACCAACACAATCTTTGGCGGGTCATTTCACGACGGTTGCAAATGTAAAGGGTGATGCTGCACTTCAAGAAGCCATTGCGACCGTAGCCGCCTCTTTCAAAAACGGCCATAATGAAGATCAGATATTCATCCAGCCCATGCTGCAAGATGTTGCAATCAGCGGTGTCGCCCTTACGCGTGACCCCAGCACGGGCGGACATTATTACGTCGTTAATTACGACGAGCAAAGCGGTAAAACCGATTCGGTTACAAGCGGACAATCGAACGATCTTACGGTCTTTTATTCCGTCAGAACTTCTCCTGTCCATATAGAAAAGAGCTGGCTTAAAAAGTTAGTTACACTCTTAGGAGAGCTGGAACACACCTTCAAATCCGATTCTCTGGATGTGGAATTCGCTGTTACCCAGGACGATACGCTGGTTTTATTACAGGTACGTCCGCTCATCCGCGACCAAGTCAACCACCTTACAACGGACAAACATCACGATGCCTTAACGAAGGCCTGCCAGCGCTTCCGCTCCCTTTCGAGACCCCATCCTTACCTTCTTGGCCGGCGCTCGGTCTTTGGAAATATGCCGGATTGGAATCCGGCGGAAGCCATCGGCGTCCGCCCCCGTCCGCTTGCCCTTTCCCTTTACAAGGAACTGCTTACAGACAATATCTGGGCCTACCAGCGCGATAATTACGGTTATCGAAATTTGCGAAGCTTTCCCCTTCTCATCAGCTTCGCGGGGTTACCGTATATTGACGTTCGCGTTAGCTTTAATTCGTTCATTCCAAGCAATCTGAACGAGCATCTCGCAGAACGCCTCGTCAACCACTACATAAGCCAATTGGTCGCCAATCCTGCGCTTCACGATAAGGTCGAGTTTGACATTATCTATTCTTGCTACACCCTCGACCTTCCAGATCGCATGCAAGAACTAAAGCAGGCCGGGTTTACGCAAAAAGACTGCACGGATATAGCTGAAAGCCTGCGTGATTTAACAAATAACATTATCCATAACGACACCGGACTTTGGCGCAAAGATATCTCCAAAATTGCCAAACTTGAACAACGTCAGACAATTATCAACAGCAGTTCGCTAAAGCCGTTGGAAAAGGCATATTGGCTGATCGAAGATTGCAAGCGCTACGGCACCCTGCCATTTGCTGGGCTGGCGCGTGCGGGCTTTATTGCCGTACAGATCCTAAAATCCATGATCGCTGTCGGGATATTAAGCGAGACGGATTATGATGCGTTCATGGGCACGCTTAATACGGTCAGTTCAAACCTGGCGCGGGAAAAAGCGAACCTAAGCCAAGACGCCTTTCTTAAAAAATATGGCCATCTAAGGCCAGGCACTTACGATATGCTTTCGCCGCGATATGATGAAGCCCCAAACCGCTATTTCGATTGGAGCGTAAAACAGTCTGGTTTCAACGACACGGCTCAAACGAAGTTTGCTTTGGACTCGGATAAATCCAACCTTCTCGAAGAGCTATTAAAGCACCACGGCCTGGAACATAACGTTCTTACATTGTTTCACTTCATTCGAAGCGCAATAGAGGGACGCGAATACGCAAAGTTTGTCTTCACACACAGTCTGAGCGATGTTCTCGTTCTTTTACAGCGCAGCGGCGAGAAATACGGCTTTTCTGCCGAAGAACTTTCCTACACCAATGCCGCATGCATCGAAAATCTTTATTCCTCAAGTGGTGATGCCCGATCGGTGCTACAACGGAGCATGGAACAAGGCAAAGAATCCTATGAAGTCACGCAAGCTCTCTCTCTGCCACCGCTGATTACCAGCGAAGAAGACTTTTGGCGTTTCGAGTTGCCAAAGGTGGAGCCGAATTTCATCACGCTAAAATCCGCGAGTGGAGAAGTTCTAGGCGAAACGGCACCCAAGAAAGAGCTTGCCGGCAACATCTTGATGATTCCAAATGCCGATCCGGGATATGACTGGATTTTCTCGCACGGAATTGCCGGATTTCTGACCATGCATGGGGGCGCAAATTCCCACATGGCTATACGAGCAGGCGAGTTAGGCATTCCAGCAGTTATCGGCGCTGGTGAAGCGCTTTATAACCAGTGGCGTTCCGTGCATACCCTTGAAATTGACTGTGCCAATCGTCGAGTCCGTCGGCTGCGATGAAACGTATAGCGATAACGCATCGCGTTGACGTTCACCCCGCCTATGGCGAGCGACGCGATTCGATTGATCAACGTTGGACGGATTTTTTACTCCGAGCCGGGCTATGGCCGATTTTCCTACCCAATCATCCCAGCTATATTCACCGCTTCCTAGACGATGAAAAAATCGATGGCATCCTGTTAACCGGCGGCAATTCTCTCATCCGATATGACGGAGATGCCCCGGAGAGGGATGCCGTCGAACGCATCCTCCTCGAATGGGCGATCAGGAACGCCATACCGGTCATCGGCGTTTGCAGAGGCATGCAGGTCATACAGGATTATTTCGGCGTAATTTTGACAAAGATCAAAGGCCATGTAGGAACACGCCACAATCTTGACATCGTGGAATACGGAGCAGTGACCGATATTTTTCGCAGCATAAAAGACGTAAACGCCTTTCATAAAGAAGGAACACATGAAAGCCAGGCACCGCTATCCGTCATCGCAAGGTCAAAACAAGATGGCATCGTCATGGCAATCCGGCACGACAATTTACCAATTTTTGGCATCATGTGGCACAGCGAAAGAGAAAATCCTTTTGTTCAATCCGACATCGAATTTTTTAAAGAAGTGTTTCAAGTAAATGACCATTTACGCGCGTAACGGAATGCGATGAAAGCCATTATTCTTGCTGCCGGGCGCGGCAGCCGAATGGGATCCCTAACGGAAAACCTACCCAAATGCCGTTCCATCTTGCATGGAAAAACACTTATCGACTGGCAGATGGATGCCCTTCAAAAAGCTGGGATTACGGATATCGCCATCGTTCGCGGGTATCTAGCGGATAGCTTTCATTTCGACTTGCCTTACTTTGAAAACAGGAGATGGGCCGAAACCAACATGGTGGCCTCCCTTGCCTGTGCCGAAGATTGGTTAAAAACGGAAACCTGCATTGTTGGTTATTCCGACATCGTCTATTTACCGGATACGGTTTCCAGGCTCATGAATTGCGATGGCAATATTGCCATCACCTATGATCCAAACTGGTCTGCACTATGGAATCTACGATTTTCCAATCCGCTTTCGGATGCGGAAACGTTTCGACTGGACGGCGATCGCGTCGTTGAAATCGGCAATCGAGCGGCCTTGATAGAAGAAATCGAGGGCCAATATATGGGCCTTCTGAAATTCACGCCGCCTGGCTGGAAACAAGTCGCCAATCACCTGACAACACTAGACCAATCCACACACGATGCCATGAGCATGACGAAGCTATTGAGTGAATTGATCGCCAGTGGAATCGCCGTTACAGCCGTTGCAAGCCCAGAGCCATGGTACGAAGTCGATTCTGAGAAAGATCTAAGGCTTTATAACCGCATGAAAATGTGGAACCCCACTTCATTGACAGGGAAATTTGATGTTGAGTCCATCTAGCCTCACTCCCGCTGCCAATATTCAGATATGCAGCCGTTGCGTCTATGACGAAACCGTCCCAAAAATCACATTCGATTCCGACGGAGTTTGCAATTATTGCCACATTCACGACGAACTGGTGGCCCGTTATCCTTTAGGCGAGGACGGGCAAAGATGCCTTGAAAAATTGGCACAAGACATTAAAAAATCGGCGCGAGGCAAGAAATACGATTGCATCGTCGGTGTGAGCGGTGGTTGCGATTCTTCCTACCTTGTCATCCGCCTTGTGGAACTTGGCCTTAAGCCCTTGGCCGTCCATTTCGACAATACTTGGAACTCTCCGATCGCAACCCAAAACATATACAACGTTCTAAATAAACTTGACGTTGATCTCTATACCTACGTCGTGGACAATCGGGAATACGACGACATTCTGCGCGCTTTCATGTTATCGGGCGCAAAGGATTTGGATGCACCGTTGGATATAGGGTTAGCAGCTGTTCTTTACAACGCTGCGGAAAAACATGGCTTGAAATACATTATCGAGGGACATTCCTTTCGAACGGAAGGGATTGCACCGCTTGGCTGGTCCTATATGGATGGTCGCTACGTCGCCTCTGTCCACAAAGAATACGGTCGGGTAAAACCAAAAACCTACCCAAACATGACGCTTTCGCGTTTCTTGCGCTGGACAGTTTTTCGCGGCATACGACGCGTTCGGCCTCTCTATTTTATGAATTACCCTAAGGAAGAAATTAAGAAGCGGCTGACCCAGAAATTCGATTGGCAATGGTATGGCGGACACCATTTGGAAAGCCGTTTTTCCGCGTTTTGCCACCTGTATGTTTTACCCCAACGATGGAACGATGATCTGCGTTACCTGGGCCACGCCGCATTGGTCCGCTCGAACCAGTTAGAACGGCAAGAAGCGCTGCGCGAGCTTCAGAACCCCGTTGAATGCCCTGAGGAAATTCTTAATCTTGTCAAGAAACGGTTGGGATTCAACGATGAAGAATTCGAACGCGTTATGGCGCTTCCAAAGAAGACGTGGCGTGACTTTCCAAACTATAAGCGCACTTTCGAGCGCCTCCGCCCATTATTCTATCTGCTTGCAAAAATAGGCCGCGTGCCAGAAAGTTTCTATGTCAAATTCTGCTTTCCAAGCGAGTTTGGCGAAATGACGGATCAGGAAAAGAAGTAAGTCCTGTTGTTTTCAACAATGACACCCCCCACTGAACTCGTCGTCTTCGCGCTGCTTGCCGCCTTTTATTTTTTGGCGCGGCTTTATCCAATTTGGCCGAGACGTTTTCAGGGTTGCGATGCATATAACATTATGCTGTGCGCAAAAATATTGAGGCACGAACATCGGCTGCCCATCCGATTGCCAGAAAAACTGTTCCTGCTCGAGGAAGCCGAGCAGTGGTACCCGCCGCTTTTTCTTGTTCTTTGCGCGCTATTGCCTGAAAAATGGCTTGAGCGGCGGTACTGGTTGATTAATCACGCAGTCGACCTAGGAACACTGGCGGTGCTGTTCTGGGTTGCTACCACGATAGGGCCCCTTTGGGCGGCAGCTGGCGTGGGTACAATCTATGCGTTTTCAACGGGCACAATGCACGAATATGCGAGCCTCAATGTCCGGCCGCTTGGTGGGCTTCTTCTTTGTGGCTTCCTGATTGCGGCCTATCACGGACTTGCAACACATTCAGGCTGGATTGGGTTAGCCTGTCTGTTAGGCATACTTTTACTCTATGCTCACAAGCTCTCCGCACAGCAACTTTGGTTTACCCTGCCATTCCTAGCTGTCGTCACCATGGATTGGCGCTGGGTAGCCTTACTGCCAGCGATCTATGGCCTGGCCTTCCTTGTCTGGCCACGCGGCTTTACAAGAATTCTTGCGGCCCAGAAAGCGATTGTTGTCTTCTGGCATCGTAATCACCGTTTATTGGGTGCCCACGCTGTCCGACAATCACCAATTTACGGTGATGCAAAGACGCGAACGGAGGTTTACGCGAAGGACGGGATCGTTGGCTTTCTTGTCTTCGCCAAGAATGCCCTGCATCAAAATTACTTCATTCTTCCGCTTGCGGCCATTGCGACCTTACGATCAACGGTGGACCCAATGGCAATCTTTCTGCTTGGCTGGGTTGTGTCCGTCTATCTGTGGGCGGGCTTGGTTCATGGCGTCCCCTGGTTGCGGGGCATTGGCCTTGGGATACAGTACGTCAAGTTTGCGTTCGTCCCCACTCTCCTATTCCTTGTGAAAACGATCTCCGGATCTGGGGAAATATGGATGTGGCTTCTTACCCTTCTAGCCGTAGGCCTGACGGCCCGGCAATATGCGCTCACCGCTAGAGGGTTGCGCACAACCACCGGTGGCCAGATGGGGGCCTGGTCTGGAGCGTTGGGATCCCTGCTCGCGCGAATAAAGACCGATCCAAAAGCACGGGTCATGTGCCTGCCGGTATATTTATGTGATCTCGTTGCCTGCAAAACCGGACAATCGACCTATTGGGGAACCCACAGCCATTGCTTCGACGAACGGCTGGAGCAGTTTTTTCCGGTGCTTAAACAACCGCTTGGAGAATACGCAAAGAAAGCAGGCCTCACCCACCTGCTTCTCGACCATTCCTATGCCACCCCAACGGAACTTCATCTCTCGAAGGACGATTTCGTCGAAGAACAAGGGCAATATGGCCTTTACCGTCTACATGAGCGCTCGGGATTGCCGCACACGCAATTGCGAGTTGCAGACGTGCGAGAGAGCATCCATCAAAAATGATTATTGCTAATTTTATGGATTCCAGCCTGAAGGACCTTGAGACCAAAGGCGTACTCTCCAGCGCGCCGGAGATATACAATCCCCGAAAGCATTTCGATCGGGTGTTGCACTTCACACCGCATGCCGGAGATTTGGCACTGCAGCCTTTGTTTGATGAATGGCATGTGACCTTAATTCACTACCCCGCTGCATATCTTGGTCCAATCAAGATTCTTAAGGCGGCTTTCCAAATCTGGCGGCGAATGAAAAAGGAGCAGGTCGATCTGGTGCGGGGACGATTGCCCTATCTCGGCAGTCTCATTGCCTGCCTTTGTGCGCGGTTGCAAAAGCTTCCCTTCGTTGTTTCTCTCGGTGGAGACAATCGCATCGTCCAAGAGAGAAATGGGACGTACAACTACAATTCGCGGTTAATCTCCTACGCAATGGAATGGCTTGTCCTAAAGTTGGCATTACGAATAATCGCACCCAACCAATTCACAAAATCTTATGTAGAGGGGATCATCGGGAAACATGGTGCGGATTGTAAGTGTGTAATCATCCCCTGGATATCTACTCCGATCCCGGAATCGGTTGATAGCCCCCCCAATATTTTTAAGAAGTTAGACATACCTTCCACGTCCGCCATCGTTCCTATCATTGGTTTTCTAAACGCATACAAGTATGCGGACGTCCTGTTCGATGCCCTAGACGGGTTAAACCTTCAAACAAAAAATGGGCAAAAGGTCATATTTTGTTTTTGTGGTGACGGGCCTCTGCGCCCCGAAGGCGAAAAAAGATTTTCCAAAGCAACTCACGTTCGTTTCTTTGGTTGGCAGGAACGCTCGATTGTTCACGCATTGCTGCGCCATGCAGAGTTTGTGCTTATACCCATGTCAGGTAACGTCTTGATGGAGGCTGCCAGCATCGGAAAACCCGTGATTACCAGCGAGGTTGAGTGGCATTCGGAACTAGTTATCAATAGGAAGAGCGGCCTAGTAGTTGACCCGCATGAGCCATCTACATGGCGCCGCGCGATAAACGAAATGTTGGCGTCACCAAACCTAGCAAAGCAGATGGGAGAGCAGCTGAAGCAACGATATTGGGCTGACTATGCTCCGGATCGGTCCATAGATCTGGAATTCGATCTTTATAAACGGCTTATCCAAAGTCAATCGGTGCAGACATGAAAGTTGTTTCCATCGTTGGCGCACGGCCCCAATTCATTAAGGCGACACCCGTGTCTAAAGTGCTCGCAAAGATTGGCATCGAAGAAACGCTGGTGAACACCGGCCAACACTATGATGACAACATGTCAGACCTTTTTTTCAGAGAGCTGGGCCTTCGAGAGCCTGATCATAATCTTGGTGTGGGCAGCGGTCTCCATGGACAGATGACGGGGCGGATGCTTGAAAAGATCGAACGCGTCCTGATCGATGCGTGCCCCGATTGCGTATTGGTCTATGGGGATACGAATTCGACTTTGGCCGGCGCGCTGGCAGCAGCAAAGCTCAAGCTCCCAGTGGCTCATGTCGAAGCGGGGCTACGGTCATTCCGACCAACTATGCCGGAAGAAATAAATCGCCGCCTAACGGACCACGTCTCATCTATTTTGCTTTGCCCAACGGCTACAGCGATAGAGAATTTAAAAAAAGAGAATGTTGCTTCGACGGAAATAAGGACCGATTGCATCGACATTGACGATGTCAAATATCTTACCAGCCTACAAGGCCCATTGGTCGCAAATGTCGGCGACGTAATGGCAGACATCCTCTATCGAGAACGCGACCGGCCACCAAAGAGCGCCCTTATCAAAAATCTCGACGCAGGCAGCTACGCCCTCGTCACCATTCATCGTGCGGAATCCACAGACGATTTAGATGTCTTGCATTGCATTGTTAATGCGTTAATCAGCCTTAGCCAAAAAATGCCAATTCTATTTCCCATACACCCTCGAACTGCGGCAGTTTTCGAGAACACAGGCCTAAACAAACGTCTGGAAAAAGCGACTGCTATTTCCCGTGTCCCACCATTGGGCTACAACGACTTTCTCATGGCGCAATCTAAAGCGCGCATTATTATAACGGACTCCGGGGGCGTTCAAAAAGAAGCCTGCATCATAGGCGTTCCCTGCTTAACATTACGGGATGAAACTGAATGGGTTGAAACCGTTGATAGCGGTTGGAATCGTCTCCTAGGCAGCAGGGCAGAAAACTTATCCGAAGCTGCACAAACAGCACAGCCGCCGAAAAGCAAGCTTTCAAACCCGTTTGGCGACGGGCATGCGGCCGAACGCATTGCTGCAATCTTGAAAGCGTTCAATTTTGAAAGTCTGAAATGACCAAGCCGCTTAATAAACGCCCTCGAATCTTTCTAGGGCTTCTAGATATCTGTGGGTTTAGCGGAATGGTGGAGCGTGGTCTTTTAGAAATTGGCATTGACGCGTTCTTTCTCGACATGGGTGCGAATGCATATGGGCATACCACCAGTCAAAAACGATATTGGATTACTGATTTTTACAAATCGTCTACTCTTCGCTTCAAACAGACACGTTCTCTTAGCAGATTTAACCCTGCACGCTATTTCTGGACCGTCATTGTGCTTTTTGCCACGATCGCAACAATCCTTTGGGTTGGAAAGCGCTTTGACATAATTGTTCTGAAATCAGGAATGGGGTTTTCTACCAATCAGGCGGATCTTCGATTTTTTCGTTGGCTCGGAAGGACGCTGGTTTTCACCTTTCATGGTAGCGACGCGCGCCCACCATATATTAATGGCGGTTATGTAGATCGTCCGACGCAATGGCTCACCGATAGGACGCGTCAGACGAAGGAGCATGTCGACCGCGTCTCCAAATACGCCACTTACATTGCCTACAACCCTCTTTCCGCGCATTTTCTGAACGGCAGCGTTTGTACAATTCAGTGCCTTGGCCATGCCATTGACACGGAAAAAATAAAAAAAGCCCAGCTGTCTGCATGTGCAACAAACCAGCACGCCAATGATAGCGTTCGAATTCTTCACGCGCCAAGTGCTCCTAGCATTAAAGGCACGAAGGAAATTCGGCACGTCATCAAGAAACTCCAATCTGAAGGCCATGCCATCGATTATGTCGAAATTTCAGGAAAACCGCATGCAACCGTATTGGAGAAACTTGCGCGTTGTGACTTTGTAATCGATGAGCTCTATAGCGATACACATGGCGCTGTATTTGCACTAGAAGCCTGCGCCTTTGGCAAGCCATCGGTCGTCTGTGGGTATGGGGCAGAAGAACTTGCCCGTTTTGTGCCGGAGGAAGATGTCGTTCCAACTTATTATTGCAGACCGGAAGCCTTTGAGAAGGCCGTCCGAAAACTATTATTGGACCAACCTTTTCGGGAAGAGATGGGACGCCGCGCACGAGAGTTTTTCGAAAAACGAGCGACCCCGCGTGCTGTAGCCGAACGTTTGCTGCGACTCGCGACCGGAGAGGCTCCAGCCAATTGGTTTTTTGACCCAAAGGACATTCATTATTACCAGGGGTTTGGATTCCCGAAAGATGGAGCCAAGAAAGCCATCTGCCGCCTGGTCGAGCATGGAGGTGTGGAAGCCTTGCAAGTGAGTGACAAGCCGGAATTGGAACGACGGCTTATCACATTTTCTAAAAGCTAGGATTCTGGAAAATATAATGCAGAAAAACAATTCAAACAGACAAAGACGCTCTATTTTATCCATATCCCAAAACATGGCCGATGTGGACCTGCATCCCTGGGGCTGGGAAGTGCTGAGTCGATTCACAGCACGTCAACTTACAATGGAACTGCTTCGTCGGCAAAAACGCCGCATAAATAATATATTACGGAAATCCGGCAATTAAAATGCTTACTAAGTGTAGCTTTACCTGCCTGCGCACCAAACCAGATAACGCGGCATGAACAAAAACGTGGCTTCCAAGCGCCCCCAAGAGCTCTCGCGACGCCTACGGCTTCTATATCTCGATTTCAATGTCGGGTATATGAACCCAACTCGCAATCTCCTGCCGGAGGCTCTCGCGAAAGCTTCGGACCTAACCATCTTCGGGCCGGGCCATTCAACACCCGAAGAGGTGGAAGCTGGCCCTTACGTCTTTGCCGAACGGCACGGCCCCTTCGATGCTGTCATGGGAAATGAATTTTCTCTTCTTCGTCCTGGCCTGTCCGAGGAAGAGCTAAGAGGGTATAGCTTTAAAAGCCACGCCTGCCGGTTTAACCCTACATGGAGATGGAAAGGGTCTGATTATTTCACGTTCATAAAAGAGTTTTCCGGACACCGATTTCTTTCTCTTTTTCAGTTAGACTATTACAACCTGACTGAAGATCTTATTGGAATGCTTGAGGAAATCAGCGATTATTACATCTGCTTGGGACAAGAATTTCACCCTCAAAAACCCGTTTTACTGCCCGACAACTTACTCTCGCATGGAATGAATCGGCATATTTTTGAACGATGGAATAACAACTATTATAATTTCATCCGCAGGAATGAGGCATGCATTCTTTCAACACCGCATTTTGTCGATCTCACGACACCATATTCCGCCCCCCTCGAACAACGCCCATGCCCGTGGAGCGTTCTGGGCTCCGACTATGATGCGCGTGTTAAATCCAAATTGATGCTCGACGAGGCCGATATCAAACGAGCCGGCGCATGGCTCCCTTATATATACGCCCTGGCAAGCAAGCTGGGCTTTAACCTCTACAGCCGGTATTGGACCATCGGGCTTTTGAATAAATTGTTTGAAACCGCCATGCGCCGCTCTCGCTACAGCTTCACTTGCGGCAGCGTTTTGCACTGGCCGATCCGAAAATTCTTCGAAATCCCCGCAAATGGATGTGTGTTGGTAACGGATGGATGCAATGGCTTTGAGGCGCTCGGCTTCAAAGACCGCAAAAACGCCATCGCCTGCGATCCAAAAGACATTCTTAGCGTACATGCCTGGCTGGAAGAAAATCCAGCCCTCGCGCAAACCATCGCCGATGCCGGACGCAGCCTCATTGCCGAACAACACACAATCGAAGCCCGCGCACGCCAACTAAAAGAATCTTTCCTGCACATTCAGGAGGACCGCTTTCATGGCAGCTATTGGGCGGAAGGCAAGCTGCAATTCCGTACCCCCTCCAGGGTAAAGATGGCATCGTCAGAATGCTGATCGTTACAAATGCGCTTTCCTGCCTGCGTTGGCGCGCGATGCTTCTGTTCATCATCATCCTGTTTGCAGGTGTGTTCGAAGGCATCGGGTTAACGTTGTTGTTTCCGCTTCTTGCCAAGTTCGGAATCGGCGGCGCCGGACAAGCAAACCCAATGGCCAAACTCGTTGACGAAGCGCTCGCATGGCTCTCCATTCCAAATGACCTTGCAAGCCTGCTTGTCTTCATCGTTGGTATTTTTTATCTGCAGACGCTCTTTAATCTGGCAAAAGCCTGGCTGGAAGCCGATTGCCAGACCCGTTACACCAGCTATTGGCAACGCCGTCTGTTCAACGCGTTTATCGATGCCGGCTGGATGTTCTTCATCAACAAAAAATCATCCGCCCGGATAAGCGTAATCCTCAATGAGACAGGCCGCATCAGCGCTTCCTTTTATCTTCTGGTGCAAATGACAGCGGCTTTGGTCTTCAGCGCCATCTACGCTGCCATATCCCTCTCCACTTCCTGGCAAATGGTCGTAATTCTGGCTCTCTTCGGTACCATAATTTATTTCGGCGTACGCCCGCTTAGCCTACGCGGGAAGGCCATCGGGGAAAGAATAACTGTCGTCAACGAAAATCTTCAGCACCGCACAAACGAATTTCTTCAAAATGCCAAACTGGTTAAATCGACAGCAACCGAGCCGATCGCGAAGGCCCTCTTTGCGGATGCGGTCAATCGCTATCGCAAGACCTTCCGGCTAGCCAGCATCCATCCAAGACTGGTGCAAAGTATCTATTTGATATTTGGCTATACACTCCTGGGAGTTGGCATATGGATCGCAATCGAAAATTTTGCCGTGAATCCAGCAACGGTGCTCGTCGCAATTTATATTTTCCTGCGTCTTTACATGCAGATGACAAATTTCCAGCAGTTTCGCCATGGATTTACCATCGTAGCCCCTGCCCTTCATGCCGTTATGAAGCAGTACCAGGAAGCAAAAATGGCAGCCGAAACCCTGCATGGCGGACAGTCTCTTCCCAATGACGGCCCGGCGGCAATTCGTTTTGATGAGGTGACGGTGCGTTATGGCAAGAAAGCCGCCCTCGACCGATTGTCTCTTGAAATCCCGGCTGGTTCCTTCATCGGCGTGACAGGACCATCCGGAGCCGGGAAATCAACCCTCGTCGATTTGATCGTGGGGCTCATCGAACCGACGGATGGCACGGTCTTCGTCGATAAAATATCGCTAGCTGATGTCAATCTTTCCAAATGGCGACGTTCGATCGGTTACGTGGCGCAGGAGACGCTCCTTTTAAAGGGTTCCGTTGCAACAAACATTGCCTGGGGCGCTATGGATGCAGGCCAAGATACGATCAAAGAGGCCGCCCGCTCAGCAAATGCAGATAAGTTTGTTACGGAATTACCAAAAAATTTCGACACGGAACTGGGCGAGCGCGGCGCATGGATTTCAGGCGGCCAACGCCAGCGAATTGGCTTGGCCCGCGCCCTTCTCGGACAAAAACGGCTTTTGATTTTAGACGAAGCGACGAGCGCCCTTGATTCGGAAAGCGAACATGAGATTCTAAAAGCCTTGGAGGCGCTGCGTGGCAAAGTAACCATATTGATGGTCGCCCACCGTCTTTCGACGCTTAAAAACGCAGATAAAATTCTTCTCTTGGAAGAAGGCAGGCTTATGGAATCGGGAAACTGGCAGGAACTTGTGAGCAAAGGCGGCGCATTCAACCGGCTGTGGGAATTGCAGAAAGCGCCGGTTGAAAAGGAAATCCCTTCCGAAAAGAGTGAAATTTAGCCATGCCAAGCACAAAAGAAATCGCCGATTTTCTTGCCGTCCCATTATTGGGGGAAAACCTTTCCGGATTGAAACCCAACTCCTTGCAGGCAGCCGGGAAGAACAGCATCGTCTTCCTTGGGAACGACAGGCCGGAAGACATCGAACGCCTAAATAAACTCCACAAAATTGCCTGCATAACAACCACGGCCCTTTCCAAGCACCTTCCTTCCTGCACCGTTCTCATTCACGAACAGCCGAGGCTTGCCTTTTGCAAAATCCTCGAACGCTTCTTCGTACCCACAAGAACACCCTGTCATGCCACCACCGCTACGATCGCTTCCAGTGCTGAAATTGGCGTCGATGTCGCCATTGGCCCAGGCAGCGTCATCGAAAATGGCGTATCTATCGGTCCCGGAACCCGGCTTGGAAATAACGTCACCCTCGCGGAGGGAACTGCAATCGGTCAAAACTGCATCATTAAATCAAATACGACAATTGGCGAGCCCGGCTTTGGCTTTGCGCTTGATGAGAAAAAAAGACCAATTCGCTTTCCCCATATCGGCAACGTACGCTTGGGAAACAATGTAGAAATCGGGGCAAACTGCACCGTGGTTCGCGCCGCGCTTGATACAACCATTCTTGGTGATGACGTTAAAACCGATGACCACGTCCACATTGCACACAATGCCATTATCGGCCCCCGCACCCAAATTGCTGCCGGCGCCGTGCTCTCAGGCAGCGTCAAAATTGGCGCTGATGTCTGGATTGGCCCAAACGCAACGCTTAGCGATTATATTTCGATAGGCGATGGCGCTCGGATTGGTATCGGCAGCGTTGTGACCCGTCCCGTACCACCAGACACCACCGTCTTTGGAAATCCGGCTAGACGTGTCCCCAGGAAAGACAGCTAGAAGAGGCCCCTGTTCACCCATGTCAAAAATTAAACCGGAAGATGCCGCCTTCACAGAAGCCGAATATGTGCGTCTTCTCGACATGGCGGCGAGCAAGTATCGTTTCTGCACCTATGGTGAAGAGCTGGGTGAACCCTTTGTTATCTGGAGACACGATATCGATTGCAGCCCACATCGGGCGCTCGCCCTGGCGAAAATTGAGGCAGAGCGCCACCTACGCTGTATTTATCACGTGTTGGTTTCCGGTCGGCACTACAACGTCTTTGAGCCCGAAATTGCCGATATCCTGAGGAAAATTGGAAGCCTTGGGCACGAAATTGGTCTCCACTTTGATATGGACGTATTCGGAACGACGACATCAACGCCTTCCGAGGACCTCATCCAACGCATCTCTTTTGAAAAAGAAGTTGTTGAAACCATCACTGGAGCGCCTGCTCAATCCATATCCTTCCACAATTACATACTCAATGAGGGAAGGATCGAGAATACCGATAAAATTTGTGGCATGCGCAATGCCTGCGCACCATCTATCCGTGAAACTTATAGATATGTGTCCGACTCGAATGGCATTTGGCAGGAAGAAAATTTGGAAGATATCTTATCCGAAACACCGACACACCTGCATGTTCTAACCCACCCCATCTGGTGGACAGAAACGCCCCTTAAGCCCTTCCAACGCTTCTTGCGCGCTGTGGATGGACATCGCCAAGCCAATCTCGCTTTCTACCTTTCCCTTATGCAGCGAGATGGGCGCCTACGTACGATTGCCAAGCGCCTCGGCATATCGAATGCCGACCTCGAATCCACTCACGAGTAACCGCTTCTTGACAAAAAAGGCTTCGATGGCGAGCACATCAGGCGAACCGATTGATCTACTCGCGGTAATCGGTAGTCTTGAAATGGGCGGCACGGAAACGCAGTTAAGCCAAATTTTGCCAAAACTGCGTGACTTTGGTATTCGTCCCACCGTTCTCAGCCTCACCGGAGATGGCCCGCTTGCCGAATCCCTGCATAAGAACGGTATCGAAATATTTTTTGGCCCCGAGCCAAATCAATTTGATTCCATGCCCCGGTTTTTTCGCGGCGGCATCAATTACCTGCGCAACGGACAAAAGCTAGCCCATCTTCTACGGACGCGACAGCCAACTATTTGTCATTGTTTCTTACCATTCGCAAACGCCGTCGGTGGCCTTGCTTCCATGCTGGCAAATCGCACCTCCCTTGTTGTCAGCAGACGATCGCTTCGTAACTATCAAGCCGAGAATTTTTTACTAAACCCTTTTGAACGTTTCGCTATGAAGCGTGCAAAAGCCGTGCTTGGGAACTCCCGCGCAATTCTTGATCAACTGGAAGAGGAAGGCGTCTCGAAAGAGAAGTGCAAACTTATTTATAACGGGATCGATCTTGGCCGATTCGATGTCGCCGATTCTCGTGATATGATCCGTAGGACCGAAGGTATCCCCGAAGATGCTTTTGTTTTAATCATCGTCGCCAATTTTATCCCTTATAAGGGACACCAAGATCTATTTTTGGCGCTTCAAGCGATTCAGTATCAATTGCCCAAAACGTGGCACCTCCTGTGCGTAGGTCGAGAAGGGACCTCTCACTTCGAGAATATGAAAGCCTTCGCGACAAGGACTTTCCCCGATCAGGTTTCTTTCCTTGGCTCAAGAAGGGATATCCCCCGCCTTTTCAAGGCGGCAGACCTGGCCGTACTTCCTTCTCACCAAGAAGGGTTCTCGAACAGCTTGCTCGAGGGAATGGCCGCAGGCTTGCCAACGGTGGCAACAAATGTGGGTGGCAACCCCGAGGCAATCGGAGATGGCATTCATGGCGCCATCGTGCCGCCTAGAAACCCCGATGCTTTAGCTCGGGCAATCCTCGCACTAAGCCACGATGCGGCGCTGCGCCAACGCCTTGGAAGGGCCGCGCACAAACGCGCCAAACAGGACTTTTCCATACAGACTTGTGCGGCAGCATATGCAACCTTCTACCAAAGCTTTAAAGGGGATCAATGAGCAAATCTTTTTCATTTGGCGCCAATTGGCAGCATTTTCTCTCCGTCCTGGATAGCGAACGCATCCGTGAGGCCGAGAATTCGCTGAAAGAGATGCTGGAAATTGAATCGCTTAAAGGGAGGCGATTTCTTGACATCGGCTCTGGCAGTGGGCTGTTTTCTCTCGCCGCACATCGTCTAGGGGCTGAGGTTGTCTCCTTCGATTACGACCCTGCCTCCGTTGCCTGCACCGAAGAAGTGAAGCGACGTTATGCAAGCGAAAGCATAAATTGGCGCATCGAAAGGGGAAGTGCCCTGGATAAAGAATATGTGCAAGCCCTTGGCCAGTTTGACATTGTTTACAGTTGGGGCGTTCTCCACCACACCGGCGATATGTGGCGAGCCATCGAGAACAGCGTGATGGCCGTTGCTCCGGGCGGTCATCTTTTCATCGCGATATACAACAATCAGGGCAGAGCAAGCCGTATTTGGACTCACATTAAACAACTTTACAATGCCTCCCCGCGCCCGGTGAAGTGGCTGTTGGTCCTTGCCGCAGGCGCCTATTTCGAGCTTCGCTCGCTCGCAGCACGACTCGCAGCCCCCCGCCGCTACAAACGGGCACAGCCGAAACGGGGCCGCGGCATGGCGAAGTGGTACGATCTCGTCGACTGGGTTGGCGGCTACCCTTTTGAAGTCGCCAAGCCAGAGGAAATTTTCGATTTTTACCGAAAACATGGATTTACGTTGTGCCGACTTAGAACCTGCGCCGGTGGCATCGGCTGCAACGAATTTGTTTTCAAGAGGTCCCTGCAAAAAGATGGGTAGCGACGCTTTCGAAACGACATCGGGGAGCCAGCGCATCGTCGGCCTTCAGGAGGGAATCCTTTTGGAGAACGGCATTCAGCTTCGCCCGGAAAGTATGATCCTGGATTTCGGCTGCGGGTCTGGCCGGCA